>Ga0137306_101552_pt1 | contig 22775 bp, 19 predicted proteins | sample Inofroosms_March_FD_97187 | JGI IMG/M metagenome (GOLD analysis project Ga0137306, IMG submission 97187) | Mouse cecal microbial communities from Vienna, Austria - N-Acetylneuraminic and N-Acetylglucosamine D2O microcosms_March | ecosystem: Host-associated > Mammals > Digestive system > Large...
ATCTTAGTCGCCAGCTACCCTGTTATAATCTATTGATTTGAGATTAACTATTGCGGAGTCTGAATCGTCCTAACAGTTCTTTCATCAGAGAAGCTTGATTGGACAGCTCCATACTGGCAGCGGCAGATTCTTCACTGGTGGCAGAGTTTGTCTGTATCACACAGGAAATTTCGTCAATTCCTTTTGTCACCTGGGCAATAGCCTCTGATTCCTCTGCGGTAGCCTCTGTAATCAGATTAACGGATTCCAGAACATGGGTGGACAGATCTACTGTTTTGGCCAAAGAATCTGATACGTTTCTTACAATATTGCTTCCTTCCTCGACGGTATTGATAGAGTGTTCGATCAGATCTTTGGTTGCTTTTGCAGCTTCGTCCGATTTGGTCGCCAGGCTGCGTACCTCGTCTGCTACCACGGCAAAGCCTTTTCCAACTTCTCCAGCGCGGCTTGCTTCCACAGCGGCATTCAATGCCAAAATATTGGTCTGGAAGGCAATGTTCTCGATGGTAGCGATAATTTTGCCAATTTTTGTGGAAGAATCGGAAATTCTTTCCATTGCCAAAACCATTTCACCCATAAGTTTCGTGCTTTCGGTAATTTGTCCGCTTGCGAGCCTGGAGTGGTCATTGGCCTGTTTGCTGTTGTGGGCGTTGTTTTTGGAGTTATTGGAGATTTCTGTAATTGTGGATGCAAGTTCCTCTACAGAACTTGCCTGCTCGGTAGCGCCCTGCGCCAAAGCCTGGGAGCCGTTTGATACCTGCTGTGCCTCGGCGGCCACTTGATCAACACTGTCCTTGATTTGTCCCAGCGTACTGCTCAGGTTCGAATTGATAATTCGCAGTGACTGCAGCATGCCGCTCAATGCCCCAACATATATACTTTCATCCTTCGTGTCTACATCAAAATTGCCATGTGCCATTTCTTCCAGAAGATGGCATTCATCATTGATTACTTCTGTCAGTACATACTGACTGGTTCGCAAAGCATCGCACATTGCGCCTAATTCGTTGCGGCTTTTGTAATTAACTGGAATATCCAGTTTTCCCTCGCTAAAGCCCTTGAGCGCGACACTGACTTGTCCCACTGGCTTTGTGATGCTGTAAATAATCTGCAGCGCCATGATCAGTACCAAAACGGTTGCGGTTGCGGCAACTGCAAACATCGCATACCGTATCGACAGGCTGTCCTTTTGCTGCTGTGCAATAATTTGATTCTGCTCGTTTAAAAGCGTGTCAGAAATTCCCTGAGCGACGCTAATCATGTCATTTAACTTGGGTGTACAATTGTTTTTGATCAGACGGATGGCGTCCGCCTGTTTGCCGGAATTGATGGCGTCTAAAATATCTGCCAGCTCACTGTACCAATCGGTCATGTCGGTGATATATTCGTCGACCTTGTCATCGGACAAGGGATATACAGCCTTCAGTTCCTTCATGGATTCACTCAGCGTTTCCAGTGCGCTTTCTGCACGTGCCTGCAGATCAGCATTGTTTGGATCTGACGGGTCTAAAGCCATATCGCGCACATTTCGAGCCGCGTTATTGGTGTAGATACGACATTTTAGAATTAGTTCATTTGCCTTGACCTGGCTGTTAATGATGCCTGAATATGTATTGCTTTGATTTTTCAGGATATTCAGCATTACAATTATGATTGAAACGGAGACCAGTATGGTGATACCAAATCCCAGAATCAAACTTAGCTTGATTTTCATGTTTTTAAACATATACTTTTCCTCCCAATTGTAAAAATATAATTCTTTCTTTGTGTATAATATCATACCATTGTATTTTATAATTTACAATAGGAATGAATTTTGAGTTTCCCCATTTTTTATAATCACTGATATTTTAGCACCAAAAGGTCTTGCTGCCTTTGGCAGCATAGACATCTTGCACAAAAAGCGTCTGAAAAGCTAACTTTTCCTAATGCTTTTATGTGCAAAGTGTTTCCATCATTTTATGATGGAAACCTTTTGGGGCTATGGATTACAAAATGGGGAAACTCAAAGAATGAATCTATTGTGTGAAGGTAAGTGATTGTTTACAGATTTTAAAGGATATGCTATGATAAAGTCACAATCTGCTTGGAAGTTCTACAATCATTTTATAAACAATAAAGTGTTTTTTCAGCAGAAATAAGGAAAAGAAATGAGATGAAATGTATGTTAGTTTTTTTAATTGGCGGCGTGGTGCTGATTGCAGTAATCATTGCAGTAATTGCGTCTGTGGCTGGAGCAGTTGCGGGCGGAGTGGTAGATGAAGAAAGTGAAGATTAGGAGAGGTGCCGTTTTATTTTGAGAGAACATGTGATAGATCGGATTTTGCCAGGCAGCATTGCAGAGGAGTTGGAGTTGGAGTCTGGTGATGTATTGTTGTCAGTAAATGGCCATGAGATTGCGGATGTCTTTGACTATCATTATTATACGAATGAAGAATATTTGATGGTAGTCATTCGTAAAGCCAGTGGAGAAGAGTGGGAGCTGGAGATTGAAAAGGAGTATCAGGAGGACTTGGGGATTGAATTTGCAAATGGTCTGATGGATGATTATAAGTCCTGCTGCAATCACTGTATTTTCTGTTTTATAGACCAGATGCCGGCAGGGATGCGTGATACTTTGTATTTTAAAGATGATGATTCCCGTCTTTCTTTTTTACAGGGCAATTATGTAACTTTAACAAATATGAAAGAGCAGGATTTGGAGCGAATTATCGCTTATAAATTAGGGCCTATCAATATATCAGTGCAGACCACCAATCCAAAGCTGCGCTGCCAAATGCTGAACAATCGTTTTGCAGGGCAGGCATTACAAAAAATTGATCATCTTTATGAGGCCAAAATTCCCATGAATGGACAGATTGTATTGTGTAAAGGGGTCAACGATGGAAAAGAACTGGAGCGAAGTATTACAGATCTGATGAAATATATTCCAGTGATGGAGAGTGTTTCTGTAGTTCCAGTGGGATTGAGCCGTTTTCGGGAAGGATTGTATTTCTTAGAGCCATTTACCAAGGAAGATGCAAAGCAAGTGCTTGATCTGATTCATCATTTTCAGAATGTTTCTATGGAAATGTATGGAACACATTTTGTCCATGCCAGTGATGAATGGTATCTGTTGGCAGAGCGAGAATTGCCGCCGGAGGATAATTATGACGGCTATATCCAGTTAGAAAACGGGGTGGGTATGCTGCGTCTTTTGAAAACAGAGTTTGCCCAGGCTTTAAAGGAAGCGGTGTCAAGGATGGAACAAGATGGTCAGTGTCTATCGTCAAATAACAGTACAAAGGAAGTGTTCCCACAAACTTGTATTACCATTGCTACAGGACTGTTGGCAGCGCCTACCATCCAGGAACTGGCAGCGGAATTTATGAAAAATTTTCCCCAAAAGAAGATTGAGGTGATTCCGATTATCAATCATTTTTTTGGCGAACAGATCACCGTATCTGGTCTGTTGACAGGACAAGATATTGTAGAACAATTAAAGGGTAAACAGTTGGGCAGCAAGTTGTTGCTGCCATGTAATCTTTTGCGCAGCGGCGAGGAAGTATTTTTGGATGATATGACCTTGACACAGGTGAGAAATGCTTTACAAGTGAAGATAGATATTGTAAAATCAAGCGGCCGGGATCTAGTACAACAAATATTAAACAGCTGAATATATCAGAGAATTAATTTTCGTTGTACTAGTTGAGTAATGAGTAAAATAGGAGAATATAATGGGTAAACCAGTAGTTGCAATTGTAGGGCGTCCCAATGTGGGAAAATCCACCTTATTTAATGTTTTGGCAGGAGAACGCATTTCTATTGTACAAGATACGCCAGGAGTGACCAGAGATCGGATCTATGCAGATGTAAATTGGCTAAACCGCATATTTACTTTGATTGATACCGGTGGAATTGAGCCAGAGAGCAGTGATATTATCCTCTCTCAGATGCGGGAACAGGCACAGACTGCCATTGATACAGCAGATGTTATTTTATTTATTACCGATGTACGCCAGGGACTGGTGGACGCGGATTCTAAAGTTGCGGATATGCTGCGCCGTTCTCGAAAACCAGTGGTATTGGTGGTTAATAAAGTAGATAGTTTTGAAAAATTTATGCCAGATGTGTATGAATTTTATAATTTGGGGATTGGGGAACCAATTCCGATTTCCTCATCTTCGAAATTAGGAATTGGGGATATGCTTGACGAGGTGGTAAAGCATTTTCCGCAAGAATTGGAGGAAGAGGAAGAAGATATGAGGCCCAAAGTGGCTGTTGTAGGGAAACCAAACGTAGGGAAGTCCTCTTTAATCAATCGTTTATTAGGTGAGGAACGTGTGATTGTATCAGATATCGCTGGCACTACCAGAGACGCGATTGACACAGAGGTGATTTGGAATGACCGTGAATATATTTTTATTGACACAGCAGGACTGAGGCGCAAGAGCAAGGTTAAGGAAGAACTGGAACGTTTTAGCATCATCCGTGCAGTGACGGCTGTAGAGCGTGCAGATGTGGTGGTAATTGTGATTGACGCAACAGAGGGCGTGACAGAGCAGGATGCCAAGATTGCTGGTATCGCCCATGAGAGGGGCAAGGGCATTTTGATCGCGGTTAATAAGTGGGATGCCATTGAGAAGGACGATAAGACCATTTATAAACATACAGAGCGGATTCGTCAGATTTTAAGCTTTATGCCTTATGCAGAAATTTTGTTTATCTCTGCAAAGACTGGGCAGCGCACACAGAAGTTGTTTGATATGATAGATGTGGTTTTGGAGAACAATGCCATGCGTGTGGCGACCGGCGTGTTAAATGAGATTATGACAGAGGCGGTGGCCATGCAGCAGCCCCCATCTGACAAGGGCAAACGGCTAAAGTTATATTATATTACACAGGTAGCCGTCAAGCCACCAACTTTTGTGATATTTGTCAATGACAAAGAATTGATGCATTTTTCCTACACTCGGTATTTGGAAAACCGCATTCGTGATGCCTTTGGATTTCGAGGTACAGCATTAAAATTTATTATCCGTGAGCGGAAGGGGGACTGAGGATGCTGGCAGCAAGGGGAATTTGTATTGTAATTGGTTATATTTTAGGAATGTTTCAGACGGGTTATATTTATGGTAAACTGCATCATATAGATATTCGACAGCATGGCAGCGGCAATGCAGGGGCCACCAATACATTGCGTACACTGGGGTGGAAGGCTGGACTAATTACTTTTGCAGGAGATATTGGAAAAGCGATTTTGTCTATGGTGATTGCCTGGCTGTTGTTTGGTGAGAAATATCCAGATGGAGTAAAACTTTTGGAGATGTATGCCGGTTTTGGCGCCGTTTTAGGACATAATTTTCCATGTTATCTCAAATTTAAGGGCGGTAAGGGGATTGCCTGTACTGCAGGTTTTATTTTAGCGTTTTATCCACCAATGGCGCCTTTGTGCCTTCTGTTGTTTATCGTCATTGTTGCTGTTACGAAATATGTGTCATTGGGTTCCATTTTGGTGATGATCTGTTATTTTATCCAGCTTGTGATTTTTGGCCAGATGGGACATCTTGGTGTCAGAACTGACTTGCTGCCAGAGGTTTATGTTGTGGGAGCGCTGTTCTCTCTGATGGGCATCTGGCGCCACAGAGAAAATGTGAAACGGCTGTTTCACGGAACAGAGAATAAATTTTCTATGGGAAAATCAGACAGTGAAAAATAGAAATGAGGTAATTATGGCAAATGTAAGTGTGATTGGTGCGGGGAGCTGGGGAATTGCCCTTGCTGTAGTGTTGGAAAGCAATGGACATCAAGTAACCATTTGGTCTGCGATTGAGGATGAAATTCAGATGTTGAAAGACAGAAGGGAGCATGTGACAAAGCTTCCTGGGGTTAAGCTTTCCGAGCGTATCTGTTTGACAACAGATCTGAAAGAAGCAATAGATGGAAAGGATCTTGTAGTATTGGCTGTACCTTCTGTATTTACGAGAGGCACAGCCGCAAAAATGAAACCTTATACACAAGAACAGCAGTTGATTGTCAATGTGGCAAAGGGGATTGAGGAAAAAACCTTAATGACTCTGACCGATATTATAGAGGAAGAAATTCCACAGGCGCGAGTGGCTGTCCTGTCTGGACCAAGCCATGCAGAAGAAGTGGGGCATGGACTCCCCACGACTTGTGTGGCAGGGGCGAAGACCAGAGAAGCGGCAGAATATGTCCAAAATGTGTTTATGAATGATGTTTTCCGTGTCTATACTAGTCCAGATATGCTGGGGATTGAGCTTGGAGGCGCCCTTAAAAATGTGATTGCCCTTGCTGCTGGTATGGCGGATGGTCTGGGATATGGAGATAATACCAAGGCAGCGCTGATTACTCGCGGAATTACGGAGATTGGCAGATTGGCGCTGGTGATGGGGGCTAAATACGAGACTTTAAGCGGTCTGACAGGAATTGGAGATTTGATTGTCACTTGTGCCAGTATTCACAGCCGCAATCGCAAGGCAGGGATGCTGATTGGGCAGGGCAGAACCGCTGAAGAAGCGATGGAGGAAGTACAGATGGTGGTGGAAGGCGTCTATTCTGCAAAGGCAGCAATGGGGCTTTCCGAAAAGTATCAGGTTCCCATGCCGATCATTGAGCAGGTGAATCAAGTGCTGTTTCATGATAAGCCTGTAAAAGAAGCCGTGCAAGAGTTGATGTTACGGGATAAAAAGGCTGAGCATGAGAAAATGTGGGAGGCAGCAGAGTGAATGGCGGCAAAACCTCTCAAAAGAGGGATCCTTCTGTGGCATCAGCCATATTGTTGGTTGGTTTAATTGCCGGTTTAATTGCAACCCTGGCAGTTCCTATCGGCTTTGGCACATATTATTTTATGAAGACAATTGCTGAGGAGAGTGATCTTGTATATAATGAGCAACAGACAAAAAAGATTGTTCAAAATCCAGCAATTCTAGAAGTTGAGCCAGGAAAGGAGTATCTGGCGGGCAGTCATACCAGATGCAAAGTTACGGTGGAACAGGCATATTTTCCGATTATTGGCGAGGAAATCCAGGAACTCTCTGAGGGAGAAAAGCTGGTAGCAGTAAAGGTAAAGTATCACACAGAAAATACAAATAACAGGGAGAAATACCAGTTTACAGGGGGCATTTATATCGGATTTGATCAGCAGTTTCGCAATGCTCTGACCATGTATGATATCAGCGGATATCAAAATTTATTTTCTTCTGAGAATATTCTTGACAGCTGGGATTTATGTCTGAGGGAACAAGGGGAAGGAATCTTTTTGTTTCTGGTTCCAGAGGGGATCGAACAGATTTGTTTCTATATGGATTCCCGCCAGGAAGATACCAATGATATCCAAAAGATTTATCAGATCCCGCTTACCATCGGAGCAGGAGAGGGGGTATAAGAATGGAGCAGCATGGAAAATTGTATCGTGCCAACGTGATACTGGCAGCGCTGTTTGGAGTCTTGCTTTTGGTGGATGTTTTGAGTATTTTTGGTGTCACGAATGCTTTTCGCAGACTGGAGAGCCAAAAATTAGAACTGATAGGGGAAGGAAACGGGGAAGAACAGTGGCAGCCAGGAGATGATCCCGATGATTATAATCAAAACTATGATTTCATTCTTATAGAAGATATTCAGGCCAAACCTTTGGGGACGCAGTGGCAAGGACAGAAAGCAAAACAAGGATATCAGTATTATCAGGTAGAGGCCAAAGTGAAAAATCAGGGAACGCAGGAAGAGCCAGCAGGGGATTTATATATTTCACTTACTGGGGACGGAGCCAAAGATTTGATCAAAACTAACAAGACAGACCAAGGTGACGACGGCCTGCAGCTGCATCGGGAAGGCGTGATTCCTGCTGGTCAGACAGGTCTGTACCAAGAGATATTACAAGTCAGAGACGGTGTAAAAAATATTACTTTTGAGTACTTTGGAGATGAGGTAGAGAAGTATCAAATCCCCATTAATCCTTGATTTTAAGTATGCTTTGGCTTTCTTCTAGCCCATCGCCTATAGAGAAGGGAATCTCCCATCTGATATACAACATGAAATAATAGATTGAAAGGAAGAGATATCCCGTAGCTTGCTGCGGGGTAGTTGACGTTTGTGGATGTAACCGCTGATGTTGCTTTGCGAGAAAGGGTAGCAGTGGACGTAAAAAAAGAGTTAATGCAGCGCTATGAGATTCAAAACAAACTTGGGCAGGGTGGAAATGCCCAGGTGTATCTTGTCTGTGACAGAGCCAGTAAGCGAAGAAGAGCGTTGAAAGAAATCATGAAGTCTCAGGATGGATTGTCGCAAGATTTGGCATATAGAGAAGCGGAATTGATTTGGAAGTTAAAATATCCATATTTTCCAGAGGTTCTGGAAGTGTTAGAGACAACGGAAGCAGTTTATATTGTGATGGAATATCTGGAAGGGGAGACCTTGGGCGCTCGTCTTAGGCGCATAGGTCCACAGACTTGTGAAGATGTGCTGCGCTGGGGAAAAGATTTATGCCTGATGCTAGATTATCTTCATCAGCGACGTCCCTCAGTAATATATTGTGATTTGAAACCAGACAATATTATGGTGCAGTCTGGGGGAAATCTTCGACTGATTGATTTTGGTGCGGTTTTGGAGCTGAAAAAGGATCGGGAAAATGCAGGGCCGCTTTTGGGAACGAAAGGCTATGCCGCACCCGAACAGTTTATATGGGGGCAGAACGTGGATGCCAGGACAGATATTTATGGATTAGGCGTCACCTTGTATCAACTTTTGACAGATAAAGATCCCTGTAAATTTCCTTGCAATAAGTACTCGATTCGTGACTGGAATCGTTCGTTGCCGCGCAAGTTGGCTCAGGTAATAAAAATATGTACCAAGGAGAATCCCAGGGACCGATATCCGTCCTGTGAGATATTGCGACAGGAGTTGTGTTCTTTGATGTGAGATTGTTTTGCAAATCGTAAGATGATATGGTAAAATATTATCAGTTATGACCGATAGAAAGGATGACAGAAATGGCAAAGAATCAGGAATACAGCGCCGAGAATATTACAGTGCTAGAAGGTTTGGAGGCCGTCAGAAAAAGACCAGGGATGTATATTGGAAGTGTATCCCGCAAAGGTTTAAATCATTTAATATATGAAATTGTAGATAATTCTGTGGATGAACATTTGGCAGGATTTTGTGATACGATTAAGGTGACATTGGAAAAGAATGGATCCTGTACAGTGGAGGATAACGGGCGTGGCATTCCAGTAGGGATGCATGAGAAAGGTATTTCTGCGGCGCGTCTGGTATTTACCACCCTTCATGCCGGAGGAAAATTTGACAATGACGCATATAAAACCAGCGGAGGGCTGCACGGTGTCGGATCCTCTGTGGTAAATGCCTTGTCTGCTTGGTTGGATTTGGAAGTCTATCGGGATGGAAAAGTCTACCATGACCGCTATGAGCGCGGCAATCCTGTGATTGAGCTAGAGCAGGGGTTGCTGCCGGTGACAGGTAAGACGCGTAAGAGTGGAACAAAGATTAATTTTTTGCCGGATGCGGAGATTTTTGAGAAAACTTGGTTTAAGGAGGACGATGTAAAGAGCCGCCTCCACGAGACCGCTTATCTGAATCCAAAACTTACGATCATTTTTGAGGATCGCAGGGGGCAGACATTAGATCATGTGGAATTTCACGAAGAGGAAGGTATTGTTGGTTTTGTGAAAGACCTCAATAAGAAAGTAGAGGCGGTTCATGATGTTGTATATTTTCAGGGAGAGCATGAAGGGATTACAGTAGAAGCAGCGTTTCAATACACCAATGAATTTCATGAAAATGTATTAGGATTTTGTAATAATATTTATAATGCCGAGGGAGGCACACACCTGACAGGGTTTAAAACAGTGTTTACCACTGTGATCAACAGTTATGCCAGAGAGCTGGGGGTATTAAAGGAAAAAGATTCTAATTTTACTGGTGCAGATGTTAGAAATGGTATGACCGCAGTGATTTCTATCAAGCATCCAGATCCTCGGTTTGAAGGGCAGACCAAGACTAAACTGGATAATCAGGATGCGGCGCGCATAACCAGCAAAATTACTGGAGAAGAGATTCAGCGCTACTTTGATAAGAATCTGGATAATCTTAAAAAAGTCATTTCCTGTGCGGAGAAGGCGGCCAAGATTCGCAAGACAGAGGAAAAAGCAAAGACAAATCTCTTGACGAAACAGAAATTTTCCTTTGATTCCAATGGGAAGCTGGCCAACTGTGAGAGTCGTGACGCATCCATCTGTGAAATCTTTATTGTGGAAGGAGATTCTGCGGGGGGATCTGCAAAGACAGCCAGAGACCGGAATTTCCAGGCCATCTTACCAATTCGTGGGAAAATCCTCAATGTGGAGAAGGCAAGCATTGACAAGGTTCTGGCTAATGCAGAAATTAAGACGATGATCAATGCGTTTGGCTGTGGATTTTCTGAAGGATATGGGAATGATTTTGACATTTCTAAACTTCGATATGATAAAATTATTATTATGGCGGATGCAGATGTGGATGGCGCCCATATTTCTACGCTGCTTTTGACGTTGTTTTACCGGTTTATGCCAGAGCTGATTTTTGAGGGACATATCTATATTGCTATGCCGCCTCTGTATAAAGCAATTCCCAGTAAAGGGGAAGAAGAATATCTGTATGATGATATTGCTTTGAAAAAATATCGCAAGCGGCGCAAAGGGGCATTTACCCTGCAGCGTTACAAGGGGCTGGGAGAAATGGATGCAGAACAGCTCTGGGAGACAACATTAAATCCTAAGACACGGATCTTGAAGCGGGTGGAGATTGAGGATGCCAGAATGGCGTCGGATGTGACAGAAATGCTGATGGGAACAGAAGTTCCTCCCAGAAGAGAGTTTATCCATGAACATGCACAAGATGCGGAATTAGATATATAAATAGATTGGAAATCTTTGCAGAAAGGAATAGACCATGCAGCAGAACGAACAGATTATCCGAACAGAATATTCAGAACTGATGCAGAAATCCTATATTGATTATGCGATGAGTGTAATTATTGCCAGAGCCTTGCCAGATGTGCGGGACGGCTTAAAACCTGTACAGCGCAGAACGCTCTATGACATGCATGAATTGGGAATCCGCTATGATAAGCCTTATCGCAAATGTGCCCGTATTGTGGGTGATACGATGGGTAAATATCATCCACATGGCGACAGTTCTATCTATGAAGCATTAGTTGTGATGGCGCAGGAATTTAAAAAGGGACTGCCCTTGGTTGATGGACACGGTAATTTTGGTTCCATTGAGGGAGACGGAGCGGCGGCAATGCGCTATACGGAGGCACGACTTGAAAGGATTACGCAGGAAGCATATTTAGCCGATCTGGATAAAGACGTGGTGGATTTTGTGCCGAATTTCGACGAGACGGAAAAGGAGCCGTCGGTACTTCCAGTTAAGGTGCCAAATCTTTTGATCAATGGTGCAGAAGGGATTGCAGTTGGAATGGCCACCAGTATTCCGCCGCACAATTTTTCTGAAGTTCTTGAGGGCGTTAAGGCTTATATGAAAAATCCAAATATTTCCACCAAGGAAATGATGAAATACATAAAAGGTCCAGATTTTCCGACAGGAGGCATTGTCGTTAATCAGGATGATCTTCTGAATATCTATGAAACAGGGGCGGGCAAGGTAAAGATTCGTGGAAAAGTGGAAGTGGAGCAAGCCAAAGGCGGCAGACAACGTCTGGTGATTACCGAGATTCCTTATACAATGGTGGGGGCTAATATCGGTAAATTTCTAATTGACGTCGGTAATTTGGTGGAGACGAAAAAGACCAGCGATATTGTGGATATTTCCAATCAGTCCTCCAAAGAAGGAATTCGGATTGTGCTGGAATTGAAAAAGGGTGCAGATGTGGAAAATCTCTGTAATATGCTCTATAAGAAGACACGTCTGGAAGATACCTTTGGCGTCAATATGCTTGCCGTGGCAGACGGCAGGCCGGAGACTATGGGGCTTGTGCCCATTATTGGCCACCATGTGCAGTTTCAGTATCAGCTTGCTACAAGAAAATATCAGACTTTACTTGCAAAGGAGCTGGATAAAAAAGAAGTTCAGGAGGGCTTGATTCAGGCATGTGATGTGATTGATCTGATTATTGAGATCCTTAGAGGCGCCAAGAATATTAGAGATGCCAAAGATTGTCTGATGAACGGAAATACAGAGAAGATTCGTTTTCGCTACAAAGGTTCTGAGGCAGATGCAAAAGAGCTTTGTTTTACAGAACGGCAAGCGACAGCAATCTTGGAGATGCGTCTCTATAAGCTGATTGGCCTGGAGATCGAGGCATTAAAAAAAGAGTATCAGGCGACACTTTCCAATATCGCAAAATATGAAGAAATTTTAGGCAGCCGTGCGGCAATGGCTAAGGTGATTGTCAAAGAACTGACAAAATTTCAGAAGGATTATGGCAGAACTAGACGGACACAAATTGAAAATGCCAAAGAAGCGGTCTATGAGGAGAAAAAAATTGAGGAGATGCCAGTCGTTCTTCTGATGGATCGTTTTGGTTATGCTAAGACCATTGATGTTGCTGCCTACGAGCGCAATCGGGAAGCGGCAGATGGAGAAAATAAATATGTGATTCATTGTATGAATACAGACAAGCTCTGTATTTTTACGGATAAGGGGCAGCTACATATTGTAAAGTTTCTTGATCTTCCTTATGGGAAGTTTCGGGATAAGGGAATACCCCTTGATAATGTGAGTAATTATGACAGCGACGAGGAAAGCATTGTTTATATCAATTGTCTGGGAAACCTTCTGGGCAGGCATTTGTTGTTTGTCAACAGCCAGGGAATGTTGAAAGTTGTAGATGGGGAAGAATTTGACGTCTCCAAGCGTACGACAGCGGCAACCAAGTTGAATCAAGATGAAAAGTTACTGACAGTACAAATGTTGTCTGAAACAGAGGGGGAAAGTATTGTGTTACAGACAGAGAAAGGGATGTATCTGCGGTTTCTCGCAGCAGATGTACCAAAAAAGAAAAAGGGGGCGATCGGTGTCCGAGGGATGAAAATTACACCTTTGGATCAGTTAAAAGCAGTATTTCTCTTGGGTCAGGAGGAAAAAACAATTGTAGAGAAAGACAGACAGATTATGCTGCATCGGCTCAGGATTGCGAGCAGAGATCAAAAAGGTGTAAAGAAATAGGAGGAACATATGAAGGATAAGAAGATCATAAAATTTATAAGAAATAGTTTGATCGTGGTAATTGTTGTCTGTTTGCTGGTATTTTTTGGTTTAACTGCATTGATGTCATATGAGACACAGCAGACAGTGGCAGAGATCAGCAAAGTTTATATGAAGGAGATGAATGTGCAGCTTCAACAGAAATTTAGCTCTATTGTTAGTCTTCGTCTGCAGCAGGTATCAGGAATTATAGCTACAAATCCGCCGGAGCGAAACCAATATGGGCAGCCGTTGCTGGAAGATCTGACAGAGCGCTGCATAGTCAGAAATTTTTCCTATCTAGGATTTTTAAGCCAAGAAGGAGAATTGCTTGATATTTGTGGGGATGAGGTAGAGTTTGAGGATCCAGGTAATGTGCAAGTGTCTTTAGAGAAAAATGGTGAGTTTGTCTCTAAAGGCTTAACACAAGAGCAGGAAAGAGTGCTTTTGTTGGGAATAGAAGCACATTATCAACTAGGGGATGGTCAGAGAAGTATTGCTCTGGTGGCAGGTATTCCGATGGATTATCTAAATGAGGTATTATTTTTAGATACAGAGGATGAGCAGGTTTATTCTCATATTATAGACTTGCAGGGAAATTTTGTGATCCGAAATGGTGGAGTATACCAAGAAAATTACTTTGAGCGGATGAACAATGAGTATGGAGATATTAGTAAAAACCAGATAGAGACGCATATAGATGGGCTTGAGATGGCAATGAGTAAGGGAGAGGAATTTAGTGTGCAGGTTTGGACAGAGGAGGAGAAGCGCACAATCTATTGTTCCCCACTTTCAGAAAATTCTTTTTGGTATCTGGTGACAATTATGCCAGAGGGAATGATTGACGCCTCCGTCAAAAGGTTAGATTTTGTACGTATGGCTATTATGATTAGTTCCATGATGGTGATTTTGGTGACAATGGGATTCATCTTTTTTAAGTATTACATTTACTCTAAACAACAGATTAATGAGCTGAAAAAAGCACAGCGGGAGGCAGTTGCCGCCAATGCAGCCAAGAGTGAGTTTCTTGCAAGTATGAGCCATGACATTCGGACGCCTATGAATGCGATTGTGGGAATGACTGAGATTGCCCTCAAAAATATTCAGAGCACAGAGCGTGTGGAAGATTGTCTGCATAAGGTCAAGCTATCCAGTAAACACCTATTGGGGTTAATCAACGATGTTCTAGATATGTCTAAAATTGAGAGCGGCAAGATGACATTGAATATAGAGATTATGTCGCTGCGGGAAGTGATGGATGATATTGTAAATATTATTCAGCCACAAATAAAAGCACGTAGACAGCACTTTGATATTTTTATTGACAAAATTGTCTGGGAGGAGATTTACAGTGACAGTGTACGTTTGAATCAAGTACTGTTAAATCTTTTGTCAAATGCCGTAAAATTTACACCAGAGGAAGGAAGAATTGATATCCATGTGGCGCAGGAACCATCGCCGAAAGGAGAAGAATATATCCGAACCAGTTTTGTGGTTGCTGATACCGGAATTGGGATGACAGAAGAGTTTCAGCATAAAATTTGGGATACTTTTACCAGAGAACAGACAGAGCAGGTAAATCATATTGTTGGAACTGGACTTGGAATGGCAATTACCAGAAGTATTGTTGATCTGATGGGCGGAACCATTGACCTTAAAAGTGAGAAAGGGAAAGGGAGCAGCTTTACAATAACACTTGATTTAAAGAAAGCAGAGGAAGCCAGCGATGAGATGAGGCTTCCAGAATGGAAGATTCTGGTGGTAGATGACAACGAGCAGCTTTGCCTGACAGCGGCAGCTAATCTGGAGGAACTTGGTGTACATGCGGAATGGACGCAGGATGCAAGACATGCGGTTGATTTGATTGAAGAATGTTATAACAAAAAAGAAGATTATGATTTTGTATTGATTGACTGGAAAATGCCAGATATGGATGGATTGGAGACAATCTTTGAAATTCGAAAGAGAGTGGGTAAGAAAATACCATTGTTTTTGATTTCTGCGTATGACTGGAGTGATCTTGAAAATGATATTGGATCATTGGATATTGAAGGATTTATTTCCAAACCGTTGTTTAAGTCAACCTTGTATACGCGTCTCAAACAGTATGTAGAAGGGTTTGAAGGGCAGACTGACAGTTCAGACGGGCAGGAAATTGACTTTAATGGCAAGAAGATTCTTCTTGCGGAAGATATTGATCTCAATTGGGAGATTGCAAATGAGATTTTGTCCGCTACAGGAATGGAGCTGGAACGTGCCTGCGATGGTAAGGAATGTTTGGAAATGTTTGAGGGGTCAGAGCTTGGATATTATGATGCCATCTTGATGGATATCCGTATGCCAGTAATGAATGGATATGAGGCGACAGAGGCGATTCGAAAGTTGGAACGTAAAGACAGCGGTCTTCCCATTATTGCTATGACAGCAGATGCATTTTCTGATGATGCGCAGAAATGTCTGCAGATTGGTATGAATGCGCATATTCCGAAACCGCTGGATATCAAACAGTGTATGACTGTGTTGCAGAAATTTTTAAAATAACAGGAGGCAGCATGGAGAGAGAGACAGAGGTTGTAATTGTTGGTACTGGAGCTGCGGGGTTGTTTTGTGCACTGCAGCTTCCGCAGGATAAGAAAATAACAATTATAACCAAGGATGAGGCAGAAGGGAGCGATTCTTTTCTGGCGCAAGGAGGGATCTGTATGCTTCCCTCAGAAGAGGATTATGAAGCTTATTATGAAGATACCATGAGAGCCGGACATTATCAAAATAATCCTCAGTCTGTGGGAATGATGATTCGCAGTTCCAGACAAATCATTGAGATTTTGATCAGTTATGGCGTGGAGTTTGAGAAACTGAACGGCCAGTTAGCTTTTACCCGTGAGGGCGGACACTCCAGACCGCGAATTTTATTTCACGAAGATATTACAGGCAAAGAAATCACAGGAAAACTGCTGGAACAGGTCAAAAACAGAGATAATATTACGATCTATGAGTATACAGAGATGATTGATCTACTGTGTGAGAATCAAGTTTGTTGTGGTGTAGTGGTGACAGACAGGCAAGGGAATGTGGCGGCTTTAAGAGCGCAGCATATCATACTCGCCAGCGGAGGAATTGGCGGTTTGTACCGTCATTCCACTAATTTTTCTCATCTCACTGGGGACGCTCTTGCAGTTGCGCTGCGCCATAAGATTTTATTAAAAGATGTCAATTTTGTACAGATCCATCCCACGACGTTGTATTCTGAGAAACCTGGCAGAAGATTTCTGATTTCTGAATCGGTGCGGGGAGAAGGAGCTGTGCTTTATAATGCCAAGATGGAACGGTTTGTAGATGAATTGCAGCCTCGCGATATTGTGACAGAGGCCATTAAAAAGCAGATGAAAGCCGATGGAATGCCATATGTGTGGCTGTCTATGGAACGAATTGATAAGAAAGATATTTTAGGCCACTTTCCCAATATTTACAAACGATGCCTTAAGGAAGGTTACGATGTAACCAAAGAATGCATTCCAGTGGTGCCAGGACAGCATTATTTTATGGGAGGGATTCAATCGGATTTAGAGGGAAGGACTTCTATGGAGCGGCTCTATGCCATCGGTGAGACAAGCTGTAATGGTGTTCACGGTGCAAATCGCCTCGCCAGTAATTCTCTATTGGAAAGTTTAGTATTTGCCAGGAGAGCAGCGCTGGACATTGCGAAAGAGGAAGCTAAGGAACTGCCAAAGGAGAATACAGTATTTTCTCCAGAAAATTATACAGATATAGAAAAGCTGCATCAGGAAAATAGGAAACTGGTACGGCAGGAAATAGAAAGGATGAAGCAGATATATGAACAACAACATAACCATGACATTAAATGTGGATGAATTGATTCTCTCAGCATTGCAGGAAGATATCTCCAGTGAGGATGTGACAACCAATGCAGTGATGCCAAAGGCTCAGAAGGGGGAGGCGCAGTTAATTTGTAAACAAGATGGCGTTCTTGCCGGACTTTTTGTATTTCGGAGAGTATTTGAATTGTTAGATCAGGATATAGAAGTGAGATTTCAGTTTGCAGATGGAGATCAGGTAAAAAAGGGAGATTTGATCGGTATCATTACTGGCGATATTCGGGCGATTTTATCTGGGGAGCGGACTGCCCTCAATTATCTGCAGAGAATGAGCGGCATTGCCACTTATACCAATTCCATTGCAGCGCTGCTTGCAGGCAGCAAGGTAAAACTGCTTGACACCAGGAAGACAACGCCGAACAACCGTATTTTTGAAAAATATGCAGTCAAGACAGGAGGCGGCTTCAATCACCGTTACAATCTTTCGGACGGTGTATTATTGAAAGATAATCATATCGGAGCAGCAGGAGGAGTGAAAGAAGCCGTACAGATGGCAAAAGAGTATGCTCCCTTTGTGCGAAAGATTGAGATTGAGTGTGAGACAGTGGAGATGGTACGGGATGCAGTGGAAGCTGGGGCGGATATCATTATGCTGGATAATATGGGCGTGGAGGAAATGAAGGAGGCAATTGCCCTAATTGACGGCAGAGCAGAGATTGAATGTTCTGGGAATGTTACCAAAGAGAATATTGAACACTATATTTCTCTGGGAGTAGATTATATTTCCAGTGGAGCCTTAACCCATTCTGCACCGATCATGGATATTTCGCTGAAAAATCTTCATACATTATGAGGAAAGGAGCATAGTATGGATTACGAAGAGAATAAGTATGCAAAAGCAGCAGAAGAGAATTTTTTAAAAGGTTATAATTGTACACAGGCGGTCTTTCTTGCTTTTCAAGACTTGTTTGAGATGGATGAAAAGACGGCGGCAAAGCTTAGTTCCTCCTTTGGCGGAGGTATGGGCAGGCTGCGGGAGGTTTGCGGCGCAGTCAGCGGTATGTTTCTAGTTGCTGGTATGCTTTATGGCTATGATACGCCTGGAGCACATCAGGAAAAGTCAGATCATTACAAACGCATTCAGGAGCTGGCCAAAGCTTATGAGTTGGAAAATGGCTCCATTGTCTGTCGGGAACTGTTGGGACTGAGTGAGAAGCGTCAGCAGCCTGTGCCAGAGAAACGCACAGAAGAGTATTATAAGAAACGTCCCTGCCCTAAGCTGGTTGGTATGGCGGCAGCAATTATGGGGCAGTATATTGAGGAACATCCCGTATCATCTCTGCAAGGAGAGTAAGGGATAAGCTCCAAGCTTATGATAAAAAAAGGAAACCAACATGACGGTATTGGTTTCCTTTTTTGTAACTATTCAGAACCTATGAAAATATATATTTAGACCTTCCAAATTTATTTGATAAAGGAAGAATATATATTTTCATGAGGGTTCTAATGGTAATCTTTTATAATCATAAACTAAGCCAGTTTATTGACAGCCTGGGTTAAACGTGAGATTTTTCTGCCGGCAGTGTTCTTGTGGTAAACTCCTTTAGAAGTAGCCTTGCCGATCGTTGAAATCGCAGCGTTCAATGCCTTCTGTGCAGCCTCTTTGTCTTTTGCTGCAATGGCAGCATCGACTTTCTTAATCGAAGTCTTGACAGCAGAGCGGATAGATTTATTGCGTGCTGTTCTGGTCTGAGTTACTAAAATTCTCTTCTTTGCTGATTTAATGTTAGCCAATCCGTACACCTCCAATATACAAGTTTGTTACTCACCGTTTAAAGAAAGAACGGGAGATATTTTTCATCTGATATCATTCGCGGCAATCCAATTGACTGTTATGCGGAAATAGGACTGCACTATGTTCGCGGTTGTTCCATTAAAGCCGGACACGGACGATCTAATGTAAACATACTCATATAGTTTAGTCCCAAAATTTCTATCTGTCAATACATATTTTGTTTTTTTCTGCAAAAAATAGGAGAACAAGATAAGAAGGTTTTGGAGGGATGATAATGAGTCAGTTTCAGGTTCGTACCGACCTGGCGTTAGAAACCAGAGAGAAATTTAAAGAAGATAATGTGGAGATCAAAGGCGTACGGGTAGAAGAAGAGTATCACAGAGAAAAAGAGATAAAAATTACCACAATGGTAATTGAGACAGAAAATGGCGCCAAGGCGATGGGCAAACCAAAAGGAACTTATATTACGCTGGAGGCGGCAAATATGGACAGTCAGGATGAAGATTATCATCGGGAAATTTCTTTAGAGCTGGCAAGGATTATTAAGAGACTTCTGCCAGAAGGGAAAAATACATTTTCTGTACTGGTGGCGGGACTTGGCAATCGGGAAGTTACCCCTGATGCGCTTGGGCCAAGGGTAGTGGATAATATGATGATTACCCGTCATGTGTTAAAGGAATTTGGCAAATATGCATTTGGAGAACAAGAGGTCAATGCGGTCAGTGGGATTGTGCCTGGAGTGATGGCACAGACAGGTATGGAGAGCCAGGAGATTATTCGAGGGGTAATTAAACAGACGAAGCCAGATGTGATGATTGCCATTGATGCACTGGCGGCACGCAGTACCAGAAGGTTAAGCCGGACCATACAGATTACAGATACTGGGATTAATCCTGGTTCTGGAGTGGGAAATCATCGACATGGATTATCCAAAGAAACCGTTGGTATTCCAGTGATTGCCATAGGCGTGCCTACCGTAGTGGACGCGGCAACTATTGTCAGTGATACCATGCAGACCCTGATTCAGGCAATGGAAGAGCACAGTCATTTGAGTACTTTGAGTACTGGATTAAATGCCCTGAATGATATGGAAAAATATGAACTAATCCGTGAACTTTTATCCCCACAGTTAAACACGATGTTTGTCACACCGAAAGATATCGATGAATCTGTAAAACGTTTGAGCTATACCTTGTCAGAAGGATTGAACATTGCATTTGCATAAAATTTTTCGTACAGGCATATATTTAATTGTTTATAAGATTTTATGGGAAAGCAGTTGATTATACAAAATGGGAATGGGGAAATATTTGACAAGGAAAAGAAAAAAGGCTGTAAAGTACTTTCAATGGATGGCTGGAGGAATCAGCGTTTTATTTGTGTTTGTCTGTTATCAAAACATGTCGGCTGTAGGGGATGCTCCAGCGATGGGGCAGTTCTTAAATTTTATCCGTGAAGAAATTGCAGTATCGGCATGGAAAAATTGTATGCCAGTGATGCTAAGGGAGGAAGAGGAAGGAGAGGCAACACTGGGAAAGTTTTTGTTGGGAAAGATGGAACAATTTTATCCCATATATGCATTTAGCGGTACTTTGACGGAATATGATACACAGATTGAGAGTGACCTCACCTGCGGCATGTTAGAGGAGAATCAGGAAGCAAACCAGGGAGAACAGGAACTTCAAAAAGAGCAGGAAAAACAAAAAGAACAACAGGAACAAAAAGACCAACAGGAACAAAAAGAACAACAGGAACAAAAAGAACAGCAAGAACAAGAGAAACAGGAAGAACAGCAAACAGAAGAGGAGCAGACAGAAGAGGAGCAGGAAGTTGCCGCAAATAATGGAAACGCTGATTCCAAAGCCATAGAAATTTCAAGAGAAAAATTGAATGATTTTGATTATTTGGTGCAGAATTTTTACCAAATTGACCGAACTACAACGATCGACGGCAGTGAGTTAAATGCACAGGAAATGTTGGCAAAGGATATGAAACTGCAAGGCGGCGCAGAAAACATTCAGATTTTGATTTATCACACACATTCTCAAGAAGGGTATGCAGATTCTACACCTGGGGATCCGAATAGTAGCGTCCTGGCGTTGGGAGAACGCCTGACACAGCTTCTCAGAGATCAGTATGGATTTAATGTCCTCCATCATATGGGGGAATACGATGTCAAAGATAGAGATAATGCCTATTCTTATGCAGGACCGGCATTGGAGCAGCTTTTGGCAGAAAATCCCAGTATAGAGGTGGTGATTGATCTGCATCGCGATGGTGTTCCAGATACTGCGCATTTGGTTTCAGAGGTAAATGGAAAGCAGACAGCGCAGATCATGTTTTTTAATGGATTGAGCAGAACAACAGCCAATGGAAATATTGCCCATCTGGCCAATCCCAATCTTGCCGATAACTTAGCATTTTCTTTTCAAATGAAGTTGGCGGCAGAAGAATACTATCCAGGATTTGCCCGTGCCACTTATTTAAAAGGCTATCGCTATAATCTTCATTATCGCCCGAAGAGTCTTTTAGTAGAAGTGGGTGCTCAGACTAATACTTTGGAAGAGGCTATGAACGCGATGGAACCATTGGCAGATATTTTACATAAAGTGTTATCACCCTAGATTTTAAGGACTTTATGGTTATTTCCGTGATAAATTATGCTGGAAAAACGAAAGAAGGTGTTTTTGATGGAAGCGAATTTAGAAAAACTAGTCAGAGTGTTGGACTGGCAAGAACTGATGTGCAAGCAGAGAAGTCAGCAAGAAGAATTATTGATGCAGTCAGTTAGCCGGCTGGAACCAGCTTATTGGACTGGTGTCAAGCTGGTAGAAGGCCATTTGTATGGAACCTTCTGTTTCCATAAAAGCACAGATGCCAAAAAACGTGATGTAAGTGCAGCATTTCTGTTAGATGAACAAGTATTTCTGCTGGTGACTCTAAAAGATGAGGATGGTATGCTAAATCAGATGAAAGAATATTTGTCTGAAATAGCGCCAGAAAATCCAAATCACATGGAGGAAGGGCTAGAAGCGGTCTTTGATGGGATATTGAAACAGGGACAACAAAAAGTTGAGGAAATGGAAAAATATTTGATTGAGATGGAACAGGAGATTGTAGGGGGCAGGATTAACCGGAATCGAAACCGCTCTATTTTTGAATGTAAAAGACTTTTGACCGTATGGAAAAATGATTATGCGCGATTTTTAGATTTGATAGAGGGCGTCAATGGCTTGGAAGAAAAGAAGAAGGAGACACAGGGGCGGATTCTCAATGAGGAAGCGGCGTGTTATTTCCGTATTTATGAAAATAAACTAAAACATTTGACAGAAGAAACACAATTTTTATATGAGGAACTGGTACGCATTCGGGAGGCGCTGGATGCGGCACTTTCATATGAACAGAATCGAATTATGAAAGTATTCACCACAGTAACAACCGTGTTTATGCCGCTGACTTTAATTACAGGCTGGTATGGGATGAATTTTGAAAGTATGCCGGAACTGCATTGGCAGTACGGCTATGTTTTTGTGGGAGTAATCAGTATTTTAGTGATTTTGGTCTGTATTTGGTTTTTTCGTAAGAAAAAATTATTCTAATATTTTCTAAACTTTTTATTAAATGTGTAATTGGATATTGACAAAAAAAAACAGGAGTGCTACATTTATGTACATAAGTTATTAGCACTCGATAGTAAAGAGTGCTAATAATAAAAAAGATAGCACAGGAAAATAGAAAAGACTACTCGGTAAGGAGGAATTGTAATGAAATTAGTACCATTGGCAGACAGAGTTGTATTAAAGCAGTGTGAAGCAGAGGAGACAACCAAATCTGGTATTATCTTAGCTGGAAGCGCACAGGAGAAGCCTCAGGAAGCAGAGGTAGTGGCTGTGGGACCTGGCGGCAACGTAGATGGAAAAGAAGTGACTATGCAGGTAAAG
>Ga0137306_101553_pt1 | contig 22765 bp, 19 predicted proteins | sample Inofroosms_March_FD_97187 | JGI IMG/M metagenome (GOLD analysis project Ga0137306, IMG submission 97187) | Mouse cecal microbial communities from Vienna, Austria - N-Acetylneuraminic and N-Acetylglucosamine D2O microcosms_March | ecosystem: Host-associated > Mammals > Digestive system > Large...
CGCGGGATGTCCAGCCATCAGCACAATCCCTTTGTAATCCTGTGCGATAAGATGACTTCGGAAAAGCACGGCGACTGTTACGGGTTTGCTCTTGCCTACAGCGGCAATTACCGCTGCGAGATCGAAGTGGACCAGATGGAGCAGACAAGGCTTGTGATGGGAATACATCCGTATCATTTTTCTTTCCGTTTGAATACAGGGGATAAGTTTGAGACCCCGGAAGTGATTATGGCATATTCCGGTGAGGGGCTTGGGCGGCTGTCGCGCATTTACCATGATGCGTACCGTTGCAACCTGATCCGGAGCAAATATGTAAAGACTCCCAGACCGATCCTGGTCAATAACTGGGAGGCGACTTATTTTGATTTTGACGAGGAAAAGCTGTATAAGATCGCGAAAGAGGCGAAGGACATCGGCCTTGATATGTTCGTTTTGGACGATGGGTGGTTTGGAAAGCGGGATACGGACTACTCCGGTCTCGGCGACTGGATCGTGAATGAGGACAAGATCAAGGGAGGACTTCCGAAGCTGGTGAAGCGTATCAAGGAGCTTGGGATGAAGTTCGGTATATGGATCGAGCCTGAGATGGTGTCTGAGGACAGCAATCTGTACCGGGAGCATCCGGACTGGGTGCTTAGGATCCCGCAGAGAAATATGACGCGGAGCCGTCACCAGCTGAACTTGGATATCACGAGAAAAGATGTCCGAGATTATGTTATGCAGCAGATTTTTGACGTGCTGGATAGCTGCGGTACAGACTATGTAAAATGGGATATGAACCGCAGTGTGGCAAATGTATACTCATCAGCGCTTCCGCCGGAGAGACAGGGCGAGGTATTCCACCGTTATGTGCTCGGCGTATATGAGATGATGGAGCAGCTTGTCAGCAGATATCCTGACCTGCTGTTCGAGAACTGCTGCGGAGGCGGCGGGAGGTTTGACGCGGGGATGCTTTACTATTCTCCGCAGATCTGGTGCAGCGACAATACGGATGCCATCGACCGTCTGAAGATTCAGTACGGGACATCCTTTGGTTATCCGGTCAGCACTATGGGCGCGCATGTCAGCGTATGCCCCAACCACCAGACAGGGCGCACGACACCGTTTGAGACGAGGGCGGTAGTTGCAAGTGCAGGTACGTTTGGTTATGAGCTTGATCTCGAGCATCTGACGAAAGAGGAAAAGGAGCTTGCGAGAAAGCAGATTCAGGAATACAAAGAGATGGAGCACCTGGTTTTGACAGGTGACTACTATAGACTATCCAATCCTTATAAGAATGATGATTATGTTATCTGGCAGTTTGTCTCCAAAGATAAAAAAGAGGCTGTTGTCAACGGTGTTCAGTTAAGAAATGAAGCAAATCCGCATATTCATTTGATCTATCTGGAAGGGCTGAAGCCATGTGAACACTACAAAGACGCAGCTACGGGAGAAGTATATACAGGCGCCGCGCTGATGAAGGCAGGTATACCGCTTCCGGTAGGGGTAGGAGATTATCAGCCGATAAAATTCCGTTTTATTATGATTTAGCCGATAACCTATTTTTGTAGTGCATATCTATGGGGAACAGCCGGAGCAGACAACTGCGCCGGCTGTTCTCTGTTATGACGCAGGGACTTTTTCCGTGACCCTGTTGACGCATATTTTCTGATTTGCTAAAATGTATCCATAGGGCATCCCATGGTTCATGCCTCTGCAAGGTGTGGAAAGGGAAAAAAGGAGGTAAGGTATGCCGGATTTAACATTTGGGGAGCAGGTGAAGATCGTTCTTGGCAGAAAAGGGATGACAATTAAAGAACTTGCGGAAATGATTGAACAGCGTACGGATAAGAAGATGTCGAGACAGAATCTGACGCAGCGGCTGGGACGGGATAATTTCCAGGAACAGGACATGCGGATGATCGCTTCTATTTTGGAGTGCCCGTTCAGGTTGAGCATTCTTGGTGAAGATACTTTGGATGAGAGAGAGATTGAGGCTGCAGGAGAGGCTTTTGCAGGTACGGATATAAAGGAAGATGAGGATACGAAGGAGGAAAAAGAGGTGGTGTCCCTGACGGAGGATGATGCAGGGGCGGATCTGGAAAAGAAGGGTACAGAAGAGAGCGGATTTTCGGAAGAGAGAAAAGAGACGGAAAGGGCAGAAGAGGAGGAAGGAACCAAAGAGGCGCAAAGGACAAGGGAAACTTCGGGAACAGACGGCGCTGCTTATGACACAGAGGCTGAAAAAGGGACTTCTGAGACAGCGGAGAGCGCTGCTTTGACGGAAGATGGTACAAAGAGAGCAGAGGAATCCGGCAGGGAGATCACCGTGGGAGAATTTCTTGAGATCCGGAAAAGCTCGGGGGAGTCGGCTCAGGAGCAACTGATGAAGGAGCTTCTTGCGGAGATGGATTCCATAGAGCGCGAGGACCGGGAGAGAAGTATGGCATGGGAGGAGCGACGCCGGCTAAAGGAGCAGCAGGAGGCTGAGAAAAAGGTGGAGAAAAAGGGCGGATGGATGTCGCGCTTCCGGTTCAGGAAGCACGGGCAGGAGCCAGAGCCGGAGGAGTATTTTGATGAGGCGGATATCGTACCTGATCAGGAGGAGGGCGGCGATGCCGACATAGAAGAGGTTGCCGGGGACGAAGCTGAACAAAAGGAAAAGCCAGCGGAGCCGGTGACATTTTCGGAGAGGATAAGGGAGTACGCTTCGCCGGATGACGAGCTTCGGGCGGACATGTATGAGGATGAGGAGGAAGACATTGAAGCGGGGGATGTGAATCCGTATACCGGCAGGGAGTATTTCTCCAACAGTGTGCGGATGCATCCGAAGCGCATAGGATATGTGCAGGTGTACAACAGGAAAGACCATAAGTGGTCGGATATGACGGAGTGGGCTTTTTTAGGGTATCAGGAGCGGAAGAAGATGCTGCTGGGGAAGGACTATGAGCCGCCGATCTATCTTGATTGAGGAGCGTTATGGAGTGGAGACAGTTATTATCGACGAAAAGGAGCAGAGGGCCGTCCCTGAGGAGGGGAGCGGGCAGTGATTTAAGGAGCGAGTTCGAGAAGGATTACCAGCGGATCATCGGCAGCGCTTCTTTTCGGAGGCTCCAGGATAAGACCCAGGTATTTCCGCTGGATAAGAGTGATTTTATCCGGACAAGGCTGACCCATTCCCTGGAGGTGTCGTCCTTTGCCAAATCCCTGGGGCAGAATATCGGTGAGAATATACTTGCCTTTCACCGGGATACGGGATTTACTCCGCAGATGAAAGAGGATATCTGCAATATCCTGCAGTGTGCGGGGCTGATTCACGATATCGGGAATCCGCCCTTCGGCCATTTTGGGGAAGTGGAGATCAGGGAATGGTTCGAGAGGGAGCTTTCCGTGCGCAGATTCCGCGGGACGCCGATTGCAGAGCTTCTGTCCGAACAGATGAGACAGGATCTGTACCATTTTGAAGGAAATGCGCAGGCGCTGAGGCTTGTGACGAAGCTTCATTTCCTGGTGGATGATAATGGGATGAACCTGACTTACGCTTTGCTTGGGACGATGATCAAGTATCCGGTGTCTTCTCTGGAGGCCAACAGGCGCTCGGCGGATATCAAGGATAAGAAGATGGGGTATTACTATGCGGATAAGGAGATCTTTGAGGATATCCAGAGGGAGACCGGGACGAATGGGAAGAGGCATCCCCTGACCTTTATCCTGGAGGCGGCGGATGATATCGCTTATAAGACGGCGGATATCGAGGATGCGTTCGTCAAGGGCTTCATCACCTACAACCGTCTTTTAGAGGAGCTTAAGGAGCTGCAGATGCTGTACCGGCAGGACGGCGCGGGGGCTTTCTATCCGGCGGATAAGCTGGAGGAGATCTATCTGATCGGGAAGGACAGGCATGTGGACAACCCGGAGGAATTTGCCATAAAGAACTGGATCGTGCGGGTGCAGGGATTCCTTTTAAATTGTGCGACTTATGGATTTACGTCCAACTACGGGGCGATCATGAGCGGGACATATAAGCATGATCTGTTTTACCGTACATTTGCGGACAAGCTTATGGATCTATTGGGGGATTTTGCGTTCCGGGAGGTGTTTACCTCTGACGCCATATACCGCATGGAGGTATCAGAGTCGGCCATGATCGACTATCTGATGGACAAGTTTGTGTCCGCGGCGGTCAAGTATGACGACAGCACCCAGAAGCTTGGGACTATCGAGTCCCGGATGATCTGGTTTATCTCTGACAATTATAAGAATGCCTATCACCGGCAGGCGAAGGGCAAGTCAGAAGCGGAGAAGCTGTATCTGCGCCTTTTGCTGGTGACGGATTATATCTGCGGCATGACGGACAGCTATGCAAAGCGGCTCTATCAGGAACTGAATGCGATGGTATAAAATAAATATTGAATTTGTGGAATGAATAGCGGGCAGCGTGAATAGATTATGATGAGTAAACCAGAATGGAAGTGTGGCATTGAAACGATTTATCCGCTATTTGTACGAGTATGAGCAGGGAAAGCGCATGCGTAATGTGGGCTTCGTGAAGGTAGAGCAGGGAGAAGATGAGTGTGTGGTTCACATACACGGAAAGGGACTGCGCATGGGCAGCGATAAAAACCTGCAGGTCTATCTTCTTTTTGAGGACGGAGGAACGTGCTTTGGTATATGGCAGGGGGAGGCAGACAATGTCAATCCTGCGGTGAATGAATGTATCAGTTATACGGAGGAAGAAGCCGGGACGCCGGAGATTTACGCAAGGATAGGCGGCGTGGCGCTGGAAAACCGGGATGGGAGAAGGTTCGCGGCGATCTGGGATGACACGCCGATGGATATATCCGGTATGCGGATATGGAGGCAGAGAGAAGAAAGGCCAGGAACAAGGGCAGAGAAGGCGGCAGATCAGACTGGCATCAGCGGTGGTGTGAGAGGAGTAGCAGCACAGAGAGCAGCCGCACAGGCGGAAAAGGCTGAACGGACATCCGGCGGTGAACCGGAAGGAGCTTCGCCGGGAAAAGAGCCTGATCTGCTGAGGGCAGAAGCCGGGAAAGCGTCTGGCCTGGGGGATACAGATGCCTGGGAAGAGACTGACCCGCTGGATAGGGATACCCGGGAAGCGTCTGGGATGATGAAGGCAGCTGGCCGGGAAGAGGCTGGCATGCAGAGGGATGAAATGCTGCCGGAGGGAGCGTCGGATGAGCCGGAAAGGATGCAGCCAGAAGGAGCACCGGAGATGCCGGAAGTGATGTCAGGCATAGGAATGTCCCGTGGGCCGGAAAGGATGCAGCCAAAAGAGGCGCCGGAGATGCCGGAAGTGATGCCAGGCACAGGAATGTCCCGTAATCCGGAAGGGATGTCAGGTACAGGAGTGTCCCGTGGGCCGAAAGGAATGCAGCCAGAAAAGGCGCCGGAGATGCCGGAAGTGATGTCAGGCGCAGGAATGTCCCGTGGGCCGGAAGAAGCGGGAGAGCCGGATGATCTTGCGGACGCAGTGCCGATGATCAGAAGCGAAGGCATATTCTTCACTGACGCGGCGGAAAATCCGCATCCCCAGAAGGGGTGGCGGACAAAGAAGATCCAGCGGACAGAACTTGCCAAACTTGCCCGTTGTGAATGGCGTCTGGCGAATAATAATTTCCTTCTGCACGGATACTATAATTATCACCACCTTATCCTGCTGGAAAGAGGAGAGCAGTATATGCTCGGCGTGCCAGGCATCTATCATGAAAAAGAGGCAGCAGCAGCAGGGGCTTTCGGGTTCCCGGAATTTATCGCAAAAGGCAGGCTTGAGATCAAGCTTAGCCAGGAGGAATGCAATGAAGATCAGCCTTTCGGCTATTGGTGCCGGCCGGTAAAACGGGCGTTCAGATGGGAATAAAGATGATGGAGTAAGGAAATGCTGACTACAGATGAGAAATACATGAAGGAAGCAGTCAGGCAGGCGAAAAAAGCATATGCCCTTGGGGAGACGCCGATCGGCTGTGTGATTGTATATCAGGATAAGATTATCGGGCGGGGATATAACCGCAGGACGATCGATAAGAATACGCTTGCTCATGCGGAGCTGACAGCGATCAGAAAAGCAGGCCGGAAGATGGGCGACTGGCGGCTTGAAGGGTGCACGCTGTATGTGACGCTTGAGCCGTGCCAGATGTGCTCCGGGGCGATCGTACAGTCCAGGATGACACGGGTTGTCGTAGGATGTATGAACCCGAAAGCGGGCTGTGCAGGTTCGGTGCTGAACCTGCTCCAGATGCCGCAGTTTAATCATCAGGCAGAGCTGACGACAGGAGTGCTCGAGGAAGAATGCAGTCAGATGATGAAGACATTTTTCAAAGAGCTGCGGGAACGCAAAAAGAAGAATACGAAAAATGCAGAATAAGCCGGATCAAACCTCCGGCTTATTATCATTGAGAGAGCTCCGGACAGGAAAATTTCCTTCAGGGAGCTTTTTATTGTCCTGCAAAAATCAATTCTACGAAATCATCTATAGTAAGATTATGAATGTACTGTTCCAAATGGCAGGAGGAAAGACGCTCTTTCATTTCACGCCGGTCAAGACGGCATCCGGTCAGTAGGCTGCTTAGCTCAGAAATATCTGAATTTCCAAAAAAATCTCCGTAGATGCTGATGGAAACAATCACATCTTTCTCCACGGTCAGCAGCGATTCAACGGAACCGCAGTTTTCAAAACGCTTCTGTACCCTTGTGGTAAAGGCTGGAGATCTGCCGTAGTTCCAATCCCATGTGGCATACCGCTCTTCTTTGATCGACTGGATCTCGGTCAGGTCGGATTCGGTCAGCGTATACTTATGGAGTGCCTCCGCTTTTGCGATCTGCGCCAAAAGACGTTGCTTAAAATCATCAAGAGTCACATCTTCCGGCAGATATTGACAGATGTTCGTGATCCGGCTGCTCACAGAGCTGACACCTTTGGAGATCAGCTTTTCCCGGCGGACGTTAAGCGCATTTTGTACGACAGTTAAATCGGAAGAAAACATAAGTGTCCCGTGATGCATGACACGATGGTTTTTGATGTACTGCGAATTTCCGGAAAATTTTTTGCCGTCGATGGTGATGTCATTGCGGCCGGAGAGGGAAGCGCTGATGCCGTAGGATGCCAGCGTATCGATGATTGGCTGGCAGAATACGTGAAAATTAATTTGCTGCATACGATCCGCATCAACGATAAAAGTAAAATTGAGGTTGCCAAGATCATGGTACACTGCGCCGCCTCCGGAGAGCCGGCGGACAACATGGATATGATGCTTTCTGACATAGTCCTGATTGATTTCCAGTGTGGTATTCTGGTTTTTGCCGATCACGATCGTGTTGGCGTTCTGCCAAAGCATAAAATATGATCTGGTGTTGTCGAGATGATCAAAAATATATTGTTCCAGTGCCAGATTCCATGAAGGATCCGTGCTCTTTAAATCTAAAAATTCCACAACTGTCTCCTTTTTTGCTATGGTTTCTATACAGACTGGGGCTTCGTAATATTCAAAAGATAGAAATATCTGGGAAAAATAGTGAAAAAAATGGAAAATAAACCTGCTATGTGAAGTAGGTCTCACGAGATTAATCTATGTGCGCTGCGCTTCGAACCCATATTCACAGACGTTACCTTGGCAGTAAACTCAGCTCAGGCACCCTCACGGCACCCGGAAGGTTCTGCTTAGTGCTGCTTCGTTCCCGACCTGACACGGTTCACAGATTCCCGTCGCGTAAGACCCGGGCCTCAACGCCACTTTCCAAGGGCAATAGCGGATTGCAGGTACAAGGTACCGCTAACACCCCGGCTGCACATTTTCATATTTTACAGTATCTTGAGGGAAATGTCAATTGCCAGAGCAGGATAAAACAGAGCTATTTCGCAAAAAAGAATAACCATTTGCATAGATTTGTGGTATGATGGAAGCAGAGTTAAAGAAATATCATGGTTGCTGCGGTCACAGAATATGCGGTAACGGATCATTAGTTCTGACAAAATAAGCAATGACTAAGAGATGAGAGGACTGGTTTGGGATGAAAACGATAAAACGGGCAGCAGGATTAGCACTGATAGTACTGATAAGTGCGGCATCGGTGATGCCGGTGCAGGCATTCGGTCAAAGAACGTGGATGATCGGGTATGATGAGAACAAGAACGGGCCCGGGAAAAAAGAGCAGGGGGACAATGGCTGGTATTTCATGTATACCGAGGAGGTCAATACAGACGGAACGCTCGACACCTCTAAGGTAAAGGAATGTGTCTGGGCCGATACAGGCTCCTGCTGGATGTGGTATGATTATGACGCAATGTGGGTGCCGGAAGCCTATGCGGCGGAAGGCTATGACTGCCTGGAGTCAAATTGCTGGTGGCGTATGGACGGCAACGGGATTATGGATCCGAATGTGACGGAAGGGGCTGTGAGCAGCGTTATCGCATGGGAGGCGCCGGAATACGGTACATATAGCATTAACGTAGAGTATACTGCCGGGAGTATGCCCTTTAACTTGTACGGGAAGGAGTATGAGGACGGCGACGGTCTGACCTTAAGCCTCTGTACAGACGAAAAAACGCTTGACAAAGTATTCTGCGGCGTAGGGCCGGATACAGGGAGAAAGGTCATCGAGAACATGCCGGAAGGCAGCTTTAAGGAGGAGGTTACGCTCAGAGAGGGCGACAGGATATATATCAGCGCGGATCCGGGCGCCAATGGCGGGTCAGATATCGCCACGGTAAAAGCAGAGATTATCCAGGAGGACGGCGAGAACGTCCAGTCCTTCTTCCTGACGATGCTGGCGGGAGGGATCGCCGTCATCGCCTTTTCACTTGCACTGGTGGTCATTATCATTTTCAAACAGAGAAATGCAGACCTGGATTATGCAGAGGCAGATGAGGAGGAAGAATAGCGGACCGGACGATTTCAGGGTATAACTACAGGATATCGATATATTCTCCGGCCAGAGCCTTGTTCATGCTGCGTACTGCGCAGAATTTCCCGCACATGCTGCATGTATCGCTGTGGTCTTCTTCGGGGCTGCGGCTGTCACGGATAGCCTTGGCGGTATCAGGATCAAGGGCGCACGCAAACTGTGCTTCCCAGTCAAGATTCCTTCTCGCTTCCGCCATGCGGTCATCCTGCTCTCTGGCGCCGGGTATGCCCTTGGCGATATCCGCCGCGTGGGCAGCGATCTTGGAAGCGATGATGCCTTGCTTGACATCCTCTACATTGGGAAGGGCGAGATGCTCCGCCGGAGTCACGTAGCACAGGAAGGCCGCGCCGTTCATGGCGGCAACCGCGCCGCCGATCGCGCCAGTGATATGGTCGTATCCCGGAGCGATGTCAGTGACCAGAGGGCCCAGCACGTAGAAAGGAGCGCCCATGCACAGCGACTGCTGCACCTTCATGTTGGCGGCTACCTGGTCAAGAGGCACATGTCCCGGTCCTTCTACCATTACCTGGACGTTGTGCGCCCACGCCCGTTTTGTCAGCTCGCCCAGGCGCACCAGCTCTTCGATCTGGCATACGTCGGTGGCGTCGGCAAGGCAGCCCGGGCGGCAGGCATCCCCTAAAGAGACAGTCACGTCATATTCTTCGCAGATATCAAGTATCTCGTCGTAATATTCATAAAACGGGTTCTCTTCCCCCGTCATGCTCATCCAGGCGAATACAAGGCTTCCCCCGCGGCTTACGATGTTCATTTTCCGCTTATGCTTCCGGATCTGTTCGATGGTCTTTCGCGTGATCCCGCAGTGCAGCGTCACAAAATCCACACCGTCCTCGGCATGCATACGGATGACGTCGATAAAATCTTTGGCTGATAATGTGGCCAGATCCCGCTGGTAATGGATGACGCTGTCGTAGACCGGCACCGTGCCGATCATGGCGGGGCATTCCCTTGTAAGCTTCTGGCGGAACGGCTGTGTGTTCCCGTGGCTTGAGAGATCCATGATGGCTTCCGCGCCTAAGTCCACCGCACGCATTACCTTTGCCAGCTCAATATCATAGTCCTTGCAGTCTCTGGATACGCCCAGATTAACGTTGATTTTGGTGCGCAGCATACTGCCGACGCCTTCCGGGTTTAAACAGGTATGGTTCTTGTTTGCACAGATCGCGACTTTGCCTTCTGCGACCAGCTTAAGCATCGTCTCGGCAGGCATGCGCTCTTTTTTTGCAACCGTCTCGATCTCTGGCGTGACGATCCCTTTTTTTGCCGCGTCCATCTGTGTCGTGTAATTTCGCATAGCTAATCCTCCTTTTTTGCCGGGGAAGGGGAGTTTCTACACATAGAAAAAGAGATACGCGGGGCATCTCTTATCACATCCATAGATCAAGTATTCCTCCCTACGTTGGCATTATCCAAATCAGGTTATGGGTCGAAGCAGATAAGCTTCCTCTCAGCCGGCTCAGACCAGCTCCCCGGTATTATATGTACAAGGTGATTATAGCCTGAAAACAGAGAATTGTCAATTGCCAGAGAGGGTGGGAGCCTGTTATACTGATGCGCTGCTATTCACGGTTCAGGAGCCGCTTATAGCAACGATTCGTGGCGGCATTCCGAGTTTTGCTGCGCAAAAGCCGCCCCCCCGCTTCTGCATCATGTTCTTACGGAATGCGCAGCCAGTGCGCTGCAATTATTGTTCACGGATATAAAGAGAGGATATGTTGACGAATGAAGATTTTACTTGTTGCCATCAATGCCAAATATATACATGCTAATCTTGCGGTACATACGCTGCGTGCCTATGCCGGACAGCACGTGCGCAGAGAGGATATAGAGATCGAAACCGCAGAATATACCATCAACCAGCAAAAGGATGATATTCTCAGAGATATCTACGAGAAAGAAGCAGATATAGTATGCTTTTCCTGCTATATCTGGAATCGGGCTTATGTGGTGTCTCTTGTGCGCGAGCTTGGGAAGCTCTGCCCGGATACGCTGCTCTGGCTCGGCGGCCCGGAGGTATCCTACGATGCCAGGGATGTCCTTTTCAGGCTCCCGGAAGTGAAGGGTGTGATGCGGGGCGAAGGCGAGTGTACATTTGCTGAATTGTGCGGGGGCAGGCCGCTTAAGGAGATCGCAGGCATAACCTTCCGGCAGGAGGATGGGGTGATCTGCGAAAATGAATGGCGCGCGCCTATGGATCTTGACGAGGTGCCCTTTATCTATCAGGATCTTGATCCGTTCAGGAATAAGATCATTTACTATGAGTCGGGCAGAGGGTGTCCCTTCTCCTGCAGCTACTGCCTGTCGTCAGTAGATAAGAGGCTGAGATTCAGGAGTCTTTCTCTTGTGAAAAAGGAGCTTGGCTTTTTCCTGGAACAGAAGGTACCCCAGGTAAAGTTCGTTGACCGTACTTTCAACTGCAGTCACAGTCATGCGGCAGAGATCTGGAGGTTCCTTCTGGAGCATGACAACAACACGACGAATTTCCATTTTGAAATATCGGCGGATCTATTGAATGAAGAGGAGCTGGAGCTGATCAGAGCCATGCGTCCAGGGCTGATCCAACTGGAGATCGGCGTGCAGTCCACCAATGAGCGGACCATAAAGGAGATCAGGCGGACGATGGATATGGCGAAGCTTACACGCACGGTAGCGGCTCTGCGGGATTGGGGGAATGTCCATCAGCATTTAGACCTTATCGCAGGGCTGCCCTATGAGGATATGGGAAGCTTTTCGCGCTCTTTCGATGAGGTATACCGCTTAAGGCCCCATCAGCTCCAGTTGGGATTCCTGAAAGTCTTAAAGGGCTCTTATCTGGAAGAAAAAAAGGAGGATTACGGGCTGGCCTGCAAGAGTGAGCCGCCTTATGAAGTGCTGTATACAAGATGGCTTTCTTACAAAGACATCATAAAGCTTAAGGGGATCGAGGAAATGGTCGAAGTATATTATAACAGCAGACAGTTTACACATACGCTGCCGGAAGTAGAGCGAGTATTCGCTTCGCCGTTCCGTATGTACAGAAAGCTGTGGGAGTATTACCGGGAGAAGGGGCTTGACGGTATACAGCATAAGCGGAGTAAAAGATATGAGATCCTGCTTGATTTTGTAAGATGTGCCTGCAGGCGGCCGGAGGGAGAGCTTTGGTCAGAGCGGGTACGGGAGCTTCTGGTCTACGATTATTATCTGCGGGAGAATGCAAAGACCCGGCCGGCCTTTGCGAAAGAGAATCCGCTGGGAAAGGAAAAGGCGCGGCAGTTTTACGAGGAAGAGGAAAAAAGCCGCGTATATCTTCCCGGATACGAGTCCTATGACAAAAACCAGATGCGCAAGATGACCCATCTGGAATATTTCCCGGCGCTGAAAAAGACGGTGCTTTTTGACTACATGTACAGGAATCCGGTCGGCCATGAGGCACGCACCTGTGAATGGCGTTAACACTTTGTAATATCTGTAAAATAATGTTAAAAAAGTTATCTTGTAAAGAGCAGATAAAAGGGATAAAATGATAAATATATTTTTTGGAAGAAGGTAAAGAAGATGAACTTTAACAATAAAAAGACGAGAAGAATCGTAGCGATCGTTGTTATGGCCGTTATCGTAGCGATGGTTGCGACGTCGATCCTGCCGGTCTTAGGGTAAGGCGGCAGAGGGATGAGGCGTCCCCCAGGGTGCGAACAGTAACGGATAAGGACTGACAGAAGGAATGAGAAGGAATATGGAACAGCGGAGGTATAAGCACAGTTCCAGAAAAAGAAGGAGCAGAAGAAGGAGAATCCAGAGACGGAGAAGAATGCAGGTTCTTTTTGGTCTCCTGTTGTTTTGTTCTATTCTGGTTCTGAGCGTTTCGTATGTGTGCCTGCACAGTTTTGTGTCGAAGTATCCGGCGGACAAGATCTGTAAAAATATTTTTATCGGTTCTGCTGATATTTCCGGGATGACAGTGAAGGAAGCGGAAGCAGAGATGGATAAGCTTCTGAAATCTGGCAGACAGGCGACGGTGACGCTTAAGGTAGGCAAGCAGGAGGAAGCGGCATCGTTAGAAGAGCTTGGACTTGGGTACAGGGATATAAAAAAGCAGGTGAAGGCAGCATTTGTCTACGGCAAGGCGGGAAGCCTGTGGCAGAGATTCTGGCAGCTTAGGGAGCTCTCCAGGGAAAAGAAGGTATTTAAGGAGAATTATACATTAAGCAAGAAGCAGGTAAAAAAGCTTCTGGAAGAGCGCGTCGTCCCACTGACGGATCATGCGCAGAATGCGTCTATAGAAAGAAAGGGCAGCAAGTTTGTGATCACCCGGGAAAAGCAGGGCAAGACGGTGGATATCGATAAATCTGCCGCTGCGATCTTAGCGCATCTGAACGGCGGATGGAATCAGAAGGATTTTGCGCTTGAGATGGTACAGAAGGAGGAAAAACCGACGGTGAAGTCAGACGACCTCAAGACGGTTAAGGACGAGATGGGCTCTTATTCCACAGATGCCGGAGGCGGCGAGCGCCTTCAGAATCTGAAGACGGGAGTGGAGAAGCTTGACGGCACGGTGCTTGCCCCGGGAGAGGAGATCTCTGTTTATGATGTGACGGCTCCTTATGACAAAGAGCACGGCTATGTGGCGGCAGGCTCCTACGAGAATGGCAAGGTTGTGGAGACTTACGGCGGAGGCATCTGCCAGGTTTCTACGACACTTTACAATGCGGTGCTCTATGCCGAGCTTGAGGTTACCGAGCGGTATCCCCACTCTATGCTGGTGACGTATATCGACCCGTCAAGGGATGCGGCCATCGCCGGGGATGTAAAGGATTTTAAATTCAAAAACAGTTATGATACGCCGGTATATATCGAGGGTGGAATTGACGGAGACGGTCAGCTTAAGTTCACCATCTACGGGAAGGATACGCGAAAGAAGGGACGAACCGTGGAGTATGAAAGCGAAGTGACGGCCACGGAGGAATACGGCCGGACTTACAAGGAGGACCGGGATGCGCCGCTGGGCTCCATGAAGTATGAAGGAAGCCCGCATACGGGAAAGACTGCCAGATTGTGGAAGATTGTCAAGCAGGACGGCAAAGAGGTGAGCCGCGACGTGATCAACAACAGTACATACAGCAAGTCTAATGAGATCATCATGGTCGGGACTGCCTGTGATAACGGGACGGCTTCGGGGATTGTAAGCGGCGCCATAGCTGCGCAGGACGGCGAAAAGATCAATGCGGCGATCAGTAAGGCAAGAGCGATGGAGTAGAGGGAAAGATGAGATTAGAAACAGAAGGAAGACAGATCTTACATGAGACGGCGGTCGTGTACGGATGGTCAGAGGATATCGGTATTCATGCGCTTGCCTCCGCCGTCAATTCTCTGGCGGCAGCAGGGGCAAAAAGCGCAGGCGCAGGGATTCGCATCGCCTACCCGCCCCGCGCGGACAAATCCGGTATCTACAGGATGGAAAAGCGGATAAGAAAAGTGTGCAAAGAGAGGGGAATCAAGGTATTGGAATCCCGGATCTTTGAACATCCGCTGCTTTCTGTCCCTTCGGTTACGGTTAACGGGATCGCGGAAGCGTACAGCGGAGGCAAAGGCCATGCTGAGAATACAGGCACTGGACGAAGCGGCAGCGAAAGATTAAAAGGGCGTATTCCGGCGGGGACAGAGATCGTCCTGAGCAAATGGATCGGCATGGACGGGATGCTGCAGATCGTAAGGGAGAGGCGGGATGAGCTTTCAGAGCGTTTTACTCCGGCGTTCATCCGGCAGATGCTTTCGTACGAAAAGGAGCTGTTCGCAGGCAGGGAGACAGAAGTCGCGCAGGAGCATGGCGTGCTGGCGTCCCGGCAGATCGCAGAGGGCGGGATTTTTGCTGCGTTGTGGGAGCTTGCCGGAGAGTTTGAGACGGGGCTTGACCTTGATCTGAAGAAGTTCTCCATCCTTCAGGAGACGGTGGAGGTATGCGAGCATTTCCGGCTGAACCCTTATCAGCTTGCTTCGGCAGGAAGTTTTCTGTTCGTGGCAGAGGACGGGAAGGCGCTGCGGGAAGCATTTCTCAGGGAAGGGATAAAAGCGTCTGTCATCGGAAGGACGGCAGAAGGCCAGGCAAAGATCATCAGAAATGGAGAGGATGTGCGCTTCATCGACCGTCCGGCTCCGGATGAGATATGGAAGCTGCATAGATCGGGGGATAAGAGATGAATGAACAGGGAAAACAGATGAATATCGTACTTTTAGAGCCGGAGATACCGGCGAATACGGGGAATATCGGGCGTACCTGCGTGGCGGCAGGCGCAAGGCTCCACCTGATCGGGCCGCTTGGGTTCCGGCTGGATGAGAAGAGCTTAAAGCGCGCCGGGATGGATTACTGGCATCAGCTCGATGTTACGACATATATTGATTATGAAGATTTTTTAGGGCGGAACCCTGGGGCAAGGATCTATATGGCGACGACAAAGGCGACGAAGATCTATACAGAGGTCTCCTATGAGCCGGACTGCTATATCATGTTCGGCAAGGAGAGCGCGGGGATACCGGAGGAAATACTGGTAGATCATAAGGAAGAATGTATACGTATTCCCATGGCGGGGCAGATACGCTCACTGAACCTTGGAAATTCCGTGGCGGTGGTGCTGTATGAGGCTTTGCGGCAGAATGAGTTTTTAGGGATGAACCGGAAGGGAAAGCTTCACCGGCTGGAATGGAGCTGAAAATGCATTGGAAATTGCCTTTGGCAAAGGGAGCCAGACCCGTGAACAGCAGCGCGAAGTGTCCCAGAAAAGTGGAAAAATGCAATAAATTGGTAGACTTTCAGATAAAATAATATTATAATCAAAAATGCAGGAAAGGTTTTAGGCAAAAGAGAGGTGGTGAGTCAATGGTAGAAGAAACCATTAAGACCATCAAGGAGACGGAAAATGAGGCTGAGAAGATTATAAAAGAAGCAGCCGCAGAAAGCACCGGAATCCTTGAAAAAGCTGCTGCAAGTGCAGGAGAATTAAGACAGCAGGCTGAAACAGATGCAAAAGCAAAAGCAGATGCCGATATGAAAGCAGCCAGAGAAATCGGGGAGAAGGCTATTTCTGAAGCTATGGCGAAAGTAGATACAGAGATCGAATCCCTGAAGACATCTGCGAAATCAAAAGAAGATGAGGCAATAGCTTCTGTGATTGCAGAATTAGTCTAGAATTGAGGTAAAGGAGGGATACGGCTATGGCAGTATTGCAGATGCAAAGAATTAGTATCTGCGCGCTGAAGCGAGACCGTAAGGCCATCTTAGAGAACCTTCAGTCCATGGGCGTCATGGAGATGAACCAGGTCGCCGGCGAGGATGACGGATTTGAAAAGATGGACACACAGAACGCCAGAGTTGGATTCGAAAAGAAGGCCCAGCTTTCTGAGAATGCACTGGCGATTCTTGAAGCTTACGCTCCCCAGAAGAAGTCGCTGCTGTCCAGTCTCGAAGGAAAAGCGCTGATCGGGCATAAAAAGTTCGATAGTATAGTTGCTGCGAAAGAGACGGTCACCGCAAAGGCGGATACGCTGGTTGCGCTGAATAAAGAGATAGCAGAGAACAAAGCGAATATTCTGAAGTTGTCAAATCAGATAGAGTCACTGAGTCCGTGGCTTGGCCTGGATGTGCCGATGGATTACACCGGTACGGGCAAGACGGCGATGCTTTTGGGAACGATGGCTGCCGATACGGCGGCAGATGCGGTTTACGCTAAGATTGCTACACATGCCCGGGATGTTGAAGCCGTCGATGTGGAGATCATCCGGACGGACAGAGATGCGACTTATCTGGTTGTTTTTTGTCTGAGGGAAGACGAGACAGCGGTGGAGGAAGCGTTAAGGGCAGGGGGATTCGCAAGGCCCTCGCAGGTTGTGGATAAAAAACCTGCCGAGAAGAAAGCGGATCTCGAAGCAGAGATTAAAAAACTGAATAATGAAATTGAAAAGAAGGAAGGAGAGATCCGTTCGCTGGCTTCGTGCAGGGAGGAATTAGAGATCATCGGAGATTACTTCCGCATGAGGGCAGACAAGTACGAGATCCTCGGAACTCTTCCACAATCCCAGAGAACCTTTGTTGTAAGCGGCTATATTCCTGTAAAGGCCGTAGATGCAGTGAAAAAGGCTATTGGTGAAGTTTATGACTGTGTCATTGATGTTGAAGATTTAAAAGAAGATGAAGAAGCACCGACAATCTTAAAGAATAACGGATTTTCCTCCAGTGTGGAGGGCGTCCTGGAATCCTACGGATTGCCGCACAAGGGAGAGTTTGATCCGACGACGATCATGTCGTTTTTCTATGTGTTCTTCTTCGGAATGATGTTATCAGATGCCGCATACGGTGCGATCATTGCCGTTGCGTGCTTTGTGGTGCTGAAGAAATTCCCGCGTATGGGCGAAGGGATGCATAAGTCGCTTAAGATGTTCATGTTCTGCGGAATTTCCACGCTTGTGTGGGGAATTCTGTTCGGCGGATATTTCGGCAATGTAGTGGATATTGTATCGGGGACGTTTTTTGGAAAGACGGTCACCGTGCCGGCGCTCTGGTTTGTGCCGCTGAATGACCCGATGAGGCTTTTGGTATATTCGCTGGCATTTGGAGTTGTCCACCTGTTTGTAGGACTTGGGATCAAGGGCTATATGCTTCTTAAGGATGGCAAGCCTCTTGACTTTTTCTGTGATGTCGTGTTGTGGTATGCATTTTTGGTCGGTCTGCTTCTTATGCTGATACCGACAGATATCTTTGCATCAATCGCGCAGGCGAAGATTACTTTCCCGCCGTTCCTTAATACGCTGGCAAAAGCGCTTGCGATCATCGGCGTGGTCGGGCTGGTGCTGATGTCCGGAAGAGAGAATAAGAATCCGGCGCTTCGGATCGCGCTTGGAGCATACGATGTCTATAACATCACCGGATGGCTCAGTGATGTGCTGTCCTACTCACGTCTTCTGGCTCTCGGCCTTGCGACGGGAGTTATCGCATCGGTTGTCAACCAGATGGGAAGCATGTTCGGAAAGGGCATCGTGGGAATCATTGGATTTTTAATTGTATTTATCGTGGGCCATACGCTGAACCTGGCGATCAATCTGCTTGGCGCGTATGTTCATACAAACCGTCTGCAATTTGTAGAATTCTTTGGCAAATTCTACGAGGGCGGAGGAAAACCTTTTGAACCATTCAAATCAGATACAAAATATGTAGATATTAAGGAGGAGACTTTATCATGAGTATTTGGAGTAATTTAGGACTTGTATATGCGTTACTTGGCGCAGCAGTAGCTGTATTTCTTGCAGGAGCCGGATCAGCCATCGGCGTAGGTATTGCAGGACAGGCAGCGGCAGGAGTTGTAACAGAGGATCCGAGCAAATTTGCAAAGGTACTGATCATGCAGCTTCTTCCTGGTACACAGGGAATCTATGGTCTGCTTGTTGGATTCATCACACTGTCCAAGGTTGGGCTTCTGGGCGGCGGCGCTGCTGCATTAGACCCGCAGACAGGGCTTCTGATTCTTGCAGCTTGTATGCCGATCGGTATCGTAGGACTTATCTCTGGTAAATATCAGGGAATGACATCTGCAGCGTCTATCGGTATCGTAGCTAAGAAACCAGATCAGTTCGGTAAAGCTATGCTTTTCCCTGCAATGGTTGAGACATATGCGATTCTGGCACTTCTGATTTCTATTCTGGCTGTTAATGCAGTACAGATTTAATCGCGCGCAGGATAGTAAAATAAAATCAATATAAGGAGTGCAAGACCATGACTGGATTAGAAAAGATGAAAAGCCAGATATTGGATGAGGCCAGGAATGCAGCCGCAGAAAAGCGGAAAGCGGCGCAGGCAGAGGCTGACAGGATTCTTGCAGAGGCGAAGGCAGAGGCAGAAAAGTGTAAGAGCAGCTATTCTCAGAAATCTGAGAGGGCAGTTGCCAGCTATAAAGAGCGGGTGGCATCTTCTAATGACCTGCAGAGAAGGACGAGACTTCTCGCGGCGAAGCAGGAGCTGATCGCGGATGTTTTAGACAGGGCATACCGCTCGGTTGAGAGCATGAAAAAGGATGAATATTTCAATATGCTCCTTAAGATGCTTGAAAAATATGCCGAGCCGCAGGAGGGTGAGATTTTCTTTTCGCCTGCGGATCTTACGAAGCTGCCGGAGGGCTTTGCGGGCAAGGTAGAAGAAACTGCAAAGAAAAAGGGCGGAAGCCTTAAGATATCCAAGAAAGGCAGAAATATTGAAAATGGATTCATTCTTGCCTATGGCGGTATTGAAGAAAACTGCACATTGAGGGCAATGTTTGATGCAAAAAGGGATGAGTTATCTGACAAAGTTCATCGTATATTATTTTCGTAGTGCAAAGTAGGAGGAGTTACATGAGCGAACAGTATACTTACGCGGTTGCACGCATACGGGCTTTGGAGGTTTCGCTGTTTTCCAATAGTACGATCGACCAGCTGATCGCATGCCAGAGCTATGACCAGTGTCTGCAGTTTCTGGAAGAGAAGGGCTGGGGAGACAACGAGACGTCAGGTAATGCAGAAGCAATACTGACCAGAGAAGAGGAGAAGATCTGGGAGGTTGTGAAAGAGCTTTCGATAGATATGAAGAATTTTGATGTTCTTTCCTGTCCAAAGCTTTATCATAATCTCAAGGCTGCGATCAAGGAAGTGTGCACGGAGGAGAAAAACAGACATATTTTCTACGAAGATGTGTCTATTCCGGGCAGCGCTATGCTTGAGATTGTAAGAGAGCGTGATTTCGGAAAGCTTCCGGACCACATGCAGCATGCAGCGCAGGAGGCGTATGAGACACTTCTTCATACAAGGGACGGTCAGTTGTGCGATGTGATTATTGACAGGGCAGCGCTTGACGCCATCTATCAGGCGGGGAAGGCATCGGATGTAGCGATCATCCGGGATTATGCCGAATCCACAGTGGCGGTGGCAGATATCAAGATTGCCGTCAGGTCACAGAAAACCGCAAAATCAATTGAATTTATGAAGCGGGCAATGGCTGAATGCAGCAGTGTGAGCGCAGACCAGCTTGCAAAGGCAGCGCTTGCCGGGGCAGATGCGATCAGCGAATATCTGCTTGGCACTGCGTATGCAGAAGGGGCGGAGGCGTTGAGGACTTCCCCGTCCGCATTTGAGCGGTGGTGTGACAACCGCATCATCCAGACCATAAGTCCGCAGAAATATAATGCATTTACGATCGGGCCTGTGATTGCCTATGTAATTGCAAGACAGAATGAAATAAAAACGGTAAGGATCATACTTTCCGGCAAGCTTAATGAACTGCCGGACGATTCCATCCGGGAAAGGGTAAGGGAGATGTATGTATAAGATTGCAGTATTGGGCGATTATGACAGTATCTATGGCTTCGCTACGCTGGGTCTTGACACGTTCCCGGTGAATACCCACGAAGAAGCTACAGAGACGCTCGCGAAGCTTGCAGGCGGCGGATACGGCATTATCTATATTACAGAGGCCTGGGCGGGAGAGCTTAAACATGAGATTTCAAGGTATCAGGAGCAGCTTACGCCGGCGATCATCCAGATTCCGGGCATTTCGGGCAATACCGGGGCCGGGATCGCAGGAGTCAAGAAGTCGGTTGAGGTTGCGGTTGGTTCTGATATCTTGTTCAGTAACCAGTAAGGAGGTTTATTCGTCCAAATGAATAGTACAGGTACGATTAAAAAAGTAGCAGGACCTTTGGTCATTGCGTCAGGTATGCGCGATGCCAATATGTCTGACGTTGTACGTGTTAGTAAACAGCGTCTGATCGGAGAGATCATCGAGATGCACGGAGACGAGGCATCCATTCAGGTATATGAGGAGACGTCAGGACTTGGACCCGGCGAGCCGGTAGAGTCTACAGGGGCTCCGATGTCCGTTGAGCTCGGGCCTGGTCTTATTACGAGTATTTACGATGGTATCCAGCGTCCGCTTGATGACATTATGAAGGTTTCCGGAAATAACCTGCAGCGTGGTGTTGAGGTTGCTTCCCTGAAGAGAGATAAGAAATGGGAGTTTGTCCCGGTGGCAAAGGCTGGCGATGCGGTAGAGGCCGGTGATGTGCTTGGTACTGTCCAGGAGACAGCCGTTGTCACACAGAAGATCATGGTGCCTTACGGAGTAGAGGGTACGGTAAAAGAGATCAAATCAGGAGAGTTCACCGTTGAGGAGACGGTTGTAGTCATCACGACAAAAGACGGTGATAAAGAGGTTTCCATGATGCAGAAATGGCCGGTTCGTAAGGGCCGTCCTTATGTAAAGAAGCTGCCTCTGGATGCGCCGCTTGTTACAGGACAGCGTGTTGTTGACACCTTCTTCCCAATCGCAAAGGGAGGAGTTGCAGCCGTTCCGGGACCGTTCGGAAGCGGCAAGACCGTTATCCAGCATCAGCTCGCGAAGTGGGCAGAGGCTGACATCGTGGTATATATCGGATGCGGCGAGCGTGGAAACGAGATGACGGACGTTCTGAATGAGTTCCCGGAGCTGAAGGACCCGAAGACAGGCCGTTCGCTTATGGAAAGAACCGTTCTGATCGCCAACACGTCAGATATGCCTTTCGCAGCCCGTGAGGCATCTATCTATACCGGTATTACTATTGCGGAGTATTTCCGTGACATGGGATATTCGGTAGCGCTGATGGCAGACTCCACATCCCGTTGGGCAGAGGCTCTGCGTGAGATGTCCGGACGTCTTGAGGAGATGCCTGGTGAGGAAGGTTACCCGGCATACCTTGGTTCCCGTCTTGCGGAGTTCTACGAGAGGGCAGGACGCGTGATTTCCCTTGGAAAAGATGGAAGAGAGGGTGCGCTCTCCGTTATCGGCGCCGTATCTCCTCCGGGCGGTGATACTTCTGAGCCAGTATCACAGGCTACCTTACGTATCGTAAAGGTGTTCTGGGGACTTGACGCAGCACTTGCATACAAGAGACACTTCCCGGCCATCAACTGGCTGACAAGTTATTCTCTGTATCTTGACAATATGCAGGACTGGTTCAACGGAACGGTAGCGGAAGACTGGATGGAGGATCGTCAGAAGATGATGAGCCTTCTGACCGAAGAGGCGGCTCTGGAAGAGATCGTGCAGATGGTAGGTATGGATGCGTTGTCGCCTGGCGACCGTCTGAAGATGGAGGCCGCAAGGTCTATCCGTGAGGACTTCCTGCACCAGAACTCTTTCCACGAAGTAGATACCTACACGCCGCTCAGAAAGCAGTATCTGATGATGAAGCTGGTGCTTGCCTTCTATGAGCAGGCTACAGAGGCGCTGAATAAGGGCGCGTCCATGAAGGAGCTGCTTGTGATGAATGTAAGAGAGAGAATCGGACGTTACAAATATACGACCACCGAGAATATTGAGACAGAATATGAAAAGATCATGAATGAATTAGGCGCAGAGATTGCCAATACATTCGGGAAGGAGGACTTCTAAATGCCAAAGGAATATAGAACAATACAGGAAGTTGCCGGACCGCTGATGATGGTAAAAGGTGTAGAAGGCGTCGCATTTGATGAGCTTGGAGAGATTGAGCTTGCCAATGGCGAGAGACGCCGCTGCAAGGTACTTGAGGTAGACGGCAGCGACGTAGTTGTGCAGCTCTATGAGAATGCTGCAGGTATCAACTTGAGCAACAGTAAAGTACGTTTCCTTGGACGGAGCATGGAGCTTGGCGTATCCGGCGATATGCTCGGCCGTGTCTTTGACGGACTTGGCCGCCCGATCGACGACGGCCCGGAGATCCTGCCGGAGGAAAGAAGAGATATCAACGGCCTGCCGATGAACCCGGCAGCTAGAGTTTACCCTGAGGAGTTTATCCAGACAGGCGTATCGGCTATCGACGGACTGAATACACTGGTT
>Ga0137306_101554_pt1 | contig 22756 bp, 20 predicted proteins | sample Inofroosms_March_FD_97187 | JGI IMG/M metagenome (GOLD analysis project Ga0137306, IMG submission 97187) | Mouse cecal microbial communities from Vienna, Austria - N-Acetylneuraminic and N-Acetylglucosamine D2O microcosms_March | ecosystem: Host-associated > Mammals > Digestive system > Large...
GAACAGCGCCTGGTTCGCCCACTCGTTACCGCCGGGCCCTTTTTCGCCCATGTAACGGATCGCCGCTTCCGTAGCCCAGCCGCTGCCCGGTACAGGGATCCAGGCGGGTTCCCAGTAGCAGAAGCCCCGGCCTCTCCTGCCCGGCACCCGCAGAATAAGTTCCATGATCTTCTTCATGAAATCCGCCTGTCCCTCCGGCGTCATGGGAAAAGGTACTTTTTCTGCAAGCTCCGGACCTGCCGCCATGCCTTTTCTCTGCTCTGCCGGGAGCTTCTCATAGCTCTGATAGTCATCCAGCGTATGAGCCGTGGACACTTCCGTCAGGATCAGCTCCTTCTGATACCGCAGCGCCATATCATTCATGTTGTCCTCAAGCATCGGAAGCGTCCCATGCCAGAATGGATAATAAGACAGGCCGATGTATTGAAAGTCTTCCCCTCCGTGTTCCAGATAACGGTCAAACCAGTTCCGGTACAGTTCGTTATTGCCGCCGTTGTCCAGATGGATCATGACCGGAATCTCCGGAAAGGTATCGCGGACCGCACGAATCCCGGCGCTGACCAGACGGGAAATGGATTCCCAGGCCGGTACCTTCCCCACGGGCCATAAAAGCCCATGGGTGATCTCGTTTCCGATGGATACGATCTCGGGAAGCGCCTGCTCCTTTTCGCATCGTTTCAAAATCGCCTCCGTATAATCATATACCGCCTGACAAAGCCCGCTTTCCGACATTCCCTGCCAGGCTTTCGGCGGGATCTGTTTGCCCGGATCGGTCCAAAAGTCGCTGTAGTGAAAGTCCAGAAGCCATCCGATCTCCCGTTCCTTCGCCCTTTTTGCAAGGGTCAGTGTGGTACTAAGATCGTTCCCGCCCCCGCCGTAGGAAACGCCGTTTTCATCAAAGGGATCGTTCCACAGGCGCAGACGGACCAGATTCGTACCGTAGCTTTTCAAAATATCCAGCGCGTCGCCCGCCGCTCCATGGTCATAAAATTTTCCTCCGCACCGCTCCACCTCCAGAAGCGAAGAGATGTCCATGCCTTTTATCCATTCTTTCATATCAGACTCCATTCTTGTTTACGGCCGCATTGATCTAAAAGGTCTCAAAATCCGCTTCTGTAAGCCGCCTCATCATATCCCGGTAACGGAAACGCGCCATCTGATTTTTCTTCAGCACGTCTTCCTCCGTCCCGGTATACTGGCAGCGGATACAGTAGTATTCCTTCTTATCCTTGTCATAAAACATATCCAGATCCAGGTCGCGCATAAAGCAGGACGGGCACCGGTAGTTTAATCTGCCTTTTCCAGACTGAGCCATGTGACAAACCTCTCCTTCTCCTTTAATCTCCCCTTATACCCCAGGGTAAACATGGGACTGAACGCATAGCCTTCCTTCATATAACCTTCCCGGTCCCTGCCCTCGCAGGTCAGGGAAACCCTCGTATGGATGGGCGGCAGCGTGCAGCCCACCCGGTCCGCTTCCGCCAGGGTATATTCCCGGCATTTATATTCATAAGGAAGCGCCTTTCGCTCCATTCCCGCTTTCTCCGCCCAGAGCGTCAGGCTGCTCATGTCCTCCGGATATTCGGTAGTCCCATAGCACGCCACAAGGTATTCGTCAATCTCCACCTCCGCGTCCGGGTCGCTCATCTGAAGCACCCTGCGCTCGATCCGGATGGCTCCGGTCCCTTCCGTGAAGGTGAGGACCGTCTGCAGCTTCACTGTCAGTCCTTCAAACTCGATCTCCACCGGGTCAAGGGTCAGGATCCGGTCCTTTCCTTCCTGAGAAACATGCGCCTTCGTCCGGCACAGGCACAGGTCCGCCTCTTCGCCTTGATAGAGCAGCTTTGCGCTCCTGATGGTGCCTTCTCCCGCATAGTGAGTAAAATACCCCGCACGGTATTTCTCCTGAATCAGAAACGGATAGCTGGCGTCCTGCACATGAGGCGTGCCGATGCCCACCGGCCAGTTCAGTTTGGCGGCATAGGGCCGAAGGTCCACAACCGCGCCGCCCTGATCCATGTTGACGCAGGCGCGCATCCACGGATCGCAGTACCAGAACACCTGCTTTTTGCTGCCGTAGAGAATATCCCGCCAGAGCGCGCACTCCGGCTCCGTATAGGATTTTTTCTGCCGGTAGTAATCGGCGAACTCGCTCATGGTCATATCCAGAAGTTTTCCTTCTTTTTTGAGTTTTCCGTAATAGGCGCAGCCATCCTCGTAGGATTTCTTCAGAAGTTCGTACGGCGCCTCCCAGCGTCCCATCTTGTTCATCCAGCCCGGCCCTACGAACATCATATTGTAGGCGTAACCGTTATTGAATTTCGCCTGATACCGGAACTGATCGATCAGGTTGTACAGGTACGGATACTCGCCGTTCTCATAGATCATACCCCGGAGCACATTCTGGGGATGGGTGCCGAAGTTGGAGCCGTTGCCGTCATAGCAGGCGATCAGGTCCCGGCTCAGATGGGGGATCGCCACGATTCCGGAATCTTCTTCCTCACTGGCCGCCGGCACATGGGTGTTCTGCTTCGACGGAATCCAGGGCGCCCAGGGACCGCCGTCCATGAACGTATACCAGCTGTTGTTGCATGTATGATACGCCTTGGGCCCCTCCTCCCAGCAGGTGGCGACGGCGCACTTGACGGACGGATACTGTTCCTTGATATAATTCGTCAGCTCCGCATCCATATAGTAGGAGCCTGTGGACTCCGGATAGAAACCGAACCGCTCATGGAATTTTTCAAATACGTCCTGTACGATCGCCTTCTTGTCTTCCATGGAGAACATCCAGATACAGAAATCCTTCGTCTTATATTTTTCACGAAATTCCTTGCACGGAAGCCCCAGAAGGGTCAGGCCGATCTCATCCCCATACTGCTCGTGGTGTTCTTTTGCCAGCTCCACCGCCTCGTCGTTGAACAGGCTGGCATAGGTCATCTCTATGGTCGTCTTCAGGCCGTTTTTGTGGGCGCACTCCTGCTGGACCTTGAAAATATCCAGGCTCTCCGTCAGAAGGGCTTTGCGCCCAATATCCTCGGCCTGCCCGTGCCCGGTCACCTTCTCCGCGTATTCCGGCACCATCTCCGGGCGGTGAATGATATTTAGAATAAACTGTTCCATGGTCTGTTGTTATTCCTCTCTTTATATAAAATCCCCGTCAGCCCTTCACCGCTCCGCCGGTCACGCCTTCCACATAGAATTTCTGCATGATGACGAACAGAATCGAGATGGGGATGGACACCAGCACGCCGCCTGCGCAGAACTGGGTGAAATAGTTGTTGATCAGACTTCTGTCCAGCATCTGATACAGCCCCACTGCCACCGTATACTGGGAAGAAATCCCCGCGTTCAGAATCATCTTCGCATAGACGAAATCCATCCACGGCACCAGAAAGCTGCTGATGACCGTGTAGACGATGATGGGCTGGCTTAAGGGCAGCACCATCTGAAAGAAGATCCGGGCCTCGCTGCAGCCGTCAATTCTCGCGGACTCGCAGAGCGCCCTCGGCACCGTGTCAAAAAAGCCTTTGGCGATCAGGTAGCCCAGACCCGACGAGGCCGAGTACACCATGATCAGTCCCGCATAGCTGTTGGTCAGATTGAAGGTTTTCAGGGTAAAATACATGGCGATCATGGCCAGCATGCCCGGAAACAGATTCAGGATCACGGCGATGTTCATCAGCGGTTTTCTCGACGGAAAGCGCATCATGGAGGTGGCGTATGCCACCATCAGCACGAACATGGTGGAGATCACGCAGGTAAAGCATGCGATCACAAAGGTGTTCAGAAACCATCTGGGAAACTGCGACACCGAATCCGGCTGAAACAGCTTCACATAGTTAATGGCGCTCCACTGCTCCGGGAAAAAGGTGCTGGTGTTCATACCGGAATACGCGCTGAAGGACGTGCACAAAAGCCACACGATCGGAACCAGCCAGATCACCGCCAGCACTGCGATCAGCACATTATGTAATACAATCGTAGATGTTCTGCTGTCTTTCATCTTTTTCATTATTGATAGGTCCCCTCCTTGTCTCCCTTGATCATCCGGTTAAACGCAATCAGCGTAAATACGGCGCAGATGATAAATACGATGATACCGATGGCGGAAGCCATCTTGTAATTGTAGTAATCCTGCGTCAGGCGGAACAGCCAGGTCACCAGAAGGTCCACTTCCTTTGCCTGGGAATTGGCCATCACCTGATTGGTCGTCGTATACACATTCTCGGTCAGAAGATAGATGACATTGAAATTGTTGATATTTTTTACAAAGTCCGTCACCAGCGCAGGCCCCGTCACGAACAGCATATAGGGCATGGTGATCTTCTGAAAGATCTGGAACTTGTTGGCGCCGTCCACTCTGGCGCTCTCCAGCTGCTCCGTGGGCAGATTCATCAGCACGCCGGTGGCGATCAGCATCTGATAGGGCACGCCGATCCAGATATTGATCAGGATGATCATCACGTGCGCCCAGCCCGGAGCGGACAAAAACGGAATGTAGCTCGTAGACACCAGCCCGATATTCCGTAGGAAATCCGTCAGCCCGATGTTGGCGCAGATCGTGTTGACGATGCCGCCGTTGGCGAAGAAGTTCCGCACCAGCAGAAGGGATACGAACTGGGGCACCGCGATCGTTGCGATGAACAGCGTCCTCCACAGCCTCGGCGCCCTGGTCTTTTTGCTGTTCAGAAGCAGCGACAGGACGATGCCGCCAATATAGGTGGTGATCGTCGCAAAGAATGCCCACACCAGCGTCCATCCAAGCACGCGCACGAACGCATAGCCGAAGGATACCGTCAGTCCTCCGCCGCCGAACAGACTGATAAAGTTCTGAAAGCCCACCCAGGTGAACAATCCGCCGGGCGGCATATGATTCTGGTCATAGTTTGTAAATGCCACCAGAATGAGAAGCAGGATCGGCACGACCGTGAAGATCACCACTCCCAGCACCGGAAGGGCCAGCAGGGTAATATGGAATTTCTCCTCTTTAAAAGAAATCAGATCTTCTTTGAACGTCCTGATCCGTACGCCCGCTTCCTCCATCAGCTGAAGCCGGTATACGCTGACCATATTGTACATCCAGACAGCCGCCGCCGTGATCCACACCACGAAACTGAACAGGGAGAACAAAAGGATCTGGAACGAGTTGTCATAGTCGTTGAACTCGTTTTTCATGGTCTCGATGTTAAAGGTTTTCTCCGGCATCACGCTTCCCAGGCCGCCGAATTTCGGCACATATTCCATGGCAAACTGAACGGTGAACACGATCACCGCGATCTCGAAGAGCGTCATGAGCGCCGCCTTTATGTACTGTTTCCGTCTTGCATAGCCTGCGCCCATCCACAGCATCGAAAGCTTCACGAACAGGTCGCCTTTCGTGACCGCCCTGCAAAAGTCGGAGAAAAAGCCTCCGCTCGTCATTTCCGCAGACAGATTATCCTGTTTCATCCAAATCTCCTCCCTTCTACTCTATGGCTGCCGTCACGCCTTCCACCAGCGCGTCAAGCGATGTCTGGATGGCTGCCGGATCATTTCTGTCCAACGCTCCCTGGGCGATGATCTCCCCGAAGGACTGTACCGGATCCCAGTACTTTCCGCCCGCCTTCTGGATCACGCTGTATTCCGACTGGGCGATCACGGCTGCGATGGCGTAATTTGCCTGCACCTCGTCCGTCGCCACTGCACGGAGGTTCGTCGGTCCGATCTGACGGGCCTCAAAACGCCGGATCTGGGATTCCTCGTTGGTCAGATACTCCGCCAGAAGCACGGCCCAGCCGATATTTTCCGAATATTCATTTACGCCGATGAACTTGTAGCCGAACGCGGATTTCATGGGAACCGATGTCCCGTCAATCGTGAAATCCGGAAGCCGCGCAGCCGCATATCCGTCGCCGAATGCCGTCTGCGCCGCCTGCGCGTCCCAGGAACCGGAGACGATGGCACACAGATTGCCGGAAGCGATCTGATTCGCCGTATCGCCGTCCGCAATAGACATGAACGCCGGATGTCCGGCGATATCCAGCATGGACTGCACCACCTGCACGCCCGTATATCCCTCCGGGCTGGTCCCGTTCCAGTCCATGGCCGTCGTCCCGTCCGGGTTCAGATCCGTCATAAAGCCCGCCCCATAGAAAAATGCCGCGTTATACCAGCCGGAAGAAAAGACCATGCCCGCCTTCTTTCCTGCCGTCTGCGCCGCCTCCAGAATGGTGTCCCAGGACCCGGCGTCCTCCTCTGAGATTACGGAAGAATCATAGTACAGGAAATAACTGTTGTCTCCCGCCATGGGAAAGGCATAGAAGGTATCGTTTACCGTCGCCGCCGCCACGGAAGATTCACTGTTCGCCGCCTCGATCTCGTCAAGGGTCTTGCCGGGATAACGCTCAAATGCTTCTTCATAATTCTGAAGGTCCGCCAGCGCGCCTGCGTTGACCAGATCGTAAATCTGATCGCTGGCAAACGCGAACACGTCCGCTGCCGCCTCCACATCCGTCAGGATCGTGTCCTTCGCCGTGGATTCCGACTCCACGCCCAGCTGGATGTCGAAGTCCACATCCGGATACTGTGCCTCAAAGCCGGCGATCAGCTCTGACAGAAGCGCCTGATCGTCCTCCGCTCCCCATACCCGTATGCCGACTGCATCATCCGCTCCCGAAGAAGATCCGCCGCACGCGGCCAGTCCTGCTGCCGTCACAACCGCCAGGGCAGCAGCCGGTATCTTTTTGAATTTCATATGTTTCCCTCCTTGAAATGTATTTTGCGCAGTTTGCGCAATCGGTTGTTCGTATTTTTAGTATATTACTGTTTTTATTGGTTGTCAATTATACATAATCCTCATTTTTTATTTCTATTTTTATACATATTGCTTTATTTTTCTTATTTTATTTGCGCAAATTGCGCAAATAATTTATAAAAAAGAAGACATATGCAATACCGGATCTCTTCTCATATCCGGACACATACGTCCTCTTCAAAAGTCTTTCGCCGCTGATTCAAGAACTGTCTGCAGCAATGCCCGATCAGATAAGTGTTTCATACAAAACCAGATAATCTTTTGGCAAAATTGCCTTTATCTCTGACCTTTTATAATCATCTGTATTTCTTGTTATAATATATTCTGCGCCACAGGATCTTGCACATTCCATTTGAAGACAATCTTCAAAGTCAGTAAAGTCTTCATTTTGAAGTCCCAATAATAATTTTGTTTTATCGATTCCTTCAACATCAAAAATAGAAAACAAACTGATTAAAATTTCTCTCCGCTCTTTTGAATTATAATCTTTCCTTAGTATGAAAAACATATTTGTAACAGAATGGGCCGCGATACATCCTTTCACTTTTCCTCTCACGCAGTCATGAATAATCTTTTCCGCATCCTTGTAAAATGGTTCTCTTGTAAGAAGATAATCAAGAAGTACATTCGTATCAATCAAAACCTTATCTGCCATATTTTTCTTCCCTGTAAGAAGCTAATTCCGTATCATAATTAATAACTGTCCCCTTTTTCCGCAGTTGTTCTAATTTTTCAAACGCCCTCTGCTTTTCTAATTGATTATCGTCATACAATCCATTTATACCCTGCATAATCTGTAAAATAAAGCCCACTTTATCTTCAGGTATCTTTTCCAGTTCTTTTATTGCGCTCTGTCTTAATGCTGTCATAAAATACCTCCCGGATCATTTACTACTATATGAACAGTATACCATTCTGCTGTTGATTTCACAATTCCTTTTCAAACAATGCATTCCGCCCTGCCTACTTGGTCGATTCCCTTAAGATCACCTGATAATCCAGCTTCTGCGGTTCCTGAAAAAGCTCTTCCCCAAGCATCCGCAGCATCTCCAGACAGGCGTTTCTGCCCAGCTCCCTCGTGTCGAACCGGAGGCTTGTGACCGCCGGCAGATTCTGCTCCATCTGGTGGCTGTCATACAGGCTGGCCAGGCGAATCCGGGACGGGACCTCCACGCCCCGCTCTCTTAAGCACCCCAGAACCAGCGCGCTGATATGGTCGTCCATGCAGACGATCCCGTCCGATTCCGCCAGAAGGATCCGGTCCACGGCCCACATGGCCCTCCGGTAGTCCCCGATCCCCATAAAAATCAGCGCGCCGTCCGCATGGAATCCCCGGCCCTTGTGGGCATCCAGGAATCCCTGCTTCCGGCTCTCCGTCACGTGATGTCTGCTGTCTCCTCCGACCAGCGCGATTCGCCGCAGGCCCTTCAGCAGAAGAAGCGCCGTCAGTTCCCGGCTGGCCTCCCGGTTGGGATTGTCTATGGACACCACATCCAGATCATCCGGCGGCCCGATGACCACAAACGGAATCTCCTGCTCCTTCAGAAACCGCACGGTATCCGAATTCATCGTCGCCCGGGTCAGTATGATCCCGTCCGCCTTGTGGTTCATGACCAGCCTCTGAAGCTGCTCCAGACGTTCCTCCTTCATCATCGCCACGATAATATCATAATTATATTCCGAAGCCTTTTCACAGATGCCGTCCATGCATTCTTTAAAAAAGGAGACGTCCGTATCCTCCGTCGGTATGACAAGCCCCAGATTATAGGTCCTGCTCTGGGCCAGCCCTCTGGCAATGACGTTTGGCCGGTAACCATGGGCCTGGGCAAATGCCTGCACCCGCTCCACCGTCTCTCTGCCGATGCGTCCCTTTCCCGACAGCGCGCGGGATACGGTCGTCTTGCTCACGCCAAGCTCCCGGGCAATGTCCTCAATCGTATATTTTCTTCTCTCCGCTTCCATCTTCCTATGCTCCCTTGCGGCAGATCATCCTTAAGGAGAATCCACCCAGTTCCAGCCGATCCCGGCAGATTTCCCCGGTCTCTGCGTCCTCCCAGTCTCCGATTCCCTGAAGGCTCACGCTCTCCTGCCGGAAATTCATCACAAACACGATCTCCCGCTCCCCGCTCCGGACCGCCGTCGTCACCCCGTAGGGCAATGGGACGCCAAGAGGCGAATGCAGCTCCGCCTCCGAAAGAAGCTCCTGATAAAATGCCCTCAGAAAATCCAGTCCCGTCTCAGCCGCCACATAGTAACCGGTTCCCTGCCCGAAGGGATGCCTGGCCACCGCCGGACATCCGGCATAGAAATCCTGTTCGTACGCCGCCAGCACCTCGGTATCAGCCGCCGCATTAACAATCTCACAGATTCTTCCGGTGGAATAATGTGCCCCCTGATAGACAAATCCGTTTTCATAGCCTTCTCCCGGCGCGTCGATCTCCTCCGGCAGGATTCCCAGCACATCCTCCAGCGGATGATGTCCCGTAAAGCACAGATCCGTATCGTCCGCCACGCCGCTAAACCAGGTGCTCACATAACAGCCGCCGCTCTCCACATATGCCCTGACCCGTTCCGCATAGCCTTTTCGATACAGGTAGTTTACCGGCGCGCATACGATCCGGTAGCCCTCAAGCGCTTCGTCCATGTTGACGAAATCCACATCCACGCCCTGCTCCCAGAAGACCTGATAATGCTTCAGCACCTCGGACACATAGCCAAGATCCAGCCTGGGGCCGGACGCGTCCTCCAGCGCCCACCAGTTCTCCCAGTCGAACACGATCGCCGCTCCGGGCCGGTTGACAGTTCCTTCAATCAGCCCCTGAACGGCTGCCAGCCGCTCTCCCACTTCCGATACCTCCCGGAAGGTCCGTGCCGCACCGCCGTTCCTGTGATCCACCACTGCGCCATGGAATTTCTCATAAGCGCCCCTGCCCTTTCTCCACTGAAAATACAGTACGGAATCGGACCCGTGGGCAATGGCCTGCATGGACGACAGCATGTGCATCCCCGGACGTTTGACCGGGTTAAAGGACCGCCAGTTCACACAGGAAGGCGTGCTCTCCATCAGAAGGAAAGGCTGCTTCTTCATGCTCCGCATCATGCTGTGTCCTGCCGCCGCACGGACCGCGGCGGGCACTTCGTCCTTCGACGCATGCCACTGAGGGTAGCTGTCCCATGAGATCACGCTAAGGCAGCTCTGCAGCCGGTGATAGTTGAGATTTTTGAAGAAATCCATAAAGTTCGTCGTCACCGGACGGTCGGAATATTCCCGGACCGCATGGATCTCCTCCCGGCAGAAATCCGTCATCTGCTCCGTCACGAACCGCTTCCAGTCCAGCTTCAGCCCGTGGGACAGCGCTTCCCCGTGGGGCGCGGGACTGTGAATCTGCTCCCAGTCCGTATAGACATGGCTCCAGAAACGGTTCCACCAGGCGTGGTTCAGCTCTTCCAGCGTATGATATTTCTTCCGGAGCCATTTCCGGAAGGCGCTCTGGCACTGTTCACAGTGGCAGGCCCCGTCTCCCCAGTTGCCGCCCAGCTCATTGGAAATATGCCACAGGATCACGGCCGGATGCTTCCCGAAACGCCTGGACAGCTCCAGATCCATCCGCCGGATCTTCTCTCTCATGACAGGGGACGTATAGCAGAAATTATGCCTGAGCCCCGGCAGGTTCCTTTTTTCATCCTCCTGCACCTGCATCACTTCCGGATACTTCTGCGTCAGCCAGTGGGGCATGGCGCCGGAGGGCGTCGCCAGGATCACCTGGATACCGTTCTCATACAGCCGGTCGATCCGCTCCGCCAGCCATGCGAAATCATAGTTCCCTTCCTCCGGCTCCAGCATGGACCAGGAAAAAACTCCAAGGGTCACGCAGTTGATTCCCGCCTCTTTCATCAAAATGATATCTTCTTCCAGAATCTCCGGCCTCTCCAGCCACTGTTCCGGATTGTAATCGCCGCCGTGCAGCAGTCTGCCTCCTGTCATATGGGTTCCCATCCTTTCCTGCCGACTATGGTCAGCCTGTCTCATGATTATTCAATATATCACCTTTTACCGGGGATTGCAACCGGTTGTTCACATATGTTCGGGAACAGCCTGCTGGTCATTCTTCATTCCATGACGCCGCGATCCGCGACAGGAGCCGGAATAACAGGCCACTGGTTTTTTGCTGACGCAGATAGTCGATCCGATAGTCATTGTGAAGCTTTCCGTCCTCTGCCTTTGCATCGTAAGCGCCCAGGCCGTTTTCCACGACCATGATGGGAAGCTCCGCATGTTCCGCAATGTCCGCGCTGATCATCAGGATCTCCTTCGGAAGATCCCGGATCATGCTCAGATATTTGGGATCGATATCATAAACGGTCTGCTCTGCTCTGAACAAATCCTCCAGCCCATAGGGCACTGCACCTTTCACTGGAACTTAAATATTGACCCGAAAGTCTTAGCAAAAGCTTAACCCCTCATTTCATTGACAAACGCGCCGTTTTTCCATTATAGTTATTTTAGTTTACATAAAGGCATCTGCCGGGAGTTCTTCCCTGCAATGCAGAATTTCAACAGAAAGGTGTATGATTTGAGAAAACAACTGCGGGAAAAGATTTTTGAGTCTCTGGCATCCGTCCTGCCCATCACTGCCATCGTGCTGGTCTTAAGCATCACCGTGGCTCCTGTGGAAGCTGGAACGCTGGTGCTCTTTTTATTCGGAGCCCTTCTGCTGATCTTCGGCATGGGCGTCTTCACCCTGGGCGCAGACCTTGCCATGACCCCCATGGGCGAAGGCATGGGTATCGAAATGAGCAAGTCCAAAAGAGTCATCTGGCCCATTTTGATCAGCTTTGTCTTCGGCGTCATCATCACCATGGCGGAGCCGGTTCTCCAGGTGCTGGCAGAACAGGTGCCCGCCATCCCGAACATGGTCATCGTCCTGGCAGTCGCCGCAGGCGTGGGAATCTTCATGATGCTGGCCATCGCCCGGATGTTTTACCAGATCCCCCTGAATGTCCTGCTCTTCATCTTCTACGGGATCGTCTTTCTTGCCGCCGTCTTTACCCCGTCTTCCTTCATACCGGTGTCCTTTGATTCCGGCGGCGTGACCACCGGACCGGTGACCGTTCCTTTTATCATGTCCATGGGCGTGGGGCTCGCCGCCCTGAGGAGTGACCGGCATTCGGGGGAGGACAGCTTCGGACTGGTGGCCCTGTGCAGCATCGGCCCTGTGCTGGCGGTGCTGATCCTCGGCATCTTCTATCAGCCGGATTCCGCTTCCTTTGAAATGGCTGAAGCCGCACAGATCCATACGACTGCGGATGCGACGCGGGAATTTCTGCTGGCATTTCCGGACTATCTGAAAGAAGTCGCCGTTGCCATCCTGCCCATTGCAGGGATGCTCTTTCTCTTCCAGCTACTGACCGGACGCTTCCGGAAGAGAAAGCTTCTGAAGATCACCGGAGGGCTGTTCTACACCTATATGGGCCTGGTGCTCTTCCTGACCGGCGTCAACGTAGGCTTTATGCCCGCCGGACAGTTCCTGGGGGCTGCCATCGGCGCCAGGGAGGACAATTATCTGCTGATCCCCATCGGCATGCTCATGGGGTATTTTATCGTGGCGGCAGAGCCTGCGGTGCATGTCCTGACTAGACAGGTGGAAGAGGTGTCCAACGGCTCCATCACCGCCGGGTCCATGAAGACCGGCCTGTCGGTGGGCGTGGCCGTATCGGTGGGCATCTCCATCCTGCGGATCCTCACCGGCATCCCGATCCTGTATTTTCTGGTCCCGGGTTATCTGCTCTCGCTTCTTCTGACCTTTTTCGTGCCGAAGATCTACACCGGCATCGCCTTCGACTCCGGCGGCGTCGCCAGCGGCCCCATGACGGCGGCCTTTCTCCTGCCCTTCGCCATGGGCGCCTGTACCGCGGCAGGCGGAAATATTCTGACCGACGCCTTCGGCGTGGTGGCCATGGTCGCCATGACGCCCCTTGTAACCATCCAGGTGCTGGGACTTGCGAGCGAACTCCGCAGACATGCGCGGACCAGATATCTGAAGACGCAGTTTGAGCAGATCGAGGACATCGTCCTGTATTTTGACGACTGAAAGAGAAAGCAGGTGAATCTATCCATATGGAAGGAAAAACAGAACGCCCCAAGCTTCTGGTGTCCATCGTGGAGCGCCGGAGGGGAAAGGATATGATAAAACTCTATGACCGGGAAGGGGTGACGTTTCACTACCAGACTGTGGGACGCGGTACCGCCACCTCCGAGATCATGGACATCCTGGGACTGGAATCCCGGGACAAGGACATCGTATTGAGCCTGGCAGCCGCCTCCCTGATCGACCAGCTCGCCTACCGGATGAGCAACGAGCTTCGGGGCAGCGTAGATACCAAAGGGATTTTTTTCGATCTGCCCCTGACCGGCATGAGCAACATGATTGCCGCCGCCTTCAGCATCCCCCTGAAAGCCCCTGAAAAAGAGCCCGCTCCCCGGCTCACCGAAGCCCTGCTGGAAAAAGCGTTTCCCGCCCGGCAGGAAGACACAGGAAAGGAAGAACCGTCTATGTCCTCTGAAAACAAACACACCCTGATCCTGATCAGCGTCAATCAGGGTTATACGGAAACGGTACTGAAGACCGCCAGAAGCCTGGGCGCAAGAGGCGGCACGATCCTCCGGGCCAGATGGAGCGGCGTAAAAGCGCTGGAGACTTATCACGGCATCTCCCTCCAGACCGAAAAAGAGATCATCGCCATCATCGTCCCCAATGACCTGCGCAACCGGATCATGGACGCCGTCAACGAAAAACACGGTCTGAAAACCGAAGCCCAGGCCATCGTCTGCAGCATGAAGGTGGATCATTTTGCACCGATCTGATATGAAAAACATAAGTCCGATACAGACAGAAAACCGGCCGGTACTTCATCCAGACCAGGCCGGTTTTCTGTTCGATACATTCCGTACGGGTACCGTCACACAGACAGGGGCATGCCTTGAGGCCGCCCCATCCATTACCTGTGACATCCATGATGTCTTCCGTATCCCCGACGGGAAACGGTCACACATGTGCCGTCACAGTAATCACCATCGTGATCATAACCGCAATATTCACATCCGTCATGAGTATGCCGCCCTGTTTCTGTGCATCCTTCCACGGTACAGACCGGACAGCTGGTATCAACTGTCGACTGCCTGTGGTGTCCGTGATGTCCATGAGCCGAAACCGGCATGGCCAGAAGAACTGCAAGCAGAGCAGCGGCCGTAACTGCAGTAAACCGTCTGCGAAAATGCATATTTCTCCCCTCCTTTCCTCACCCCGGCATACGGACTCTGATCCATACGAAGCAGACTCGTCCGGGAATACTGTTGTAAGGACAGTATAGCACGGAGAAATGCTCCAAACAAGCAGTCTGTCTGTTTATAACGCCTGTCAGGAAAACATATTTTCCACGTATTCCCGCATCCCTTCACGGGATGTAACATTTTTTGCGCCGTTTATAATATCATTCTGCTCTGCTTCCGAAAGATGACTGAAACGGATGAGTATATCTGCATGCTGCGCCAGCTCCATGGTAAATCCAATGGGAAGATCCCTTTTTTTCAACATTTTATCACCTCAGTGACAGGATGTGCAGGGCAAAAAGAAATTATGCTCCGAACCTGTTATTTGGGCAATGTCCATGTGAGAGGACGTTATATGGCATGTGATTTTCCTTCCGGCCTGCATAAGTTCAGAGACTCCCTGAGTATAATATCTCGGAATATATCCCAGCACTTTTTTCGATACATCCAGCATCTGTACGGCATAAGGATCATATGAGTTATCAGGTTCCCTCTTTAATAATACTTCATCTCCTCATAGATACTCCCCATCAGTTCCCATGCCGCATCCCGCTCCCGCCTCTGCTCCGCTGTCAGATCCTCGTAGGGACACAGCATCGGATGCTGTCTCGCCTCATCATCACGGAAGGGGCCATAATGCCAGTTATAAAAAATGTAAAACCGAAGCCACCGCATATGATCCAGCTTGCGGTACATCTCTTTCTCGCTCTCCTGCCGCGTTGCCCTGCAGTACCTGTCATAGGCTTCCTTTACCGCGGATGCCGTAAGTTCTGTAATCCCCTCGTCATCAAGAAGGATTCTGGTCTTCATCAGGAGATGATCTGCCGCTACAATCTTCGACTGCCTGTGAAGGTCGTCCAGTTCATTCCAGTCAAGGGTCGGATAGGAGACTGACCTGCGAAAAAGCTCGTTGATCATAATCGCCGCCTTGTTAAGCCCCGTACGAATAATCTGCTGTGACGTATAGATATCCTCATTGGTTCCAAAATAAGAGACTCCCGGCGCCTTCCGACTGCTCCTAAGATCAATACGGCCTGTAGTTCTGTAGTATTTATTCAATGTCCAGAAGATACTCCAACCCTCCTGCTCGTCATCTTCACAGATAATAATACGGTCCGCCCGCTCCAGAATGGAAGGATTTTCCGCCCAGGTTTCCTTATGAAAAATAAGGGAATCTCTCACATCAGACTCTTTATTCAGAGAAAACACCTCTCCCAGATGACTATGTACTGCAAGAAAAATATCTGCATTACCGAATATATGGTACGCTACATGCTGTTCGGTAGACACAATATTGGTCAGAATCGCCCGTTCCAGAATACTGGATCCATAATTTCCGAAGCCAATAAGCACAATCGCCGTCTCGTGGAGGCACAGGGGTTTGGAGCGCCAGTACTGTCTGGCACAGCATTCATAACTGTGAAAAAAGTTAATATTTCCCGACAGCTGATCCTGTCCGTTGGTCGTCCTCGCATAAACATCCACCGGCAGTTCATGCAGATTGACTGCCCGGCTGTTGACACCGATATCATTTTCCTTCATCAGGAAAACTTTACATTTTGTTCCGGTGTTCTTCTTTTTCGCCACAATCCGGTGCAGCGAAGCGGTCAGGTAGATACATGGATAATCCGGAATTTCACTCTGGCCGCTTCTTTTCTCTCCGTAGATAATCAGCGCATCCGGATCTTCTTTATAGATGTTGGCAGCAAGTGTACTAGATTCTACTTTGCAGTCCGCAAAATAATACCAGTTTTTATGCCGCTGCAGGCCCAGCAGAAAAAACGGCAGCCCTTCGCTGGTAATAAAGGATACGACCGCCCCCAGCAGAGTCACCATAATACCGGCGGACAGCAAAAGAAAGATCATTCCCACCATATGCCCCATTGGTGTCACCGGCACCAGATCTCCATATCCTACCGTAGACAGCGTTACCAGTGAATACCAGAACGCATCCCCGAATGTCCGGATCACCGCATCGCCGCTGGCAGACTCTGAAAAATACAAAATCGCCAGCAGACCAATATAAACCACGGCAATCATTGCAACCAGATACAAATAAAAATTTTTTTTGGCTTTCATTATCCTTTAAAAGCTCTCCACCCATTTCTTCAGCTCTGCGGTAGAAATCTTTCCGTTCAGCAGTTTTCCTTCCTTCACCGTTGCCGAAGGAACGGCTTCCTGCAGAGTCTTTGCAGTTTTTCCAAGCCCGCTGCCTCCAGAGGTGGCGAAAGGAATAATCACTTTTCCGCTGAAATCATAAGCCTCAAGAAAGGTCTTGATGATCGACGGCGCCGTATACCACCATACCGGAAAACCCACAAAGATCACATCATGCCCTGCAATGTCCGCAGAAGTATCCGCAAGAGCCGGGCGCGAAGATAAGTCATTCATCTCCAGACTGCTGCGGCTTTTCTTATTCGTCCAGTCCAGATCCTCACTCGTATACGGAACCTCCGGCCTGATCTCATACAAATCCGCGTTTCCTGCCTCCGCCAGTTCCTTTGCTGCTTTTGCAGTCACTCCGCTGGCGCTGAAATAAGCAATTAATTTTTTACTCATATTAGTTCCTCCTGTCTGTTTGTTTTTTTCGTTGCTCTAATCTAAAAATAACACTTGGAGTCCGCTCTAAGCAAGATATATTTCAAAAAACCGTTCTCTTCCCCTGACAAATATTCGCGCATTCCTTTGCGGGACGTCACATTCTTTGCTGACTGCGGTAAAAGCACGGAGGATATTTCCGTTTAAATAAGTACGCAGAGAGACTTTATCCGGAGATATCCGGAAAGTATGCAGTTTTAACCGCAAAGTATGTCGAAAGTATAGATGAAAAAAGGAAGAAAATGTAAAATATAGCGGCAACAGTATTTGTAACGAGGGAACCATGCATGAAAGAGAGCGACGCCAGGTCGAACCTGCATCATAAGAATCCGTTTATACTTAACGGAGATATAGAAGATAATACTTTGACAAATGCATTTCAGAAAAAATGGCCTGCGAAATTGCTTATGGCGCTCATTTTGACAGGGATATTGCTTCTTTCCTATGTTTTTTGGGGAAATTGTAACATCTTTGGATATCAGAGTTTAAGACGCTTCGGGAACTGGCTTCTGGAATGCATACAGATCAGAGATATCATTATCGGCAGTGTTGACGATTACTGCAACATGGTAATTACCTATAATACGATATTGACGGCAGCTGTTGTATTTTTTTACAGTATACTGGACAACCAGAGAATGGGGGTTCCCTACCGGACCATTATCTCGTATACCTTTGGTTCCTACAGTATGCCGGTCCTGTTTATGATTACATTACTCGGGGCCTTTTTTATCTATCCGCTTCTGGCAGCAGACAGGAACATTATTGCATTTGTCATCGCTACTTATATCTTTCTGGTACAGTCTGCTATTATATTTATGATTTTAATATCAACTTCGTTTCGTTATTGCGTAAAGGTAATCACGCAGATAGAGATCCTTCAATATGAAAAGCTGAAAGAGTATTCCGAGAAAAAAGAATATATATGGCTGTATTTTCTGCGTCATCTGGAACTGTCAGTCCAAAGCAACGAAATATCTACCGATAAGGTAAAACTGCTTCATTCTATATTATGGGTTCCTTTTTGCAAAAAAGAAAAATTCATTATAATAAAAAAACACAAGCCTTCTTATGAATGCCTGAAAGAAAATAACGAGACGGATCTGTATCGTTTCTACTATGAAAATCTTATGATTATCTTTCCGTATCTGTCCGGAGAAGAAAATTACTTAAAACGCAATAAGTTCTATCTGGTTTTATATGAATTTATCGAGCGGTTTGAGCAATGGTACCAGCATACGGACAAAGAGAAGGAAAAAGGCAGGGAATGCTTTACCATCATAGTTTCCGGCATCATAAACGCCGTACTGATGTCCCGCACAGAAGAGAGAGAAGCCGTATGCCGGCATATATTAAACTGCTGCATTTCTGATAAACAGATACAGAAGCGGCAGACAGATTTATATTTCCTTTTCTGGCAGGTTGTATTTGCTCTGGGCGGGAAATTGAAGATGCATACCATTTCGGCCGATGTAGAATGCCTCAAAGACTGGCAGTGGACAGACGATAATGATATTGATTTTTATTCAAAATACTGGCATATCTGGATGAGTATGTATATTCTGCCCTTGCAGAAACAAATGGAATTTTTTGAAAAAGCAATTGTGATGATGAAGGGTATAAGCAACTCTGCCGGCCCTGTTGCATATATTATATTGCGAATAGAACAAATGAGGAAGGATTGAACAGCCATATGTCAATTAGAGTTCTTCAGTGGATCAACAATTTTTATTGTGATAACGGCACGAAAAAAGAACATGGCAGAGAAGTACCTTTAGGAGAATTCTGCGCACTGGGATACTTTGACGCCTTAAGCGTAGAGCTCCCGTTTGTTCATCTGCAGAAAGAAATAAAAACATGGGATACATTAAGCGAACTCTCTGCCAAAAAACTGGACGGCGCCTGTAGCCGCAGAAATATTGTATGTATTCCCCAAGATAAAGAAAGAGACATAAAATTCTGGAATCATAAAGGAACGCCTCCTCTTTACTTTATCTCCATGCTCCGGATCAATAAGGAATATTATTCTCCCTCTCAGATGCTTCAGGACATGAAAAATCTGGAGGAAGCAGATCCGGATGCGGTTACCTATTGTACATACAATCACAGTGAGGCAATTATTGTAAAAAGAACGGACTGCTACAGCAGCGGAATAAATCATATTCTCTCTCTGCGGGACCGATTTTCCGCTTTTAAGGTATATACGATACTGGTAATCAGGGAAAGCATCCTTGAGTCCCGGGACCATATTACGCGTACGGTTGCAGAGGAACAGATTGACTGCCGCCTGCATTGTGCAGTAAAGGATTATAGAGAAGCGGAATTGTTTTATAAGAGTCTGAAAGAGACATTGGCAGATTACGAAGGACATAAAATAAACTCCAGAAGATATGATACGCTGGGCAGCTTCGACTGGAGAATTGAAATTGACCAGATATCAATCCATACGATGCTGTCCTGCTACAAAATGGGAAATATCCTGACCCATTCCCATCCATTGTTTGAAAACGCATTTTTTAATATAGAGACGGAAATACTTGTACCTGTAAAGGAGGCAGAGGAAGATGGATCAGTGGATCACGGAAAGATGGGAAGAGATTAGAGAGATCTATGCGAACAGCCAGAAAGTGAAAAATTCTGCCCTGATGTCGTTTTCTGTGTATATGCTGCGTCTTTTAAACGGACTGGAACAAATGAGGTACAGCCAGTTTCATATATACGAAAAGGAAGTTCTCTGGCAGGCAATGATGCTTTTTTCAAAATATTATGTTGAACAGGCCGGAATTGTTCTGCGAAACAACCGCTGTCTGTCTGAAAATCAGGAAATCATGGAAGATCTGGAAGAAGCCGTATATCAGATCTCCAATGTATACAAAAATGTGGTAGACAGCACTGCGAACGCAGACCGTCAGATATTCACGACGCTTGCCGTTGATACGAATATGTATGATCTGTCTCCCCGTCTGTGTATGTTTTATACCGGGATTCTGGAAAATCTGGTTGATTTTTTTGACCGCAAAGGAGAATATGCATTTTTATTATATCCGACGCTGAAAAGCAATATCGAGACTCAAAATCTGTTCAGGACCCGGAAAGACCATGGGAAAGTTGTCCTGATCTATATTCCGGAAAACCGGATAGAAGAGATAGGTATGGTTCCTGTTTATCTGCTTCACGAAGCGTTTCATACGCTGAGCAGCGCCGCGCGTCTCAGAAAAGACCGTTCCGTTTTCCTGATAGAAAATATGATTTTGGGCATGAAGCAGTTACTGTTCCTGGATATAAAATTTGATGAAAATCCAAATGCGGATGACGCAGTCAAAGAAAAATTATTATCAAAATGGTTCCAGGTAACAGGCTGGATTGATCAGATCGCAAAAAAAGATAAAAAAGACCGGTTCTTTTACAGTGAACAGATCAGCGACTGGTTATGCAGACAATGGGAAGAGCAGGTTCGAGCCATATTCGGCACTTTGGGAAAAGATCTGATTGAAGCAATTGCCGATACCATGGACTCCTCAAAAACGGATTATCGTTCCTATCAGAAAAAAATACGGCTGTGTCTGAAAGCAGAAACTACAATACGGAGAAATCTGATAGACATTTTAAGTAAAAATCTGATACAGGGACTTGCAGACACCTATATACATTTTTACAGAGAAGCATACGCGGATATTGCCTGCATTCTTACTCTGGGCCTCGAACCGGAGCGGTATGTGGACGCCTTCCGGGAATCCATTCCATATATGGTAAGCGATAAAGACTATGAAGACAACAGACGCGAGATACGGATTTCCATTGTTGCGGATACAATTGCTGACTGTAAGAACAGGAAACTAAAATATATCTGGGATAGTTATATCAGAATGCATCAAAACAAACGGTCAACCGACCCGTTTGTACAGATTTGCAGACATGTGCAAATAGAAATCACAAAACAGGATATGGAAACTTACATCAGCTACCTGACAGCATGCGCTGAAAAATTGGAAACGTTTATAGAAAAAATCAAAGGGATCGAAGAATTTCGGAACATAATCAAGGATGTCAAGATAACAGAGATCCTGTCAGGAAAAACAGCAGAAGATTTAAAAAAAATAAAAAAAATGGGAATGCCGTCCACTGCCGAAAAGTGACAGCGGACAGATTTGAAATATATTTCATCCTTGAAATCAGGATTTGTAATCATAATTTTCTGCATGTGACAATTGTGTGTTTTAAATAAATCACTTTTTTGTTATACTATTAAGCGAACACCCCCACCGTCTTGCGAAATCAGTTGTTCGCAGCAGGCGGAATATCTGTAATTTTAGTTGAACCGTATGTTGGCTGCACATCACAGCTGTCATGAATCAACGACAGGATATATGAATTGGTTTTCACCGCATTTAAACGTCTGCCATATCTTTTTGAAAGGTACGTATAAAGATCGCTCAATTTGGCCGAATCCGCACACGCCTGCTCAAGAAAAGAATATCTGTCAGCTAAAACATACAGCGTAAGATCTGTGTCCTGTCCGATATACTTAACAGTAAGAAAGAAATATCCTTTTTTAATATTACAATAAAATATATCGGTATTGAACATCTTTTCAAATATTTGAGTCGGCCGGTCGGCAAGTTCCGCCGGAAGATGGTCAATATCAAATATATCCCATTCTATATCTGCCTGAATACTTTGCGTATACAGGAAAGACAGTAATTGACTGGTTGTTTTGCCACTCCTTGCAGAAGAGGCACCTACAGGAGCGATTGCATCCAGAGCTACTCCAAAATATTCAGCGATGTCTACGATTCGGTCGAGTGTCGGAGTGTTCCTGGACCATCGTGAGATCAGGCCAGGAGACATATAAAGATCTTTTTCAAGCTGCGAAATCGATACTTTGTGTTCCTGACAGAGTTTCCGGATATTTTCAATTAAAATTTTGTTATCCATAGAGTGCTCCTTGTATGAAAAATGCGTGATAATTGAAGAATATTCAATTATTTCAGGAGAATAAAAATATTTTTATTATATAATGGAGGAAAAACAATGGTAACAGTAAGCGAAAATAATGAGGGTCTGGTATCTCACAGTGGTTTGGCTCAGGGGGCGCGCCGTTTAGAAGAAAAATATAATAGCGGAAAAGAGAATGGCAGGCAGTTGCTGAGCAAATACTACTTCTTTCAGGCTTCAAACGCTGCAGATGCTGCTGCCAGAAAAACCTCCGGAACACGGAGTACCCTTGCAGAGAACGTGAAACAATATTATGCTCTGCAAAAAACCAAAGAAGCATGAACAGTAAATGCTCTGTTTCTTACTAATATGGAAATATAAAAGAGGCTGTTACACACAGATGATAAATAATCTGCCGAAGTAACAGCTCTTTTATTCTTAGGGACTTCATCCCCTGCATTCAAAACTGATAATACTCTGCCTGACCCCGCAGCCGTCCCGCTTCCAGCTTCACATGCAGATCGGTCATGGAATCATAGATTCTGGTAGTAAATACCTCTTCTCCATCATTTACAAACAATTCCAGGCTGGAAGCATCAGACAGAATCCGGAGACTGCGTATCCCCGCAATCTGTACGCCTCTTATGCTTCGTCCTGCACCACAGGCATTCAAATCCAGAGTCAGAATCCCGCCTTTATAGCACAAAAACGCAGACTCCCTCAGTATCAGTTCAAACTCTTCCTCCGGCGTTTCCAGAGAGAGCTTCAGTTCAAAACATGCGGAAACCGGCAGCTCAAACTCGTCGTCCAGGCTTTCTGTCACACCGTCTTTTCTCATTCGCTCCAATTCCTTCACCGGTCTCTGACAGAGGCGCCCCTCTGCATTTACATACAATTCCCGCGGTATGGTCAGTGCATGAATCCATCCATTCTTTAATGTCTGTTTATGATCGTACTGCATACCCGGCCGCCCCATCCAGCCAATCAGTATCCATCTGCCGGACTCATCCTGAAAGACCTGCGGTGCATAAAAATCAAATCCTCTGTCCATCTGCCGGAATGCCCCCAGCTCATAGTCCCGGCCGGCAAAATCATAT
>Ga0137306_101119_pt2 | contig 22733 bp, 14 predicted proteins | sample Inofroosms_March_FD_97187 | JGI IMG/M metagenome (GOLD analysis project Ga0137306, IMG submission 97187) | Mouse cecal microbial communities from Vienna, Austria - N-Acetylneuraminic and N-Acetylglucosamine D2O microcosms_March | ecosystem: Host-associated > Mammals > Digestive system > Large...
CCCCCCCCGCCGCTCGGCATCCAGCTCCGGGCAGCCTCGGCAACACTTGAATGGTAGCATGCGGAATCCCGTTCTCTATTTGCACGAAATTTTGTAATTTTGCCTCTTAGATTTAACATCATTACTGATAATCGCCATCACAGTTAACCATTTAGATTCAAACAAGTTTCCTCTCTATAAATATAGCATCATGACAGCAGAACAAAAGAAGGCAATAATAGAAAGTGGGAAAAATTATTTCCGCACTTCCTTCATACCGAATCACATAAAAAATCTAAATAAATTACGTCTTAAGGATTTTGACATCAACCCGTTCCTTATCAATTATCTTGCAGCGTTCCTATGTGGTGACACTACACCACAAGCCATGGCAAAAGCACTCATCTATCCCCGTATCCTCGGAACCAGCGTAAGTACGAGTTTCGGACAAAACATACAGATATTCATATCACAGCTCGCACAGGTAGCAGGATGTGCATCGGGCATTGATGGAATTGATATCGAATTCATAGATGCAATTGATGGCCGAAAAAAATACTGTCAATGCAAGGCTGGGCCACAGACAATTAATAAAGACGATGTAGACACGATCTTAGGACATTTCAAACGTCTCATCGGTAAAGCACGCCTTGACCGCATGCCCTTGCAAATGGACGACATGATTGTGGGTGTATTATACGGAGAACGAATAAATGCAAATTACAAAACCATAGCTACTACTTATCCCGTATATTGCGGTGCAGAATTTTGGGAACACCTCACGGGTGACAGTACCTTTTATTATCAGTTTGCCAAAGCTTTCGGAGAGGTTATCGAGGAAGATGGAATCGACGGAAGCTATTTAATCTTACAAAAAGTAAATGACATTGCCAGGGAAATAACAGAGAATGGCGGCTTATAGAATATGCAGTTTATATCAGAAAATAATTTTGCAGCATTGGTAGGAACCTCCAATGCGACTACCCGTAAATGGGCTGTAAACGGAGTTTATCCTTCTCGTTCAGAAAATGGAATCAAAGGCTTTTATCTTGAAGAGCTTGAAACCGTTCCTGAGGTGAAGGAAATGCTTCATAGCAGTTGGGATAAAGAAACGAACACATATCCCCTGCGTGAATATACATCAGTTGAACTGTTTGCAGGAGGCGGGGGATTGGCACTCGGATTATCCTTAGCCGGGTTTAAACATGTATTGCTTAACGAATTTGATCATCATGCATGCAATACGCTTCGTTTAAACCGTCCTCAATGGAATGTGATAGAGGGAGACATCTGCAACATTGATTTCACCCCATTACGCGACAAAATTGATTTCCTGTCGGGCGGCTTCCCTTGCCAGGCGTTTTCTTATGCAGGCAAACAAGGAGGCTTTAATGATACCCGTGGCACACTTTTCTTTGAATTAGCACGTGCTGTCAAAGAAATTCGGCCGAAAGTATTCATGGGTGAGAATGTAAAGGGACTAACTTCTCATGACAACGGGCGCACGTTCGCTACCATTAAAAACACTATTGCAGAACTCGGTTATACGCTGGTAGAACCCCGTGTATTGAAAGCCATAATGTATCAAGTACCACAAAAACGAGAACGGCTCATCCTGATTGCAATACGAAATGATATCGCTGCAAAGACAACCTTCCACTGGCCATCGCCATATACACAGGTACTCACACTTAAAGATGCTTTTTTCAAAAGTATAATATACGATACAGATGTTCCAAAATCAGAAGGTATCACATATCCCCCCAATAAACAAAAAGTCCTCGACCTAGTTCCTCAAGGAGGCGACTGGCGCAATCTTCCAGAAGATATCGCCAGAGAATATATGGGTGGTAGCTGGCATTTGGGCGGAGGCAAAACAGGAATGGCACGGCGCCTTTCCCTTGACGAGCCTTCTCTGACACTTACATGCTCTCCTTGCCAAAAACAAACAGAACGCTGCCACCCACTGGAAACACGCCCTCTCTCGGTAAGAGAATATGCCCGGATCCAAACCTTCCCCGACAATTGGCTTTTTGCAGGAAGTATGAGCCACAAATACAAACAAATCGGTAATGCCGTCCCCGTAAATCTTGCATGGGCAATCGGGCGTTCGTTAATCAGAATGTTCAATGAACTACAATCTATTGAACCTACCGTTACACAGGATTGCACTGAGGCCGTAGCACAAATTATCGCTAAAACGAAGGCTTTTTGACAGGTATTTGTCCGACCGATACACATTGCTTTTATGTTTCCACATCTCACATTTTTTATCTAACTTTGTGTATATAATTAAATCTCTCAGAAAACGACGTTAATAAATCGTGGGAAGGAATTGACTGCATCAACGAACCAATGCCGATGGACAAAGCGTTTTCACTTACAACCGAACTCAAGCAGCAGCAGAGGCTTACGCCCCTGCAGGTGCAGTTTGTGCGTATGCTGGAAATGACCGGGCCTGAGGCTGAAGACGAAGTGCAACGGGCATTAGACGAAATGCCTGCGCTTGAAGCGGTCGACAATGATGCGGAAAATGCCACCCATGCCACTGAGGACGGGGAGGTGTTCACCGAAAGCGACAGGGATATGCAGCTGGCCGATTTCCGGTCGGAAGATGATGTGCCAGGTTATCTTGAGCAGCCGCTCCAACAGGCATCCCAGGCAATGGGCGATTATATTTTCGAGAGTGCATCACCTGTTCGACGGAATTTCGACAACACGCCCTATAACGAACCCGCAGCACCAGCATCGGGTGAAACGCTTATCGACTTCCTGTCGGCGCAACTATCCGAGCTTACACTCAACGAAGAGGATACACGCATAGCGCTATATATAATAGGCAGCATCGACGACAACGGCTACATGACCCGTCCTGTCAACTCACTGGCCGACGATCTCGCCATCAACGAAGGCATCGACGCAACGCCCCGACAGATTGAACGAATCTGGGAAACAGTGCGCGGGATGGAGCCTCCGGGCGTAGGCGCTACCGACCTGCGCGACTGCCTGCTCCTGCAACTCCGGCGGCTACCCCGCTCGGCAGAGTCAATCACAGCCCGTGAAATAATCGAAAAATACTTCGACCTGTTCACGAAAAAGCATTTCGACAAAATCGCATCGGCAATAGGGATTACCCGTGAGAACCTCGACGAAGCTTTGGCCGTAATCGGGCGTCTCAACCCGAAACCGGGAAGCGCCCTGGCATCTTCCGGGCTTGAAGAGCGGTCAAGGCACATAACACCCGATTTCGCCGTAGAAGCCGACCCCGAAGGGAACCTGACGCTTACGTTGCTCAACAGGATTCCCGAACTACGGGTGGAAGCCTCGTTTGCCAATGACAACATGGTGCCCGACGGAAACGACAAACGGCTTGAAGAAGCCCGGATGTTTATCCGGCGGAAACGCGATGATGCGCGAAACTTCATAAAAATCGTTTCCCTGCGACAGGAAACATTATTCAATGTGATGTCGGCTATCGTGAAACTACAGCACCGCTTCTTCATCACAGAGGAGGACGAGGATATACGCCCTATGGTGCTGCGCGACATCGCAGCGCTTACGGGTTACAACCTGTCAGTGATATCACGTGCCACACAGGGAAAATATGTGGCAACACTCCGGGGACTCTACCCGCTGAAAAAGTTTTTCAATGAAAAACTACGGGAAGATGACGACACGGTGACCGCCAACCGCATAATCGCCGAAATCCGCAACGCTATAGCAAACGAATCACCATCGCAACCGTTGAGCGACCGCGAAATCACAGCACTCCTTGCCGACGCCGGATTCGACATAGCAAGGCGCACAGTGGCCAAATACCGTGAAAACCTCGGTTTCCCGGTAGCACGCCTGAGAAAAAAAACATAACCCGATATTTTTCCAACCTCACAACGCATCACCTGATGAAAACAATAACAGCAGCCGCCCGCTTCCTTTCGGCAATATGTTCACCCCTGCTGATGGGTACATACGGGATTGCCCTGGCCATATGGTTATCATATCTTTGCTACAGCCCCGACAAGGCCAAGGCCGTGGTGATAGCCGCCACGTTTGTGGCAACTTGTATCATCCCGGTCATTGCCATCTTCCTGCTGGGTAAGACCGGCGTGGTAAAAGACCCGACGCTCAACGAGCGCTCTGACCGCACAGTCCCATATATTATCACAGGATTGTGCTATATCGGCACTGCGGTCTACTACCGCTTCGTCAACGCGCCGGTATGGCTATCCATGTTTGCCGTGGGGGGAGCAGTTTCCCTTGTGTTGCTGACCGTCATAAACCGTTTCTGGAAAATCAGCGGTCACGCCACCGGGATGGGTGGCATCGTTGCCATGTTGTTCTTCCTGATGTGCAGCGGCAACAGCCCGGTTGAAATGCAGTGGGAATTCATTGCGGGGGTGATTCTTGCAGGATTGGTGTGCACATCACGGCTTGTGTTGCAACGCCACACACTTTTGCAGGTAGGCGCAGGTTTTGCAAACGGCTTTCTCTGCACGTTCCTTCCCACCTGGTTCTTTTCAGGGGCGCAACTTCCCGCATTTTAACAGGATGAAGCAGCCCTGCCTTCAATGCATGAAAATCGGCATATCCATCGATTCCAATCATCAACACCCAATACATCGACATATAAAATGAACGCCCAAGTAAGTATTATAATGGGGAGCACATCCGACCTCCCCGTAATGAAAAAAGCCGCCGATTTCCTCAACGATATGGAAATCCCGTTTGAAATGCTAGCCCTGTCGGCACACCGTACCCCCGACGAAGTGGCTGATTTCGCACGCGAGGCACAAGCACGCGGCATCAAGGTTATTATTGCAGGCGCCGGCATGGCTGCCGCACTTCCAGGTGTGATTGCCGCAATAACACCGCTGCCGGTCATAGGAGTGCCCCTGAGTGCGACACTCCAAGGACAGGACGCATTGCTCTCAATCGCACAGATGCCTCCGGGCATACCCGTGGCAACAACCGGTATCGACGGCGCCATGAACGCCGCCGTATTGGCAACCCGCATCCTCGCGCTGGCCGATGAAAACCTTGCCACACGCTATAATGCATGGCGCAGCAACCTTGGCAAAAAAATCGTAAAGGCAAATGCCGACCTGCAAGAGATAGCCTACGATTTCAAAACCAACTGATTCCAACCCACGTAAACCAGCAACCTCCCCAAATGAGCGTTTTCGACTACAACCGCCGCCCCACATCCACCACCCGCGTTGGTGATGTGCTTATAGGAAGCGACTACCCGGTGCGCCTCCAGTCAATGAACAACACATCGACAAACGACATCGCCGCTTCTGCCGACCAGGCCGAACGCATTGCAGCCGCCGGAGCCGACATCGACCGTCTAACCGCCCAAGGGGAGCGCGAAGCCCGCAGCATGGGCGAAATACGCAAGGAGTTGCGACGCCGTGGATGCCAGATTCCACTGGTTGCCGACATACATTTCAACCCCAAAGCGGCTTTTGCAGCCGCAACCGAGGTTGAAAAAGTGCGCATCAACCCCGGCAACTTCGTCGACCCGGGGAGGGTATTCAAACAACTTGAATACACCGACGAGGAATATGCACGCGAGCTACAGAAAATCGAGGATACTTTCGGCCCGTTTTTGGAATTATGCCGAAAGCACTCCACAGCGGTTCGCATAGGGGTGAACCACGGCTCGCTATCCGACCGGATAATGAGCCGTTACGGCGACACCCCCGCAGGGATGGTGGAAAGCGCCATGGAATTCCTGCGGGTAGCGGTCAAGCATGATTTCCACGACATTGTGATTTCCATAAAGGCCAGCAACACAGTGGTGATGGTTCACACAGTGCGCCTGCTGGTCGATGCCATGGATAAGGAAGATATGCACTTCCCCCTTCATCTCGGTGTTACCGAGGCTGGCGACGGGGAGGACGGGCGTGTCCGCTCGGCAGCCGGTATAGGCACTCTTCTCGCGCAAGGGATAGGCGACACCATCCGTGTGTCGCTCAGCGAAGACCCGGAATGCGAAATCCCGGTGGCACGCGAACTGGCCGACTACATTGCCTCCCGCAGCAACGCCCCGTCAATCAAAGGTTCGACAGCGCCGGGATACGACCCTGTAAACCCGCAACAACGCACAACGCACCGCATTGGGAATGTGGGTGGCGGTTCCCTTCCGGTAGTGGCCGGATATGACATCATCGAGCCGGGAACAATCCTTGCCGATGCCTCGCTGCCTCATGAGCAGCTTGTTGACATTGCACGGACAGAACCCGGCAAAGTGATGGTGCTGACTTCGTCACACCCCAACCCTGTTGGCGAACTCTCGGCAGCCATCCATGCACTCACTGCTTCAGGGATTCAAATCCCGGTAATCGCACGCCTCACCTACAACGGACTTGACCCGGAAAAGGTGGTAATCCGCTCATCAGCCGATTTCGGCGCCCTGCTTCTGAACGGGCTGATCGACGGCATCGACCTTGTTGCCGACACCATCACTGAAGAAGCCCGGCACCGCCTGGCTTTGGGAATCCTACAGGCCACCCGCCGACGCATCTCACGCACTGAATTCGTTTCATGCCCCGGATGCGGACGCACGTTGTTCGACCTCCAGTCAACCGTCAAAATCGTCAAAGAGGCCACCTCGCATCTCAAGGGTCTTAAAATCGCAGTCATGGGGTGTATAGTCAACGGCCCCGGAGAGATGGCCGACGCCGATTATGGCTATGTAGGGGCAGCAGCCGGGAACGTCAGCATCTACCGTGGGAAAACACCTGTTGAAAAAAACATCCCCTCGGAACTCGCCCTCGAACGGCTTATAGCCCTTCTGAAAGCTGACGGGAAATGGGTTGATCCTGAATGAGGAAACATTGACAATATCACACCCGCCCATGCAGCAACATCAGCCTACAGAAATTTTCACACTCCCTGACGGGCTTCGGATTGTGTGCCTTCGCAAACAGTCGAAAGTCGATTACTTCGGGGTTACAATCAACTCCGGCAGCCGCGACGAACAACCCGGGTTCTACGGCCTGGCACATTTCGTAGAGCATACCATTTTCAAAGGCACCACACATCGTAGGGCAAGCCACATAATCAACCGTATGGAAGCGGTAGGAGGCGAACTTAACGCTTTCACCTCGAAAGAGGAAACTACCGTCTACTCCGTTTCCCCTCACGGCAACCTGTCGCGTGCCGTCGAACTAATCTCCGACCTTTTGCGTAACTCCGTTTTCCCTGAAAAAGAGCTTGAAAAAGAACGCGAAGTGGTGCGTGAAGAGATTGACAGCTACCTTGACACACCATCGGAAGCCGTATTCGACGAATTCGAAAACCTGTTTTTCAACGGTTCACAGCTCGGTCACAACATCCTGGGGGAATCGGAAACATTATCACGTTTCACCTCCGACGTATGCCGCCGATATATAACCACGTCATATACCCCTAACCGCATGGTGGCATTTTACAGCGGTATGATGCCGCCGCAAAGGGTGGCAGACGTAATCGCACGCAGATTCGGCGATATGGCCACGGCTGGCGGGATGGCACCCACACGCATTGCCCCGAAACCTGTTGCAGGATTCAATACACGGCGAGACCTCGGCACCCATCAGGCACATTGCGTTATGGGCGCAGCCGTTCCGGGCATACATAGTGATGAACGGATAGCGCTCGGACTTCTGACCAATATTCTCGGAGGCCCCGGGATGAATTCACGCCTAAACGTTGCTTTACGTGAACGACGCGGCCTGGTCTATACCGTCGATGCCAACCTGAACATGATGAGCGACTGCGGCCTGTTTTCGATTTATTTCGGATGCGACCCTTCCGATGCCTGCCGGTGTGCAGAGCTGGTAAAGAAAGAACTGGATAAAATCACCAAAAGCCCGTTGACAGAACGTGTTCTTGCCGCAGCGAAACAGCAATACCTCGGCCAGCTCGTTGTAGCCACCGACAACTGCGAGCAAATGGCACTCAGCGCTGCCCGCGCCACACTCTTCTTCGGCAAAGTTCACTCCCCGTCCGAAACCCGCGACCGAATCATGTCGCTTACACCCGACGACATTCTCCATGCCGCCCGCCACCTCTACCCGTCCCTCTTCTCCACCCTTACCCTCGGTTGAAACCTACCTGCCGCACATCACGTAAACCATTGCCTCCATCCTGATTTTAAATAAATCCGGATGACCGCCACCCCTTTTTACACCTGGTGAAAACCTATCGGGACATGACTTTGTTTAAACAATGTTAAACAACCTATCTGCACTCCTGGACAGGATATATCACCAAAAATTCCAATATGATGAAAAAAGGGATGTTGGCGGCCATTATAGCCGCATTATGCACATTATCAGCACTAGGTGCGGCAGCCTCCGGCACAAAAAGCCTTATGGCCGCCCATAACGACTCGGTAATCTCAACTACAAAGATTATAAATCTCGACGATGATTCCCCGCGTGTGATTCATCTGAATTCACCTATACGCACTCCGCAGCAGGATTCCCTCCGCAATCTCGTGGCAGCATTCTACTACGACCAATTCCGCCACATGCAAGATCCTGAAACACCCAATTTCCTGTTCCTCAGCAAAAGTGCCAAACTAATGATGGGAATCGGCGGGGTGGTAAGGATGCGCGGATGGTTCGACTGGGGCGGTGCCATCCCCTCCAACGGGTTTATGCCCTATCTTATCCCGATTCCTGAAAACCCGGCATCGACACGCAAGTTCGGCACCACACCTGCCGGTACGGCCCTCTTCCTACAGATGTCAGGGCAAAGCCCCATCGGCACCTACCGCCTGTATATCGAAGCAAATTTCAACGGATACCAAGGCCGAGGGCTTCATCTGAAAAAGGCTTATGCAACCCTGCGCGACTTCACCATAGGTTATGCCAACTCCACATTCTCCGACCCTGCGGCCATGGCCCCTACAGTCGATGCCCAAGGTGCCACCAACAAACTTTCAAAAACGGATGTACTGGTAAGATATATGCCTACGTTCCGCCAGCATTGGACCCTTGCAGTCTCATTGGAAAACCCGTCATCACAAATCGACGTTTCCAACGGGGAAACGGCTAAAACATCCGAATGGCTGCCCGATTTCTCCGCATTCCTGCAATATCAATGGGGCGACGGCGAGCATGTCCGTTTATCGGGCATCGTGCGCAACCTAGGCTACCGCGACCTGATTGAGGAACGGAACCACAACGTGGCCGGTTGGGCAGTGCAGCTCAGTTCGATGGCACACCCGCTACCGCCACTTACCACCTACCTTACCTTCAACTACGGCCATGGATACGGCGGGCTTACCAACGACCTTCTCGCCGGGAACTACGACCTGGTGCCTAACCCCGACCGCCCGGGCAACCTGTATGCCCCGCGCTCGTTAGGCTATTGCCTCGGAATCCAATATAACTTTTCACATGCGTTGTTTACAAGCGCATCGTTCAGCCAGACCCACTATCTGCCCAAACATCCTGTTGCACCAGGCGAATACCGCTACGGCTGGTGTGCCGACATCAACGTGTTTTGGAACATACTGCCACGCTTGCAGGTCGCCGCAGAGTTCGACCTCGGCCGCCGCATGAACCGCGACGGGGCAAACCGTTACGCCAAACGCTTCGGTGCCGTGTGCCAATTCTCATTTTGACTTACCACCCCAAAGGGCATTGACCACCGGGGCATACATTCCCAGTTCGATTGCCTTATCGGCATCCTTGCGGGCATCCTCCTCCCTGAAACGCCTGAGATTAAGGATGGCACGACAGTAATACAATTCAGCCTCATCGGGATTCAGTTCCAAACCGCGAGCAATGTCATCGGCAGCTTCGGGCAGCTCGTCGAGCTGCAACCGGCACAAAGCACGGTCGGCATAAAGAGGAGCCTGCGGCTTATCGTCAATCAGAGCGGTAAACATCGGGATTGCCTCAGCCGGGCGCCCCGTATTACTGTAAATCAACGAAAGCACATATTTGCCTTGCAGGTTATCAGGCTGTAGAGCCAATAATTTCAAGGCATCAGCCTCGGCATTGTCATAGCGCGCCATACGCAGATTAAGCACGGCCCTTCCGAACCATGCATCGGTATATGTCGAATCCATCGACAGCAACAGGTCATAATCACGCATCGCATCATCAACCCTGTTCATATCGGCAAGCACCTGGGCACGGTTTTTAAGAATCACAACCGAAGCCGGAGCCATTGCACGTGCCTCGGAAAGAGTGTGCAATGCCAACGAATCCTCACCTGCATAATGATGAAGCATCCCCACATTCGACAGGAGCATCACATTCTGCGGGTTGGAAGGTTCGGTTCGCATTGCCTCCTCATAATACGTTATGGCCTCGCCCCATTTGTTTTTGGCCACGGCATCATCACCCCATTGCACATACTTCATATAATCCGTTTTCATAAACCCGGAATCCTCCGCACAGACCGCAAACCACGCACCCACGGCCACCAATATCACACAAAACAGTCTCATATCTCTCTCAACTTATAACTTACGACTTATAACTTATAACTTACAACTCTAAACAACCAAGTCTGCAACGCACCGCGCATAAACAGATACATTATAAACGCAAGCCACAACGCATGATTGCCCATCGAAGGGAAAAACAGGAAAAACACTGCGAAAAACGTTGCCATAGCCCCTGCCATCGACAACAGCAACTGCCGCGTAAGCGTGGCTCCGATAAAAACCCCGTCCCAAACGAAAGCGGCAAAACCGGCAAAAGGCACCACGGCAGCCCATGCATAATATTCTTTCGAAGCAGAAATAACATCGGCATCTCCCGATAAAATCCCCAGGAAAGCCTCCCCTCCTAAAAAATATAATGCAGTAAACAATGCCGCCAATGCAAATCCCCAGCCAAACACCCATTTAATGCAACGGCGCAAAGCCTTGGAATCACAGGCACCCACATATTTCCCAACCAAAGCCTCACCGGCAAATGCAAACCCGTCCATCATATACGAGAACAACAGGAAAAGCTGCATAAGCAACGTGTTTACCGCCAGGATAACAGCCCCTTGAGCCGCCCCCTGCCTTGTAAACCACACCGTAACGGCTATCAGGCAGACCGTTCGCAACATCACATCCAAGTTCACCCTGAAAAAACGGCGCAAACGGTCACCCTTCACTACCTGGCGCCACTGCGGACGTTGAAGCCTGTAACGACGAAGCAGCCACAAACCTGTGAAAAAGCCGAGCCATTGGGCAACCAGCGTGCCGACGGCCACCCCGGGAATCTTCCATCCGAGGCCATACACCAGCAACAGGCTGACAGCGATGTTCGACAGGTTTATCACAATGGATGTGACCATGAGCATACGCGAATTCTGCATACCGAGAAACCACCCCGAAAGTGCGTAAGTGCCAAGCACCGCCGGTGCGCCGTAAATCAATATCGCGAAATAATCCGAAGCAAGGACACCCGTCACAGGGTCTGGATCGACAAACGCCCTCAACAACCACAATACAGGCCACTGCAAAAGCACCATCCCCACCCCGGCACATAATGCCACCAAAAGTGAGCGATAAAGCACCAGGGCGCTTTCATCCCGGTCGGAAGCCCCGTAAGCCTGCGCCGATAATCCCGAAGTGCCCGCACGCAGAAACGAGAACAGCCAGTAGAGCATATTGAACATAACGCCACCCACGGCAATTGCCCCTATATAGGCCGCATCACCCATATGCCCCACTATCGCCGTGTCAATCAACCCTAGCAAAGGGGTTGTGACATTAGCCACAATCGACGGGACCGCCAATGCAAGTATCTTCCTGTTCATCCGTTTATATGTTAGGCGTTGTGCCAAAATATTGAATTTTGGCACAACGCCGTAGTTTTCGCCAGGATGGCGAGAGTACTGTCAGAAAACTTATCCGATGACCTGTTTACACCGATGGTAAGAATCATATCGTCCTACCCCTTCCGCAACAGAAGTCATCTTGAAATATGCTTATTTTTTCGCACGGCAGCTATCCCACCACAGGTAGGCAATCAGCAATACATATGCGATAATGCCGTAAACCTGAAGCATGCCGGCCGACACACCGCAAACATACTCGAAACCGAAGAAGCGGGTGAGGGCGGCAAACACACCGAACAATGCACCACCGGCAATCAGGCCGGAGGCGATAAGCGTGCCACGGTCGCGTCGTGCATCATTCACAGCCTTATCCTTCGAGCTGTTTCCTACAAAGTATGCGATAGCACCGCCGACAAGCAACGGGGTGTTGAGCGACAACGGGATAAACATGCCAAGGCAGAATGCCAGCGCCGGGACACCGAGCCAGTTAAGCAGCAGGGCGAGCACCACACCTGTCATATAGAGAATCCAAGGTGTATCGCCACCCATCATCAACGGCTCGATAACCTTTGCCATTGCATTGGCCTGCGGGGCTACAAGGGCGTTTTCGCCTGAGAACCCATACACCTGGTTCAGAACAAGCATCACACCGCCCACAGTGGCAGCGGAGACCAAGGTACCAAGGAATTTCCACTGCTCCTGCTTGCGGGGAGTGGAACCGAGCCAATAGCCGACCTTAAGGTCGGTCACGAATCCGCCAGCCATAGAAAGCGCCGTGCACACCACACCTCCGATAATCATCGAAGCCACAATGCCCGAAGTGCCGCTAAGCCCGATACCGACAAAGATGGCAGATGCTATAATCAATGTCATAAGGGTCATACCCGAAACCGGGTTGGAACCAACAATAGCGATAGCATTGGCAGCAACTGTTGTGAACAGGAAAGCGATAAGGCTCACCACAAGCCAGGCCACCAGCGCCTGCCACCAGTTGTTGATTACACCGAACCCGAAAAACAACAGCACTGCAACCAGGGCGATAGCGATGAAGAAAACGATATGCTTCATCGAGATGTCCCACTGCCAACGCACCGGGCGTGCAGCTCCGGCACCGGCACCGCCTTTGAACTCACGTCCGGCAAGACCGACTGCCTGACGGATTATAGGCCATGATTTCACGATGCCGATTACACCGGCCATGGCGATACCGCCGATACCTATCATCCTGGCATAATTGCCAAATATCTCGTTCGGTGAAAGCGCCGCAATCTCCGCATTACCGTAAGTACCCATCAGAGGGATAATCACCCACCACACAAAGAATGAACCGGCACATATGATGAATGCGTAACGCAGACCGATAATATAGCCCAGACCGAGCACAGCGGCACCGGTGTTGCAGCTCAGCACCAGTTTGGTTTTTTCCACCACGGCCTCACCCCATGAGCTTACGGTGGTGGAAAGCGTCCCGGCCCAGAAACCGAATGTTTCCACAACATAATCATAGATACCGCCGATAAGCGATGCCACTACAAGCGTTTTGGCCTGCGAGCCGTTGGCTGCACCCGCTGCCTGGCCGCTGGCAAGCACCTGCGTAGTCGCTGTCGCCTCAGGGAAAGGATATTTGCCGTGCATATCCTTCACGAAATATTTACGGAAAGGAATGAAAAACAGGATTCCCAATATACCGCCAAGCAACGAACTCAGGAAAATCTGGAAAAAGCTAACGGTGATTTCAGGATATTTGGCCTGCAGGATATAAAGCGCCGGAAGGGTAAAAATCGCCCCGGCAACAACCACGCCGGAGCATGCCCCGATCGACTGGATAATCACATTTTGGCCAAGGGCGTCCTTTTTGCCAAGTGCACCCGAAAGCCCCACGGCGATAATGGCGATGGGGATGGCGGCCTCGAACACCTGCCCTACCTTAAGACCGAGATAGGCAGCGGCGGCACTGAAAATCACACACAGCACCAAACCCATGATTACGGAATAAACAGTAACCTCCTTGTACTGACGTGCCGGATGCATCAACGGCCTGTAATGCTCGTCGGCACCAAGCTCACGGAACGCGTTTTCAGGAAGTTCCACGGGGTCAGTGTCGGCATAAACCACTTTCTGCTCCCCGTCGGCCACAGGGGGCACCCGGTTTGCATTTGCTTTTACTTTTTCCATCTATAGTTAATTTATTGATTTGTTTGTCATGAAAGATTCCTGTCAGAAACACCGGCAGCCTATAATTAATTGCTGCTTACGGCCCGCGACAGGATGTCGAACCCTTCGACCACGATTTCCGTGACGGAGCGTTTTATGGCATTGCGGTCTTCCCACACCCGTGTCCGCAATTTCCCTTCCAGGTATAATTTCGTGCCTTTGGTTATGTAGCGTTCCGCCGTCTCGGCATGGCGGTCCCACATCACGATATTGTGCCATTCGGTGCGCTCCGGCACTGTCACCCCCTGGGCGTTGGTATAGGCCGGGTCGGATGTGGCAAGCGAGAATGTGGCATACGGACGGTTCCCGACATACTTAATTTCAGGATTTTTCCCCACATTCCCCACCAATATTACTTTGTTGACCGACATTTATTTTATCAAATTCACTAATTCTTAACGCATCTTTTTATCGCACCCCCTCAAGACGCGTGGCAAAGATAAGTTTTCACTGCCTATTCTGCAAATCCAAACCGCCCAAAGTTAGGCATAGGAAACAATGATGGTGTGTCAGAATGGCTCACCCGCCAGCTCCTGCCATCTGAGCCATTCTGACTGTACTCTCGCCGTCCGGGCGAAAACCAAGGCGGTGTGCCAAAATATTGAATTTTGACACACCGCCATTTATCATACTCTGTAAAAGCAATGGCTGATGCCAAATCCTTTTACGTAACAGGCCCGACAGGTTTTCTCAACGCACGGCAACCTTATGGCTTTCGCCGCCGATAACCACAAGATAGATTCCGGCTTCAAGGGAAACCTTGTAGTCAACAGGCAGGTTTTCAGCCTTTGCCACCATAATACCGCTGACATCGAACACCTCGGCCGATGCCCCTTCGTAACCTTCTGCGATTATACATCCGCTGCCTCCGTACACCGTTTTAGATGCACCATTCACCGATTCGATACTGCTGGTACGCGGCGATGACACAGTGGCCGAACGGGGGAATTCAACCTTGACACCATTCTTGGTCCCGACTACCGCGACATTGAAATCGCAAGTCGATCCGGCGGGGATGTCAGAGTCGGTATATACCGTTTCCTTATGGCCGTCAGCAACCTTTACCCCGTCGCGGTATATATTGTAACCCGAAATTTCAACTTCAGGATTTACCGGGTCATATGTTATGTCGTCGATGCATATGCCGAACTTATCGTCGCTTATGTAATGAATAGCGAAATACTTCGCATTTTCAGGAAGGGTAAATTCATAACCGGCCCATCCCTCATATTCTACAACAACCGATTCCAGCACTTTGAACGAATCAGCCTCATCATCAGTTTCCGACCACATCACCTCCACGCTTTCTTTAAATTCCGTGGCCAACGATGTCAGTTGGAATGAGACAGTTGACCCACCCTTGACTTGCGGGGAGATAAGCCAGTCGTCGGCAACAGCCTGTTCCGGGCTGAAGGCCATCAGGAACTGGTCGCCTGAAGGGCATAGCAATCCATCCATGCCGCACAACATCTTGTTCACCACTTGGAATGCTTTCGGAAGTCCGGCATCGGGGATATAGAATGTTTCGGTAACATAGGTAGTCGCACCATCATAGTCGATATTTTTCCACCGGCCGATGGTTCCTGAATAACAACCATGCGGATAAGCCTCCATATTTTCCACCACCCCGTAAGCATACGGGTTATCCCATGACAACATCACATCACTGCCGTCATTGACCAGCGTGGCTGCTATATCCGATACCACAGGCATCCCACCGATACCTACACGGAAATCCGCCCGACCTACATTGTTCCCAGGATTCTCGTCCTCGTTGTCAATATTTACTTCAAGTGTGAGATTCTTACGGTACATATCGGCACAGTCAAACTTCAGCCTTCCGAGGCATTCCATGGTTTCCCCGTCTGCAAGCGATGAAATTCCGGGCATCTCCATTTCAACATCAGTCAGGCAGACAGCGCCGTCCATCACACGGGCTTTGACCGCAGGCACCGGCGCCGTGTTGTATCCCCGGTTGCCTACCGTGACAACAAACCCCGTCTCATCACCCAAGGTCACATAAGGGGGCATCTCAATCCGGATTACGCCAAAATCGTCGGCATGCCTTTCATAAATCTCATAACCGCCAAGCACGAATATCTGCGACGGGTCAAATGTCGTCACATTAATTGCCAACACTACCCATTCACGCCCGTCATATTTTTCAGGAAGGTCGATGAACACATCCGTCCACCCGTCGCCAGCCGAACTGTCGATCGTCCTTATGATTTCAGCCTTTTCACGCCCCTCCTGCCCGTAAACGGATATTTCCGCACGTGCCGAGAAATCATCAATATACATTGTTAGCTTCAGACGGGTCTTTTTACAACCTGCGGTTGAAAATCTCGGAAGTTCCACATAACCCATCGCTTTCCCCATATCCATATTCACGCACATAAGGGCATATGACGGGCCGCCGCTGATACCGACTGCCGAGGGCATATCAAGTGCCCACGACGCGGTATGTTCCTCGGTAGGATAATCAATCAGCAGGCCGTTGTATGCCTGTGCTCCACCGGTGAAATTCTCGTTCATTGGTAGCGGATACGGTTTCCCAAGCACCGCCGAGGCGAAGGATTCATAGCCGCCGTCACTCTCACCTTTGTCATTATAGGCCGACAACATTACCTGGTGCAACTCCTGTTTTTCCGATGACGCTGTATAGGTATATTCGCAGGTGCTTATGTTGTCAACCGTGAGAATCCATCCCCCAGAATTGCCAGAACCCTGATAGGTGTACAGACGGTATTTAACGGCCGACGGATCCACAATCCCTCCGTTCAGACCTGTTACCGGAGCCTCCCATGAGAGATGCAACGACATGTTGTCATCGCTGACCTTTGCCGATACGACAGGATTTACCGGCACGTCAAGTCCGCAACGCACCTGTCCTTTACTTTGGGAGCCGTTGCCGTCGGCATTCTTCGTGTCAACCACGATAAGGTTATTGCCGTCGGCTGCGGCAATCGTTACCGACACCTTCTCACCGGGCTTTCCCGAAACGGTCTGCCTGTCAACCGGCGACTCAACTTCAACCGTAACCAACTCCTCCTCAGGCATCGCCAAGGAATTCATATACAGTTTTGGCAAAGTCATGTTCACGGTTGCTTCAAGTCGTCCATGCGGGTCGGGTACGATTTCAAGGTCGGAACACGGGCCGGGAACCATGGCAGATTGTTCCGTCACACAAACCTTCAAATCCTTCATCGAAATCCTCCAACCTGTAGAAATCAGCGAATTTATATGAATCCCGATATAGTAATACCCGGGGGTTTCCACGGCAAACCTGGAAGTAAATGTCTTATATTCCTCATTGGTCACAGCCGGTTCGTTCATAATCTGCCGACCTGCCTTCATCCCTTCCAATGTGGCTTCAGTCGCTATAACAATCTCGAACGCATCTGTGAACGTCGAACCTGTGGTCAGGGCGTCGATACTCAGGGTATGGATTTTGTCGGACGTCGACAGCTTAATTGCCGGGGTAATGAGCCATTCGTCGGCATCGCCTTTTGCCGGGGTCCCGCTTTGGAGGGAGTTATAGTGTATGGGCCAGTCAAACAACCTTCCGTCAGCCCCGGTAACAACCCACTGGCATATAGTGCAACCATCCTCATTAGCATCGATTATCTGGCACATCCCGAATTCCTCTTCCGTGGGATGCATCTCGAAAATCTCCCCGTTAGGACCAACAGGCTCAGAATGGGTTTCAGACCGGCTGAGAGTGATTTCCCCGACGCGCAGATACCCGCTATCGACAGAAGAAGTAACGTGTATCCCCAAATAGCATATGCCGTGCCCGCTTGCCGTAAAATCGGTTTCGAGAGGGGTGATATACTCCCATGTGGTGGATTCCGAAATATAACCTTCCTTGTCCATCACAACAGTGGTCATAGCCTCAGGATCGGCCTCATCTCCGAAATATACTTTGAAATTATGCACATCAGATGCACCACGGTACTGTGTAGAAGCAAAAAAACTCAAGTGCAAATCGGCATTGTCTGCATCTATTTCCACCGGGATGAACACCCAGTCATCCCAGCAACCTGTCTGCCCGTATAACGGCTTGACTTCCAACCATGATTCTGTCACCAAACCGCCAAACTGTTTCTTTCTGTCAAATGTCCATGTAATACCGTCACCGTCGGCATCAAGGGCGATGAACCCGTCAAACTTGTCCTCCCGGGGCGGGTATGCAGCCAACAGGACATTGCCGGATACATCCTCCGCATCGCGGGATGATAACGGGACAAAAGTCTGTGTGCGAGTTCTGGCAGATGACCCGGGATTGAGAGTTGTGGATTTCGCCATCCCCGTATCATTAAGTTCCCCACGCGTGATTGAGGCACGTGTCAAACCGGGAAAACCCTGCATTTCCACCGCCACCAGGCTGATTACTGTCGCTGACACGGCCAGGCATGTCATAAATGTCGCGATTTTTCTCATATATGTATGTTATTCAACAGGTAATACCTTTTATTAATTTAGCATGACCAGTTATCTGACCACAATTTTCGAAGTAGTTTCACCGGCATTTACAATGTAAACCCCAGGGGTTACCTCAATCCGTTCGGTTGCCTCTGCCGCGACAGACGCCACTAAACGGCCATCAACAGCGCAGACCGAAATCCTGCGACCACAAGCACCGGTAACGATTATAGCACCGGGAGCCGTGGCAATCTCAATACCACTGTCAACAGATGTGGTTCCGATACCCGACGCCTCAATCAGAAGGTAATCCGACATGCGGCCTTCCCGATTGCCGAACACAGGTGCGATGCTGTAACGGTAGCTGTTGCCTGAAGCTATATCGGAATCTGTATATTTCCGCTCCGTCAAAGGCTCGTCATTCAGTTTTTTACCGTCACGGTAAACGTTATAACCATCAGGAATAAACGCAGTGGTAGGATAACCATGATACATTATGTCATCAATCATAATCCCGGTGCCGTTATCACCCACATTCTGTATGGCGAAATACCGCGAACCTTCAGGAAGTGCGAAATGCAGCAGCTGCCATCCGGCAGAAAGTTTTATCGGGGTTGCCCCGTTGAGCTTATAGAAATCAGATGGGTTGTTGCCGGTCTTAGAAACCAAAACGTTAATGGCATCACTGCCTTCCATCATGGAACGGGCATAGAATGAGATAAGCTGTGCCCTGCCGTCAAGTTCCGGGGAGATTACCCAGTCGTCATTCGCTCCACCGGCAGCAGGCCAGGATGCCAGGAACTGGCTGCCCGAAATGGGAGCGAAAGGCATCGGGTAGATGATTTCCCCGACGTTGAACACTATGAACGCCTGCGTCTCGCGGCTATTCTCCCATTCGATTACACCACCGGCGCCGTTGCTCAGATAATGATTGTAAAGTCCGTCACCATCGTGCATTACCCACTGTCCGATATTGTCAATCGCAAATGGTTCGTAAGCTTCGAAGTTGTCGGTAAACGTCTCGGTAAACTCGCATTTGTCGGGCATTCCCCATTCCAATGTCACCGACTCACCGTCGATAGAGCCTTCAACTGATGTAACATATGGCAGATTGCCCTGCTTCACTTCCAACATCGCCGACATGACGTTATTGGCCGGATTCGTATCGGAACCGGTTGCCTCGGTAATCCGAAAGGCGATGTCGAGGGTTTTACCCGCCTGTCCGTTGTCAGGCACATATGAGAACAAGGCCGTCGATGTCTCCCCGGATGCGATTCCTGCCATCTCCTTTCCTCCGGCAACCTTACCGTCGACAGTGAAATCAACCCTGAAATTACCTGATGCGGTTGTTCCGGTGTTTGCAACCGACACTTCGAAATCGGCAACCTCATCCGTGCGGCATTCCTTAGGCCCGGCAATGCCGGTCAGACTAAGCTCCTTGGCAAATCGGTCCCCGGTCAGCGACACATTGTCGATATGGATGCAGTTGTCAGGACGGACGTAACCGTAGAACACCACAGAAGCCGCCTTATAGAGTGTGTAGTCTTTCAATGACACCGTATGCTTTTTCCAACCCTGTTCTTCGCTGCGGGCATCAAAAACCGCCCCGGGAATGAGGTTCTGTCTGGAATCGCCGACATCAACCCCGATGGCAAGCTGGATTCCATCGGTATATTCAGGCCCGTGATACATCCAGAATGAGAGTTCGGGAGATTCATTGCCGGTCAAGTCCAATCTCGGGGAGATGAAGCCGCCCATACCGAACGCCACATCCCGGTTGGGCTCGCATGTAACCACACCAGAGCCGTCCACACCGTCGGTCAAAGGTTCATAACCCTTGTATCGGATATACCATGTGGCTCCCATTGTCTGCGAACGGAACCACTGACCGTTCTCCGTCACCTGCTTCGGCCAGGTTTCCGACCAAGGCAACGGACGCGAGTCACCGAAAATAAGCGTGTTTGATTCACAGGCATAACCTTCGTCATCGCCGTTGACAGGTGCCACATAGTAAAACAGCGGCTGTTGCCCTTCGGCGGGAAGCCCTAGCTGCGGCTCGTTGTCAATAAAACGGCATTCCTCCAAATCCCTGCCGATAACCTTGTACTCTATGTTATCATCCGCATCCCGTACAGGTTTGTACACAAGATAGCGTATGGCATCCACGTCGACAGGTCTCCCTTCCTCGTCGGTAGCTGATGTTGACGGATCCCATTCAATCAGAATCTGATTATCATTGATAAACGACGCACGCACAGACTCCACTTCTACCGGTGAGCCTCTACGCAAATCTATACTGATTTCCCTTTTCAACCCCTCACCATTACTGTTATACACGGCAACACTATACACATTCACTGCAGTCGGGGCATCAGTATCCGCCCATCTCACCTTTTCGCCAGGTTTTACATCGGCAAGTTCGCCAACCGGGACTGTCGCGGCATTTCTTTCAATTTGAACCTTCAGCGGAGAACCGTCCAAATCCTTACCACCCGCCGTAAGTTCCGGGACTGTAAATTCCAGGACCACTTCCGTATCGCTTTTCCGTTCGGCTGTCAGGCCGTTTACCGCACCAGGCACATTGGCCGACAGAAACCTTTCCACATGCACATCGTCGATACTGAGGTGTTCCATGGTTTCCGATATGTGGTGGAACCCGATGAAACGGTCACCTTTCCGTGGCGCGAATATCACGGTTTCCGTGATTCCCGGCTGGTCATAGAAATCCGACACGGTTTCCTTCATCAGCACCTCCTTATCCATCCCCTCCACAGTAGGAGTATTCCCGACGACAACCCGGAACTTGCTCCCATAACCGTAATATGCATAGTATTTGAATGTCAGCTTATAAAGATACTCGCTGTCAAAATCAAGAGCCGGGGTAATAAGCCAGTCATCGGCCGGCTTGCCTTGCTTCCCATAATAAAACGCACAATAATAAGTTTCGTCATAACACCATTCGGGAGAATCCCAACCACTGCCGCTACCGTCGCCGTTGGCATCGATAAGGGTATAACCGTTGAGCGACGACGGGGAGCTGAAAGTCTCATCATATGGCATAGGAAGGGGTGAACCCATCTTCACGATGTTTGAAGTGGCGCTCCGGCCGGTTTCAGAGGGCTTGTCGGCATAATATGGTGTCACCACATATCGATACGAATCAAATGGGAAATCGGCCGGTTCGGAGAAACTGTTACCTTTTGCAGAACGTGCCACTATCACCTTTCCGGGCATACGTTCTATCTTATACCTCAGCTTTTCTTCTTCCAGCATCCCGCCGTTTTCCCCACGCGGGGTGTTCCATGTGAGAACGGCGTTTCCCGTATTGCCGTCATAGGCAAGGGTAAGTTCGGAAACCGCCGCAGGTGTATCTGCGCCAAAGAAATAGGATGCGTGGGCAACAGGGCTTTTATGCCCGTTGGCTGTAACGGTTACCGAAACGGTCTGCATGCCCGCTGAAACATTCACGGCTTCCGAAACGACAGAACCGGGGGCCCCGCTCCCTTTGACCGGGGTTGAAGTGCCAACGGATATTTCGAACCCTACATCACCCTCGAGTTTATTTTGGGCATAAGTGACCGACGGCAGGGTGAATTTTACAACCGCCTTAAGGGAAGCCGGTGTCTCAGGCTCGAAAACAAGCCCGGATATTGCGTCAGGCGCATCGGGATGCGCATTGGGTGCCACCAGGGAACTGAACACCTCGTCGCGAGGATATACCCCCAGCAATGTCGATTTCCCAGTTGCCGTATCGATTTCCAATAATCCGAAAACAGCGTTTATGTTATAGTCCCTGTCACGTTCGGTGGCAAAACCGAAAAGGGAATAATACATCTTCCCGTTTCTGAAATATATTGCCGAACCTGTACTGATTTCGGAATCACGCGTAGGATAATACCCCGTGTGACCGATAATTGCCACATCACCGGCTCCTGAAATCCTGTAAAGATTCCCGTCCAAACCGATTCCGTACATCACCCCGGATGCATCACATGAGGCAGTCTTCATAAAAGGTATTTCCCCGAGGCTATGCAGCTCACCCGAATCGGGGTCTGCTTCGCACAGAAAACCTTTTTCCGAATTTGAAAAAGTATGTGTCACGGCATAAATCACACCTGTAAGAGGGTTATATGCAAGTGCCGACGGCACAAGCCTCGCCTTTTGCGACTACTCCGAACCCGCATCCGAATATTTGTAGCTGAACGCATTCTGCTTGACAGATGTCCATGAATCGGCATCAAACACGTAATAACTTAACGTGTAATTCATACTGGTGCCATCCACATTGTAGCAATAATATCTTCCGTCAGCATAAACACTCCCGCAGTTGG
>Ga0137306_101559_pt1 | contig 22629 bp, 19 predicted proteins | sample Inofroosms_March_FD_97187 | JGI IMG/M metagenome (GOLD analysis project Ga0137306, IMG submission 97187) | Mouse cecal microbial communities from Vienna, Austria - N-Acetylneuraminic and N-Acetylglucosamine D2O microcosms_March | ecosystem: Host-associated > Mammals > Digestive system > Large...
GCCTACCTCTTCATATACGGTAAAAAGCAAAGTAACCTTTCGGCTAAGAGCAGTCTTGCCGTCCCGGATGCTTTTCGCAAGCCCCAGAAGGATAGCGGCTGACAGCTTGTCGTCTAAGAACCGGCTTTTGATATAGCCGCTTCCGGTGATGGATGTGCGGGGATCAAGAGCGATAAAATCACCGTTCTGGATGCCAAGCCTTTTGGCACCCTTCCTTGAATGAATGTTTTCATCCAACAGGATTTCCATATGGGATTCCTTTTTCTCTTTTTTCTTGTCCGCTACATGGGCGGAGGGTTCTGTGTTCAGCACAACCCCGGTGTAGGTGCGCCCGTCTCTTGTATGTACTGTGCAGTTTTCCCCATCGCAGGTGTCCCATTGATGTCCGCCGATAGTGGTAGGGCGCAGACGCCCGTTGTCCTTAATCTTCCTAACCATAGCGCCCAGCGTATCCAGGTGGGCAGAGAGCACCAGAGGATGTCCTGCGCCGCCCAGCGTGACGCGGATATTTCCCTTGTTTGACATCTCCGGCTCATATCCCATGCCCTGCAGCTGGCCTGATACATAGTCCGCGATTTTCCGGGTGTATCCGGAGGGACTTGGAATAGAAGTTAGAGCCTTAAGCTGTTCTAAAATATAGTTTTTCATATAATAAATCCCCCTTGCTTTGATATAGTAAAAATGTAGCGTTTACTATAATAATCCGAACGGACGAAATATGCAAGTGCTGTTGAAAAAAATTAAAAAAAATAGTATAATTTTTTTACTGGCCAATATATGGACAGCGGTTTTTGTGCAGAAAGTACAGAAAAATGGGGTGAAAAGCATGGATACCGATATTATGGCGAACATCGAGCAGTGTTATCCGAGGATGACGAAAAAACAGAGGCAGATCGCCGGCTATATCAAAGACAATGCCGACATGATGACCTTCATCACGCTGAAGGAGCTGAGCCGGGAGCTGGGGGTGACGGAGATCACGATACTCAACGCCTGCCGGGTGCTCGGATATAACAGCTTTAACGAAGTTAAGTATGAGGTCAGGAAATATATCAATATGAGCCGGAGGATCGGACTTCACCAGCAGAATGACTATTTCAATACGGACGTGCCGGAGTACGAGCTTAACGACAAGGAACAGCTCCTGACAGAGATCTGCCGGGAGGAGCGGGAGCTGATGGAGGAGTATGCCAGGAACTTTGACAGCCGGCGTCTCATGGACGCGGCAAAGCTTTTTTGGGAGTATCCGAAGATCATACTGTGCGGAAGAGGTCTGTCCCATATTATCTGCAGGTGGATGGCCTCTGATCTGGCGGGGGCGCAGATCGGTTCCGTGCTCGTAGATACGGAGCTTAATGAGAGCGTTTATTCCGCGCTCCCTGTCATCGGCGGGGATACGCTCCTTGTGGCGGTTTCTTTCCCGGATCATTATTTTATGACGGAGAAGCTTGCCGGGTACGGGAGGAAGAAGGGGGCGAAGGTACTGGTGATCACCGATACTCCGGAGGCGGAGATCACCCGGCACGCCGATGAGCTTCTGACCGTGCGCAGCACTACCCGTTTATTTTTAAATACAGCGTCGGCGCCTATGGCTATGGTGAATCTCCTGATGTCGGCAGTTAAGATTGAGGGGGATATGGAGAAGGAGAATATCGGGAAGAAGTTCGGGACGCTTTTTTGACGCACAGGCGGGAGTGCTCAGGCGGATTTCGTGCGTCTGTTAAGTGGTTTGTTGCTGCCCGTTACTTTAGCATGGCAGAGAAACGGCGTGATTTCAGAAAAAACAGCCTTGTTTTTGGTAAAAATATAACAAATACTTTAGTGAAAAATATGCAGTTTCAACAAACTTGCATATTTTTTTCTGTTTCTATATCAAATAATTGTAGTGTTTGCTATAATAGATATAAATGATAGGGTATATAGAAAATGTATATATCCTGAGAATTTTAATGTAAAGACAGGAGGTTGCACTTATGAAAAAGAGATTAGTTGCAGCAATACTTACGGCAGCGATGGCATTATCGCTCACCGCCTGCGGCGGAGGCGGAGGCGGAGGGGACAAAAGTTCCTCTTCAGGAGAGGGAGAGCAGTATTATAACATCTACCTGCAGACAGAGCCTTCCACCCTTGACTCAATTAAAGGAAACGACAACTATAGCTGGAAGATACTGATGAACACCATGGAGCCGCTGACACGTCTTGCGGAGAAGGACGGCGAGCAGGTAAGAGAGCCTGCCGGGGCAGAGAGCTGGGAGTCTAACGAGGACGGCACGGTCTGGACCTTCAAGATCCGCGACAATAAGTGGACGGACGGAAAGGAAGTGACTGCGGAAGACTATGCTTACGGTATCCGGCAGACACTGAATCCGGATGCAGGTTCACCCAATTCCTTCTTTACCGCAGACTTTATCAAGAACGGAGCGAAAGTGGTCAACGGCGAGGCATCTGTTGACGAGCTTGGTGTTAAGGTTGTCGATGACAAGACTCTTGAGATCACCCTTGAGGCGCCCACACCTTACTTTATGTCCCTGACCGATACAAGAGCGTGCTATCCGGTGCGCCAGGATATCGCAGAGCAGCACGGAGAGACATACGGCTCAGAAGCGGACAAGTATGTAAGCAACGGGCCTTTCAAGGTTGAGAGCTGGAAGCACAATTCCGAGATCAGCCTGGTGAAGAACCCGGATTACTGGGATGCGGAGAATGTAAAGCTTGACAAGGTAAAATATTCCATCATCACCGATGAGACAGCAGTATTTAACTCCTTTGACAGCGGACAGTTAGACTGGTGCTCCACCGGAACAGAAGAGTGGGCAGACCGCTTCGACAAGAAGGACAACGCAGAGAGAGTAGATACCACAACACCGGCTATGCGTTTTGATTTCTTCAATGTCAATGACAAGTTATTCAGCAACATCAACATCCGTAAAGCATTTGTTCTGGCTGTTGACAGAGAGGATATGGCAAAGACCATCTATCAGGATATGCATATTCCGGCATACTGGTGGGTACCGCAGGCGATCTCCACCGGAGAGCTGGGCGACTACCGCGAGCAGGTAGACGCGCCGCTTGAGAAGATGGCGAAGGAAGAGGACGCAAAAGAGCTGCTCCTTAAGGGAATGGAAGAGCTTGGCCTTGGAAGCGATCCGTCAGCGATTACGGTAAAATACTCCTTAAGCGCGACTACCCAGTGGGCGCGTAACTACGGCGAGTATGTACAGCAGAAATATAAAGAGATTCTGGGCGTAAACATCGAGCTTGACTTTAATGAGTGGACTACCTTCCAGCAGAAGACCAACAGCGGCGAATACCAGATGGGCAATATGACCTGGAGCACGGACTACGACGATCCGATGTCCATTGATCTCTTTGTTCACCACGGCAAATTCAGGCAACATCCCTACGGGATGGTCTAACGAGAAGTTTGACGAGCTGATCGCCAAGGCGGGAAGAGAGATGGATGAGAAGACGAGAGTGGACCTTTACCATCAGGCAGAGGAAGTCCTGTTCAACGAGGGCTGCAATATCTGTCCGCTGGTGAACGAGATGGAGCATTCCTTCCATTACAATTACGTGAAGAATCTGAATAAGAAATTTACATCAACTTCCGGACTGAAGTATGTATATATCGAGGGAAGATAGGTAACAAATACCGCCGTCTGGTTTTGACGGCGGTATTTTGCAGTTTCAGGAAAGGAAAGGAAGAGAAAAGATGGCAAAATTTATAGTAAAACGTGTGGCATATATGCTGGTTACGTTATTGATCGTTATTACCGCGACCTTCTTTCTGATGCACAGCATTCCGGGCGACCCGCTGGCGCATATGGCCAGGAACCTGCCGGAGGAGACGAGGGCGAATTATTATGAAAAGTACGGTCTGGACAAATCCACGCCGGAGCAGTATGTGATCTTTATGAAAAACCTGCTGAGCAAGGGAGAGATGGGAGAATCCTTACGTTATCCCGGCCGCCAGGTTACCGATACATTGGTTGAAAATTCAGAAGTGTCGGCAGTTCCGGGCGGGCTGGCGCTGATCATCGGTCTGGTGATCGGTATCCTGCTCGGGATTGTCGCCGCCCTCCACAAAAACAAGTGGCCGGATTATATCGTGATGTTTATCGCTATCCTGGGAATCACGGTGCCGGTGTTCGTGCTGGCGTCGGTGCTCCAGTACATTTTCAGCGTAAAACTGATGGTGCTGCCTACTACCGGATGGGGGAGCTATAAGAACGTCATACTCCCGATCATCGTGCTAAGCTTCGGAACCATCGCCACCTACGCCCGTTACGTGAAGTCCAACATGTTAGACGTTATGGGGCAGGACTATATCCTCACCGCGGAGGCGAAGGGTGTCAGCAGGATGAATGTAATCAAAAGGCATGTCCTTAAAAATGCATTTCTCCCTTGTATGACGCTGCTTGTAGGACAGGTGTCCGGGATATTCACCGGCTCCTTCGTGGTAGAGAAGATCTTTGGTATCCCGGGTCTTGGCTTCTATTATATTAATTCGATCAATGACAGGGACTATACGATGATCATCGGTACGACCATCTTCGCGGCGGCGCTTTTTGTGTTCGTGCAGCTTGTGGTGGATATCGCGTACAGCCTTATGGACCCGAGAATCCGAGTGAAGTAGGAGGATGTGAATATGTTAGCAAATACAGAAAGTAAAGAGTTGAATATGGATATACCTGACGAGATGTTTCGGATCGTCGGGATCGACAAGGATGCGGAGGCTCCCTCAAGGCCCCGTATCGGCTACTGGAGAGACGCGTGGAGGAGGCTTAAGGAGAACCGGGTAGCGTTCGTCGCCCTCATCATCCTCCTGATCCTTATCTTTTTTATCATCTTCGGGCCGGCCATCAGCGGCTATGAATTTGAGCAGATTGACGCGGACGCCATCAACCAGGGACCCAGCGCAAAGCACTGGTTCGGGACGGACGACTTGGGAAGAGACCTCTTTGCCCGGGTATGGCAGGCAGGGCGCGTCTCTATCATCATCGGTATCTTAGGTGCGGTCATCGCCAGCGTCGTGGGCAGTATCTACGGCGGGATCGCAGCGTATTTCGGCGGCGCGGTAGATGATATCATGATGCGTATCGTAGAGGTGCTCCTTAGTATCCCTTATCTGATCATCGTTATCCTGATCTCTGTCATCACCGACAGCAAGAGCTTAGGGACCATGCTGGTAGCCCTTACCCTCACCGGGTGGTGCGGCATCGCAAGGCTTGTGCGCGGGCAGATGCTGCAGCTAAAGACTCAGGAGTACGTTCTTGCGGCAAATGCACTGGGGGTTGCGCCGATTAAGATCATCTTAAAGCATATGATCCCCAATACCATCGGCATGATTATCGTCGCCATTACGTTTGATATCCCGGGATACATCTTCTCGGAGGCGTTCCTAAGCTACGTAGGACTAGGCATCCAGCCCCCGTCAACAAGCTGGGGCGCGCTGGCTTCAGCGGCACAGCAGAACTTCATGTTCTACCCGTACCAGTTAATGTTCCCGGCGCTGATGATCGCGCTGACTATGCTTTCATTTACGCTGCTGGGCGACGGCCTTCGGGATGCGCTTGACCCGAAATTACGAAAATAGGAGAGACGGATATGGAAAAAATATTAGAAGTTGAGAACCTGAATGTTTCTTTTAATACATACGCCGGCGAGGTAAAAGCCGTGCGCGGCGTAAGCTTTGAGTTAAGTAAAGGGGAGACGCTGGCTTTCGTCGGGGAGTCCGGCTGCGGAAAGACCGTGACGGCCAAATCCATCCTCCGCCTTCTAAAGCCGCCCTTTGCGGTGATCAAGCCGGAGTCGAAGATCGTCTGTAACGGGAAAGACGTGCTGAAGATGAGCGAGAAGGAGCTGTGCGACTTCCGGGGAGATGAGGTAGGCATGATCTCCCAGGATCCCATGACCTCCTTAAATCCCACCATGACCGTGGGCGACCAGATCATGGAGAGTCTGATGATACATAAAAAGCTGGATAAGAAGTCGGCGAGGGAAGAGGCCATAGGTATGCTTAAGACGGTAAATATCCCCAGCCCGGAAAAACGGATCGACAACTATCCCCACGAGATGTCCGGCGGTATGCGCCAGAGGGTGATGATCGCCATTGCCCTTGCCTGCAATCCCAATGTGCTGATCGCGGACGAGCCGACGACGGCTCTTGACGTGACGATCCAGGCACAGATCATGGACCTGATGATGGAGCTTAAGACAAAGATGAACACGGCCATCATCCTGGTTACCCACGACCTTGGCGTCGTAGCTAATTTTGCGGACCGTATCCAGGTCATGTATGCAGGCGAGGTAATAGAGAGGGGAACCACGAAGGAGATCTTCTACGAGAGCAGGCACCCCTATACGTGGGCGCTGCTGCGCTCTGTGCCAAGGCTCGGGACGGAGTCCAAGGAAGAGCTCTACGCCCTCGGAGGAACGCCGCCAGATCTTCTGCTTCCGTTAAACCACTGTCCTTTCGCGGACAGATGCGAGTACTGCATGCCGGTATGCAAAGAGAGAAAGCCGCCGGAGACGGTGATTACAGACACCCACAAGGCGTCCTGCTGGCTCATGCATGAGAAAGCTCCGAAGGTAAGATCATTTTATGACAGGGAGGAAGAGTAATGGGCGAATATATTGTCGAGGCGAAAAATCTATGTAAATATTTCAAGGCGGGAAAGAACCAGATCTTAAAGGCTGTGGACGGCGTGAACATCCGGCTTAAGAAGGGAGAGACGCTGGGCCTTGTCGGGGAGTCCGGCTGCGGGAAGACTACATGCGGGCGAACCCTGGTCAAGCTTTACGACGCCACCAGCGGAACCGTGCTCTTTGAGGGGCGGGACGTGTCAAAATTCAAGGGAAAGGAACTGCTTGGCTTTCGCAAGGACGCCCAGATCATCTTCCAGGATCCGTACGCTTCCCTTGACCCGCGTATGACCATCGGGGAGATCATCACCGAGGGCATGAACGTGCATTTCCAGATCTCGGAAAAGGAGAAGGAGGAGCGGGTCAATGAGCTGCTTCATAAGGTAGGCCTGAATGCGGAGTATGCCAACCGGTTTGCACACGAGCTTTCCGGCGGGCAGAGGCAGCGTGTAGGGATTGCCAGAGCTTTAGCGGTGGAGCCGAAGTTCATCGTCTGCGACGAGCCGATCTCCGCGCTGGACGTGTCCATACAGGCGCAGATCGTCAACCTTCTGATCAAGCTGCAGCGGGAGATGGGACTTACCTACTTGTTTATCTCCCACGACCTTTCCATGGTCAAGCATATCTCCGACCGGGTAGGCGTGATGTACCTTGGCTCTATGGTAGAGCTTGCGGGGAATAAGGAGCTTTACGACCATCCGATGCATCCTTATACCCAGGCGCTGATCTCGGCGATCCCGGAGGCGGATCCCGACGAGGAGGAAGGAAAGACGAGAGTGCACCTGGAAGGCGAGGTGCCAAGCCCGATCAATCCGCCGGACGGCTGCCGGTTCAAGGCGAGGTGCAAGTACGCCAAAGAGATCTGCGGGAAAGAGATGCCAAAGTTAAGAGAGATGGAGCCGGGGCACTTTGTGGCGTGCCATATGTGCGGGAAGATATAAATTCTGAAAAAACGGAGAGGAACAAAGAGAGGATGCTTTCTAGGACATATATTGAGAAAATATTGGATTATGTTATCTCACATGGGGCAGACTATGCGGAGGTGTTTTATGAGGATGTGTCCCGGACGAGGTTTAAGCTTATGGATGAGCAGGTGGCAAGCTGCGTCTGCGGGCGGGAGAGCGGCATCGGGATCCGGATGTTCTGGGGGCTCGCCAGCGAATATCTCTACAGCGCGGATGCGGATGAGGGAAGGCTCTTTGGGCTGTTAAAGGAGCGGCTTCAGGGGTGCGGCGGCCAGAGCCGGCGGGCCTGGGGGCAGAAGGAGCGGGGGATTTCGGGAGGAAGAATCCCTCTGGCAGAGGTGCGCCCCCTTGAGATCATGGCGTCTTTATCAGGGGCGGGCAGTCTGGCTCTGGGAAGAAAGATCGGCCTGATTAAGAGCGGGATCGCTGTCGGGAGAGGGGCTGCGGACGGGATCGTTCAGGGCAGCGCTTTCTACACGGACGAGGATCAGCAGGTGCAGATTGCCAATACGGAGGGCGTGTACGCCGAGGACCGGAGGATGCGGACGAGGGTGCGCTTTACCATGACGGCCCGGGATGAACGCGACGAGAGCCGGCAGACAGGATTTGCAGGCCCGGGAGCCATGAGCGGGCCGGAGTTTCTTGAGTCGGATGTGCCTGCGGAGGGGGCAAAGAAGGCGGTCAGGGCGGCAAAGTCCATGCTGGGCGCTAAGACCTGCCCGGTGGGGCGGATGCCGGTCATCATCGCAAATGGCTTCGGCGGATTATTTTTCCACGAGGCGTGCGGGCATTCCCTGGAGGGAAGCGCGGTGGCGGACGGATGTTCGGAATTCGCAGGAAAGCTTGGCATGAAGATTGCTTCGGATAAGGTGACGCTTGTGGATGACGGGACGGTTGCCGGAGAGTGGGGCTCCCTTGGGATCGATGACGAGGGTGTGCCGACCCGGAAGAATATACTGATCGAGAAAGGCATATTAAAAGGGTATCTTCTGGACCGGATAACTGCGAAAAAGATGGGAATGTCTCCTACAGGCTCCGGCAGGCGGGAGAATTACCGTTTTGCGCCTACCTCACGCATGACGAACACGTATATTGCGCCGGGGGAAGATGATCTTGAAGAGATGATCGGCTCCGTGGACAAGGGGCTTTATGTGAAGGATATCAATGCAGGCTCTGTAGACCCGGCCACCGGAGAGTTCAATTTTAACACCGGGGAGACTTACCTGATCGAGAGGGGAGAGATCACCGTGCCGGTAAAGAGCGCTACCCTTATCGGAACCGGGCGCGAGATCCTGCCAAGGGTGGATATGGTGTCCGGTAATTTTGCCCTGGAGCAGGGCTACTGCTATGCGGGCAGCGGACAGATCCCCATCGGGGCGGGGCAGCCCGCGGTCAGGATCACGGAAATGACAGTGGGAGGTAAGGAGATATGATCAGTGCGGCGAAAGATCCGGAGATATTGAAGTTCATGGACGGACTTAAGGAGCAGGGCTTTACCCACAGGAGGCTGACAGTGGACAGCCGCAGATTCCTCTGCCTTTCTGTGCAGCATCAGAAGCTTAAGGCCTTTGAAGAGGGCACTGCGGGGATGTATTTTATCGAGGCGGCGTGGGACGGCGAATACTGCTGTGCTTACGCCGGTTCCCTGAGTGCCCATGAGGAGATCTTCCGGAGGCTTAAGGAGACGGCGGGCGTGTTCGGGGAAAGGCAGCTGCCGGAGTGCATTGGAGAGAGCAGAGACCTGCGGGGAAAAAGATGGCGCGGGGTTGACCGGGATAAGGTGACGGATATTCTGAAATACGCGGAGCGCCAGGCTCTTGCCTGGGAGAAGGCGGACACGGTGGAAATCTGCGAGTACCGCCAGTTCGAGGACACGGTTACGCTGATTGACGGACAGGGCAATTATCTGGCGGATGACAACGGGGACTGCAGCTTTACGATCCGGGTCATTGCCAGGGATGAAGGATATGTGGCGGGAGCGTTTAAGCTTGGTATCGTGGACGCGCAGGATGAGGAAGGATTCCGGGAGACTGCCGGCAATCTGGCAAGGCGTGCAGCCAAATACGCCAGGTTCGGCCTCCATGCAGATACAGTCATCTCAAGGAGCTGTCCCATCGTCCTGGAAAACTGTGTGACGGCAGAGCTTCTCGGGCATTACCTCCCGATGTTTTACGGCGAGAACCTCCGGCATGACTTAAGCGCGCTGTCCGGGCGCGAGGGGGAACGGATCGGCTGTCCGGCGCTCCGGCTTGAGGAAGACCCCTTCAGCCCTTACGGAACCTGCAGGCGCAGGATTGACGACGAGGGAGTGCCGGTCACGAAAAAAATGCTTATCCGGGACGGAGTCTTTGAGGCGGCGCTCTATAATAAAAGGGATGCTGCCGCGGCAGGGAAAGTAAGTACCGGAAACGGCTTTAAGCCGGATATCACTGCCGATATCGGAACGAGAGCCACCAATGTGCGGCTTGGCTCCGGGGATAAGACATATTCCCGGAAAGAGATGATCGCGGCGGCCGAGGGCGGTATCTATATTACCAGGATCGAAGGTGCATTTGCCGGGACCGATACGAAGACCGGGGATTTCTCGATTCTGGCGTCAGGGAACCGGATCGAAGGCGGGCGTGTGTGCACCGCCCTGAACCAGTTTACCATATCGGGAAATATCTGCGAACTGTGGGAGGATATGGAGATGATCGGGGACGATGCGGTGTACCGGACGGTGGACGATGTGTGCGTACTCGGGCCGACGGTGAAGGTGAAAAAGCTGGTGGTGTCTGGGAAGTAGGAAAGAGGATGCATCAGATGGTAAGAGATGAAATGAGTAAGTACGCCGGCTGGTAGACGGTAAGCCGGTTGTTTTGTAAATTGGATTTTAATAACAAATCACTTTGAAATGATTTTTACAGCAGAAGAACATTTTGAAGTGATTTTTATTTTGCGGCATTTTTTGGGAGAATTTTATATATTTTCCATGAGAAATGGATATTGACAAAAAAAGTAGAAGCCTGTCAAAGCTTTATCCGGGCTATACGGTTCAGAACGAGATGACCGCGAGCGGCCTCAGAGGAGAGCTAGGGCTGCCGTCAGTGTATTTTTATCTGGCTGTGTTTGATGCGCTTGGAGACATAAAGTGCCAGTGGACGCGCACGAAATTGAAGGTACTGAAGCTCCTTAGGGAAAATGAGAATCTGACCGGGGATGAAAAGCATTATCTCCGTTTTCTTTTAAAGGTCAGCAATGCCTTTGCCGCGGTGCTTACGCAGGAGCTGGTTAAGCTCCCGAAGGAGATGCAGGAAAAGCAGGAAGAACTGTCAAAGCTTGTGGATACCGGGAAGCTGCACCGCTATCTGTGCAGGCAGGTAAGAAAATACCATGTCAGGCTTCACACGGATAAAGCGCAAGGATTTTCCCTTTCTCAAAAGGCATACCGCTACAAAGATCACGGGATATACCTGGCTACAAAGGAACGCCGCAAACGCATATTTATCGAGCTGACAGACGGGAACCAGTATGCGATGCGAAGAGTCTTGCCGCTTATGGGGGAAATGTGGCGGTCTGCGGCCTGGGAACCATAGGACTTCTGCTTGTCAGTTTTCTTCTGGATGCGGGGGTTAAGAACATTTTTGTAATCGGGAATAAGGTTTTCCAGAAAGAAATAGTTCTTGACATGGGGCTTTCCGAACAAAACGTCTGTGACAGCAGAAGGGTGGAAGTGGACCGGTGGATGATGGAGCGCACAGGCGGAGCAGGGGCAGATGCTTTTTTTGAATGTGTGGGAAGGAATGAGACGGTGTCTCAGGCGATTGACCTGACTGCTGCGGAAGGGAGAGTCTGTCTGGTGGGAAACCCACTTTCAGGTATAAAGCTTCTTAAGGATATTTACTGGAAGATACTGAAAAACCAGCTTACCCTTACGGGGGCGTGGAATTCTTCATTTACCGGGAAGGCGGATGATGACTGGAATTATGTGGTGGAACGGCTCGCAAACGGCCATTTTTCCCCGGAAAAATTGATTTCCCACAGACTTTCCCTGGAGGAGCTTGGAAAAGGCTTTCGGATTATGCGGGATAAGACAGAAGATTATATAAAGATTATGGGAGTTATGGGATAGATAGGGAGGATAAAGCTTTACACTTATTGGTCTGTTCGTTATATATAGAAATTAGGAAAGACAATAATCTTTAATATGGAGGTGGATAATATGACAGAAAAAGAAAGGTGCAAAGTCTATTCCTGTCAGGCCTTTTTGTTGTGGGAATGTCTTTGCACCTTTTCATTGTCACTTGTTCTTGTTTATTTACACATTTTTATTCATTCTCCGCAATGATCTTCTCTTTCATCTCCGGATCGAATTTATCTTCAAGAAGCATCTCAATCTCATGCTTATACGGCGCGTAAGCTTTCTTTGCCTTCGTCGGGGAAGGGATATAGGGTGTCTCTAAGATCTTCGGAACGTCCGCAAAATCTGGATGATGTACGATATAAGACAGGGCGTCAAAGCCAATCTCTCCGAAGCCGATATTCTCATGGCGGTCTTTTTTCGCGCCCGCAGGATTTTTCGTGTCATTGATATGGAACACGGCGATCTGGTCCTTTCCGATCATCCGGTCAAATTCACGGATTACCCCGTCAAAATCATGGATGATATCATAGCCGCTGTCGTGGGTATGGCAGGTGTCGAAGCAGACGCGCAGCTTATCGCTGTACGTCACCCCGTCGTAAATGCGCGCAAGCTCTTCAAAGGAACGCCCGACTTCCGAGCCTTTTCCGGCCATCGTCTCCAGAGCGATGTAAAGATCCGTATCCTTTGTAAGTACCTCGTTCAGCCCTTTGATGATCTGGCTTGTTCCAGTGTCCGTACCTTCCCCTACGTGGGCGCCGGGGTGGAGGATCAAGATCTTGCTTTTACAGGCTTCAGTGCGTTCGATCTCCGTCCGCAGGAAATTCACCGCAAGCTCGTAAGTCTCGGGCTTGACGGCATTGCCCAGGTTGATGATATAGGGGGCGTGGACGACAACTTCATGAATGCCGTGTTCCTCCATATACGTCCATGCGGCGTCAATATTCAGCTCGCTGATATCCTTTCGTCTTGTGTTCTGGGGTGCTCCGGTATAGAACATGAATGTGTTGGCGCCGTAAGATACGGCCTCCATTGCCGAGCCAAGCAGCATGTCCTTGCCGCTCATCCCCACATGGGAACCTATTTTCATCGGTATATCTCCTTTTCAAATTTGTTTGATTGTCTTTTATCTTTGGATAAATTTGTCTTTGCTCTGCCGGCAAATGGGGCATACGTAGCTGTCCGGAAGCTCCTCAAAAGGAACACTGCCCTCGTAGGCATAACCGCAGATGCCGCATGTCCAGCGTAAAGAAGCGCTGCCTTCTGGGGAATTGGTTCTGCCTGCGGAATTATTTTCCGGGGAATCGTTCTCGTCAGCGATATAGGTGGGAGCATTTTTCGGGCTCTTCCCTTTGACTACATTATGGTAATATGCGTAGGTCATGGCAGGTGCGCTGCCGATGGTGCCGCCATCGATGACTTCCCCTAAAAATACGGTATGGGAGGAGGTTTCCAGTTTATCTACGACTTTGCAGACGATGTAGCCGCAGCAGTCGTTTAACACAGGGAGACCTTCCTGTATGCTGAAATCCACGCCGTCAAATTTGTCCGTATCTTTCCCGGACTGGAACCCGAACTGCCCGATAAGAGATGCCGGGGAAGTCTCTGACAGGATAGAGACAGCAAATTTCCCGGAAGCCTCGATGCAGGAATTGGTGTAATTATCATGGTTTATGCTGACCGCAACGGTAGCGGGCGCTGAGGTGATCTGCATGATACTGTTAGCGACGCATCCTGTGTTCCTTGTGCCGTCCAGGGTGGAAACGATGTATACTCCATAGGATAAGCTGCGCAATACGTTTTTATTCATCGTTATGTTTTCCTTTCGTAAATTTTTAATAATAGTAATTATTACTGATACAATACCATGAGATACAAGATTTGGCAATAATAGTATGGACTTTTTTGAAAAAATATAATACGATGTTGTAAGCATCGAAAATTATCCGAAAAATAATATATCGTATAACATGCAGGAGGTTTACTATTATGAAAAAAATCATAGATTATTTGGAAGAAGAATTAGGCGCCGCTTTTGAGAAGGCAGGATATGACCGGGGATTGGCGAAGGTCACGCTGTCTAACCGCCCGGATCTGTGCGAATATCAGTGTAACGGGGCCATGGCGGGAGCGAAGGCGTATCACAAGGCTCCCTTTATGATCGCAGAGGATGTGATCGCGAATCTGACGGAGAAAAGGTATATCGGAGCCGTCGAGGCAGTGAAGCCGGGCTTTATCAATATGAAGCTTGATGAAGAGGCAGTTGCTTCATATCTGAATGAGATGCGGGCGTCAAAGGATCTGGGTATTGAGAAGGCCAAAGAACCGCAGATGATCGTGGTAGACTACGGCGGGCCGAATGTGGCAAAACCGCTGCACGTAGGGCACCTCCGCTCTGCCGTCATCGGCGAGAGTGTGAAGCGCATTGCCAGAAAGGCAGGGCATAAGGTGCTTGGAGATATCCACCTTGGCGACTGGGGCTATCAGATGGGGCTGATCATTACGGAGCTTAAGGAGCGCCAGCCTTCTCTTCCTTATTTTAATGAAGATTTTGCGGGAGAGTATCCGAAGGAGGCGCCATTTACCATCAGTGAGCTGGAGGAGATCTATCCGACGGCCAGCGCAAAGGCGAAGGAGGATGATACGTACCGGGAGGCGGCGCTTCATGCCACATATCTGCTCCAGAACGGCCACAGGGGATATACGGCGGTCTGGAGGCATATCATGGACGTGTCGGTTGCTGACCTTAAGAAGAATTATGACCATCTGAACGTCGAGTTTGATTTGTGGAAAGGGGAATCTGACGCCCAGAGCGATATTCCGGATATGATCAGGAGGCTGAAGGCAGACGGATTTGCCCATATGGATCAGGGAGCCCTAGTCATCGACGTGCAGGAGGAGTCCGACACGAAGGAGATCCCGCCGTGTATGGTGCAGAAAACAGACGGCGCGTCGCTTTATGGGACGACAGACCTTGCGACGCTGGTGCAGCGTCAGAGGGATTATCAGCCGGACAAGGTGATCTATCTGGCGGACAAGCGTCAGGAGCTTCACTTTGTGCAGGTGTTCCGGGCGGCGAAGAAATCGGGGATCGTGCCGGAAAGCACAGGCCTTTCCTTCTTGGGCTTCGGAACCATGAACGGCAAGGACGGCAAGCCATTTAAGACAAGAGAAGGCGGGATCATGCGTCTGGAGGATCTGATCGCTGACATTGAAAAGGAGATGTATAAGAAGATCACCGACAACCGCACGGTAGAGGAAAAAGATGCGGCAGCTACGGCGAAGATCGTGGGGCTGGCGGCGCTCAAGTACGGGGATCTTTCTAATCAGGCTGCGAAAGATTATGTATTTGATGTGGACAGGTTCACTTCTTTTGAAGGAAATACCGGCCCCTACATTTTATATACGATTGTCCGGATCAAGTCGATCCTGAATAAATATGCGGCAGAGGGAGAAGGCTTAGAGGGTCTTACGGCCACTGCGGCGGGCAGCGATGGGGAGAAGGCGCTTCATCTTGAGGCTGCGAAGTATAATGAGGTGATGGCTGCAGCATACGAGGAGCTTGCGCCGCATAAGATCTGTGCGTATATCTATGATCTGGCAAATGCATTTAACCGCTTCTATCATGAGACGAAGATTCTTGCCGAAGAGGATGCAGAGCGGAAAAGAAGCTATATCGCGCTGCTTATTCTGGTGAAGGATATACTGGAGTCGTGTATTGATGTGCTGGGATTTGAGGCGCCGGAGCGGATGTGAAACCGGGTGGAGAAGTGCCTGCAGATATTTGAAAAAAGGACGTGTAGAAGATGAAAGAGACAGAGAAGCTGTTTTATGAGGACAGCCACTTGAAAGAATTTGATGCGGCCGTGCGCGCTTGCGTGCCGGACGGGGAAAGGTACAGGGTGGTTCTCGACCGGACAGCATTTTTCCCGGAAGGCGGGGGACAGTATGCGGATACCGGTTATCTGGACGGGGTGAGGGTGCTCGATGTCCGGGAAAAGGAGGACGTCGTATATCACATTACCGAAGCGCCCCTTGAGGAAGGGGAAAAAGTTCACGGAAGGATCAACTGGGAGGAGCGGTTCGGGAAGATGCAGCAGCACTCCGGTGAGCATATCGTCTCCGGGATCGTCCACGAATGGTTCGGCTATAACAATGTAGGCTTCCATCTGGGGAGCGACTACTGTACGCTGGACTTTGACGGACAGATTACGAAAGAGCAGCTTAAGGAGATTGAACGCAGGGCCAACGGGGCGGTCTTTGAAAATGTGGACATCCAGGTGTCCTATCCGTCCAAAGAGGAGCTTGCCGCCCTGGATTACCGCAGCAAGATCGAGATCGAGGGGCAGGTGCGCATCGTGACGGTTCCCGGGTATGATGTCTGCGCCTGCTGCGCGCCCCATGTGAAAAAGACCGGGGAGATCGGACTGATCAAGTTGGTGAATATGGTCAATTATAAGGGCGGGGAGCGGATTACCATGCTCTGCGGGTACCGCGCTCTTTCGGATTATGACAGGAAGGACGAGAGCACCAAGGCCATTTCCGCGGCTCTGTGTGCCAAGGAGACGGATATCGCCCAGGCGGTGGAGCATCTTAAAGGGGAGCAGGCAGCTCTTAAGGGGAAGCTTATAGCGCTCCAGCAGAAGATGATCAGGTATCAGGCCCAGGAGATTGACATATCGGGGGATATAGTCACCGTATTTGACCGGGAGCTTTCGGGAAATGGGCCGCGGGAGCTGATGAACCAGCTCCTGTCAAGAGGGGCGAAGGTATGCGCCGTATTCGCAGGGACGGATGACGGTGGCTACCGGTATGTGATCGGGAGCCATAAGGAGGATGTGCGCCCGCTGTGCAGAAGGCTGAATGAGGCCTTCGCCGGAAAAGGCGGCGGGAAGCCGGGAATGGTGCAGGGATCCCTGACCGGCAGTGAAGAGGCGGTAAGGAAGCTTTGTGCGGAAGATGTACAGGAAGATTAGAGAGGTGATCAGGATGGACAAATTTAAGAAGCTGGTGGCGGCAGCGCCGGTGAACCTCGTGGGATGGGCGCGGGAGGAACTAAAGGAATATGCAGACGAAGTAATATTCTACCCGGATCCGCCGAAGGACGGGGAGGATCTGGCCGGGCGGATCAAGGATGCGGACGGGGTGCTTGTGGGATTTGCCACCCAGATGGGGGAGGAGATACTGAGACAGGCGCCGAAGCTTAAATATGTGGGGATGATCTGCAGCCTTTACTCGGAGGAGAGCGCCAATGTGGATATTTCCTTTGCAAGGGCAAGGGGGATCACCGTAAAGGGTGTGCGAAACTACGGGGACAAAGGTGTAGCGGAGTATGCAGTCTATCAGCTCATCAGGATCCTTCACGGCTATGGCTTTCCGCTTAAGGACGGGAAGATGCGGGAGATCACCAGGCTTAAAGTGGGTATGGTGGGAATCGGTGATTCCGGAGGGCTGATCGCGGATGCGCTGCATTTTTTCGGCGCGGAGGTTTCCTATTTTGCCAGAAGTGTAAAACCAGAGCGGGAGCAGCAGGGAATCCATTATAAACCGCTGCCGAAGCTGCTTTGCGACAGCGAGGTGGTGTTCACCTGCCTGAATAAGAATACGATACTTCTCCACGAGGAGGAATTCCGGGCGTTTGGCAACGGAAAGATCATGTTCAACACATCCATCGGTCCGGCAGCAGACATGGAGGCTCTGGAGAACTGGATCAGGCAGCCGGGCAATCTGTTCTGCTGCGATATGACGGAGGCGCTGGGAGATATGTCCGGGGAAGTAAGAAGCCGGGAGAATGTCATCTGCATGGGAGCTTCTTCGGGCATGACTGCTCAGGCATACGAGCTGCTCAGCCGTAAATCCCTTGATCATATCAGGGAATATCTTGGGGCAGAGCAGGCATAGAGAGAGGGCTGTGTGAAACATATATTGTAAAGTGACAAAATTGCCGGATGATGGTACAATCATGCTATACCAACTGGAGCATTGCGGAAAGGAGTTACATTTATGAAGAGAAATATGCTGTTGTTTTGCTGTATACTTACGTTGCTTTGCCCTTCTGGCTGTGCCAAAGGAAAGTCAGCTCAGTTAGGAACGGACGGATCTGAGCCGGGGGAAACCGCTGCGGGGCCTGGGGAAGTCCGGACGGAGGCTGAGACGGGTCAGTCTGAGAACGGGAAGGACAGGACGGAGGAAGAAGTGAAGGAGACAGGTGAAGACGCCCTCACCTTTGAAAATGGAAAGGGATATTATATACTGGAAGCTGATGCAGACACTACGGTTACTCCTGCGATCGAGTTTGACGGCACCGACGGTACATTTATGTTTCTGTATGATATCCTGCTGTCTGGCAATATACAGGGAACCTTTAAGGTCAAGGACAATATCCTGACGGCAAAAGCATCTGACGGCAAAGGAAAGTACCGTTTTGAGATTGAGGGCGGGGATGTGCTGCGGTTCGTGCAGAAGGGCTCGTCCGAAATTATGCTGTCCGATGCAGATAGCAACGAGAAATACCTGGCGGATAAAGCGAAGTTTATCCGCGAAGAGCATGTCATGCCAACGAAAGAAGAAGTATACGCCATGCGGCAAAGGGTTCTGGAGGGGATGACTGACGAGGCGGTGAAGACGCTGACGGACAACATCAAGTCGGCTAATGAGAGCCTGGAGCGAAGCTGTATTCATGGCAATCTGTTTGAGCGGCTGTCGGATCCGGAGAATCTGACCTGGAACCTGCTTGAAAAGACGGGCGAGGTACAGACAGACTGGGCATTTGAGGATGATATGGAGTATGACAGCTCCTCGGGGCTTACCTATGAGGAGTTTGGGAAGAAATACGGGATGCCTGTCATGACGGACAATCAGTACGATGCGGACGACCTCATCGGCATCGTGCAGCAGATGAAGGACAGCCTGAAAAATAATCTGCTGAAGAGTGATCTTGAGAATATTATCCAGAACATTAACTATGCGAGGGAAACGCATGATGTTGAGTATGTGAAAAAGATATACTATGCCCTGCATGATATGGATTATTTTCTGCTGCGGTACGGGATAGAAGATATCGGGAAGCATATTTCGGATATGTCTGCAGTGTCTGCGTATTACGGGGCTTTGGAGGTCTACCAGTGATGAGGCCGGTTAAGAAGATGAGCGGGCAGCAGGAAAAGCAGATGGCCGGCCAGGACGGGAGGCAGCGAGGGAGGATTCATCTGGCTGTGGGGGTTGCAGCCATGTTTCTGCTGGTTCTTTCCCTGCTTCTTACCAGCTTTCAGCTTGCCATCTACGGAGATTCCCGGTACCGTTTTTATGAGAAGGAATACGTGAAGTATAAGGTGACAGAGTCTCTTGGCATGGAGCTTTCGGATGTGATGGTCGTGACGGATTATATGATGGACTATCTGATCGGGCGCGAGGAAGAGCTTTCTATCGAGACTGACGTGGACGGAGAAAGGCAGGATTTTTTCAACGAACAGGACCGGCTCCACATGGCGGATGTGAAGAATCTTTTCCTGGGCGGGCTTAAGGTCAGGACAGCCCTTTTTCTGGCGGCGTTTCTTTTTCTGGCGCTCCTTGTCAGGCTTAAGGCGGATATGGGAAAAGTGCTGCCGGCGGCATATGGGATCGCGATGGCGGTGTTTGCGGCGGCGCTGGTATTTTTAGGGATTGCCTTCACCATTGATTTTACGCGGTGCTTTACCATATTCCATGAGATGTTTTTTACCAATGACCTCTGGATGTTTGACGAAAGTACCGATTATATGATCCGTATGCTGCCGGAAGGGTTTTTCTCGGATATGGTCGTCCGGATTGTACTTGTATTTGCGGGGAGCCTTGTGCTGCTTGGCGTGCTGGTCTGGCTTGTGCGTAAGGTGGTGCGCAAAAGGGCCGGAAAGGGTTAATGCCTGGATCCCGCTTACGGAACGCAGGTTAAATGGAGCTGCGAAGGCTGCTGCGAACGGAGCGGACAGCAGCATACGGATGAATGTTTTAAATGTGCAGAGGAATTACTGATTTCCTGTGTAGGGTAAATATGTTACAATGTATACATGCATGGGCAGCCTGCCGTTTTTAGCCTGCCGGTGCGGTAAGGAGGAGAATGAATGAGTAATGTAAAGCGAGTGTTTGTGGAAAAAAAACCGGATTTTGCTGTACAGGCGAAGGATCTTGAGCATGAGATCAAAGGGTATCTCGGGGTTTTGGATATCGCGTCCGTGCGCGTCCTGATTCGCTACGATGTGGAGAATGTCTCGGACGCTACATTTGAGAAGGCGTGCAACGGCATCTTCGCGGAGCCGCCGGTGGATATCCTGTACCGGGAGGAATTCCCGGTGGGGGATAACAGCAGAGTATTTTCCGTGGAGTATCTTCCCGGCCAGTTTGACCAGAGGGCAGATTCGGCGGTGCAGTGTATTCAGTTTATCAAAGAGGACGAGTAGGCGGGGATTAAGACAGCGGTGGTCTATGTGATCGCGGGCGCAGGAAGGGAGATCTCTGATGCCGAGCTTTCAGCGGTGAAGGCGCACTGCATCAATCCGGTGGATTCGAGGGAGACCGGGATGGAGAAGCCCCAGACGCTTCTGACCGTATTTGACGAGCCGGAGGATGTGATTACGTTTGATGGATTCAAGGATATGGGGGAAGGGGAGCTTAAGGAGCTCTACGGATCTTTAGGGCTTGCCATGACCTTCAAGGATTTCCTGCATATCCAGAATTATTTTAAGCATGAGGAGGCGAGGAATCCGTCCATGACGGAGATCAGGGTGTTAGATACCTACTGGTCGGATCACTGCCGCCATACTACGTTTTCGACGGAGCTTACGGACGTTTCCTTCGGTGAAGGGGATTACCGCGCGCCCATGGAGGAGACTTATAAGCAGTATCTTGCTGACCACAGCGAGATCTTTAAGGGCAGGGAGGACAAGTTCGTCTGCCTGATGGATCTGGCGCTGATGGCCATGCGGAAGCTGAAAAAGGAAGGGAAGCTTGCCGATCAGGAAGAATCCGACGAGATCAATGCCTGCAGCATCGTCGTGCCGGTCACGGTAGATGGTGTGGAAGAGGAATGGCTGGTGAATTTTAAGAATGAAACCCACAACCACCCGACGGAGATCGAGCCTTTCGGCGGTGCGGCGACCTGTCTTGGCGGTGCGATCCGCGACCCGCTCTCTGGACGTACCTATGTGTACCAGGCCATGCGGGTGACAGGCGCGGCCGATCCGACGGCTTCCGTGAAGGATACGCTCAAGGGCAAGCTCCCCCAGAAGAAGATTGTGCGCGAGGCGGCCCACGGATACAGCTCTTACGGCAACCAGATCGGGCTGGCCACCGGGGCGGTGAAGGAGATCTACCATCCGAATTATGTGGCGAAGCGTATGGAGATCGGCGCGGTCCTCGGCGCGGCTCCAAGGCGTGCGGTGATCCGTGAGACGTCGGATCCGGGAGATATCATCATCCTTCTGGGCGGGCGTACCGGACGGGACGGCTGCGGAGGTGCCACCGGTTCTTCCAAGGTGCACACTACGGAGTCCATCGAGACCTGCGGCGCGGAGGTGCAGAAGGGGAATGCGCCGACAGAGCGTAAGATCCAGCGGATGTTCCGCAGGGAAGAAGTAAGCAGGTTAATTAAGAAATGCAATGACTTTGGCGCAGGCGGTGTCTCCGTCGCCATCGGTGAGCTGGCGGACGGCCTTAGGGTGGATCTTGACAAGGTGCCGAAAAAGTACGCGGGCCTCGACGGTACGGAGATCGCCATCTCTGAGTCCCAGGAGCGTATGGCAGTCGTAGTGGATCCGGAGGATGTAGCGGAATTTATGGGCTATGCGAAAGAGGAGAACTTAGAGGCGGTAGAGGTGGCGGTTGTCACCGAGGAGCCAAGGCTTGTCCTTTCCTGGAGAGGAAAAGAGATCGTTAATCTGTCCAGGGCATTTTTAGATACCAACGGCGCCCATCAGGAGACGGCAGTTGCCGTGGATATTCCGAACCGGAAGGACAGTATCCTTGTGCGTGAGGAAGTGGGGGATGTGCGGATGAAGTGGCTGTCTGTGCTGTCTGACCTCAATGTCTGCTCCCAGAAAGGGCTGGTTGAGATGTTCGACGGTTCTATCGGGGCGGCTTCCGTGTTCATGCCCCACGGGGGGAAATATCAGACTACGGAGACCCAGGCTATGGTTGCCAAGCTGCCGGTGCTTGGGGGCGACTGCGACACCGTGACCATGATGAGCTACGGCTTCGACCCGTATCTGTCTACTTGGAGTCCGTATCACGGGGCCATCTATGCGGTGACAGAGTCAGTGGCAAAGATCGTGGCAAACGGCGGTGATCACCGGAAGATCCGGTTTACCTTCCAGGAGTATTTCCGGCGGATGACCGGGGAGCCCAGCAGATGGAGCCAGCCCTTTGCCGCGCTTCTGGGCGCATATAACGCACAGCTCGGCTTCAGCCTGCCGTCCATCGGCGGAAAGGACAGTATGTCAGGCACCTTCGAAGATATCGACGTGCCGCCTACACTGGTTTCCTTTGCTGTGGATATTGCAAGAGAAAAGGATATTATTACCCCGGAGCTTAAAGCGGCGGGCAATAAATTAGTATGGCTCCGCATTCCGACAGACCAGTACGATGTTCCGGTCTATGAAAAGGTGATGGAGCAGTACGGGAAGTTTACGGAGGATATTCGTGCCGGCAGAATCATATCGGCTTATGCTGCGGACCGTCACGGCGTGATTGCCGCGGTCAGCCGTATGGCTTTCGGTAACCGGATGGGCGTAAAGATTGAACACAATATAGACGCGAGAGATTTGTTCGCGCCTGCTTTTGGCGATATTATCGCAGAAGTTCCGGACGGAAAAGTGGGAGAACTTGCAATTGAATATACTGTGATCGGTGAGGTGACAGATGACAGGA
>Ga0137306_101561_pt1 | contig 22584 bp, 15 predicted proteins | sample Inofroosms_March_FD_97187 | JGI IMG/M metagenome (GOLD analysis project Ga0137306, IMG submission 97187) | Mouse cecal microbial communities from Vienna, Austria - N-Acetylneuraminic and N-Acetylglucosamine D2O microcosms_March | ecosystem: Host-associated > Mammals > Digestive system > Large...
TACAATTCACTTTGGCTTCTGGGGATGAGCTGGCTGCTTTCCGGGGTGTTTGGTTTTCTGTTGGGGATTGCCGCCGGGGTGAAGAAGGATACGGTATGGGATCGCGGGATTTCGGCCTGGATACTTCTTACAGCAAGTATGCCTGCATTCTGGCTTGCCCTTGTGCTTTTAATGGTGTTTTCGGTGTGGTTAAAACTCCTGCCTATCGGCTTTAGCATACCGACAGGCATGGAAGCTGCCCAGGTGACACTAAAAGACCGGATAGTTCATGCGATTCTTCCGGCAGCCACACTTTCCATTACAGGATGTTCCAACATTGCCATGCATACGCGGGAAAAGCTGGTGGAGGTGATGCACAGCGACTATGTGCTCTTTGCCCGGGCCAGAGGAGATTCGACCTGGGAGATTCTTCGGCGGCATGGACTGCGCAATATTCTTCTTCCGGCAATAATGCTTCAGTTTGCTTCCATCAGTGAGATTTTCGGCGGTTCGGTGCTGGTGGAACAGGTGTTTTCCTATCCGGGACTTGGTCAGGCGGCAGTAACGGCCGGGCTGGGCGGAGATGTTCCTCTTTTGCTGGGGATTACCGTAATTACCGCGATGATTGTCTTTGGGGGAAATATGGCGGCGGATTTACTGTACAGCCTTGTCGATCCGCGTATCCGAAGAGGGAGGAAGACAGGATGAGCAGGAGAGAAGACGAAAGAAGGGGACTGTGGGAAGCCGTAAAAGGAAAGGTACAGAAAACAGCAGGAAGACAATCACAGAGAGCCGAGGGAAAACACATACAAAAAGAGGCAGGATTTTTCCTGGCGGCAGTGCTTGTTCTGGCAGCGATTACCCTGGCAGGGGAAGGATTGTGGGATGGGGCTATGGTGTCGGATTTTTCAAAGAAGAATCTAAAGCCCTGCCTTTCTTATCCTTTTGGTACGGACTGGATGGGGCGGGATGTGTTTCTGCGGACGATCTGCGGGCTTTCCCTGAGTATACGTATCGGCTGCCTGACGGCAGGAATCAGTGCGGTGATTGCCTTTTTCATGGGGATTTTTGCTGCAATGGGGAAATGGGCGGACTATGTGGTCTGTATGCTGATTGATTTGGTCATGGGTATTCCGCACATGCTTTTGCTGGTGCTGATTTCCTTTGCGGTCGGGAAGGGACTTTTTGGCGTGATTGTGGGGATTTCCCTGACGCACTGGACATCGCTTGCCCGGCTTATCCGCGGGGAGGTGCTGGGATTAAAGGAAGCACCCTATATGAAGATTTCCCTTAAACTGGGAACGGGAAGGCTTCAGGCGGCTGTCCGCCATATGACGCCCCATCTGCTTCCCCAGGTTTTTGTTGGTGCGATTTTACTTTTTCCTCATGCCATCCTTCATGAGGCAGGCATTACCTTTCTGGGTTTTGGTCTTTCTCCCGAACAGCCGGCGGTAGGGATAATTTTATCCGAGAGCATGAGGTATCTTGCGATGGGGAAATGGTGGCTTTCTCTTTTTCCGGGTCTTATGCTGGTGATGGTGGTTATCCTGTTTCATTATCTGGGGAAGAAGGTGCAGATGTTTTTTTAAGAACATCCGTCAGGAAGGACAGAAGGAGGTGAAAAGCGGCAGCATGGAAAAAGCGAAGGACATTTTAACTGCAGAACATTTTTCGGTATCCTTTATGCAGAGGAAGGGATTGTGGGGGATGCAAAAGCTTCCGGTGATTCAGGACTTAAGCTTAAAGGTCAGAGAAGGGGAAATGGTGGCTGTGGTTGGAGCCAGCGGGTCGGGGAAAAGCATATTGGCGCATGGGATTATGGGGCTTTTGCCGGAAAATGCCTGTGTTGGAGGAAAACTTTTCTTTCGCGGAAGGGAAATTACGGCAAAGACTTTAAAAGAACTTCGCGGACACCGGATGGTGCTGGTTCCGCAGAGTGTATCCTATCTTGATCCGCTGATGCGGGTGGGGGAGCAGGTAAGGAACGGGAAAAAGGATATAATCAGCAGAAGAAGGGGCAGGGAAACCCTGGAAAGATACGGGCTGGGCGAGGAAACGGAGAGGCTTTATCCGTTTGAACTTTCCGGGGGAATGACCAGAAGAATCCTGATCTCTACGGCAGTGATGGAGAACGCCGAACTGGTGATTGCCGATGAGCCTACGCCGGGGCTTCATCTGGAAGCGGCAAAGCGGGTGCTGTCCCATTTTCGGGAAATTGCAGATGCCGGGGCAGGGGTACTTTTGATTACGCATGATTTATCCTTGGCGCTGGAAACAGTAGACAGAATCGTTGTTTTTTATGCCGGTACGGCGGTGGAAGAGGCAGGGGCCGGGGATTTTTCTAAGGAAGAGAGCCTGCGCCATCCCTACACAAAGGCTCTTTACCGGGCGATGCCGGAGCATGGATTTTTAACGGTATCGGGCAGCCAGCCGTTTGTGACCGAGCTACCCAGAGGGTGTTTTTACGGGCCGAGATGCGCATATTTTAGCGAAGAATGTAAGGGGACGATTCCTTACCGTGGATTTCAGGAGGGGATGGTAAGATGCTTAAAGGCAGGACAGTTCCGCGCAAAAGGGGAGGATGTTCATGAAACTGGAAGGAAAAAATCTGACGTTTCAGTATGATAAAGGGGAACGGAAAATTTTAAATCATCTGCACATTGTGCTTGAGAGCGGGGAGCGTCTTGGGATGGCAGCGCCGAGCGGGTTTGGAAAGACGACCTGCTGTAAGATTCTTTCAGGCTATGAACAGCCGGACGAGGGAGAAGTTTTGCTGGACGGAAGGCCGCTCTCAGCATACAAAGGGTATTGCCCGGTGCAGATGATCTGGCAGCACCCGGAACTGGCAGTTAATCCTAAACTGCGCATGAAAGAAATCTTAAAGGAGGGAGATAGGCTGGAGGGGCGGATTATCCGGGAACTTGGGATTGAAGAGGGGTGGATGCGGCGCTATCCGGGCGAATTATCCGGCGGGGAGCTGCAGCGCTTCTGCATTGCCCGGGCCCTTGGAGAACGGACAAAGTTTTTGCTTGCGGATGAGATTACGGCAATGCTGGATTTAATTACCCAGAGCCAGATTTGGAATTTTCTGCTTAAGGAAACTTCTGACCGGGGAATCGGCCTTCTGGTGGTCAGCCATTCCGAAGAGCTTTTAAAGCGGTTAGCGACCCGGCGGGTGGAGTGGGAGTAAGTTATTAACCCATTTTCTAAAATCGAAATAGAATAACAAAACAGGAAGGCCAAGGGTGCCCGAAGGGGGGTTGGAATCTTCCTGTTTAGTCTTATCTGTTTTTTATTATTGGTCGCTGGACTCCGGGCTGAAGCCTTTGATAAGCTTAACAGCACCGCAGATACTGGGGTAATAGCTTTCATAGGTTTCTTCATCGGCAACTTTGAATTTGTAGTATTTACCGGTTTTAATCTCCTTAAAAACCTTGGATTCTTCAAAGCGTTCACTTAATGCAGCATTGGTAATCTGAAAGGTTTTTTGCACCCCGTTCCGATCCTCACCGTGGATAAGGTAAATTTCCTTTCCATCCATTTCCGAAATCTCTTTTTCGACAATGACTACCTCAACCATTTCCCGGTCATAATCCGTTCCCTGTCTTGGATGAAGGTAGAGAAGGAGAAGCAGGGCACCTACGATAACGACCAGGAGGAAATATTTCCAAATATCTATCACCATATAATTTTTTCTGTCCATCACAAATCCTTTCCTGCAGGCACGATAAGATTGCTTGATTTCTGCCTGACATACCACATTTTTTCTGCTTTCTATTATAGTAGCTTTCTATTTGTTTCGCAAGATTTACGCAAAAATTTTCCAGATAAAAATTTCTACATCCATAATGACAAAATGACGAAGGCATGTTATGATTATACAAAACATGGAAGGTTAAGGAAGATGACGGGTTACTGTGAACATGCCAACAGTAACGATGATAGTTCCTGCAGTACAGAATATGGGGGTAAAAGTTTGGACAACCAAAAGAATATAGACTACAGCCTGATTGATTATTTGCTGTTTATTATGGAACATCCCGGGGCAACGGCGCTGGTCAATCGTCAGGATCGGCAGATTGCTCTTCAGATAAAGAAAATTATGGATGAGATGCCCGGCGGCTTTTTTATTTATCATGCCGATGGGAATGAAGAACTGATTTATGCAAATAACGCTGTACCGCGGCTGTTTAACTGTGCAAGTCTTGAAGAGTTTCGGGAATTAACCGGGAATTCTTTTAAGGGCATTGTCCATCCGGATGATTTAGAAGACGTGGAAAAGAGCATTAAGGAGCAGATTGCCCAGAGCCGTTACGATTTGGATTATGTGGAGTATCGGATTATTCAAAAAGGCGGAGAAATAAGATGGGTTGATGACTACGGCCATTTTGTCCACAGTAATTATGCCGGTGATGTTTTTTATGTTTTCATCGGGGACGCCACGGATAAAAAGAAACTTTTGTTTAAGGAAAAAGCCGAGATTGTCAAAGAAAGCAGCCAGAAGGAACGGCAGCTAAAAGACCAGATTAAAGAATATAATAAAGAGATCCAGAATGTTAATCAGAAACAGATGCAGCGCATGGAGATGATCGAGGGGCTGAGCATTGATTATGAATCTATCTTTTATGCCGATCTGGATGCCAATACGGTTTATCCCTATCGTTTAAGCCGCTGGTCAGACGAACGGTTCAGTGACGACGGCTCTTTTTGGGAATATAACGGATTTGACGAAACTTACATTAATACCTGGGTTTATCCGCAGGATCGGGAACTGGTCAGACGTTCGACGAATGCCGAATATATCCGCAGGCGTCTGGAAAAAGAAAAAAGTTTTTATGTCTATTTCCGTGTAATTTCCGAAAATGATCTTGAACACTTACAGCTTCGCGTTGTGGATGTGGGTAATGGCGATCACGTCAGCCAGGTGGTTCTGGGCTATCGAAGCGTCGATGAAAAGATCCGCGGCGAGATGCGTCAGAAAAAGATTCTGGAAGCTGCACTGAGCCAGGCAAAGTCTGCAATTGTGGCAAAGGATACATTTCTTGCCAATATGTCCCACGATATCCGCACGCCGATGAATGCCATTATCGGGTTTACAGCGCTGGCAAGGCGCTATATGGATGATAAGGAGAAGCTGTCGGCCTATCTGGATCAGATTGAAAACTCCAGCGGGGAACTGATGAGCCTTTTGCAGAATGTTCTGGAATTATCGCGGCTGGAAGCGGGAAAAGTGACGATTGAACATGAAGCCTGCAGTTTAATTGAGATTTTGGAACAGGTGGAGAGGGGAATCCTTCTCTTGGCCAAAGAAAAGCAAATCCAGGTTAGTTTTGATTATCGCGGGATAGAGCATGGTGATGTCTACAGTGATCGAAAAAAGGTTGGACAGATTCTTCAGATCGTAGCGGCAAATGCCGTAAAGTACACCAGGCCCCCGGGACGGGTTTCGCTGACCGCCAGAGAACTTGTAGTTTCGGATAATTATGTTAAAGCAGAATTCATTATCGAAGACAATGGAATCGGGATTTCCGAAGAATTCCAAAGCCATATCTATGAACCTTTTGAGCGCGAACAGAATACAACCTTAAGCGGGGTTCAGGGCTCGGGTCTGGGGCTGACGATTGCCAAAAACTTTCTGGATATGATGGGCGGATCGATTTATCTGGAAAGCCAGGTGAATGAGGGAAGCCGTTTTACCATTATTTTAAGCTTCCCGCTGCAGAAAGAGAAAAACGAGATATCTGCGTCCGGCCAGAAGAACCAGGAGCAGAAGGAAGCCCCAAAAAGGGTATTGCTGGTTGAGGATAATGAGTTAAATATGGAAATTGAAGCCGAACTGTTAAAGGATGCCGGTTTTCTTTTAGATCGGGCGATGAACGGAAAGATTGCCGTAGAGAAGGTAGAGAAATTCCCGGCCGGATACTACGATCTGGTGTTAATGGATATTCAGATGCCGGTAATGGACGGCTATGAAGCAACCAGGGCTATCCGCAGGATGGAAGATGCAGGAAAGGCAAAAGTTCCGATTATTGCGCTTTCTGCCAATATTTTTGAAGAAGATAAAAGAAAGTCCATGGAAAGCGGCATGAATTTACATATGGCAAAGCCTCTGGATCTTCCCGGACTTTTAGAAGCAATCCGCAACCTGCTTGACGAGATGTAGAGTGGGCTGTGCAGGTTTTGTTACTGTACATGTAGGTCTGCGCACCTGCTGCATTGACCGTAGGTTAAACGGAGCCAGTGAGCAAAAATAAAGTAAAACCATCTGCCGGATACTGCGAAAAACCGTATCCGGCAGATGGAAAGACAAATGAGTTATTCTATGGTATATTTGCCTATGAGGCTTAGAATCAGAACTTTCTTAATCCGTTAAATGGTGCAGCAGGGACTTTCCAATCGTTCCCTCCGGCATATTTATCCCGAAGTTTTCGGCGACGGTTGCCCCGATTACGGCAAAGGATGACTGATCTTCTATCTTTTCGGAAGCTGTCATGGAGGGCGAATACATCAGCAGGGGAACCATCTCCTTGGTGTGGTCGGTTCCCTTAAAGGCCGGGTCATTGCCGTGATCGGCGGTGATCATCAGAAGATCGTCCTCGCGCATTCCTTCAAGGAAGATGCCCAGTTTTTCATCGAATTTTTCCAGCTCTTTTCCGTAGCCTTCGGGATCTCTGCGGTGTCCCCACAAGGCATCAAAATCAACCAGATTGGTAAAGCAGAGTCCGCAGAAATCTTTCTTTTGAAGTTCAATCGTCTGTTCCATTCCGTGTACGCTGCTCTTGGATTTATAGTATTCGGTAATGCCTTCCCCATCAAAAATGTCGACGATTTTTCCCACGCTGATGACATCTTTCTTCCCTTCTTTTAATGCATCCAGCACGGTCTTTCCATAGGGCTTAAGCGCATAATCATGGCGGTTGGAGGTGCGCTTAAATTCGCCTTTTTTCTTCCCGAGATAAGGACGGGCAATAACTCTCCCTACCTTCCACTCGTCCTTCATGGTAAGTTCTCTGGCGATTTCGCAGCAGCGGTAAAGTTCCTTAAGATCGAAGGTTTCTTCATTGCCGCAGATCTGTAAAACGGAGTCGGCAGAGGTGTAGACGATCATATGTCCGGTGGCGATTTCTTCCTCGGCAAGTTCATCTAAAATTTCCGTTCCGCTGGCGGATTTATTTCCGATAACCTTGTGCCCGGTGCGCCTTTCCAGTTCGTCAATCAGTTCTTTGGGAAAGCCGGTGTCGGTAAAGGTTAAAAACGGCTTGGTGATGTGCAGTCCCATCATCTCCCAGTGCCCGGTCATCGTATCCTTTCCCACGCTGGCTTCTAAAAGCCGGGCGCAGTACCCCATGGTTTCTTCTGTGTTCTCTGCGTGCACAAGCGGATGGAGTCGGGTTATTCCCAGTTTCACCAGATGAGGGATAGCAAAGGGGTTCATGTGCTGGTCGATGTGACCTAAGGTGTCGCAGCCCTCGTCGTCATAATCCGCTGCATTGGGCATAGCACCGATGCCCAGGGAATCAATGACAATAACAAAAATTCGTTTATACTTCATGATTGTACCTCCCGTTTTACAATAATTTTAATACTTGCTTTTGTTTTTGCTCGTGTTAAAATTATAGCATAGGAAAAGGAAAAATAAAAGGATGAAAAATAAAAGAGGAAATGAATTGAGAATGGATATGGATACTATGGATAAATATGAGATTTTAAAGAAATATTTCGGCTATGACAGCTTTCGCGAGGCGCAGGAAGCTTTAATTGACAGTATATTAGAGGGGAGGGATACCCTGGGAATTATGCCGACAGGGGCAGGAAAGTCACTGTGCTATCAGATTCCCGCACTGTTAATGGACGGGATTACCTTGGTGATTTCTCCTCTGATTTCCCTGATGAAAGACCAGGTGGGAAGCTTAAATCAGGCGGGAATCCATGCGGCGTTTTTAAACAGTTCGCTGACCATGAATCAGTATTATAAGGCGCTGAGTTTTGCCAGACAGGGACGATATCCGATTATCTATGTGGCGCCGGAACGGCTGGTGACGGAGGAATTTCTGGACTTTGCCTTAAACAGCCGGATTGTTATGGTGGCGGTGGATGAGGCACACTGTGTATCGCAGTGGGGGCAGGATTTTCGCCCAAGTTATTTAAAGATACTGGAGTTTGTGGAAAAGCTTCCCAAACGTCCGATTATCAGCGCTTTTACCGCGACGGCGACGAAGGAGGTCCGCGATGATATTCTGGATATTTTACAGCTGCAAAATCCTACGGTGCTGACGACAGGATTTGACCGGAATAATTTGTATTTTGCGGTAAAGACGGTGAAGGATCGGTATAAGGCGGTGCGGGATTATCTCCTGGAACATAAGGGGGAGAGCGGGATTATTTACTGCCTGACCAGGAAGCATGTGGAAGAGGTCTGTGAGCGGCTGATGAAAGAAGGGTTTTCGGTGAACCGCTACCATGCGGGTTTAAGCGATGAGGAGCGGCGGAAAAACCAGGATGATTTTATCTATGACCGGGTGCAGGTTATCTGCGCCACGTCCGCATTTGGCATGGGGATCGACAAATCGAACGTGCGTTTTGTTCTGCATTACGGGATGCCGAAGAATATCGAATCCTATTATCAGGAAGCGGGGAGGGCAGGGCGTGACGGGGAGCCGGCGGAGTGCATTTTGTATTATGCGGGACAGGATGTGATTACCAATCAGTATTTTATCGACTATAATCAGGACAACCAAGAACTGGACGAGCTGACGCGGCGATTTGTAATGGAGAGGGATCAGGAGCGGCTGAAAAAGATGACCTTTTACTGCTTTACAAATGAGTGTCTTCGGGATTATATCCTGCGCTACTTTGGGGAGTATGGGGCGAATTACTGCAATAAGTGTTCCAATTGCCTGACGCAGTTTGAAACCGTGGATGTAACCGGGGCGGCGCGGGCAATCTTAGGCTGCGTGGAGAGCAGCAGACAGAGGTATGGGACAACGGTGATTATCGATACGCTGCACGGGGCAAACACCGCAAAAATACGCAGTTACCGGATGAATGAGAATCCTTACTATGGGAAGCTTGCGAAAGAGCCGGTTTACCGGCTGCGGAAGATTTTGCAGCATTTGCAGGTGGAAGAATATCTTCTGGTAACAAATGATGAGTATACCATTGTAAAGCTTACAGTGAAATCCAGGGAAATATTGCTGGAAAATAAAGAGGTAAAAATGAAGATGGCAAAGGAACAGGAAGGTGAAAAAGCGTTCGGGAAAAAGGATAAGCAGGGGGATAAATGGGGAAGCAAAACCGGTGATAAACGGTCAGGAAGCAGCAAAAATATGCAGCGTGCGGCAGGTATTTTTGGAGATTCGTTTGGCGAGGAAGAGGAGAATTTATTTACGAAACTCAGAAATCTTCGGACAGAAATTGCCCGGGAAGAGAAGGTTCCGCCCTATATCGTATTTTCCGATAAAACCCTGACGCACATGTGCCTGCTGAAGCCAAAGACGAAGGAAGAGATGCTTAAGGTGTCGGGGGTTGGGGAGTTTAAGTTTGAGAAGTATGGGGAGAGGTTTTTGGCGTGTATTCAATCCATTTAAGGGTAAATTTTGCTCTGTTAATCCCTTCTTTGGCGCTTATCGGCGGTAGGAATTGCTGTAAATCACAAAAAATTATCCTATACATCCCACTGGATTTTCTATAAAATAAGAGTAAGTTGTGGGCAGGGCACAACGCAGATTCCGGGAAGTCAGGATGAAAAGAAGGAGGAAAGGTCATGTTCCGGTTGATGATTGCGGATGATGAGGATGCAGAGCGCATGGGGATCAATTTTCTGCTGAATAAGTTCGGCTACAGGTTTACTATCCGGGAAGCATCGGACGGGATGGAGGCGCTTCGCGGGCTTGAGGATTTTCCGGCAGATATTTTACTAACGGACGTTAAGATGCCGTTTCTGGATGGAATTGGCCTGGCGGCGAAGGTAAGGGAGAAGTATCCTGAAATACAAATTATTTTTTTCAGCGGCTATGATGATTTTGAATACGTAAAGCAGGCATTGTCCTTGCAGGCCGTGGATTATATCCTAAAGCCGGTGGACCCTGCGGAGTTTCAGCGGGTGATTGGACGGGCAGTGAAGCTTTTACAAGAGAAGGAAACGACAGTTCAGAATACCGGCGTTTTAAAAAGCTATGTGATAACCCGGCTGTTAAATCAGGTATCCTATGAAAAGCTTGTCCAGGAGAATGGGGAAGGGCAGCTTTTGTTCTTAAAGGAATACACCCGGCTGATTCTGATTGAGTTTGAGGAGGATGTATTTGGAAATGTGATTTCGGATATCAAGGCGTTTTGCAGCCTGGTTAAAGGTGCCATTCCCGGCAGTTTTGACTTTCTGGATTTGACACCTTCTCAAGGCGTGTTTTTTCTTAAGGCAGAGAATCTGGAAGAGAAGCACGTGCAGGAACTGGCCCGCTGCATTCACCTTATCGTGGGCAAGGAGTACCAGAAGAAATGCTATCTGGCTGTCAGCGCCAGGATCGGAGAAGCAGAAGGAATCGGGAATGCTTACCGTCAGGCAGAGCAGAATCTGGAGGAGCGTTTTTTTTACCAGGACAGCTATATCTATCCCCGTAGGAGTCTGGAACAGACAGAAACGGAGAAAATCAGTGACGGGCAGCTTTTGCAGGCCATTGAAAAGGATGTGGCTTGTCATGACAGCTATAGTCTTCGCCGGAACGTGGAGATTCTTCTGAATGTGTGCAGAAATAACGGATTTCAGTTCTATATCTATACTCGGTTTGTATGTGCTAATCTGATAAAAATTTTGGCAAAGGAACTTTCAGGCAGCGGAGAACGCTTGGCTGATCTGGTAGAAAGGATTTATGCCTGCTCGAATTTTTCTGGTCTGGAAGCAGAAATCTGGCAGGTGACCAGGGAACTGGAAGAACGGTTTCAGACTGCCGAGGACTCGCCAAAGCGCACGATTGCCATGGTGGAGCAGTATATCAAAGAACATTATCATGAGCCGTTAAGCCTGGATCTTCTGGCAGAGAAAGCCTTTCGGACACCGCATTATCTGAGCAGTATTTTTATTCAGGAAAAGGGAATTGGGATTAATAAATACATAAAAAACGTAAGAATGGAAAAGGCAAGGGAACTTTTAAAGGGAACCAATATGAAAATCAGCGATATCTGTGAGCAGGTCGGTTATGGGAGTGTTTCTTATTTCTGCCGCAGCTTTCGGAATGAATATGGGGTGACGCCGGAGCAGTACCGGCACTGAAGATTTATCGGAAGCATTTGCTGAAATGATAGAGAGTTTTATAAATGCCCGGTATAAAATGGAGGAAAAAATGTCAGGTGCAGGAAAATGGTATAAGAACCTTGTATTTCGGAAAAAGGTGTTTTTAAGCCATCTGGCAGTGAGCCTGATTCCGGTGGTGATTTTAGGGGTATTTTGCTACCTGCAGACAAGAAGCCTTCTGATTCGGCGGGAAAGGGAGGTTTTGAGGGAAACACTGGAACAGACCGTGCTTCGGATGGATGCGTCGCTGGAAAACTATCAGCATGTGATGGAAAACCTGGTCTGGGATGTCAATATCGGAAAAGCTTTGGATCAGCAGTACCAGAACAATCTGGAAATGTACTGCGTCTACCGGGATGTGATTGACCCGGCGGTGCGCCAGATGAAGCTTTTAAATCCCCAGATAAAAAAATTAACCATCTACAGTTCCAACAAAACGCTGTATCCCCACGGGGATATTTTTCGGAAAGTGCAGGAGGCGTCGTGGCTTGAACTTTCGGGTGAGGATTACAAGGTGTACTGGAAGGCGGATGAAAGCGGGGTTTTGGAACTGTACTGCAAGATTTACGGGGAGGACAAGCATAATCTCCATGTTGTCTATATGGAACTGGACTATTCCAGGGTGTTTGGCTGGCTGTCCGGGCTGTTTGAAACTAATTACGGCGTAATGATTGCCAACGGAGGGGCATCACCAGCCTATTCCTTTGCGACTTCTGCTGATGAACACGGCGGGAGTGCTCTGACGCTTTCGGATCTGAACTGCGGAGCGGCATGTCTGGGCGACTATGTACTTGAACAGCGGGAGATTCCGGCAAATCACTGGAAGGTTTATCTTTACCGTCCAGTGAAAGCCGTTTCCTCATCGGCGCTCAGCATTACCTTTTTGATTGTGATTGCAGTGGGAATCTGCCTGTTCATCATTCTGGCTGTCAGTGCCCTGCTGGCGAAAACCATGGTGCAGCCCTTAACCCGGCTGATTCAGAACATTGACCAGATTGCCGGGGAAAACTTAGAGGTTGTGGTCTGGGAGGAATCGCAGGATGAAATCGGACATTTGATCCAGAGCTTTTCCCGGATGATGGATCGGATTCACTATCTGGTCAATGAGGTGTATAAAAATAAAATTGCCCGGCAGGAATATGAAATGAAGATGCTGCAGGCACAGATTAACCCGCATTTTCTGTATAACAGCCTTTCTCTGATTAACTGGAAGGCCATCATGGCAGACCAGACGGAAATCAGTGAAATGGCACAGCTTTTATCGACCTTTTACCGGACGACCTTAAATAAGGGAAAGAGTGTAACTACAGTAAAGGGAGAGTGGGATAATACCTGTTCCTATATTCGGATTCAAAGCATTATGCATTCGGGAAAGTTTGATGTTGAGCAGCATGTGGAAGCGTCCATGATGGACTGCGAAATGTTAAATTTAATCCTCCAGCCCTTAGTTGAAAATGCCATCGGTCACGGTCTGGATCATAAAGAGGGGAATGGAAAAAAGAAGCTGTGGGTGTCTGGACGGGAAGCCGGGGATGTGCTGGAGTTTGAGGTAAAGGATAACGGATGCGGAATCCCCGAAGAGGACATTGAGGCTGTGCTGCATACACAGACAAAGGGCTACGGGCTTTCGAATGTTAATCACCGGATAAAACTGTATTATGGCGAGGCTTACGGGCTGCAGATGGAAAGCCGGTTAGGGGAAGGAACAAGGGTATTGGTGAGGATTCCTAAAAAAAATTAACCTGTTAATCGCTTGGTGAAAAAATACCGGAAAAAGTAATATAAACCGGTATTTTTTGTCGTTTACGTGAAAAAACCCATTGTCTATAATAAAAATATAAAGAAATCGGATGATAAGAAAGATGCAGATTTATGATTTTGAGGATTCGTAAAGGACAGGAGGATTCAGGTTATGAAGGGATATGGTATAAGGTGGTGTGCCGCAGGGCTGGCAGCATGTCTTTTGGCAGCGGGGCTTGCCTGTCTGCTTCCCATGCTGAATATATTGGCGATTTCCTTCAGCAGCAGCGACGCGGCGGCAGCTAATATTGTGGGTTTTTTGCCGGTGAAATTTACCACGGCAGCCTATGCAAAGATTATGGAGGATCGGCAGTTCTGGCGTTCCTTTGGGATCTCGGTATTTCGGGTGGTCGCAGCACTTGTAATTAACCTGGTGCTGATTGTGCTGATGGCTTATCCGTTATCCAAATCCAAAAGGGAGTTTAAGGGGCGGGGAATTTATATGGGTCTGCTGATTTTTGCCATGCTTTTTAACGGCGGGATGATTCCAACCTATCTGGTAGTGAAAAACTTAAACCTTCTCAATACGGTGTGGGCGCTGGTTCTGCCGGGGGCTGTTCCTATCTTCAGTGTGATTATGGTGATGAATTTCTTTATGGGTGTGCCAAAGTCCTTAGAGGAGGCGGCAGTTATCGACGGAGCCACGCCGATACAGGTGCTGACGAGGGTGTATCTTCCCTGTTCCAAGCCGGTGATTGCCACTATTGCCCTGTTTAGTATCGTGGGAAGCTGGAACGATTTTTTTGGGGGATTAATCTATATGACCAAGGTGCAGAACTACCCGCTGCAGACCTATATCCAGACACTAAGCGTGAAGCTGGAAGATATGCTTAATTCCGGGGGAAGTTTAAACTCGCTCATTAATGCCATGGAGGTATCCAGCCAGAACTTAAACGCAGCAAAAATCGTGGTGTCGGTGGTTCCTCTGCTGCTGATTTATCCTCTGCTGCAGCGGTATCTGATTACGGGAATTGTCGTGGGAAGCGTGAAGGAATAAACTGGCTGCGGCTGATGCGGGTTAAGCAAAAAGGATGCGTGCAGTGCTATATTAGGACGAGTGAGGTGCGGGTTATGAAAGGGAAACAAAAAAGAATCTGGATAACGGCATGTGCGGCGCTGACATGGGCGATGTGTGCACATACCGTCTGGGCAGCCGGCGGACACTGGGAGTATAGGGACGAAAACAATCAGTGGTTTTATCTGAATGAAAAAGGCGAGAAAACAACCGGACGGAAGGAATTGGACGGAGAGGTTTACTTTTTTGATGAAAGCGGAGTGATGCTGACCGGGTGGGTGCTTTGCCCGAAGGATGAGATGCCGGAACCTTACGCTGGGGTAATGGACGGTGAAGATATCTATTACTGCGGCCTGGACGGAAAGATGGCGAAGGGATGGGTGGAAGCCTATAACCCTGAACAGGTTGTCTGGGATGAAGCACAGCAGTTTCAGGAGATTCAGAACGGCGGCTATCAGAAAAGCCGTTATTACTTCAGCGAAAAGGGAAAGCCTTACCAAAATGAAAAAAAGACGATTGACGGGAAACGCTATATTTTCGGTTCACAATGTGCGGTGCTGACGGGCTGGATTTATGATCAGGGCGAGGGACAGAGCGAACGCTACCTGAGTATGGATGTGGACAGTTCGGCATCGGATAAGGAACTGGGAAAGGCAAATCCGGGAAATCTTCTCTATGGAACCAATGATGGCGGTGTATTAGCGACAAACCAGTGGGTGGATGCCATACCCCTGTGGGATGAAGCGGATGACGATTCCCGAAGCTTTTATGCGGATTCATCTTCTTATATCGTAACGGGAAGCGGGACAAAGGGGAACGGAGCTTCTCCGGTAGCCCGACGAAAGGCAAGAAAAATTGATGAGATTGGAACCTATTCCTTAGAGGACTGGTCTACCGATGTCAATATAACGAAGATTGGCGGAAAGTTTTACTGCCTGGAAGATTCAGGAACCCGGATCGACGGGATGTTCTGGCTTTCGGGGGCAAAGGGTGATTCTTCCTTCAGTGACGGGATTTACTGCTTTACCGATAATTCGGCGATGCGGACAGGGGCAGTGATGGAAGAAAACATCAAAGATGATGTAAGCGACGGCTATGTTTACTATTATTACTTTGCGGAGAGGACGAACAGCCGGCATGCAAAGGGGCAGAGGTTTACCGGTGTTCATGCGGGGAGGCTCTACTATCTGGGTTTGGCTGTGGGGGCGCAGAATGAAAGCTATGAGGTGGTGTACCTGCCGATGCTGGAGGAAAAAGACCGTTCAGGAGGAAGCACTGGCTGTTTTCTGGTGGATGAAACCGGAAGGGCGATGAAGGGCTCCAAAAACGGAAGCCATTATACCGCAGCGGACGGCACCGAATATAAGGTGACGAAAGCCGGAGATTTGAACGACGAGTATGGCTATAAGATTGAACTCTGTGACGGTGAAAAGGATGAGAATAACCATAAAGTGTGGAGAAATCTGACGGAGAAGGATTATACGTATATTTGTTGGGATATCGTGGAGGAGTAGGGGATGAGAGGAAAAAAACTGGCAGCAGGAATGCTGATTGTGACTGTGCTTGCCTATGGGATTCCCGGCTGGACAGCGGCGGCACCTATCGTGAATACAGGCACGGCGGAATCCGGGAAAGCTACGGCTGCGGAAAAAGAAACAGCATGGGCAACATCCAGCGATGCAGAGTCTTACGGAGATGAAAAGAATATCGCGCAGGCAACACCCGGAAATGCGGGGAAAGAAGAATATACAAATGACGAAAATACGAATGAGGAAAGCAAAGATAATGCCAGGGAAACAGAAACATTAAAAACAGACGTAGCAAAGATAAATGTTAGCCGGACGTATGGTGCGGACGGAGAGTATCAGATGGAGGCGGAGGATAGCAGTATTGCATCCTACGATAATACAAATCCTAATAGTGACGGCAAACGGATGGAACTTCAGCAAAACGGTTCGGTTACCTACGATTTAAGTAGAATTACAGACTTTAAGACCGGAAAATATCTGGTTTCTGTTCATATGAACGGAAATTCCACGAAAGTAAAGCTCTTTGTCAATGATCAGGAATTAGGGCTGATAGAAAAAGATAATTCAGGCTGGGGCTATGAGGATCTTAAAGAATACAGCTATTGCTGGCTGGAACTTAATCCGGGGGATCACCTGAAAATTATGGAGGGCGAGGGAAAATATACCCATCTGGACTGGGTAAAGCTTTCTTGTCTGGATGCAGATTCCGACTATTGGATCGAGGCAGAGGATGCTTCGGCAGTTTCTTATGGTGAAAATACGAAAGTCCATGATGACGGCGATCGTGTGGAGGTTAATTCCGGCGGAAGTTTGACGTTTGACTTTTCTAAGATAAGCGGTTTTACTGCGGGAACCTATGAACTGCACGCAGGGGTGAATGGAAAAAGAACCCAGTGGAAGGTGAGCATTGATGATAAGGAAGCAGGTATGATGGTATCGCCCGGAAATGAAAAGTGGCAGAAGGGAACTTGTGTGGATGTAAGCCTAGGAACGGAGATAGAACTTTCCGAAACCAGTTTGCTCAAATTGTCAGATGCGGACGGAAGCTGGGGGCATGTGGACTATATTTGCCTGACCCGGACAGGAGAGGAAACGCCTCCAACGCCCCCGCAACCTCCAACACCCCCGCAGCCGTCAACGCCGCCAGGCCCGGGCCCAGATGGCGAGTACCAGTTAGAAGCAGAGAATGAAATGGTTACAAGTGGACGGATGGAGGCAGAGCAGCCGATCTGCAGCCTGGTGAAGAGATTACGATTTCCTTGCCGGACGACGAGGCGTTTGAAAGCGGAAAGTATAATTTCCTAATGCGTGTCTGCGGCGGGCAGAATTATAAGATTTTATTTAACGGAAAAGAATTAACTTCGGTTGTGTGGGAAGGAAGCGACTGGGGCGATTATAAGATCTGCACATCGGCAGAACCGCTGAAACTGAGCAGGAAAGGAACACTTACCTTAAAGGCTGATGACCATTATGGATGGGTGGATTATATTTGTCTTACACCAGTTCAGTCCTTTGCTGAAGAAATGGAAGGTGTTCTTGTGGAAGCAGAGGAGGGTGTCGTTCCTGCGGGCGCGGAGTTTTCGGCCGCGGCAGCGGATGAAGAAGTGAAGGAAAGCATCCGGGAACTTTTTGGATTTACGGAAGAAAATGCTCCTGCCATGTGTTTTTATTCCTTTTCCCTCCAACTGGAAGGAAATGAAATTCAGCCTTCCGGTACGATAAAGACAGCTATTCCCGTTCCAGAAGATTTTGTCAGTACCGCAGGAGGATCGTCGTTAAGGACAGCGCGAAACATCAGGGGAGCCTATACAGAAAAGGATATGTCCCTGTACCAGATTAAGGAGGAGGGAAGAAAGGTAAGGATGCCGTTTAAGCTTATCCAGGACGGGACTTATGCGGAGTTTTCGTTAAAGGAAACGGGAGTTTACGGTCTGATTAACCAGCCGCCGGAAAATGAACTTCGATACCAGGCAGCAGATTATTATGATCGGGTGACAGGCAATAACGGACAGTATGCCGATTTGCAGCCGGGCGATAAAATAATTATTCCGGTAAAGGATATTCCGGCATTTGCGGATGGAAATTATCTTCTTTCCATCACTTCCAGCGGTAACCGGACAAAGTTTATGCTTATGGTCAATGATGTTCCCGCAGGGATGATTTCCCGGGAAATATCGGATTGGGAAGAGATGAATAAGGCAGAATTTTCACAGGTTCTTTCTCTTACACAGGAAGATGTAATTACCATTTATGCGCCCGGACTTGCCGATGCCGGTCCTTACGGATGGGTGGATTTTGTGGAACTGAAGGAAACGGATAAAAACCCTTCGGCGCTTCCTGCGGCAAAGACAAAGATTACACTGGAAGCCGAGGATGTCTATCCCGATGAACTGGAAGCTGACGGACAGGTTGCGAATGTAAATAATCCCTTAAAGAAGGTTGAGTTTCCGATTCTTGCCGCCGATGGCTTTGCGGAAGATGATTACCATTTTACCCTGTACACGACAGGAACCATGAGAAACTGGGTGGTATATGTCAATGATATTCAGGTATTGTCAGGGAGCCGTGATGGTTCCGGCTATGAGATGCGGCACATGACCAGAGAAATCGGCGAAAGCCTTGTTCATTTAAAGCCGGGGGATATTCTCAGCGTGCAGTTTACAGAGCAGGAATCCGATAATTATGGAAACTGGGTGGATAAAATCGTCCTTAACAGCCGGAGAAAAATTGCCGGAGAAGATTTCCTTAGACGGACAGGAGGGAGGGTTTTAGTCGGTGAGGTCGGAAATGTTAAAACCGTTAAACAGCCAAAAACCATGATTGACGGAGATAAGCTGATTTATCAGGGCGAGGCGTATTATAAAGCACAAATAGATAATCCTGCCGCCGATTTACAGCCGGGAGAACAGATTCTAATTCCGGTTTCAGATCACCGTCAGTTCAGCGAAGGCGTTTACCGCCTTATGGTGCGTTCCTGCGGAAACCGTGAGATTTTCCGCGTTAAGGTGAATGGCTGGACAGTGGGAAGTATTACCCGCAAGGAAACCAGTTATGGAATGAATGCGATGACGGAAGATCACCTGGGCGTGACCGTGGCACTAAAGCCGGGGGATGTGCTGGCGATTGAAGGACAGAGCGGCGGGAAGTACGGCTGGGTGGATTATGTGTCCTTAAGCCCTGTGGCCTCCCAGATAGCCCAGACTGTCCAGACGGCGTCAGAAAGCAGTGATTCCAGGAAGAATTACACCTGGGAGGGAGAAGACTTCTATACCAGACAAGAAGATAATCCTGCGGCTGATCTGCAGCCGAAAGAAGAGATTGTGATTCCGTTAAATACCAATGCAGAGTTTAGAGAGGGAACCTATTACCTTGCTGTCATAAGCAACGGAAACCGGACGGCGATGGTGGTAAAAAAGAACGGGGAGCGCATGGGATCGATTACGAGAAATGAAACCAATTTTTCTATGGATGCCATGACGATGGATGTACTGCAGCGCCCGATAAGCTTATCGCCGGAGGATGTTATCAGCATTTTTGCTCCGGGCGATGAATCCGGGCCTTATGGATGGGTGGATCAGATCATCTTAATGCCATCGGAAATCTCCCGTCCGCAGGAGCAAAAGAAGGAGGATTTCCGCTACCCGGCCTGGGCTTACGGAACAGCCAGTCTGTATCTGCCTGCTGCCGATTTACAGCCTGGGGAAAGCCTGCAGATTCCGTTAATGGATAATCCCTCTTTTGTGGAAGGACAGTACAGGCTTGCGGTGATTTCCAATGGAACCAGGGAGGAGTTTGCCGTTCTGGTCAACGGGCAGCCTGTGGGAAATATTTTCAGAAAGCCTTCCGATTATGGTGATAATGGGATGTCTTCGGATAAGCTTGATCAACTTCTGTATCTGAAGCCGTCGGATGTGGTAACGATCATTGGGCAGGAAGGTGATTTCTACGGATGGGTCAGTGCCCTGGTACTGGAACCGATAGAGTAGGGGGAAGTTAAATGAAGAAAAAAAGAAAGGCAGCAGCTCTTCTTGCGGCAGTTCTTCTTGCGGGAGCCGCCGCACCGGGAAACCCGGTGGGAGCTGTGCAGGGAGAAGAAAAAATGTCTGCTCAGGTGATGGAAAGAGAGATAAATCTAACAGAAGCGGTAAATCCGGGAAAGATTATCCGGGAAGTGGTAACGAACCGAAGCATGTATTATCCGGGGGAAACCATTCAGGGAAGTATTCGGTTTTCGGATGGTGATAAGACAGCAGGTCAGGTCAGGCTGTGTCTGTGCTATCTAAATCAGGTGGTCTGGGAACAGGAACTTCCCGTAAGCCCGCAAGCAACCGAACTTTCCTTTGCCCTGTCCGCGCCGGAGAGGGATTTTACCGGCTATGCGCTGGAGGTTTATTGCTATCTGGATGGAAAACTGGCGGATTATACGATGACTGGGGTAGATGTGTCCTCAGACTGGAATATGTTTCCAAGGTACGGCTATGTGACCAAGATGGATTCATCCGTCGGGGAGGTTGCAGAGTCGCTGGAGAGGCTTAAAGATCACCATATCAACGGTCTGTTTTACTATGATGTCTTTGACACCCAGGAAAAACCTCTGGCAGGGACGGTGGAAGCTCCCGCAGAAAGCTGGAATACATTAAATAAATCGCTGGCAAAAAAACAGACAGTGCTGGATACGATTCGGATTGGACACGAATTAAACATGAAGTCATTTTTCTATAACCTGATTTTCGGCACCTACGATAATTATGAGCAGGCAGGGGTCAGCCCGGAATGGGGGATGTACTGTGACCGCAGGCATCAGGATCAGGATGTCCACGATATTTCCGGTATTGGCTGGGAAACCGAAAAATTCTGGCTGATGAACCCGGCAAACCGTCTGTGGCAGGACTATTATATTCAGGTGCATCAGGATTTATTTTCGGTATACCCCTATGACGGGATTCAGGTGGATTCCTTAGGCCCCAGAGGGGAACGGTTTGACTATGAGGGTAATGAAATCCAGTTAGATAACGCTTATGTTCCCATGCTGAACCGCCTTGTGCAGGAACTTGGGAAAAAAGTTATCTTTAACCCGGTATCTGCCTATGGAATGGAGCCGCAGTTAAAAGCCGTGGATTACGATATTGTCTACATGGAGGTATGGCCCTCCGACACACCGGATTTTGCGGCGCTTAAAGAAAAAGTGGATGAAATTTACCAAAAAAGCAAAGGAGAAAAAGGTACGGTTATTGCTGCCTATATGAACTATGACGCACCAAAGTCGGAAAACTTCAATACGCCGTCTATTAACTATGTCAATGCTGTTTTAATGTCTGCCGGGGCGAGCCACCTGGAATTAGGAGATACAGGGATGCTTTCCAGCGAATACTATCCGGGCAATTCCATGCAGATTACCAGCCGTCTGGAAGAGGATGTCCGCAGAGAGTATGACTTTATGGTAGCCTATGAAAATCTTCTGCGGGGAACCGGTCTTTCGCAGGTGGAGGATGAAACCTATATCTGCGGACAGCGCACCGGGGCGGATTTTAAGCCGGGAAATGTAACTTCCTTTACCAAGGTAAAACACCAGGAGGGGGAGTCGGACCGGGAGGTGCTTCACCTGTTAAACTTTGACGGTGCCGCCAATGACAGTTGGGTCGATAAAGGGCTTGCACAGACGGCACCAAATGTAAAACAGCAGGTAACGGTGAGCCACAAAGTAACCAAAGAACCGACAAAGATCTGGGTCGCTTCCCCGGATTACCAAGACGGAATTTCTGAGGAAATTGCATTTACGGCAGAATACGGGACAGTGACATTTACACTGCCTTATCTGGAATATTATACGATGGTTGTGATGGAATAGAAGTGTTAGGAACAGAATTGATTGAAATAGTGTAGATTGAAATAGAACAGGTCAGTACAGTCAAAGAATGAAATAAATCTTGCCTTTCTCGTATAGAATAGCATAAAGCGAGGAAGGTGAGGTTTATTTTTTATGATGAATTATCTGTGGTCGGGAATGATTTTACTTGGGGTATTGTGGGCGGCAGTTGGCGGCAGGCTGGACGAGGTAACGATGGGGGCGTTAGACGGTGCCGGGGAGGCGGTTTCCCTGGGGATAACGATGCTGGGGGTGATGGCTTTTTGGAGCGGGATACTGGAGATAGCGCAAAATTCCGGGCTGGTGGACTGGATGAGTGAGAAGATGCGCCCGGTAATGCGGTTTTTATTTCCTCATCTGGACAGTGAACATCCGGCAGTCAGGTATATGGCGGTGAATATGATTGCCAATTGTTTAGGACTGGGTTCTGCAGCAACGCCTGCCGGGTTTTGAATTATAATAGTGATAAATTGATGAAATCATTGAAAAATCAAGGATTTCCACCGATTTAGTCCTAATAAAAAGTACTATTTTTAAAGTACAAATTAGAGTTTTTTCGCGCGAATAATGTCAATTCAAAAGAAAAAACGGAAAATTTATCATTGGTAACACTCAATGTATTTAAAGGCATTTAAAGAATACGATGGTGTGGTGTAAAGGAGGGAAGGGGCAACAATTTCATATTGTATATTTAGGTAGGACTAAATTAGTGAATCATGGGAATTTTCCCTGGAACTAATTTAGTCCTTTTTATGCTTAGTAGTGATTAGTGTAGAAAATCAATAATTTAGGAGGAAAGGTTACGTTGTTAAAAGAAATGGAAAACTTAGAGAAAACAAGTGCAAATACAATTATTTTTAGAAGTCCAAAGCATAAAAAATTTTACATAGATCATATGACAAAATGCCGGTATCAAGATGTGTACCATAAAGCGTTAGTGTATTGCCTTGGAATTGATAGAGATACGAGAGAACATGTGAATGATATTTATGATTTTAAAACAGGGCTTGTTAATCCAGAGTGTCTGCAGGAAGGATGGCAGACCAGCGGAAGTACGAAGATTATCCGCATGGCGTTTAATCTTTACTGTAATGGTATGCCAGGAATC
>Ga0137306_101515_pt2 | contig 22457 bp, 31 predicted proteins | sample Inofroosms_March_FD_97187 | JGI IMG/M metagenome (GOLD analysis project Ga0137306, IMG submission 97187) | Mouse cecal microbial communities from Vienna, Austria - N-Acetylneuraminic and N-Acetylglucosamine D2O microcosms_March | ecosystem: Host-associated > Mammals > Digestive system > Large...
AGGTGAAAGCCGCTCCTGTTGGCGCAGGGGCGGTTTTTATATTATTCACTAATTAATTCGGCATAATAGACTTTTATTGCAGGAACATCTTCATTTGTATTAGTTAGAGTACGTGTTACAGTTTCAGTGCCTGCGAATTCTGCGTAGACTTTCCAAACATCATCGCCAAGAATTTTCGTATCATCGTCTATACGGAAATCATACATAAAATATTCATCACCCATCCATAAGTCATATTCGTCATTTGTATAAACCCGATAATATTGGCTGTCGTCGAAAAGGCCACCTTGAATAATTTGTTCTATTTTAACTGTTAAAACAATACGTGTTCCAATGTAATCATCAGGATTCCGTGCTAATGTTTTATAGGCTATTTCTTGACATGAAGCTATAAACTCTTCTTTAGTTTCTGCCAAGGTAGTTTCTTCCATGGTGGTTTCCTCTACTGTAGTTTCTTCATTTGTAGTTTCTGTATTTTTTGTTTCTGTAGATGACACTTCAGTGGATAAGTTTTCTTGTACGGTAGGTGCTTCGGATATTGTATCATCATTTCCGCCGGCAAAGCAAGAACCAACCAATCCGATTGCTAAAACAATTAGAATAGATATCAAGCATCCATTTGCCCCCTGTTTTTTTCGGCAATGTGGACATACCTTTGCTCCAAATGGAATTTCCATTTTGCAGTGTTTACAAATTTTAGTTTCTTTTTTTTCATAACCCATTTGTTTTCTCCTCCTGAAGTTAATTATTATTAAAAATGTTTTTACATTTTTAATTTATTTTTCCAATCATCATGAATAAACTCTTTTGTATTAGATTCATATGGCATATTATCTATTACCTTTAATCCAGCATCATCTGCTTTGTGGAATCATTGCTCGTATATTTCCATTTACCCTGTTTTGTTTTTGCTGTTTGTCTTTGTAATTATATTTAACAGCTATAACGCTTTTTCTATATCATCAGCGCAGTATTTGGCAAAATCATTATTCATAATGTGCATCAGAGCATGTTGGTAAGCCTGCATCTGACGTTCGCAATTTAATCGGGAATTGATGATGACGGTGAAGCTTCCATCTTCATTAGGGTGTACCTCTTCTTCTACAGCAGTATCCATATTTAGGAAATAGACACCAAGAGTTTCGGTTAATAAAGGGTTATTCATGCCTGATTCTCCTTATAGGGAAGTGTATTTATATTATTTATGATGCTTTAGTAAATTTCCCTTCCTGCGAGAATTCAATGATTACATGTGCATTGTTTATAATCAGTTTTTTAAAAAAGTCCATTTCTTCATCAGAAAAGCCAGAAATATCTTCCTATTCGTATTTTGGCAAATAGCAAGTAGCGTGATGAAACCCATCCTTTTCATCTGGCTTTTCGATATATACTTTTACACGCCCATCAGAGAGCATTTCAGAATGAACAATTTCTGTATCATCATTTAATGTTAAATATGGATACATCATGCTTAGTATGTTCCTTTCTTAATATGAATCAGCATCCCTCATCAGATTCGCCACGTTCCTGTGCTTTGAGGGTCTTCATAAACTCAATGTGTGCCCGAAGTCGTTCCGGAGGAATATCTCTGGCTACCTTGAAGAGCGTGCGAAGTTCCGGATTCTCGAAAGCTTCCTGGGCAATTTCGCGGGTTTCTTCGTTGAGGTAGTAGTGGTCGGTGTTGGAATCAGATTTTTCATCAATAAGATCAGTTTTACCAATTCCAAAATAATCTGCAAGCCGCTGAACTTTTCCCATTCGTGGTAGAGCAATCCCCTGGCACCAAGTATTGAAGGTTTGTGGAGATACATCTATGGCATCAGCAATCTCTTTTTGAGTTTTGTTAGATAAAGAAATGTATTTGTTTAAATTTTTGGCAAAGATACGTTTTTGTTCTTCATCAGCCATGGTTGCACCTCCATGATAATGTTTCTGATATATATAATACAACAAAATTTTATTGCAGTCAACCAAAAATCAAAAAAAACTTGATTTTAGTATTGACATCAAATTAAATTTGATTTATAATTTGCTACAAGGAGGTGATTGGAATTGGCTGAGTTTAAGATTAGCTTGGCTGCAGCAAGAGTTAATGCTGGATTGACTCAAAGTGACGTGGCTCAAATACTTAAAGTAGGAAAGCAGACTATTGTAAGTTGGGAAAAAGGGAAATCGGAACCTAAAATGTCACAAAGCAGACAATTAAGTGAACTTTATAACATGCCTTTAGATAATATTTTTTTACCAGAAAAATCAAATTAAATTTGATAAAATTGGTTTTGGTATATTTACTAACAGCCAAACACATCAACCAAATCAAAAGAGGAGGTGAGATAAATAAATTGATAACTGTAAGGAAGCGTAAATTGACAAAAGCAAAGGAGGGTAATTGATGGCAAAGTTACCACCAAGTGAAGCGATGCAGCGCGCTAAGTTTGTCCGATCGATTATCTGCGCAAGTCAGGAGCGCTACGATATTACGGACAAGCAACTCGCAAAGCTGTTAAACGTGCGACCGGAAACCGTAGGCCGCAAAAAGAACCGGATAGGCGGATTTAACCTGAACGAAATCCAGGTCATAGCTCCGGTGCTGCACTTTTCTCCCATGCAGGCTGCAAGCCTAGTATTGGGGAGAGAGGTAAAAATAAATGAATTTTAGAGAGAAGCAATACAAGAAATTAAGACCAGAAAGGAAAGCTTAGACAATGCTTAAACGAAAGAAACAAAGCACATCCTGCCGGTTGCTGGTTCTCAAAAAGCCTGCTTTCCTTGCTTTGGAAAGAGGTCTGGTAAAGAGCAGGAGAAAGCTTCACCTGTTTACCGAGTACCCTTGCTTTACCGAGGATTCCCAGGTAAAGCTGTACCTGCTCTGCCAGAGGGTAAAGCCGGAGGAGGAAGCGGATAAGAAGCTGCTGCGGTTTGTGGCAAAGCTGACCTGCGCGGTACTGATTACTTACCTGTTTGGCTTATGGGCAACTTCGTGGGCGTTTCAGCAGCGGGGATACGTCGCTTACGGCGGGGAGTACTTATTGATTTTCGTGTTTTTCTGCATAGTAGTGAAGCTGTTAAAGCTGGGAAAGGAGGTTTAGACCGTGGCAAGCTTGCGATACATTGTAAGTCAGTTCAAGGATGAACTGCGTGACGGAATCGCCTGGGTGGCGTTCTGGAAGGAAGGACGGTCGTGGAACGGAGAGTATTTCTATCTGAATTCGGAGGAACGGCTTTCCGTAAAGGACAAGACCCGGCTGGAAGAAATCTGCAGCATGGATGCCGGAGCAGTGATTGTTAATGGCTATTATGGCAGTTACTTCCGCGAGGATATGAGCATATCGGAGATGGTTTTCGGTGTGCGCTGTCATTATGAGAACCGCTATGATGACATTCCATCCTTTATGAAGTCCCATGAACCAGGGGCGTTTGAAGCGATGCTGGAGAAGGCCAGGGAAGCCGCCCATTCGGTGGGGATGCCCTTTGCAGGTGTGTATGATCCGGATGAAGACTTTGACCCTTACGTGTATGACGGGAGGATGAGTCTGGAAGATGTTGAATTAATGCATCGGCTGATGGAGGAAGGAGGGTAAAGTGAAGCATGGATTGAAAAAAAGAGATTATCAAGGCCATGCAGAAGTTTTCAGGGCGATACAGTCAGTACACAGTATTTATGGACTGGGTGACCTGTATAGCGCTTGCGATTCAGAATGGGTGCACAATCTTTCAGGGAAAAGTCTGGCAGGACAGAGAAAAACATTATCATAATATTATGGAAAAATACAGCCATGATGAACAGAAGCTGCTGGCAGAGATGTCCGGAATGTTCAGCATCCAGTTAGAAGAAGGGGAGATGGAAGATGTTCTGGGGGCAATCTATATGGAAGCGGGCTGTGGAAATAAAAACACAGGGCAGTTCTTTACCCCGTTTCATGTTTCGTTAGCCTGTGCGCAGCTTACCGTTCGGGAGCAGGATGTTAATGAAGCGCACCCCCTGTATTTTAATGAACCCAGCGCAGGAAGCGGGGGAATGGTGATTGCAGCGGCCCGGGCACTTAAGGAGCGGGGAATAAATTATCAAAACTGTATGAAGGTTGTTGCTCAGGATCTGGACTGGAACTGCGTTTATATGACCTATGTCCAGTTAAGTTTATATGGGGTTGATGGGATTGTTGTACAGGGGAATACGCTTACCGAACCGCTTACCAGCTTAAAAGCTTATCCGAAAGAACGGGTATTCATTACCCCGAAAAAAGCAGGGCTGCTTTTGTAAAAATAGATGGGCAACAAGGACTGCCGGGAAGAATTATATCAGGAATTATCTCTGCTTTTGCTGGAACAGGGATGTACGGCAGAGATAAAAGACAGGCTTTATATTCTTTTATCTGCTTATGAGATTACCTTAAGGACAACGGAGATAGCCTTGTTGGAAGAGGACAGAAATGAGTATCTGCTGAAAAAGTTCATTGTAGCAAAAATGGTAAAAGGATGCACACAGAGAACCGTCGGCTATTATCAGAAAGAACTTACCGGAATACTGCAGCAGATAGGGAAGACCGTAGATGATATTTGCGCAGATGATATTCGTCTTTATCTGGCAAAAAGGATGGCTGTAGATAAAGTGACGAAGGTAACTGCAGATAATGAACTGCGGTGCTTAAGAACCTTTTTTCAGTATTTGATAACAGAAGAATTGGTAAAGAAAAACCCCGTAGCCAGGGTAGATCGGATAAAAGCAGAGAAAACACATAAAGAAGCTTTTACCGAGTTTGAGATTGAACAACTTCGGGATGCTGCTGCGGATGAACGGGAAGCAGCCATACTGGAACTGCTTTTGTCAACCGGATGCAGGGTGTCCGAACTTGTAGGGATAAAACGGGAAGATATTGATTACGTGCAGAAACAGATACTGGTACATGGAAAAGGGGAAAAGGATCGGTATGTGTATCTGAACGCCCGGGCATTGATGGCCGTTAATAAGTACATGAAGCTGCGAAAAGATGACAACCCATACCTGTTCGCCAGTTCGGTAGATGGATTTATTTATGAGAAGGGGAAAGGAAAAGGATATAGTTGGTGGAAATTTCCCCAGTATGTTCACAAAGAACGGCATCTTGATCGGGAATCTCCAAGCAACATAACTAACACGCTGGGAAAGAGAGCCGGATTAACGGTTAAGTGTAATGCGCGTAAGTTCAGAAGAACCTGCGCAACACTGGCCTTGCGGCGGGGGATGCCGATTGAACAGGTAAGCATGATGCTGGGGCATGAACAGATTGCAACAACACAAATCTATTTGGATATTGGCAGGGATGAACTTAAATATGCTCATGGGAAATTTGTTGTTTAGGGAAATTTCAGGAAGGAGGAAATTAAGATGATTCACGGACACTTAGAGTACATGCCGCTTAAGGCAAACCCGAAGCGCTCTGAGGAGTATGCCCAGCAGCATATCCGTTACTGCAACGCCCAGATCCGGCACTGCCGCAAGCAGCTTCGCTATTACCGCAGACTGCGTTTTAAAAAGCAGTTGGACAAGCTTCACCCGCTGCTTGTGCCGCTTTTCACGGTGGTGGTGTTTAGCGTATTTCTTGTTTTCTCGGTGCTGTAGGTTAGGGCCTAAGCACTCAGGAAGCCATACCGAAACACAAGCAGGACACAAGGCGGGATAGAAAGCAAACCCTGGCAGAGGCAACTGCCGGGGTTCAATAAATACCAGAAAAGAACTAAGCCTATTATGGAGGATAATCACCCAAAAGTCAATAGGCAAAGGGAAAGTTTTATAAAAAGAATAGGTTCTTTTGTTTGTCCCTTCGGATGAAGAAGGGGCCTGGTTTATCTCGCCCTGTGTACGGATAAATAAGCACAGAAAGGGCGTGAAGAAAGATGAAAAAGGAAGAAAATCTTGCGCTGTATAATGAGGTTCGGTCGGTCCCCGATGCAGCCAAATCCCGCATTGACGGCGGACGGATGAAGGGGAAGACCAGCATTGACCCCATGTGGCGAATTAAGGTATTAACGGAGCAGTTCGGTCCCTGCGGACTGGGCTGGTATTATGTTCCGGTAAAGAACTGGGTGGAACCTGCCGGAGAAGAACTGCTTGTTTTTGTAGATATTGAATTGTATGTGAAGTTTGGTGACGAATGGAGTAAACCAATCCATGGAATAGGAGGGGGGAAGCTGATTTCTAAGGAAGTTAGAGGACTTAATGTTTCCGATGAGTGCTATAAGATGGCAACGACCGACGCATTATCCGTTGCCTGCAAGCAGTTGGGCATCGGGGCGGATGTTTACTGGGATAAAGACCAGAATGGTAAGAATTATGCTTCTGCACCTGCCTCATATGCACAACAGCACCCTTTAAAGCAAAGAACCACAAGGGTTAGCCCGCCTGCTTTAGAGGAACGCTATGTCAATTCTTTATGGAAGGAGTTAAAACGAACAGGAATCGGGGTAAATTCACTGCTGCGAAACTACAGGAAGTGCAGCATTCAGGAATTAAGCTTTGAGGAATATAAAGACGCCATGAATAAGCTGACGGCAAAACCGAGCAAGGCAGGAAAAGATGATTCCCCTGCGCCTGCGCCGGATAAGCCTCCTGACCCGGAAAAACCCCTTAACCCTGCACTTATCCCGCCGGATGACTACAATCCGAAAGGAACACCCTGGCACAGCAAAGAAGAAAAGGATAAACAAGAAGGAAAAGTTGCACCGGTGCAAGAAGCAGGGCAGGAAAAAGAAGCAAGGCAGGAAAAGGACAGTTCCATGGCCTCTTCCGGGATAATTCCATCCCTTCTTTCGGCAACTCTTGCAGCGGATGGTTACAGCTATTGTGGAAGCTTTGGAGGAAATTAGTTAAAAAATGAAATAAAGAAAGGCAGGTGATGACCTGCATGAACTACCTTACCATAATCAATGCATTCTGGGATTGGGCCACGACAAACCCGTTGTCAACAGGGCAGGTGTCGTTATACTTTGCGTTACTGCATGTATGCAACAAAAGCAACTGGACAGAGTGGTTTCAAGCGCCAAATCAGGTGCTTTCCGTACTGACAGGACTATCAAGGTCAGGAATACTGAAGGCGAGAAATGAATTGAAGCAAAAAGGTTTAATTGATTTTAAAGAACGGGGAACAAAGGCAACCCTGTATAAGCTTATTATAGCAAATAGTAAGCAAAAAAGTACGCAAGATAGTAAGCAAGCGGAAAAAACTATAGCAAATAGTACGCAAGATAGTGTGCAAGATAGTACGCAAGTTGGTAAGCAAGTTGGTGTGCAAAATAGTACGCCATTAGATAAACAAAAACATAAACAAAAACAAAACAAAAAAGATAAACCCCCTATATCCCCCATAGGGCAGCTTGGTGTGTTTTTGTCGGCTTACCCCAAAGCCAGCAATCGCTTTTTGACAGAACGGGAGTATGCAGCCCTTTTGCTGACCGGAGCGGTAACCGAAGAGCGTCTGGTTAAGTGCGCCCAGAATTACGCCGATTCGTGCAGGATTTTAGGTACACCCAGGGAGTATATCAAAAATGCCGAGAACTTCCTTCGGGACTTTGTTTTTGAGCAGTATCTCCCGGAAAACTACAAAAAGCCCGTGCCGTCAAAATCCAAAAACGCCTTTCAAAACTTCACACAAAGCACAATCAGCTACGATGACCTGATGCAGAAAAAGCTTAAGGCAAGGATGATGGAGGAAGGCCGCGGATGAGCGAAAAGAGAAGTGCAGAGAAACTGGCAGGATACCGTGTGGATCGGGGCAAAGGCGGGTTTAAGGCAATCCCCATGACCGAAAGGGAAGTGGAAGACAGGAACTTCTTTATCCGCCTAAAGCTTCGGGGAAAGCCAATGAGCAAGCTGTCCGGCAAGCAGATAGAGCAGGTGCGGGTATACCGGATGGGCGATCTCTGGATTTTCGAGGATGAGAACCTGATGTGTTTTGCTCTGGGCAAAGAAGAGAAAAACCTTGCACTGGTGCAGGAAGGAGAAAGACTTCTTCCGGAAAATCTTGCAGCTGACGGCTACAGCTATTGCGGGAGTTTTGCCGAAAGCACAGGAGATAAAATCCTGCCGTTTCACAAAAGGAGTAAGTGAACCATTTTGCAGTAAAGGACAGATTTTAAGAATACCAGAAAGGAAGAAAAAACAATGTTTGACAAATTTGGAGAATTTGATTCGTGGGAAGAAATCAACCGGGCTGCAGCCGCTCAGAAAGCCGAAGGCGACCATAGAGCGATTTACCTGCTGGCCAAGGAAAACGGCATTGACCAGGAGGATGCCCTGGATTATATCAACGATGACACCGATGCCCTGGTAACCCCATTAACTGCGGCCTTCGGAAAGCTTGCGGTGGAAGCTGAGAAGCTTACCCCCTATGAAATCATGGCAGACTGGCTGGAGTACATTCGGATGCGCTGCATGGAGTCTTCACCGATGGCTCTTGCTGTCCGGAGCAAAGAAAAGAGTTTAAAAGGCTGCATCGCCGCTCTGCTGACCTGGAGTTTTAAGAATGCAAAGCCGGTAGACAGGGATATTTTAAGACAGGCCAATGTTTCCGGTCAGGTAAGCCTTGGCATTCCCGGAATGGGCCGGGCCAGACAGATTATTACCGACTATTATCTGAACGGGAAGGAGGGAAGCGGCGATGCTGGCATTTAAGGGCTTTACCAAAGATTTAACCTGTATCCGAGGCGAAGGGATTTTCCGGTATGAGCCAGGGGTTCTTTATACCGCAGACAAGTCAAAGTGTGCAAGAACAGGATTTCATTGTACGGAAAATCCCTTAGAATGTCTGGACTGGTATGCCTTGGGAGGAGGAAACCGTTACTATATCGTGGAAGCCGGAGGGAGTATCGATGAGGACGGGAAGGATGCCAAGATTTCCTGTACGCAGATCCGGCTGGTGGAAGAATTAAGCATCCCTGCTCTGGTTTATCATGCGCTGGTCTACATGGTCAAACATCCTCTGCGGGACTGGGAGAAAACCGACCGTATGCTGGAAGTAAGGAGGGATGTGGCCCAAGCCGATAAGAAAGGAGCCATCGCCATTGCCCGCGGGGAAAACCCCAGGGTGCGGGGAAGTGCCGGAGCGGTTCTTGGTCTGGTGGTGGAAAGGGACGGACAGATTAAGACAACGAAGCTTTTTATCATCCCCGGCCCGGGAGAAAAACGCAAAGGAAAGGCTGTCTGGGGAAAGCCGGATACCTGGTACACCCTGGATGAAAACCGGCAGCTTAAGGAGGTTTACTAAGATGAGAAGAAAAGAAAACTTAAGCCTGAAACCAACACGTCCCAAGACGGAAGGAAAGGTCTTTACCGTTCAGTCCCTGGAAAGAATTCTGATCATGAATTATTGGGAGGATGAAAAGCTTATCGGGCGCTATTGCCTGAACACAAAGAGCGGAGAGTATGCATCCTATCTGGTACAGAGCGGTGCGTGGAGTCAGTGTAAGCTGGAAAGCCTGTGTACAGGAAATTGCCTTGGCTGGTCGGGCTGGTTTATCGACATTCCTTTTTACCGCAAGAAAGATGAACAGCTTGCCGCCCGGATGCTGTCTTTAACCAAAGAAAATAAGCGGGATATTTTCTGGGAGATACACTGGCGGGAGGGTAATTACTTAAGCGAAAGGCGGGAAAACCGGGAGAAGCGCAGGAAAGAAAGGATTCGTGAAGCGATGCTTGCGGTGCCTGACCTTCCCCCCGAAGCCTTTTCCTGGATGCCTGAACAAACCCAAGGTCCGGATTATCTGTTCTACCGAAAGGAAATCGATACATGGTTTTGCAGCCTCTGCATGAAGACAAGCACATCGGAAGAAGTTCTTAAGGCGATGGGAGAACGGAAAGTGACCAAAATCCGTCATAATGACCAGGTTGTCTGCCCCGGGTGTAAAAAGAACCTTATCGCAAAGAATCGCGGAGAACCTAAGGCCAACTTTTCGGTGATGTTTCTGCAGAAGATGGATGAAGAAAAAAGCATTGCCCGTCACTTTGATGTACATGTTACCTGGAGCGGAGGAAAGCATCTTTCCCTTTCGGAAGCCGCCCGCCTTATTCTGCCCCACAAGCCGGATGCTACACCGAAGATATACTATAACCAGCGTCCCAGGGAGAATTACGCTTCCTGCCAAGAAGAGGATGAGGAAATTTTTGATGATAAGAAAAACCCTGCCAATCGTCTGATGAAGGAAACCTTTTTATACCCGGAAGGCATTGCCTCTGCCTTAGCAAACACACGTTATGAAGAATGGACCCGGGTGTTTGAAGCCATGGCGAAAGCCGGACTTGCTCTGGACTATAACCGAATGATGGCAGCTTCCGGAAAGGGTTTAACCGGCATGATGGAGTATCTGCTGAAGGGAAGGTTTTACCGCCTTCTTAAAGAAAGCACAAGGCAAATCGTTCGTTGGAGCGGAGAATACTGGGGTGTATTAGATTCTGCCGGCCATACCGAAAAGGAAGTATTCCGAATCGAGGATAAGCAGAAAATCAACCGGATTCGGCAGAGGGACGGCGGGGAACTTCTGGTAGACTGGATGCGCTGGGCAGATAAAAATCAGATGCAGCTAAATGATATAACCTTAGACTGGCTGGAAAAGGAGCAGATAGAAAGCAGGAATCTGGCCTTTATCACCGACCGGATATCCCCCTGCCAGGCCATGAACTACATCAAAAAGCAGCAGACCGGGGAGTACACAGGCATGAAGCCCTGGGAGGTAATTAACCAGTGGAAGGATTATCTGTCCATGTGCGAAAAGGAAGGTAAGGATACAAAGGATGAAATGCTCTATCGCCCCAGGCAGTTAAAGCGCCGGCATGATGAAATGGTGGAAGAAATCCGTAAGCAGCAGATGTTAGAAGCTATGGAAAGGGATAAAGAAGAGCAGAAAGCCTTTGCAGAGAAGATGGCAGAGAAATTCCCCGGAGCAGAGGAGAACCTTCAAAGAATAAAGGAAAAGTTCACCCATGAAAATGAAACCTATAAGATTATCGTTCCGGAACGCCTTATCGATATCGTCACCGAGGGCCGTGCCCTGCATCACTGCGCCGGAGCCACGGAGCGCTACTTTGAACGGATAAGGGATAATGAAACTTATATCTGTTTCCTGCGAAAAAAGAGTGAACCGGATGTGCCGTTCTATACCATCGAAGTAGAGCCGGGAGGGACTATCCGCCAGCATCGTTCCATGTACGACGAAGAACCGGGGATTGAAGAAATCAGGGGTTTCTTAAGAGAGTGGCAGAAGGTCATTAAGAAGAGGATGAAAGACACGGATAAGCAGCTTGCCAGAGAGAGTGCCATCAAGCGTCAAAAGAATCTGGATGAGCTGCGCCGAAAGAATAACCTTAGGGTATTGGAAGGATTGATGGAAGACTTTATGGAGGCGGCAACGTAGAACCAGGTTAATCGGCACAGAACAAAGAAACGGATAAAGAAGGAGCCGATAAAAGGAGAAAAAAAGGTTATGGAAGAACTGATAAACATCTGTACATACAAGGAATTTAAGGTAGCAACCGACCGTGAGGTCTTAAACCAGGCCGAAGGCTTTGTCCGGTTAGGTTATCTTCTCCGGAAAGCAAGGGATACGGAAATCCTAAGAGATTCCGGCTATCCGACGGTCGTTGCCTTTGCCGAAGGAGAGTATGGGCTTACGGAAACCTATGTATCCCGCTATATTGCGATTAATAAGCGGTATTCCAAAGACGGTTATTCCCCGTACTTACAGGAGCGCTTCCAGGGCTACGGTATGGCCAAACTTGCCGAGATGCTTACCCTTTCGGATGAAGTGGTAGAAGCCCTTCCGCCGGAACTGAGTAAGACGGAAATCCAGGAAGTGAAGCGGGAAATAAGAAAGGAACAGGAGATTACCGACCTGGAAGTAATGCTTGAAGAAAAAGAGGGTGAAAACGAAGGAAAAAGCAGCCTGGAAAAATGGCTGTTGGTCTACATCCAGGAGAATAAAGAGGAGTGGAGCCGGGCAAAGAAATCGATGCCCGGCAGCAAAGGAAAAGAGGGGGAAGAAGAAAAGGAGGGTGAAGAGGAAGTCAAAATAAACTGGGTGATGGACTTTCTGGCTCCGACCGGGATTGCCGCAAAGATGGCCAGGATTAAGGGAGAGGGAAAGTTTATGCTGACCATCAAGGGAAAGTATTCTCCGTTAGAACTTTTAAATCTTAGAACCAACGAAAAGGAAACTTATACCCTGAAAGAATGTGCAGAACTTATAGAGAGCATCCGGATGCAGGAGGGAGAAGAGGAAAAACAAAAACGGGAGCAGGAGGGGCAAAAAGAATCCCAAAAGGAGAATCTTGCACCGGTGCAAGAAACGGATGAGAGAGAACAAGGAGCACAAGCCGGGGAAAGAAGCGAAAGTTCTGTACCTGACCCGGTGATAACGGATAAGAAAGCGAAAGAACCCCAGAGCGAGAAAAGGCAGACAATAGCAGAGGAGGAAAAAGGCGAAGAAAGACAGATGGAAGTAGAGGATTATCCGGAACTTTTGCCCGAAGGTTATACACCAACAGCCTACATAAAGTGCCATGACGGAAGTGAAGTGGAAGAAAAAGAGTGGAGGGAAGCGAAAGCCTTAATTGATAAGCTGTATGAGGATACGGCCATGGAGAACTGGAACCTTGAAGAAGTTTATCGAAAGGCAACGAAGCTGGTGATCATCTTAGAGAAGCTGCACAAGGAAAGCTAAGCGGAAACGAAAGGAGGGTTTTGGGATGCCTGTAACCGAAAAAGAATGGCTGGATGCCCGGTTAAATTGTAAGGTAGGTGATACTATCCGGGTATTTAATCACTGGCGGGAGGAGGTAAAAGGAAAGCAGGGTAAAGAAGGAAGAGGCCGATGGGAGAAAAGCAGGATTAAGAAAAAGTTTTCCTTTATTGTGCTTTTGGAGAACGGAAGAAGCGTAGACTATGCGGAAGTGGCGATGCAGAGGAGATAAAAGAGAACAATGGAAGAAAAACAAAGGTTTGTCATTGTGTGCCCATACTGCGGACAGAAACAATATGCCCAAAAATCACTTTTCCATGAGATGGGGATAGCGGATGGAGGTATTGGAAATTGCCTGCAGTGTGATGCAGTGATGCAGCTGGTTTTTGATGACAAGCGGCAGGAAATGAAGGCAGAAAAGATGGAGAGGAGAATCTCATGATAAGCGCAAAAGAAGCAAAGCAATGGGCGGATCGTTATGCCAGCAAAGAATTGGATAGAATTAACAAAATAGTTTCCGATGCGGCCCAGGAAGGAAAGTATTCGGTTTATGAAGAAGGGAATCTTCAGGAATCAACAAAGCGGGAATTGGAAAGGCTGGGGTATAAAGTCGAAGCAGGAAGCCAGTTTAATGATTTGTATTTTATGATTAGTTGGGAAGAGTGTATGGGAAAATGAAGTGGATTTGCGCATCGAAAAAATTACCACCTGAAGGAACGGCTGTAGAAACCAAAATCGATGATGGTAAAGGTTGCAGGAATGTGCAAAAATTATTTCGAAAAGGAAGATTATGGTTTATTCCTGATGGAAGCATGTATGTGTATTATACCCCAACCCATTGGAGGTTTGTATTAAACTGAGATTTAAGAAAGGAGAAGCGATGCAGAAACATACCATAGTATTTGCCGTCGAAACCAATAAAGATGGTATAGTCATCCGGATAGGCAGGTCAGAAATTTTACAGCCGCAGGTCATAAAAAAGCAGCCCTGCGGCTGCTTAAAGAAAGGAGGTAATTGAAAAAGAATCTATGTAAAAAGGCTGTTTGCCTTGCTCATGGTAACAGGATAGCGTCAAATTGTGTCAAAACTGTGTTGGTTTTCTAAAGGAATTGTAAAAGGTTTGTTAAGAAGGGAGGGGATGCCAGTGCAGAGGATGACTAAGGACAGGCTAGACAGGTTCCGTAATAAATTAAGTGCGGAAATTATCTGCCTGGAAGCAGAACTTCGGGAGATGGAGGAAACGGATAAGGGTATGGGGATTAGTACAATCCTGGATTATCGAACAGGATATCCAATTCCACAGGGAGTTTCCGGCTTTGAGTGGGACAAGTATTGCCGCAAGCATGACCTCCTGAATAGAAAACGGCAGGAGCAGAAGGAAGTCAGAGAATGGATAGAAGCGATTGAAGATATACAGACACGTTGGGTCTTCAGAATGTGGTACATAGAAAGACTAAGCTGGAAAAAGATTGCAAAAAAGATGGGAGTTCCGCAGAATGAGGATTACCCGAGGGTATGTATCAGGGATGCATATTTAAAAAAAGTAGAAGTTCAATGACATTTTTTCGGATTTTTCGCTTTTTTCGTTTTATAATACAATTAGAGTATCAGGTTGGCGGATGGCGGTTCAAATCCGGCTCCCGCTATTTTACAAGTCATGATATTGTACCCCCTTGTTTGAAAAGCGCCTGTCGAGTGACGGGTGCTTTTCTTTTGTCAGAATAAAATCAAAAACGAAACGAATGAGAGGTGGTGATGCGTGGCAAGAGCACCGGATTCCAGGATAGAACAGGCCAAAAAACTATTCCTGTCTGGTAAGAAATTAGTTGAAATTGCGCGGCTTCTGGGGGTTCCGGAGGGAACTGTACGAAGCTGGAAGAATAGATACCAATGGGATTGCAACGTTGCAAATAAAAAACGCAACGTTGCAAAAAAGAATAAGGGTGCACAGCCAGGAAATCAAAACGCTATCAGTCACGGCGGTACTGGACCACCTGGAAATAAGAACGCAGTTACGACAGGAGAGTTTGAGGCTCTCCTATTTGATTGTCTGAATGATGAAGAAAAACGTCTTGTTGAAGCCGTACCTGTGGATAAACAGCGCCTCCTGCTTCAGGAGATACAGCTGCTTACTGTTCGGGAGCGACGGATGCTAAAGCGAATAGAAGCCATAAAGGAATCTGTGGAAAGTTTATTTAGCGGAGAAACGATTGAGGGTATGACGCTGGTAGGCCGTAAGTACGGCATGGAAAAGGGCAAAGAAACGGACTTAAAGGAGTACAGGGGGAAGCTTGGGCAGATTCAGGATATTGAAGAAGCCCTGACCCGTGTACAGGCCAGGAAGCAAAGGGCGATTGAATCTCTGCACAAGTTTGGATTTGATGATTCTCGGCTGCAGATAGAAAGCAAAAAACTTGAAATAGCTGTTAGGGCAACTGGAATTATAGAAGATGGAGATTTACCCGATGATGGTTTCCTGGATGCATTAAAGGCAGCGGCAAGTGAGGAATGGGAAAATGGTACAGATGAAATAGACGGCGAAGATGGAGACGGTGAGGATGAAGAAACAACCAGTATTTAAGTTCAAGCCATTTTCCAAAAAACAGCGCAAGGTAATGAACTGGTGGATGGACAGCAGTCCGGTAAAGGAATGGAACGGCATTATCGCTGATGGAGCCATTCGTTCAGGAAAAACGGTGGCGATGTCCCTGGGTTTTGTTTTTTGGGCTATGAAAACCTATGACGGACAAAATTTTATTATGGCCGGAAAAACCATAGGCTCTTTTAAGCGCAATGTGCTTACAAATTTAAAGCTTATGCTGACCAGCCGGGGTTATCGCTGGAAGCACCACTTGTCAGAAAATATGCTGGAAGTGACCCGAAAAGGACATACGAATTATTTCTATATGTTCGGCGGACGGGATGAATCTTCACAGGATCTGGTACAGGGAATTACAGCAGCCGGGGCATTTTTTGATGAGGCTGCCCTGATGCCGGAATCTTTTGTCAACCAGGCAACCGGGCGCTGTTCGGTAGAAGGGAGTAAGCTGTGGTTTAACTGCAATCCGGCAGGACCTGCACACTGGTTTAAGACTGGATGGATAGACAAATGTAAGGAAAAGGGCTTATTGTATCTTCACTTTACCATGGAAGATAATCTTAGTCTGTCAGAAAAGATTAAAGCCAGATACCGAAGCATGTATGCAGGTGTGTTCTTCCAGCGCTATATTCTGGGGCTGTGGAGGGCTGCAGAGGGCCTGATTTATACTATGTGTACGGGAAGGAATTACTACACAGATGCAGAACGGCCCATTGCTTTAAAGTCCATTGCCCAGAAATACATTACGGTTGATTATGGAACAACAAATCCCTGCGTTTTTCTGGAAGTATGGGATGATGGAGAAACCATTTGGATTGACCGGGAATACCGCTGGGACAGTCGGTCAGAAGAGGCCAGACGAAGCGCAAACCCACAGAAGACCGATGCACAGTATGCAGATGATATGGCGGAGTTTATGGGAGCAGAGCCGGAAGACCAGTGCATGATTATTGTTGACCCCTCTGCGGCTTCGTTCATCCTGGAACTCAGGAACCGAGGATTTTATGTGAAGGAGGCGGATAATGAAGTGCTGGATGGAATAAGAAAGGTATCAACATTGCTTGCAATGAAGTGTTTAAAGATAAATCGTAAATGTAAGGGGCTGCGTGCTGAAATGCAGTCCTATGTATGGGATGAGAAGGCAGCGCAGCGCGGGGAGGAAAAGCCAGTGAAGCAATTAGACCACGGAGTCGATGCTTTACGCTATTTTGTCAATACGGTATTGCCGAAATGGAGGACAGGAGCAGCATGAGCAAAAGAAAAACATCCCGCCAAACAAGAGCGGATACAAACCAGCAGAAAGGAAATCCTGCATCCGTGTATACCATGGATGCTTTTTCTAATCCTGCAGCCCGTATTGGCTGGGGGACGATGGATTTATTACAGGCTACAGAATACCCAATAACCCGGATGACGCAGAATTACCAACTTCTCACCAGCCTCTACAGGGATAACTGGATTGTCCAAAACATCATTACTGCGATACCAAATGATATGATTCGGAAATGGTATGAGATTAAGTCCGGTATTGCGCCGGAATATATGAAACAGATGGCAAGCCTGGAACGTCAGACACAGGTAAGAAAGAAGCTTCTTCAGGGGATGTACTGGGGGAGGCTTTACGGGGGTGCTGCCGGGGTAATCCTCATTAAAGGTCAGGACGATTTAAGTCAGCCTCTTGATTTGGATGCGGTTATGCCAGGGAGTTTTTTGGGATTGCAGATTCTGGATCGTTGGAATGGTATTTATCCGGAAGAGATACTTGTTTCTGACCCGGGAGATAAGGATTTTGGTTTGCCCGCCTTTTATACGATTCGGGATGACGAAACTGGCAGGTTGGCTGCAAGAGTTCATCACAGCCGGATAATTCGCTTTGTCGGGAGGGAACTTCCATGGATGGAGCAGGTCGCAGAAACTTACTGGGGAGAGTCAGAAATCGAGGCCATCTACAATGAAATTGTACGCCGGGACAATGTGGCAGGAAATATTGCCGCACTGACCTTCAGGGCCAATATTAACTATCTGGAATCGGATGGGCTGGATCAGCTTCTGGGAACAGCAAACACAGAGATGCAGCGCCGGTTCTGGAACCTGATTGCGGCACAATCCATCATGGAAAGCAATTTCGGAACCCGTGTCATCAACAAGGGAGAGGCTATCCACAATACGCAGTATACTTTTACCGGATTATCCGATGTGTATGACCGAATAATGATGGATGTGGCAGGGGCAGCACGCACTCCGGTAACCAAGCTGTTTGGTCGTTCTCCGGCAGGCTTAAATGCAACAGGTGAAGCCGATATGCAGAACTACTACGATTACATTGACGGCTTGCGGGAAACAGAACTTCGAGGGATAATTGAGCGGCTCCTGCCGGTAATGGCTCTGTCTGCCTGGGGAAGGATTCCGGAGGATATGGATATTGACTTCCCGCCCATGTGGACGCCGGATGCAAAAGAGATTGCTGAAATTGCTGATCATAAGGCCAGTGCTGTTTTAGCGGTTTATCAGAATGACCTGATTGATTCGGCTACGGCCCAGCAGGAACTACAGGCCATGGCAGATGAAACGGGTATGTTCAGCAAAATATCAGATGAGAGCATAAACGCAGGGAAGGGAAAGACGTATACCAGTTCCCGGATGATGGCGGATCCGATGGCCGGTTTGGATTTTTCAGAGGAACCTTCGGAGGAAGCGGATAAGGAGGAACGGATGTGAAGCAGGTGATTTTATGCCGAAGTTAATCCGACCACCCAAGGATGCGGATGTCACGGTTTTTATGCGGATGCTGTTTCTTAGGACAGAGCGGGAGATTATCCGGGAAATTAACCGGAAGCGCAAAGCGGGGCTTGTGGACTATGCAGAGGTAGCTTCACTAGAGAGGGTACAGCGTACCCTGCAAACCATGGTGGATGAATCCTGGAGTTATGTGCCGACGATGATTGAAACGATTTTCTATCATTCAGCGAAGGATGCCGCCGGATATCGCAATGCCAGGGCACTTACCACAGTTCAAACCGCTATAGTGCAGCAGTTAAGCAATAATCTTTTGGGAGAACTTACTGAAGCTTCGGAGGGAGCCTTTAAGAGCGTACAGAAGCTTTATACGATTGCCCGGTTGGAGGCGGATCCGTTTCGTGAGATTGCTTTAAAGCAGGTTTTATCTCAGGAGGCATCCGGCAGTGGATGGATGATAAACAGCGCTAGGATGGCTCAGGAAATGCAGAATAAAGGAATTCCTGCTTTTGTCGATAAGGCAGGAAGGCAGTGGAGTCTGCGGGATTACAGCAACATGGCTGTGCGGACGACGGCAAGGCAGGCAGAGGTAGCGGCTATCCTTTCCGCTGATGATTATGACTTATGGCAGATTGTGAAAATCGGAAGCACCTGCCCGGTGTGCGCACCACTGGAAGGAAGGGTGTACAGTAAGAGTGGGACGAATCCGGATTACCCGCCGCTTACACTGGCTTTCGGGAAGATTGATAAGGCCGGGCCGGATGACTTGACGAATACATACTTAAACATTCATCCGAACTGTTTGCACAGCCTGGTCCGCTATACGACCATTGGGAAAACAGATAAGCAAATCCAGAAGGATAAAGACTTTTCTAATCCGGAGAAGAATCCGTTAAACCGGGACCCGAGGACGAAGAAGCAGATAAAAGCGTATCAGGATAAGGTTAAGGCTCGGCAGAAACTTATACGGGACAGAAAACAGCATAAGGAATATCGGACAGTATTAGGAAATGAAGTCCCGAAAGACTTTGCAAAATTTCAGGAGATGAAGTATAATTATCCTGAGAAGTTTGCCTATGCAAAAGGGCTGAAAAAATATCTGGAACAGTATCCTACGAGTAATAAACGATTCTATGATGCAGGAAATGAACTGAAAAAACTTGGAATTAAAAAAGGGTTACTTATTCCACCAGTACGAAAACAAGCATTTATTCTCCCAGAGGGAAAACATGATCCATATCATATTATGCGTCGAATGATGGAGCGAAATATTACGGATGATGATGTGCGTGGATATATGAAAAATGCTAAAGCAATGTTTGTTCAGTGGGGAGGTCAAAGACAACTTTTTGTTGGTAATCAGGGAATGTGTCTTATCACAAAGCAAGGTGATGAATGGATATATAAAACGGCATGGTCAAAACATGAATTTGACGAAGAATCAGAAAAGATTATGGAGGTGTTGAAAAATGTTGGATTATGAAGCTGACCATTATTGTCCAGCATACAAAAGGGTAATTTGCGCAGATTTATGTTATGATTCTTTGTGCTGTTTGACTGGAATGTTTAAAATTTCATCGACGAAAGAATTAGCTGAAATTAAAGATATTGACGCGGCGAGAAAAATTTGCAAGGCTTGTCCATATAGCGATTTAAGTGGTGGACTGGATGAGTGGGATGGAAATTTAACATAATTAACAGGAAAGGAAGTAAACTATGCTTGCCTATTATGGTTACACGATAAGCCCTAACCAGTTAGAAACTGGCGAGGGCTTTTTAATATGCCGCAATGTGCCCATCGCCCGCACGGGTACACAGGAATATCTTGGCCGGGAAATAGGGCTTGACGGAGCAGACTCTGAACGGTTAGTCACGGTGTATCGTTCGCCTGAGGAAGTATTTTCTGATGCGGCTCTGGCTTCGTTTGAGGGAAAGCCCGCGACGAATGACCATCCCCCCGATTTAATTGGCCCTGATGATGTGGCCGTCTATGAAAAAGGCCATGCACAGAATATCCGGCGGGGAAGCGGAGAATGGGCAGATTACATTCTGGCGGATCTGCACATTCACGACCGCGAATTAATTGACGCTGTCCAGAACGGAAAGCGGGAAATCTCCTGTGGATATACCTGTGAGTATGTGGAAAATGCCGATGGCACCTACAGCCAGAAAAATATTAGAGGGAATCACATAGCGGTAGTTGACCGGGGAAGAGCCGGGAAACGGGCCGCTATTTTAGATTCAGATACAGTGAGTAAAGCACAGGCCAAGAGGCCGGAAAGGAAAGCAATGAAGAAAAATGGGTTATTTTTTAAACTCTTCGGGCAGGCGGCAAAGGATAAAAGCCCGGAGGAAATCGAACAGTTAGCCATGGATGCGGCGGAAGCTTTCGATGAGGAGGCAAAACCCTTTGCCGGGGAAGCAGTAAAGAAAGAGGAGGCTGCCGATGCAAAAAGCGAACAAAATCCGACCACAGAGGTTAAAGATGATGAGGCTGCTTTAGATGCACTTGCCGAAAAGATTATGGCACGGATGGCGGCAAAGAAGGAGAAAGAGGAGAACAAAGATTCTCTGGATGCTGCTATTGAGCAGTTGAGCGAGGGGAAGAAAGAAACAGAACCAGGTGAAACATCTACGGATGAAGAAGCTTCCCGCGTTGTGCCCGCAGAGGAATCGGATAAGAATTGCGGAATGGATGCTGCACTTGCCCTGGGAATTCTTAAGACCATGCGTCCGGTGGTAGCAGCAATCAAGGATGATGCACAGCGCAAGGCCGTATCAGACGCTCTGCTTGGCTGCGTGGCGGTACAGGATGGGAAAAGCGATATTGCTTCCATCCTTCAGGCCAGCCAGAATAATGCTAAGAAAGCAGCAGGAGATGGATTAAAGAGCATGGATAATGATGCTATTCAGGCGCTCTATGATAGTATGAACCCGCATAAAAGAAAGGAGAACAAGTGATGAAAGGACAGGTTATCGGTAAAAAAATGCCCCATGGATATGCAGGAAGCTACTCCCGTCAGCCGGATATGGTGGTGGATACAGTGTCGCTTGCAGGAGTATCAGAACTTTCTTTCGGGGCACCTGTAGTTATGGGAGCGAACGGAAGTGCACAGGTTTGGGAGGAATCCTCTACGGCTTCTAACTTTTGGGGGATAGCCGTGCGGGAAGTAAAGTCCGCATATGACTACATGAACCAGAATCAAGGCACATATCGTCCGGGAGATGCAGTTCCGGTGATGAAACGCGGATGTGTCAATGTTATCTGTCAGGCAGGGACACCGGCACCGGGCGGCAAGGTTTATGTGCGGATAAAGGCAAATGCGGCAAAACCCAATGCAGTTGTTGGCGGGTTTGAAGCTGCATCGGACGAAGGAAACACTGTGGAATTAACCAATGCGCAGTGGAAAGGCGCAGCAGATGCCAATGGGGTAGCGGAACTGCGTATTCTGACAGTACTTAATGCATAAGGAGGTTTGAAGAGATGGCATTTAAGAATGTAGGAACTTTTGATTTGGGAAAAACAGCCTCACGGTCGGCAGCGCAAGGGGGAAATGCGGCGGTTTTTAACATGGATGCTGCGGGCATTGCTTCCGGAGGTGCTTTTTTAAATTCAGAACTGGAAAAACGGGATATGCTGGTTCGTACTCCGCTTACCAGCTTTACCTATGGTCGTGACCTTCCTATTCGGGTTGGCGGCGGATGGGCAGAATTTATCTCCGCAATGCAGGTAGGCTATGGAATCAGCGGCGGTTCAGGGGATGGCATTGTTCATTCTGGCGGAGCAAATGGTATCCCTATGGTTCAGGCAGACTTTTCTAAGGGAACCTATAAAGCGCATATGATTGCCGCCGGAACCCGTGTGATGTGGATTGATATGCAGCGCGGAAATATGACCGGACGCAACATTGACAGCCTGTTGCGCGAAGGTTTGCGAATGACCTATGATAAACATATGGATGAAAATGCCTATGTGGGATTTTTGCGGTATGGCACAACCGGACTGGTAAATAATCCGGATGTTGTGGTTATGGATGCATCCTCTAATGAGGAAACAACTCCAAAGACAAATTGGAAGAGCAAAACCCCTGATCAGATTCTGGCAGATGTCAATGACGCGATTTTATCAGGCTGGGAGAAGGCAGAGTATGACCTTGATGCCATTCCCAATCATATCATTATGCCTTATGAACAGTACAATTACATTGCCACAAAAAAAGTAACAGACCAGGCAGAAAAGACAATCCTGACCTTCCTGTTGGAAAATAATGTGGCAAAACATAATGGTTCGGATTTATTTATCGGGGCAACCGTCTGGTGCAAGGGGGCGGGAGATGATGGTGTGGATCGCATGGTGGTGTATTGCAATAAAGAAAGATATATTGCCATGGATGAACTTGCACCGCTTACTAGAGCC
>Ga0137306_101570_pt1 | contig 22444 bp, 21 predicted proteins | sample Inofroosms_March_FD_97187 | JGI IMG/M metagenome (GOLD analysis project Ga0137306, IMG submission 97187) | Mouse cecal microbial communities from Vienna, Austria - N-Acetylneuraminic and N-Acetylglucosamine D2O microcosms_March | ecosystem: Host-associated > Mammals > Digestive system > Large...
AATAATATCTTATCTATTCTTTATAATAGCTGCGGTAAAAAGACATTCCTGTCTGTCTCCGCTGCCTTAACTTTGGAAGCTGTCATGAGTCTGACCCTATTTATTTTTGCGACCGTTTGCCTTATGACTCCTATGAAGATTATGAACACAGAGAGAAAGATACAGGCAGTTTTGGAAGAGATGGGCGAGGACTTTAGTCAATATGCATATATACAGAATGTTTTGGAGAAGGGAAAGCTATCTTTCGTGGTTGGAGTAGGAGATTTTGTAAAAGAATTCAGTCGTCAGATGGTGTCAGGAGTTGCGCAAGGTTATGCTCAAGTAGAGGTAATGGATCATATAGATACAAAAGCAATAACACAGATTCGGATGCAACGCTCGCAAGTTCTAGAGGATGGCGAAACCATTGATTTATTAATTGATTATGAAATTCGGTTGCCGTTTTCCGTGCTTGGACTTTCATCGTTAGAACGGACGATGCGTTGTAGAAGACGGGCTTGGATAGGAAAAGAGGGAAAAGATTATGGCGCAGGACAGGGAGAAGAAGATCCCACTGTTTATATAGGAAAAACCAGTACACGTTATCATAAAAGTCGAAGTTGTCATTATCTGGCTAATAACTTAACAGGGGTATCTTTAGATAAGATAGAAGAAATGCGAAATAATAGCGGGGGAAAGTATTATCCTTGTTCAGAATGTGGGAAAAGAGTTAAAAAAATGGTTTATATTATGCCAAGTGGCAGAAGTTATCATTCAAGCAAAAACTGTACGGCAATTATCGCATATGTACGAACAGTAAGATTATCAGAAGTAAAGAATATGGGAGCTTGTTCTTATTGTGGAAAATAGAAAAGGTATAGTAGAAAAATCAAAATGGGCGACAAGGAAAGGAGAAAAGAATGGAGGGGCAAGAGATAGGATGGCTGTTGTTTGGGATATTTTTGTTTATAGCAGCAATGCAAGATTTAAGAAGCAAGCAGGTAGAGCTGTGGGTGTTTATTTTGTTTGGAATTTTGGCATTTGGACTGAAAGTGTTTTTATGGTTACGATCAGGAACTTCTATTTGCTGGTGGGAACATTTAAAAGAAAGCTGTTTAGGGTTGGGACTTTTGGGATTAGGAAAATTTTGCCAAGGTGAAATTGGTGCAGGGGATGGATTGTTTTTTTTAATTAGTGGATGGTTGCTTGGGTTTAGAGAAAATTTGTTGATGTTTTACGGAGGAGTAATGTTTTGCGGATTATATGCAATGACAACTTTTGTGTGGTATCGAATATGTAAAAAAACTAAAATAGGAAAAGTAACAATTCCTTTTTTGCCTTTTGTAGCAGTTTGGGGCGTTGTGTTGATATCTGTCCAATCATTATTTTGAGGAAGGAACGGAGAGTATGAGACGTGGAGTCAGGGCAAGTTATACAATAGAAGCTGCAGGGGTGATGGCAGCAATGTTTTTTACTGTTATGGTTCTTTTAAATCAGGCATTTCATATTCGATCCGAAACGGTAGGAAATTTTACTGTCCATGAAAATGTAGAGCGAGAACGCCATAAGATTGAGAATCAGGATGAGTTGGAGATAAGCCGGCAAGCACAAGGAATGCGTTGGAGCATAGAGCTTACCGCCCCAGTATTTTGTCCAGAAAACAATTTGCGAATGTGGAGTCTGGCGGAATGAATACATAAGAGAGGAAAATTACCTATGAAAATTAACTATCAAAGGGAGTTCCGACATAATTATTTAATCATTGATCCAGAAGAATTGGTATGGCAAGGATATGAGAGCCAAATGTTGCTAAGGAATCAAATTGAGGGAGTCTTACGGCTTCAGATTAGGCAGATAGATGAAAAAATCCGATTTTTTTATGAGATTACTTCTAAACAACCATTATCCAGAATATTAGAAAACCGGAATATTCAAGCAGAAGAAATTCGAAAATTGATGTTAGGACTTTTTGGAGTATTAGAAAGGATGGATATTTACCTATTGAGGGAAGAGAACATTTTTTTGGAACCAGAATATTTATATGTGGATCCAGATACTTTTCGGGTATGGCTATGTGTAATACCAGGTTTGAAAAAGAATTTTTCGGAAAATTTTGGAAAGCTGCTGGAATATTTGCTTGGCAGTGTAAACCATCAGGACAAAGAAAGCGTAGTGTTGGCATATGGATTGTATCAAGAGACCCGCAAAGAAAATTATGGATTGGCAGATCTAATACGTATGTTACAGGGAGGACAAAAACAAAAAGAAGAATCCGTATATTGTCAGGATAGAAATCGAAAGATATGTGAACAAAAAAATGAATTTTCTGAAACTGAGGAAGATATGGGGGGAGAAAGGACTTTTAAAGATGAGAAAAGATTTTATCATGGAATGGACGAAAAGGAAAGAAGACAACAGGAGACAGAGGGAAAAATTCCGTGGAAAAAGAAATGGAAACAATGGAAGGATCAATTTTCCCGAAAATCAGATAAAGAGGAGATATTACCGACACGCGTGCCATGGGAGATGATGTTTCAGGATCTGTCATCTGAAAATAATCAGGAAAAAGAAACTCTTAAACAAAAATATGAAAAGGAATCATCACAGACGATGACAGGGCAGGGAACTGTTTTACTGGCAGACTTTTCGACAGGAACAGAGCAGAGAACGCTGCGGGCGCTAGATAGAGAAGATATGGATATTCCTATTTTATATTATCCATTTATTATTGGAAAGCAGGAAAATTTGGTGGACTTTAAATTGGATCGGAATACAGTCAGTCGTCTTCATATAAGAATAGATAAAAGAGGCGACAGTTATTGGATCAAAGATCTAAATTCTACAAATGGTACTTTACTTCGAGGCCGCTTACTGGAAAATAATGAGGAAGCAGAAATATATGCGGGGGATGAAATCTGTATTGCACGGTTTCGCTACCGATTTGAATAAATGTCTAGACAGATTCCCAATGTCATTTAGATAAGGAAACGAGAAGCATAATCAAAGAAATAAGGCGAGAACCAACGCCAAACCGTCTGCGGAATTTTGACTTTGCAGAGATTTAGAAGTCCTTAAATCCCGGAATTTGGCGTTGAAACGAAAATATACTCTGTTTGAACGGAGTGAGTTTGTATATTTTCGTTTCGTTTTTAGCAAAAGTCAGGGGTTTTAGGAATTCTTAATCTCGAAACCGGAAAAAGGAGCAGACGGTTTGGCGTTGGTTCTCGCCTTATTTCTTTGATTATGCTTCTCGTTTCCTTATCTAAATGACATTGGACAGATTCCTTGAGTTTTTTTATAGATTATGATATAGTTTGATTACTTATTTTTAAATATTATTGAAGGTTTAGGAGGGATTGGCTCATGTGTCAAGAACAGAAATGTAAATGTAAAAAACCATACTATATCACTACAGCGATTGCTTATACATCTGGGAAACCGCATATTGGAAATACCTATGAGATTGTGTTGGCAGATAGCATTGCCCGTTTTAAACGGGAACAAGGCTATGATGTGCGTTTTCAGACTGGAACAGATGAGCATGGACAGAAGATCGAATTAAAAGCACAGGAGGCTGGTATTACACCTCAGGAATATGTGGATGGGGTAGCTTCCCAGATTCAGGGAATTTGGGATTTGATGAATACTTCCTATGACAAATTTATCCGTACTACAGATAAAGATCATGAGGCGATGGTTCAGAATATATTTAAAAAATTATATGATCAGGGAGATATTTACAAAGGATATTATGAAGGGCTTTATTGTACACCCTGTGAATCCTTCTTTACAGAATCTCAGCTGGTAGATGGCAAATGTCCGGATTGTGGGCGTGAGGTACAACCGGCTAAGGAAGAAGCGTATTTCTTTAAAATGAGTAAATATGCAGATCGTCTCATTGAGCATATCAATACTCATCCAGAATTTATCCAGCCAGTAGCGCGAAAAAATGAAATGATGAATAATTTCTTGCTTCCTGGTTTACAGGATTTGTGTGTATCTCGAACTTCTTTTACCTGGGGAATTCCTGTCAGTTTTGATCCGAAGCATGTGACTTATGTATGGTTGGATGCATTGACTAACTATATTACCGGACTAGGCTATGACAGTGATGGGAAGCATGGAGAGTTATATCACAAATATTGGCCGGCAGATTTGCATTTGATTGGAAAGGATATTATCCGTTTTCATACGATTTACTGGCCTATTTTTCTGATGGCATTGGATATCCCGTTGCCAAAACAAGTGTTTGGTCATCCGTGGCTTTTGCAAAGCGGCGGAAAGATGAGCAAATCAAAAGGAAATGTGCTATATGCAGATACACTGGCAGAGATGTTTGGCGTAGATGCGGTACGTTATTTTGTGTTGCATGAAATGCCTTTTGATAATGATGGGGTGATTTCGTGGGAGTTGATGGTAGAACGCTTGAATTCGGATCTGGCGAATATTTTAGGAAATCTGGTGAATCGAACCGTTTCAATGTCGAATAAATATTTTGGCGGTGAAGTACAGAACGGCGGTGTAGGAGCAGCAGAGGATGAAGATTTGAAGACTGTGGTGCTAGAAGCTGTGAAAAAAACAGAGATAAAAATGGATGAGCTTCGGGTAGCAGATGCAATTGGTGAGATTTTCAATATTTTCCGTCGCTGTAATAAATATATTGATGAAACTATGCCATGGGCATTGGCGAAAGATGCGGCAAAAAAAGATCGTTTGGCTACCGTACTCTATAATTTGGCAGAGGCAATTACCATTGGCGCGTCTTTGCTGGAATCTTTTATGCCAGAAACTTCTGCTAAGATTTTGAACCAATTGAGTGTTTCTAAGAGAAGTCTTAAAGAAATGGATGTGTTTGGGAAATATCCTTCTGGTAGCAAAGTGACAGATAAACCGGAGATTTTATTTGCCCGTATGGATGTAGAAAAAGTATTAGAACAAGTGGATACGATACAGGCTTCTGATGTTGAGGCAAATAAAAGCGAGGAAGAAAAAACAAGCGAGAATGGGGGAGAAGAGAATAAAGATAAGAAAGGGATTGATGTGGAAGCCAAGCCGGAAATTACCTACGATGATTTTGCCCGTCTTCAGTTTCAGGTAGGAGAAATTATTGCTTGTGAGGCAGTTCCAAAATCCAGAAAGCTTTTGTGCTCGAAAGTGAAGATTGGAAGTCAGGTAAGACAGATTGTCAGTGGCATTAAGGCTTACTATACTCCGGAGGAGATGGTGGGCAAGAAAGTTATGGTAGTTGTAAATCTGAAGCCGGCTAAGCTTGCAGGGATCTTGTCAGAAGGAATGTTGCTGTGTGCTGAGGACGCAGAGGGGAATCTAAGTTTGATGGTGCCAGAAAAAGAAATGCCAGATGGAGCAGAAATCTGTTGATATCAATGAAAAATATTAATAAAGGCATTAGCGGCAGTAACTTGAAAATTATTGCGGCTGTCACTATGCTGATTGATCATATAGGATTTTTGTTGCTAGGTTATGGAGTGTTACAGATGTTTCCTGGATCCACGCGACAGTATTCAGAGTGGTATGGAGTATATCATTTGATGCGTTGCGTGGGACGGGTTGCATTTCCTATTTATGCATTTCTTTTAACGGAAGGAATTGCACATACTCGAGACTGGAAGAAATATGGGTTGCGATTGGGAATATTTGCTGTTCTTTCAGAAATCCCTTTTGATTTAATGTGTTTTCAGAAGCCCATATGTGGAGAGACACAAAATATATTTTTTACTTTATTAATTGGACTTTTGACAGTAGAGGCGGCAGAATATGCAGCGAGAAAAATATCTGGTGAAAAAATAATTTTGGTATGGATTACAACTGGTACATGTGGTTGTATAGCAGCTGTTTTGTTGAGAACGGATTATGATTATATAGGAGTTCTGTTGATTGTGCTGTTATATTTGCTTCGGGAGAGACGTATAGGACAGTGTGTGGCAGGTTTTTTCTGGATTTCTGCAAATTTGTCAGGAATAGGTTTTCTTTTAGGGGTTGCAGTTTCATTTTTGCTGATTGGAATTTATAACGGAGAGCGGGGAAACAAAAGGGGAAAATATATTTTTTATATTTTTTATCCCGTTCATCTGTTGGTATTATATTTGATTTATCAATGGCTGATGCAGAATATCGGGAAATTTTAGTATTAAAAAAGTTTTGTTTTATTAAGAGTTAGGTCGATGAATTTGAGGTGTGGACATGAAGATATTTGATACCCATGCCCATTATGACGATGTGGCATTTGATGGAGATCGGGAACAGTTGCTGAATTGTTTAATGGAAAATGGAATTGGAAACATAATAAATGTAGGAGCGGATATCCAGAGTACGAGGAACACTTTATTGCTCACTCAACAGTATCCGTTTGTTTATGGCGCAGTAGGGGTTCATCCTAATGAGACGGGGGAACTGAATGATGAGCAGATGAATTGGCTGAGACAGATAGCCAGAAAAGAAAAAATTATTGCAATTGGTGAGATTGGTTTGGATTATTATTGGAAGGAGCCCGAGCCAGAGATACAGAAATATTGGTTCATTCGTCAATTGGAATTGGCACGGGAAATAAAACTTCCAATTATCGTTCATAGTCGGGATGCTGCCAGAGATACGTTGGACATTATAAAGGCAGAACGGGCGGAAGAGATAGGAGGAGTGATTCATTGCTTTTCTTATGGGATGGAACTGGCAAGAGAATATTTGCAGATGGGATTTTATTTAGGAATTGGCGGAGTGATTACATTTCGTAATGCAAAAAAGCTAAAAGAAGTAGTAAAATATGCACCTTTAGATCAACTTGTTTTGGAGACAGACTGTCCCTATCTTTCCCCAGAGCCGAATCGGGGAAAGCGAAATTCCTCTCTGAATCTGCCTTATGTAGCAGAACAAATTGGAAAGATAAAAGGCATTCCGGCAGATGAGGTAATAGCAATCACCAGCCGGAATGCAGAGAAATTATTTTTTTGATTTTTTACGATTATTTTGTCAGGACAGAAACACCAGTATCTTGTACAGCACCGCCGAGAGATTCACCTTCCAGTGCTTTTACGGCAGCTTTGACGCCTTCTTCACCCATAACATCTGGGTTCTGAGCCATGGTGCAAAGCAGATAACCATCGTTAATCAAATTCATAATAGCATCCGATTTGTCGAAACCAACTCCAACAATACCAGAATTACCAGAAGCTTTGATGGCATTACCAGTACCAGTAGTGGAACCTTCATTACAACCGAAGATACCTACAACACCTTGGGTGATATAATTTTCTGCGATTGTCTGTGATTTGGCAGCATCGCCTTCCCCATACTGGGTTTCCATTAATTCATAACCTTTGCCATCAAAAGCAGAGCGGAAGCCATTTTCTCTTTTAACGGTAGAATCGGTAGCAGCATTTACGTTAACAATACCAATCTTACCAGAAGTAACACCAGCAGCCTCGAGAGCTTTGATCATTTCTTCACCAGCAGTTTTACCAGCCGCTTCATTATCTGTGGAGAAAGTGGCCTCAGCGTCAACATTGGCAGGAGAATCTACGTAAACAATTTTTACACCGGAGGAAGCCGCTTCCTTCAGAGCAGAAGAGATCGCGTCTGGACCATTCGCAGCGACGATGATCGCCTGATATCCGCCAGCTACTGCATTATTGACACATTCGATTTGTTGCGCATCATCTTTCGTATTGGGAGACATGAAAGTAACGGATACACCAAGTTCTTCGGCGGCTTTTTGTGCACCATCATTTAAAGTAACCCAGTGCTGATCGATAGAATCCATAGTAATCAAGGCAATTTTGACATCTCCAGATGCCGTTGTAGCCGTAGTCTCGGCTGCACTTTCTGTGGGAGCTGCTTCGCTTCCTGCAGAAGCAGCGGCACTCTCTGCGGGTTTAGAACTGCTGCAACCAGTGATAGATGCAGCTAGAAGAGCAGCACAACTAAACATAGCAAGTAACTTTTTCTTCATAAAAAACATCCTCCTTTTTATTAGTTGAAAGAGCTTATAATTAACCGTTTATAAAAAGAACGGTTAAATATCATGAATTTGCTTTCTTCCTGAAATTTCCAGAACGAACTACCACATCAAGAAGAACAGAAAAGACAACAATGATACCAATAACCAAACGCTGAATACCCACTTGTGCACCAATCATATTAAGACCATTCTCAAGGGTTTGCCATACAGCAGCACCAGCAAAAGTTCCCAACAATAAACCCGTTCCTCCAAGAGGAGAAATTCCTCCGATTACACCAGCAGCAACCCCGTACATCTCATACATATTTCCCGCTTCCATGTTTCCCATACCAGCCTGGGCACAGAGGATTAGTCCTACCACACAAGCACATACAGCGCTTACCAAGTATGCTTTGATAGTGGTGTTGACAACATTTACTCCAGAAAGTTTTGCTGCGTCAACATTAGAACCGATGGCGTAGATATGTCGTCCGGTCCGGGTTTTAGATAATAAAAAGAAGAATACCAGAAACAAAATTAACGCAATCCAAAAGGTATTAAAAATTCCTAAAGTTTTACCGTAGTAAAAAAAGTTTTGAAAGCGATCGCCTGCCTCTTTGCCTATTCCGGTAGCTATGGCATCCGTATTCCGGTTGTTATTGACCATATAGGCGGCACCACGGGATACAAACATGGTACCTAAAGTAGCGATAAATGGTGGTAATTTGAATTTGCCAACCAAAATGCCATTGATTACACCACAGCAGAGACAACAGATTAAGGCAACTACGATAGCAATCATTGGATGGATACCCATGGTCATCAAGGTTGCAGAAATCATGGCGCTCATACCAACCATGGAACCGATGGAAAGATCAATATTTCCAGTAATAAGCAGATAACTTTGACCAACACCGATTAGCAGGTATTTGGACATGGAACGAAGCAAATTCATTACGTTTTGTCCGGAAAATACATTGCGGTCAATGATACCGAAAGCGACATAAATAATAATTAATCCAGCAAAAGCAGTAATTACTGCTCCCATTCCACGAGTTCCTAAAAGCCGTTTGAAAGTGCCTTGCTTATTTTCTTTCATTGTTCTTATCCTCCCTTTAACTTGCCTGTTGTTTCTTTTCGAATTCGGTAGCATATTTCAATACTTCATTTTGGGTAGTATCCCGTGCCATCACTTCTCCGGTGATGCGTCCATCACACATAACGATTACCCGATCCGCGATTCCTAAAACTTCTGGCATTTCGGAAGAAACAAACATGACAGCAATGCCCTCTTGTTTCAGTTTGTTCATCAGATTATAGATTTCTACCTTAGCACCCACATCAATTCCTCTGGTAGGCTCATCAAATATGACTACACGAGAATTACGGGCCAGCCATTTGCCGACGACAACTTTCTGTTGGTTACCGCCGGAAAGATTCGCAGCATTGATTTCCACAGAGGGAGTTTTAATAAGCAGATTTCGAACGGCTTCTTCACAAAGCTGGTCCTCTTTACTGCCGCGGATCACGCCCATAGCATTACAAAGCAGATCAAGATTGGGGAGAGCCAAATTATGACGAATACTTAATTTTGTGCAAAGTCCATCTTTTTTTCTGTCTTCTGGAGCCAAAACAATACCAGCGCGGATAGCATCCATAGGACATTGGATAGAAATTTCTTTGTCATCTAGAAAAATTTGACCATTTGATTTGGGATCAACACCAAAGATTGCCCGGGTAGTTTCCGTACGGCCAGCACCCATCAATCCGGCAAAGCCAACAATCTCTCCTTCATAAAGAGAAAAATTGATATCCCGAACCAGTTTTCCAGCATTCAGATTCCGCACTTCAAAAATCTTTTTCCCTTTTGTGCAGGAAACCCGCGGAAATTGTTCTTTTATCTCTCGACCAACCATGTTAGCGATAATTTGATCCATGGTCATAGAATGAAATTCGCCGTCAGTAATATATTGTCCATCTCGCATAATTGTTACCCGATCCACAATAGCTTGTAGTTCTTCCAAACGATGAGAGATATAAACAATACCACAGCCATCCGCTTTCAATTTACGGATAATCCGAAATAATTCATCAATTTCCTTAGCAGTCAGGGAAGAGGTAGGCTCATCCATAATTAAAATTTTGGCATGAATTGATAATGCCTTTGCAATCTCGACCATTTGCTGTTTGGAAACAGGAAGATCACCTACTGTTTGTCGAGGATCAATATCGATTTTCAGTTGGCCAAGAATATCGGCAGCTTCGGCTTCCATTTCACTATTTTTTAGAATCATTCCATTGACTTTTTCACGACCTAAAAACATATTCTCTGTCACCGACAAATGACGGCACATGTTTAATTCCTGATGAATAATTGCTACGCCAGCGGCCTGGGCCTGTTTAGGAGTTAAATTATCATATTCTTTGCCAAATATTTTCATCGATCCACCATCTTTTGTATATACACCGCTTAGAATTTTCATCAAGGTGGATTTTCCAGCTCCATTCTCACCTAGGAGTGCCATAACCTCTCCAGAACGAAGTTCAAAATTTACATTATCAAGAGCCTTTACACCGGGAAAGGTTTTGACAATGTTTTTCATAGAAACAATTACTTCTCCCATCTGTTTCCCCACTTTCTTTTTCTGCATTAAGACTGGCTGCTAAAGTGTATTAAAACATTCAAGTACATATGCGCATGGCTACACAGAGAGCAGCAGTGTCTCCTAAAGATTCTCCTAAACCAGCAGGAACAATAGTACATGCTTTCTGACTGGTAGAAAGAGCTTCGGTCTCTAATACCTGATACATGGCTTGTACCATAAATTGTCCGGAGCGTATAAAAATGCTTCCGATTACAATTCGATCTGGATTCAAGATATCGATCAAGATTGCGATCAATTTACCTAAGTATTGCCCAGTCTGTTCCCAGATTTTTATAGCAGAAGTGTCTCCAGCAACTGCTAATTCGGATAGTTGTGCGGCGCTGCCAAGGCCATATTGAGCAATACCTCCGCCACTACAGTAACCTTCATAAGAACCAGCTTTGCCAAATCCTACATGACCATGTTCAAAAAGTCGGATATGACCTACTTCGCCAGCCATGCCGGATGCGCCTCGATATAGTTTTCCATTAAATATGAGACCGGCACCGAGTCCAGTTCCAAAGGTAAGAAAGACCATATTTTTACAACCTTGTCCGGCGCCGAAATGCCATTCAGCCATTGCACAGGCGTTGGCATCATTTTCCAGATAAGCTGGTACGTTAAATTGTTGTGTCAATAACTCTGTGATAGGAACACAATCCCAACCTGGTAGATTGGGAGGCCCTAAAATAATTCCTCTTTTGCTATCCAAAGGACCTCCACAACTGACACCGATGGCTTTTACTTGTTCAGACCAGAGGTGTCGTACGGCTTTGAAAAGTTCTTGCAGAGTTGTTGTTTTATCTTTGGTGATAAAACGGATTTTTTCTAAAATTTGCCCTTTTTCATTTCCGCGAACTATGGCACATTTAGTTCCTCCGATATCAATACCAATGTATTCTTTCATAGATTTATTATCCTTCACATAAAATTAGTATAACATGATAAAAAGAACTTAAAAAGAGGGTATTCTTTCGGTTAAGGTGGACAATCTTTTGATTTTTCATTACCAATCCACTTGGTCAAATTCGTTTTTATTATAAGAAGCAACACAAGTTCCATTTTCTACAATCAATAATCGATCAGAGATCATTAAGGTATCAGAAACATTAGTCGTAATGATCAATATGGCAGTTCCCGTTTTTAGAATTTCCTGCAGCAATGCCAGAATTCGCAACCGAACAATCATGTCTCCGTTAGCCAGTGGTTGAATGCATATCAGAACACGAGGATGAAAAAGGAGAATTCGGTAGTATACTAAAGCAATTTGCTCTTCTAATGGTAAATGAGTGACTATAGATTCTTCAATAAAATCCCCAACAAGGGGACCAAATTCGTTTTTAATACTTCGATAGATTTTTTCAGGAATGAAACTTTGCTGTAACTTTCTGTCTAGAAGAAAGGTCAGATTTTCCATATAACTTCGTTCATGAAATAATAACGATTTTGAGCAGTCCTTGGGAATTACAGCAATTCCAGCTTTCAGATAATCGGCGGCTCGTTCCGGTGTATATGGTTCATGATCCAGAGTAATCCGGCCTTGGAAGCATATGCCAGTTCCCGTCATCAAAGATAAAATATCTTCAGCAATCCGATTATCCATATCTAGAATGGTAAGGCACTCTGCTCGATGAAGAACAAAACGCAGACCATGGAGATTTTTCCCGTGAACACTATGAAAATGTAAGACGCCATCTTCCTGCTCCGGATTTGTTTGCGAACCAGGAAGATACCAGTCAGTAATATACGGAGAAATCCCTTCATCCGTCATTTCATTACGTTCAAAAACTTTGATAATTCGGCCATCGAAAAATAATGAAGTGCGGTCGGCGATGAGAAATACTTCTTGATGATGATTTCCAATATAAAGAATAGAGACGCCGTTTTTTTGTACTAGACGTAACATATCCTGGAATTGCATCAATTCATATTGACTTAAAAAATTTCCTGGATTATCAATAATTATCAGTTTACATCCCATAAGCAGTGCTTTTCCTAATTCGATCAGACATCGTTCTAAAGGAGTTAAAGCAGATACACGTTTATTTACATTAACTTTGAGTCCGTTTTCTCCAAAAAATTTGTTTGCTTGTTCTCGGAGGACACGTTCATTAATAAAATATTTTTTAAATCCCTTCCGAAGGACAAATAAATTATCTACCACACTCAGTCCTTCAACCAGATGACTCATCTGTTCGATTACATAAACTCGGTTGAATGTTCCACTGCTATGGGAATACGTGTTGACGATTTGACCATCATACCAGACAGTTCCAAAAGAAATGGGAAGATTTTGACATATGAGTTGAATTAACTGGTCATATCCTCGGTTACGTCCGGCAACCAGGCCCATGATTTCTCCGGCAAACATCTGAAAATTCAAATTATCCAATAAAGATTCTCCATTTTGAAGTAAACTTACATGATTCATTCGCAGCAATTCCCGCTTCATAGGTTCCTCTTTCTATGTCACTGTTACTCTCACAAGAGTTCATGATTCACATACCAATGGCAAAGTGATCAAGACATCGGTTCCGGCTCCTTCCCGGCTATAAAAGGTAATACCATATTCTTCTCCAAAAAGCAATTTAATACGATTATTTACATTGACAAGAGCAATGCCACCCTTTCTGCTATTTTCTGGCTCCTGGACATCATCCAGGGTAAGCCGTCGCATTTTTTCGTTAAGTAATTTTAATTTTTCTTCTGTCATTCCCATACCATCATCAGAGATTCGAATACGCAGGCGCTCATTGCTGATGCAAATGCGAATTACCAAGTTTCCTTTTCCAATTTTTCGTTCGATTCCATGATAGATGGAATTTTCTACAATAGGCTGGAGTGTAAGTTTTGGAAGTCGAAATTGGAGAATTTCTAATTCATCCAGCTCATCATCATGATCATATTCAATATGTAGCGCGAGTTTTTCGCCAAAACGAAATTGTTGGATATAATAATAATTCTCAATATTAGCTAATTCATCTTCTAATGTCACCAGATTTTCCACTTGAGAGATTGTGTAGCGGAAAAAAGTTGCCAATGCTTCCGTCATTTCTGCAATACTGTCCAGTCCGGCTAAGAGAGCCTCGCTTCGAATGCCTTCTAGTGTATTATAAAGAAAGTGAGGATTAATCTGGTTTTGTAATGCTAGATATTCTGCTTGTTTTTTTGACACATTGATTAAATGATTTTTATCAATCATTTCATTAAGGAGGAGAATAGCCTGGTCACTTTCCGGTGTAAGTGGGTGACGTAGATGGAACAAATCGTTGAGAACATATCCCATGACAAATTGTTCATAAATTTTTCTGGTTTCCCGATAAGGGATTGCAATCCATCGAAAAAGGAAAAAGTGGTAACCGATAATAGAAAAGGTCAGCAAAAGTACCGGGATTATGTTTAATGCATGTTGCAGAGAAAAAAACCAGAGAAGTGCCAAAGAAATAAATAAAAGTATGGTTCCTGCGCCAGCAGCAAAAAGAATCCGGTAGGACAGATATTTTAATTTTTTAGTCATGAATACAACTTTCTATACTCATTAGGTTTCAGACCCGAGTATTTAGTAAAGGTTTTAGTGAAATGACGGACATCGTTATAGCCAACTAATCCGCAAATATCGGCGACTGTGCGGTTTGTTTCTTTAAGAAGCCGTTTTGCTGCATCCATACGGATTTTGGAGAGATACTCTAGAAAAGTCATACCTGTGTCCTTTTTAAATACCGTACTGAGATAAGAAGGAGAAAGGTCAGCTACAGAACTTACCTGTTCTAAAGTTAAAGGGTCCTGATAATGCTCTGCCACATACTGTTTTACAATCCGTATGGGCCGATTTTCATCTTGCTTTTTTAGACGGGCGGCCTTTTCATAAGAGATAATAATTTTACGTATTAAATAATCGAACAATTCTTCGGAGGAAGAACAGTTATCAGCTCCTGCATGAAAATTTTCCAGAAAATCATCCTCCATACGAATTTGAAAATTTTTCATCGAGAATAGATAGAGATTACAAGCTTCTTTGGTCATTTGTAAAATTTCATGTCCGGTGATTCCAGGATAAGAGAGCATTCCTAATTTTAATTCCATCAAGGCTTCGCGAACAGGAGAAATTTCTAGGCTTTCTAGAGCTAAGGTCATTTTTTGATTAAACTCCAGAAAAAGTAAGCTTTCAGAAAAACGATTATGTCGGAGAAATTCGCCTTCGAAAAGTTTTCCGGTTCCGGCGACTAACCGCTCTTCGATCCATAAACGAGCATTTTTTAAGGAAGTATTTAGACCGAAAAGATCATGACAGATAGTGCCCAAAGCAACAGTAGCAGAAAAGTCTTTTAGAATATCACCTTGAATTCTCATTTCGTCTAAAAAGATTTTTAACTGTCGTCGGACATTATTTTTCTGTATTTCCTCAAAATTCAACAATAAGTAAAAAGAACTGTCAACATTCATAAGCTCATATTCATGAACAAATTCTTTCAGCAATTGTTCTAAAAGACTACGAACCTTATCAGACATGAAACGTAAATTTTCTGATTTATTTAATACATGTCCATCCATTTTAAAAATAACCATAGCAAAGCAATCCGGATGGAAAGAATAATGAAACTCTTGACATATTTGTACCAAAGGACGTTTCAGACGCTCTTGATTCCGGCGGTACACCAGATCTGACAAAAATGTTTGCCGCAGAGTTTCTTCATCCGTTTTTAAAGTAAGCTTAATTTGTTCTTCATAAGAAAGCTGACGACTTTTCTCCTGAAATTTGGTACTTATTTTTTTTAATGCAATAGTTAGTTCATCTTTCTTAATTGGCTTTAAAATATAAGCATTCACTCCGTAACGAATAGCGGACTGGGCATATTCAAAATGACGATAACCACTGATTATAATAAACTCTGTTCGAGGATTTATTTCTTTTCCCAGGCGGATTAAATCAAGACCATCATAGCCTGGCATTCGGATATCTGTAATTACAATATCTGGATGATACTTTTTGACCTGTTCTAGAGCGTCGATGCCATTTTCGGCAGTGGCAATTATCTGCATGTCCAACTTTGGCCAATCTACTAATTTTTCGATTAGCTGACAGACTTTCCGCTCATCATCTGCAATTAATACTTTTAACATGGGCGATTTCCTTTCTAAGGGGAATTGCATGTTTAGGAGTTCAAATTTTACCAGAGATTTCACAAAAACGATCCGCCAACTGGGCAAATTGCGTCAGGGTCAGCGTTTCACCCCGCACAGCAGAAGGTAATCCCAAATCGGCGATTGCCGTGGCAATTTGTTCTTTAGAAAAAGAAAGCTCCGGATAATTGTATAGTCCATTCTGCAGTGTTTTCCGACGCTGATTGAAAGAAGCACGAATCAGCTGGAACATCAGTTTGGAATCCTGGACTATGACGGGCGGCTTTAAATATCGAGTCAGGCGAATCACTGCGGATCCAACTTTTGGACGAGGTAGAAAACAGTTTGGCGGCACATTAGCGACCAGATAAGGTTTTGCATAATATTGGACAGCCAGAGAAAGCGCACCGTAATCCTTGGAACCAGGGCCAACCTGCATTCGGTCAGCAACTTCTTTTTGAACCATTACCGTGATGTTGTGGATAGGGACATCCTTTTCAAAAAGGCTCATGATAATGGGGGTGGTAATATAATAGGGAAGATTGGCTACGATCTTGATCGGGCGTCCATGGTTATATTGGACAGCCAACTGCGAGATGTCAACTTTCAAAATATCGTCATGAATAACGGTCACATTATGACAGTCATTCAAGGTATCTTCAAGGATAGGAATTAAATTATCATCAATTTCTACCGCAACAACTTGTCCGGCAGCCTTGGCCAGATATTGAGTCATGGTGCCAATACCAGGACCGATTTCCAACACCATATCATTTTTGGTGATATTTGCAGCAGCAATAATTTTATCCAGTACATGTGTGTCAATCAAAAAATTCTGGCCATATTTTTTTTGAAAAACGAAATTGTATTTTTTGATGATTTCGATTGTATTTTGAGGATTGCCCAGTTTTGGTTCCATACAAAAACTACCTGTCGGCGATGCCGTCTTTCTATGAAAATAGTTTGTTTTGCTTTAAAGTTATTATATTCGTTTGTTGATAGTTTTTCAATGGTTGGGGGGCAACTTTTTGTCATAGGAGGAGTGGGTAGGTGCATAGAATGGTTACTAAAGGAGTGATGGCATGTCTAATTATCGCAGATTAATCTCATATATTTATGCGTACGAGGGAGGAGTCAAAGGAAAAAATATCGGATTTGCCAAAATTGAGATACGGAATGGACAATGCAGAATTCATGTGAATGTGAAAAGGGTTTTTTTGGGAAACAGTGATATCGGAGTTTATTTGCTCTCTCCACAAAAAGAAATTTTGTTGGGAAGAATTTTTATCCGCAATGGTGCAGGAGAATTCCGTGTCAATGTTAATGCAACTAATGTGGAGAACAGTGGATGTGGTATGGATCAATGTTATGGTCTTACGATTCATGAGACGGAAAGCACCTGGCGTACTTATACTACCATCTGGGAAGATGCTGTGACTCAGGCAGCAGAGGTAGAGTTGGCAGATGTGACAGCAGAAAAGATGAAAGGAAGCGTTGAATCCGAGGTTCATGTTTCTGTTTCTTCAGAGATTCAGAAAGAGTTGGAGCAAGAAGAACATTCTCAGCCAGAAGAGACAGAAGAAAATAGAACTCAGCCAGAAGAGACAGTCATAGAAAAGAAAGAAATATCGGAGAAAATGACTTCGGAGGAAGTGACGTTAGAGGATACCATATTACAGGATGAAGTATCGGAAAAAGTCACTCCAGAAGTAAGTGTATCAGAAGTGGTTAATTTAAATCAGGAGATAAATGTAAATGAAAAACAATGGCAAAAAGAAGCTGTAGATAATCCGGAAATTCATCAGAAAGACAACACGGATTCAGATGGCTGGAAAAGAGGAAGCCCTGTTGTTCCAGAACAAGGAAGTTTTTCTGTGGCGGAAGAGAACGTGAAACCATTTTTTATTGGAAATACAGCAGAGAATAACGTAATGGATAAAATGATACAACAAGGGAGGGATAGTGTTTCAGAGAAAGTTTTGAGAATTGCCAAGGCATTTGTACAAGGAAAGAGTTCTGGGATTGGGCAGGATCAAAGTGGTATTTCTTGGCAGAAATTAGGCCAGATATCAGAAAATAATCGGAATGAATATGGGAATGTCCGGCAGGAGACACCGGTAAAACAACCTGTTCCGGTAATGAAAAGTTCTTCGGCAACACCTCCAGAACCTGGAGATCCGGCACAACTAGCGGAGTTAGATCGACAGGAGCAAGAAGCGGCAGAGCGAGGCGGTATTTGGACACAGATGCAGCGTCGTTATCCAAAAGTTTTGGCATTTGACTATGCAAATGGATGTGAGATTTTGTCAATTAAGCCACAAGATATTGGAATATTACCCCGGGAAAACTGGGTGTATGGGAATAATAGCTTTTTGCTACACGGATATTATAATTATCGTCATTTGATTCTTGCAAAGCTGGAAAATCCAGAGGGAGAGCCGCGCTACCTTTTGGGAGTACCAGGACATTATTATAGTAATGAAAAGAATTTGGCAGTGATGTTTGGTTTTTCGAATTTTGTGCTAGCAAAAAAGCAACCAGAGCAAGATGGGAGATTTGGATACTGGTATACAGATTTAAGACTATAAAATATTAGTAGTTTTCAAAGAATACTTTTTCGATTATACTGAAAAGCAATATTGTTAATTGCAAAATCTGTTTGGTATGTGAAATATATCAGTGAAAAGCAGATTTCAGAAAATAATGGAGAAAGTTTATGGGAAAAATATCGTTGGAAGAAAAATACATGAGAGAAGCGATTCGCCAAGCTAAAAAAGCTTTGGTTCTGGGAGAAGTGCCGATAGGTTGTGTTATTGAATATCAGGGAAAGATTATTGGACGGGGATATAATCGCCGCATGATCGACAAGACAGTATTGGCGCATGCGGAGATTATTGCCATTCGTAAAGCATGCAGAAGAATAGGGGACTGGCGGCTGGAGGGGTGCACTATGTATGTAACGCTGGAACCTTGTCCCATGTGTGCTGGCGCAATTGTTCAGGCTAGGATCCCTAAGGTAGTGATTGGCAGTATGAATGCGAAAGCGGGCTGTGCGGGCTCGGTGTTGGATCTGCTACACGAAGATGGTTTTAATCATCAGGCAGAGACCCAGATTGGCGTGTTACAGGAAGAATGCTCTCAAATGCTATCTGATTTTTTCCGGGAGCTACGGGCACGCAAAGCAGAAGAAAAATCGTCGAAATTTATAACAGGGTCAGATATAAGCGCCTGACCATCAGTGCCAAAGTAATTGTAAAAAAGATTTCCAATGCACTGCTGATGATTCCGGCAATGAGAAATAATAAAAGGGAAAGGAATATTATGCCAGTTAGACCAATTAGATAAGGCCGGTACTTTTCTTGATTGGTCAAATATAATACCCATAAGATCCGTCCAAGGCAAACAAGCAGACAAATGGCAGCTAGAAAAGCAAATAGAATATGCAGGTGAGATTTGAGCGGTAACTTTTCTGGCAGGTAAGGGGTAGTGACAGCACAACTCAACAAAATCAGCGCTAGGGGAATGAGCCAGGTATGACCGGGCGATATTATCATCCGAGTGACAATTTGTCTTAAAGACCAGAAAAAATAAATACCTACAATAAGACCCCATAGGATGAACTCTTCTTCCCGACCAATTTTATTTCCGATTACGGAAAAATTAGTAGTGAACCAGTTGCTATCCTGGACAAACCAGATTGTATAGGTTGGAATCAAAATATAAGTAATAAACCAGAGAAACATTGGATACCTCCAGCTATTGTTAATAATAATTTAAGATCCTCTTGTCTACGGAGGGCAGTTGTATATGATACAAAATACCTGTTTTTTCTGTCAAAAATATCTGTATTTCATAAGCGGCATCTATTATACTGATAAAAAACAACTGCTTCAAAACAACCGCTTCAAAACAACCTTTAATTGTTTAGAGAAAACTACAACATTTCGCAAAAAGAAGCAGCAAACGACAGAGAAAATGGGGGTCTTTTTATTATGTCACAGAAAACCAAACGTATACTTATGGCATTTTTCGGTGTGATTTTTACAGGTTTTTGTGTAGGTACTTTTCAAAAAGCAAGTTTGGGTACGGATCCATTTACCTGTTTTGTTACCGGGATTGGGAATATTTTCGGTTCTACCTACAGTACTTTTTATGTAGTGGTTACAGGAGTTCTTCTGTTGGGAGTTCTTTTGGTCGAAAAGCATTATATAGGGCTGGCCACAGTGATTAATCTATTTGGCACTGGTATCTCGGCAGATTTGATGAGAAATTTATGGGATATATTGATTCCAGATCCCAATTTAGGAATACGAATCCTATTGGTTTTACTGGGAGTTTTGGGAAGCTGTTTTTCTGCTTCCATATATTTTACAGCAGATTTAGGGGTATCGGCATATGATGCAGTTTCTTTGATAGCGGCTAATAAATATAAATTGATGGCGTTTCGGCTTTGCCGAATACTTAGTGATCTAATCTGTGTGACAGTGGGTATTGTGTTCCATGCAAATGTTGGGGGTGGAACAATTATCACAGCATTGTTTATGGGGCCAGTGATTCAATGGTTCAATACACATGTTTCAGAACCATTTCTATATGGAAAAAACGATAGCAATAGTTCAGATAATTGACCTGTTATTTAAAGAAGAAAGAAGAAACTGGGAATCCCTTGACAAACCCTTTTTCCTAGGGTATACTTAACAAGCATTTTCTTGTGGATGTTGGATATTTTTGCCATTCATTAAGAATGATGTGGTATAATCATTTCTACGTTATAAAGTTTCCGTGCAGCCGGGGAGATAGCGGTGCCCTGTACCTGCAATCCGCTCTAGCAGGGGTGATATTCCGTCTCGGATGCCGGTTTTGCGGGGCTGCCCCTGGTGAGCAGCGTTGACGTTTGGGTCTTGCGCAACAGAGCTTCATGAACCGTGTCAGGGCAGGAATGCAGCAGCACTAAGTGAATTCCTCTGTGTGCCGCGAGGCAACCTGAACTGAGCCAGCTGCCAGGGTAACGCCCGTGAGCCGCATACAAAGCGGGATGCACGGATTTTTATGATAACATATGGAGATTTGAAGCAAGGGTTGGTCAGAGTTGGAGTTCTGGCTAGCCTTGTTTTAATAGCAGTAGAATTTAAGAAAGGTATTTTGCCCTCAATCGACAAGACGGCATTTGGCCATGTGTCCTTTTGTTCATTGGGGGGAGTAAAAGGGACTATACAAAATGAGGAAAAAAAGCTTACAACATATGCATTTGTTAACTATATGTTGTACAATAATGTTAAGTTTTAGCAGGCCGCTTGTCGGATATTCCGCTGAGACTTATGAGAGCTTTCATGCGGTATTTGATCCAGAATACTATTATGAACAAAATCCGGATTTGCAGGAGATTTTAGGGAATAGTGGGGAGAATTTATTTCAGCATTTTATTACCATGGGTGTGAGAGAAGGCCGTCTGGGGAGAGAAAACTTTAATTTAAAAGCATATGTATTTTATAATCCGGATTTGTTAGATACATATAAGACTGATTTATTAGGATATTGCAGACATTATATGACTGTAGGAATGGCAGAAGGAAGAATTTGTATGCCTCAGGAAGAAGGGGATAATAAAATTGGAGAGTACACAACACATTATAATGCGACAATTCCGAGAGCAATTAATGTGGAGCTGGCAGCACAAAGAATTAATGGATGTGTTCTGCAACCAGGGGAGCTGTTTTCTTTTAGTGATACTGTCCAGTCAAGAATACCGCAAAATGGCTATGTGATGGCTCCAGCAATTGGGAGATACGAGTATGGAGGTGGAATTTGTCAGGTTTCTTCCACCCTATATGCTGCTATGTGCCATGCATTGATACCAGCAATGGAGCGCCACCCTCATTCGTCAGGGGTATCTTATTTGCCTGCGGGTTTGGATGCTACGATTTCTGAGGGATATAAGGATTTAAGATTTGTTAATATCTATGATAAACCGTTAAAAATTCAGGTGGATTGCAAAGAAGGAGTATTGACAGTTTCTCTTTGGTTGGGAGAACTAATGACAGGGAATGCGGATGAAACTTTGCCAGTAGAATCTGGGCAACCAGAACAATCGGAGCAACCGGAACCGGAACCGTCGGAACAACCAGAGCAATCGGAGCAACCAGAACCATCGGAACAGCCGGAGCAATCGGAATCGTCGGAACAACCAGAGCAATCGGAGCAACCAGAACCGTCGGAACAGCTGGAGCAATCGGAATCGTCGGAACAACCAGAACAATCGGAGCAACCGGAACCGTCGGAACAGCCAGAACAATCGGAGCAACCGGAACCGTCGGAACAGCCAGAACAATCGGAGCAACCGGAACCGTCGGAACAGCCAGAACAATCCGAATAGCCAACACAGTTTGAGCCGCCAGCACAGCTAGAATAATCAGCCGAAAACTTGGAAAATAATTGTTGACGCTCTTTGTTAATATAAAGTATAATAATCTATATTGCAGACAGCTGCCGGGTAACGTCACAGTATTCCTGGCTGTTGTTTTGTGAGGACAAATAGAATACATAGTGAAGAGGGGATACTATGAAACAGTTTTTTGGTATGAGCAGAAGCGGAAATTTGCGGGAAGCAGTAGGTGGACTGAGGATGCCGCAGATGCTGCTTCTGATGTCCAACGAGCGGCAGTTTGAGGAGCATGTGAAAGAGCTTGAGATACTTTTTCCCGGAGTGCCTAGTATCGGATGCATCGGCATGAGCTATGATACTCAAGTA
>Ga0137306_101572_pt1 | contig 22389 bp, 20 predicted proteins | sample Inofroosms_March_FD_97187 | JGI IMG/M metagenome (GOLD analysis project Ga0137306, IMG submission 97187) | Mouse cecal microbial communities from Vienna, Austria - N-Acetylneuraminic and N-Acetylglucosamine D2O microcosms_March | ecosystem: Host-associated > Mammals > Digestive system > Large...
ATAATAGATATAACCTCCTTTTCCCTGCTTTGTAAAAATTCACGGAGTATATCTCTATCCTTGCAGATACGGATTGTTTCCGTGACAGCCTCTTTGCTTCTTCCATACAACTTCACCTGTTCATTATATACCTTGGTGAAAGTAACATACTGGCTGATGATGTCATTTTCTTTCCCATCATAAATTACTTTTACCTTTACTTCAATGGCACATTCCTTCCCACCGAAAAATTCCTTGGAAAATGAAATGGTTTCTGGTTTGCTTACTCGTTCCCCAGTATAGATTACATACAATTCTGGTTCTGGCACATGGACCTTCTTACTTCCATATAGATCTGCATCCTGTTCTTCAAAATAATCATGGTAAGTCTGGGTCAGATACATAAGTGCACGTACAATGATATTCATTGTCCAGGATGATTGTTGTTCTACAAGGATCATAATTTTATCTCTCACCCTGAAGCCCAAGTCATTATAGATGCCATTTGTAAGTACATTTTTTATTGTAATGTCTATAAATTCATCTTCCCTAGTTTCTGTATCTTCGGGATGAAGCGCATGATATAACTGTATCAAATATTTCTTGTCCTGGAAGAGTGTAGTAAATACACTGTCTTTCACTGTAAACTTTGCAAATGCTTCTGTGTTCTTTTTTGATTTTTCCTGTATAGTTTCATGTTGCACTATGCCACCTCAATTCTGAATTCTATCAGTCTGACAGATTGGATATACCCTATCTGCCATATTTTTATTATACAAAGAAATTCCTCGTTGTTCAAGACATAACCCATTTTGAGTTTCCCCATTTTTTAGCTACATCACATACTGCATTATAAATTGAAAATGCAAAAACACCGGAACTTTATTATAACAGCTAAATTTGTTTGAGCACTTTAAAATAGCGGACGCTTGAGCGTTTGTCTTTTAAAATTGGAGAAACTCACCCCATTCAGAAAACAAAAAAACTGCCACACCATGATTTTTTCATCACTGGCGTGACAGTCCATTTCAACAAAAATTTTGCTCCAACCCCGCTACAAGCTGCTGCATCTCTGCCTTGGAGGTGACATTTCTTGCCGCCTCAACCACCTGTCGTTTCTCCGCATCATCCATCTGTGCATATGCGGTCAAAGCTTTCTCATTCAATCCAAGCTGAAAACTTAAGCCAATTGGCATATCATAACGGTTGTTTATTTGACTGTCCATACTATTCCTCTCTTTCCAAAATGCTCTATCAAGTATATTTAAGTAGTATAATCACCTGTATGGAATTTTATACCAATTAAAATACACCGATCAATTTTAAAATCCAATAAATCAGTCCCAAAGCCCAGCTTGTAAAAATTCCATACAAAATTACTGGACCAGCAATGGTAAAGATTTTACAGCCAATTCCAAAAACCTGTCCTTCCTTTTGGAACTCAATTGCCGGAGCGGCCACAGAATTGGCAAAACCTGTAATCGGCACTAACGCCCCAGCGCCGCCCCAATTGGCTACAGAGGGATAGATATTCAGTCCTGTGAGAAGGACACTGCACAATACTAAGATCATACTGCACCAGCCACCAGAGGTATCTTTGTCCAACTCAAAATAATTCATTGCAACATTTAAAATAAACTGTCCCACCACACAGATAATGCCCCCTGTTATAAATGCCTTTATCATATTTAAAGGTAGAGAATGGGTGGGTGTCACCTGTTTGACATATTCATTATATTCTTGATTTTTTTGTTCTTTTTCTTCCAACGTCTGTTGCTGTGCCATATTTTTCCTCTCTTTCCTACATTTCCTGCATATGGTTTGCATAAAAATAAAGTGCCCCTGCCATTTTCCCCAAAGCCATAGAAAACATAATCCAAGTTAAGCCCTCTTTAATTCCAAACCTTCGGAACATAATGGGAAACGTATTCAGAATTTCCGCCAGCGCTACCGCGAGACATCCTGTAAAAATACCTGCTGACAGTCCAAACAACATCACTGACCAAATTCCGCCAAACAATCCTGGCGTAAAAAGTGAAACAATATTTCCCACTGTTCCCCCTAAAATCACCGTATTTTCATATGCAATAATATCTGCTGCTGTCCGGCTTTTGCCAATAATTCTTGGCACAACACCGACCGAGATGATAAAACTAAATACACCAGCAGCAATTGCCGCTCCGCTTGCCAAACCGATAAATGCCAAAAAAATTTGTTTGATCCACATATTTCCTGACTCCTAATCTACATCATTGCTGCTGCCTTTGCGGCCGCAGTTTTCGATAAATGTGCTGTCGACATCTTTTTCATAGGTACGCATTTCCACCTGGATCGGCGTTGGGTCATGGGTAATCTTTTTATGGCCTACATGATTAAAAAATACCATAATTCCTAAAAACAAGCCGATAGAATAACACACTTCAAGCACGGTAAAACCGTTGGATTCACTTCCCATCACCTGCATATAGAAATCCGCAAATACTTCTCCAACTCCGACATCATTGTTAAAAGTCATAATCGTAAACGCTGAGCCAAAAAAGATCAATACACACAAGACTGCTGTTTTCAGATACAACAGCCACTTGGGTTCTGCTTTGGGCTGGTATTCCAAGACAAAATCTTTCTCCCCAATATTTTGAATTTCCACATTCGGAAACTCCTGACCGATCAATTCAATAATTTTTAACACAGAAAATACTTCTGTCTGCATCTTCTTTTTACTCTGATTCGCCGGCGTATGAAATGTATAGATCTTAATCTGTTTCATTTTATTGATCAGCGGCCGGTTGGTGCAAGTAATCTTAGCGACATCCTTTAACGTCACAGAAGGTTCTTTGACCATCACATTCTGCTCAATTTTTAGATATACCGTTTCTGTGTTTCCAGCCATACCATGCCCTCGCCTTCCTCAGATTCTGCGCTCCATGCGCCGCACATCGCCTCCTTCTCTCCATTATGTCCTTCCTCCATTACCAGAGTTCCCTCTGTTACTTTTGTATGACGATGACGCTCCATATAATTTACATAATAGAAAATGCCTCCAATAATTGTCAGTACCACAACCACTAGAAGGCATATCCGATAAACTGTACTATGACTCATATACTCACTTCCTTTTTCCAACTTTGGAAGTAGTATGCCATAATAACCAGAAATTTATTCTATTTTATTGTAATAATCCTTATGATCTTTTTTGTCCTTTTCCTTTCAAAATATTTTTATAATTTTTTTGACACATACCATACTATTTCCACATGGGACAAGCTATTTTTGTTCTGTACCATTTTAAAAACAGACTGGCATATATCTTGATTTAAATCTAATAGGGAACATTACAAAATCTATATTCAGAAAACTTTCTTTTACCGATTAAGATTTTTGCGCATCCCTAAGAGAATCTTTTTCTCCAGCCTACTAACCTGCACTTGACTAATTCCCATTTCTTGTGCTACTTGCACTTGGGTTTGCTCTTTATAATAACGCAGTTCAATCAATTTTCGTTCTGTCTCCCCAAGCTCTGCCAAAAGCTGCTCAAGCACCATATGATTGAGCAGCGTTTCATGGCTGTCTTTCTCCTGCGGCAGTCGGTCAGCAAGACAAATTTCTTTTCCGTCGGAAGGATTTGTAGGCTTGTCAATGGATTCTACCTCTCCATTTGCCTCCAATGCCATTACAATTTCTTCCCTTGGAAGTTTGGTCTCCTCCGAAAGTTCCTGCAAGGTCGGTTCCCTGCCTAACTGTGCCTGCAGCTTTTCGCGCGCCCGCTTCATTTTCGCCCCCTCTTCCTTTAGGCTGCGGCTCACTTTAATCATACCATCATCACGCAGGAATCTGCGAATTTCTCCGGTGATCATTGGGACTGCATACGTTGAAAATTTGACAGAAAAAGATACATCAAATTTGTCAATGGCCTTCATCAATCCAATGCTTCCCACCTGAAACAAATCTTCCAGCTCATACCCTCGATTGGTAAATCTATGCACGATACTCCACACCAGCCCCATATTATTCTGTACCATCGTATCTCTTGCACCTCGATCCCCTTCCTGGGAACGTTTTAAAAGCTGCCTTATCTGGATGTCTCTCAGTTCTCTTTCCTCTTCCTGTGTCTGCTGATCTTGCGTGCCTGCACTATGTAACATCGTTTTCTTGATCGCTTTTTGCGGCACTGTGATTTCTTTTAAATCTTCCACCTCTACCTCCATTCCTCGCTTATCAGCACATCCAGGCAACTGCGAAAATTTTCTCCTCTCTCAAGCTTTGCCGATTGTCTTGCGCATCGTCACACAAGTCCCCTCCCAGGGCTTAGAAACGACTTCCACCTCATCCATAAATGCTTCCATAAATGCAAATCCCATTCCAGAACGCTCCAACTCTGGTTTTGTAGTAAACAGCGGTTCCCTGGCCTTTTCTATATCTCGGATTCCCTTTCCAGTGTCAATCACAGAAATTTCCATCTGCTGCCCTTCGATGCGGCACTGAATCCAGATACTCCCTTCCTTCTGCTCATAACCATGAATAATACAATTCGTCACAGCCTCACTGACCGCCGTCTTGACATCTGCAAGCTCGTCCACGGTCGGATTTAACTCTGCCAAAAATGCTCCCACTGCAACCCTCGCAAAACCTTCATTGGAAGACAATGCTAAAAATTCCATCTTCATTTCATTTGCCAAATATTCCATAGAATCCTCCTTTTTCTACTCAACCTCAATAATCTTCTTTAAACCAGATAATTGAAAAATCCGTTGTATCTGCTCATTTAGACGAACCGCCTTTACATAGCCTCCTGAAAAACGCACATTTTTACACCTGCCAATAATTACGCCAATTCCAGAACTGTCCATAAATTCTGTATCTGAAAAATCAAATACCAGACTGCGCACTGGATACTTTAAAAGTAATGCGTCTGCTTCTTCTTTTAAAAACTCTGCTGCGTAATGATCCAATTCTCTGGGCATTTTCAGCATCAGACACCCATATTCTTTCTCATAATTATGTTCCATTGACTTCCTTCCTCTCTATACTTTTATAAAATGAAAGACGCCATATCACTATGACGTCTTTTGTAAAAATCTATTTGTAACTATTCAGAACCCCCTGGAAATAGCAATTCCAAACATTCAAATTTATTTGAAAAGAGATGAATTGTTATTTCCAGGGAGGCGATCATCCCCTCAGCCACAGACAGAAGCCTTGTTAGAGGCGGATGACAGCTTTGCTGGCATGTCTGTGGCTTGGGGTTCTGAAAGTTATATCTATTTTATGCTAAGGCTGCTGGTTCAGCTCATCCAAATACTGTTGGGAACTTCTGGCTCTCTGCGTCCCTGGATGTAATTCAATCATACGCTGGTAATATTTCTTGGCATTTTCCACATCCCCAGTCTGGCGGCAGGACTGGGCAAGATAATAAATCGCATATCCATCCTCATAATCTTCCTCTGACTCCACCACTTTCGTCAAGCCTGTAATAGCTGCTGGAAAATTCTGGGTATTATAATCTTGCTCCGCCTGCTCATATACTGCAGCAATATATTGCTCATTCACCTGAGTACTCAGGTTTTGATAAATTGTTCTAGATTGAATCCCCAGCAAATTGGGATCCACATTTGCAATCGTGTCTCCTGCTCCCTGTACATTCTCCTGCGCAAATGCATCATAAGCGGCAATCAACTGTTCATAATTATCAATCGTCTTCTGGGTATCATCTGATTCACTTTCCATCTCCTTGATCTGCTTTTTCAAATCCTTGATCTGCTGATTCAAGCCATTCACTTCCTGTGTTCTTGTGGTAAGTTCGTTGTTGGCATCCAACTCAGCCTTGCGCGCGTCTGAAACAGCGCTCTGGCGCACATTGGGAATGATAAGGAAACAAGTGATTAACACACCGATTCCCACTCCAATTATTAGATTTAAAATTGTCATAATTGGTGAGGTATCTTTAAAATTTGTTGGTTGAATTATGGTTTCATTTCCACTCTGAAAAGAAGCTGTCTGTTCTTTCTTGCGATGTCCGCTTTTCCCAGATGAAGATTCTTTCTGTACATGCTGCTCCACTTCCCGCAGATAACGCAGTGTTGTGAGATTGTTACTGTCAATCTTTGCTGCCAAACGCAGCTCCTTTCTTGCATGTTCATACTTTTTCTCCTCCATATACAAAAGTGCCAGAAGCTGACGCCCCTTGACAAAGCCTGAATTCATGGAAAGCACTTTTTTAAGCTGGATGATGGCAAGATCTCTGCTGCCTTGTTGACAATATACTAGTGCCTGATTGTACTTTTTGATTGTTTGGTTTACAGAACTCAGCCGAGAGCGGTTAGACTGGATGGCGTCCAAATACTGCTCTGCCGGATTATCATCTGTGCTAAGGCTGCGGCTGATTACCCACTCACTCAAGGCATCCACCACTTCGCCCATCTCATAATAGATTAGTCCCAGCAAATTCCTGGCAGGAATATTTGCTTTGTTATACCGCAGACTTTTGCGCAAAGACTCTGCCGCGCCGGACAGGTCACGTACATTCGCTTTTTCCAATCCATCATTGTACAGCACATTTGACAGATGAATAATTTTATTATATGAACCCATATCATTCCTTCCTCGCGTTCCAAATTGTTACCGCTGTTTTGCTTCCTTAATAATTTCCTTCATGATATCTGTCATATCCGTCAAATCCCTGTCGTATATGGCATCCTCAGCCTCCTCAACCTCCAGGCTGGGTTTAAATTTCTTCAATTCTTCCTCAAAATTGATCATTCCATACCTCCTGCAATTCGTTCCAATTCACCAATCAGATAGAGAGAACCTGCACAGAACAATGCCTGTCCTGGTTTTTTTGCTCTCAGCGCATATGCATATGCCATCTCTATCTTTTCTATCTCTGTTATCTTTATTTGTAGTTCTTTTTGACTTGCAATTTTTTGAAACAGCTCTGCCAATTTTTGGCTGCCTACACCTCGTTCTCCTTGAATCGTGGTGAGAATAATCTCCTGCCAAGAACCGCGATCTAACAGAAGTTTTACTGCTTGTACATAATCTTTGTCTTTAACCATAGAAAATAATAAAATACTAGGTTTATCTGTAATCTGGCCTGCTGCTTCCAAAAATTTATCCATTCCATCTACATTATGTGCCCCATCTAAATAAACTTCTGGACACACTTGCTGCATACGCCCTTTCCAGCTCACTTGGGCAATCCCCTGCATTATCGCCTGATTGGGGATCTCTTCTGTCTTTGCCAGACAATTTAATGCCTGATACGCAATCACCGCGTTATATGCTTGATATGGCGCAGCAAAAGGAATTTCTAATTCAGTAACATCATAACCAGAAACATAAGAAAATGCAATCTTTTTTCCTGTGTTTAATAAAATCTTAATGTTCTTAGGAAATACCGCATAAATTGGACAATTCAGCTCTTTTGCCCTCTGCATAACTACTTGCTCCACTTCTGGCAGGGAAGCATCAAATACCACTGGCACGTTTTGTTTTAAAATACCAGCTTTTTCTACTGCAATCTTTTCGATTGTCTCCCCTAAAATTTCTGTATGTTCGAGACTGATTGCCGTAATCACAGTTAAAATCGGATTCTCTATAATATTTGTCGCATCCAGTCTCCCGCCAAGTCCTGTTTCCAGTACTGCATATTCTACCTTAGCCTTTGCAAAAATCAGCATCCCCACAGCAAAAATATATTCAAAAAATGTTGGATGTGGTAAACCCTCACTTACCATTTGATTTGCAACCTGTGACACTTGGTCGGCGGCACTCAAAAAATCCTCTCTGTTACAAGTTTTCCCATTGAGCGCAAAGCGTTCTTCTATGCAGACCAGATGTGGGGAAGTAAACAATCCGGTCTGTTTCCCTGCTTTGCGCAGCACACTCTCTATATATGCACAGACACTGCCTTTTCCATTACTTCCAGCCACATGGATGACTTGAAAACACTTTTGGGGATTACCCAGTCGGTAAAGCAGTTCTTTGGTATGTTCCAGTTTATTTTTAGTGGTGAATTTTGGAATCTCCAAAATAGCTTCCACTATCTCTTCATATGTCTTCATTAATTTCAATAATCCTCGGTCTCGGGCTGTCGCCCTACTAAATCTGCTGCAAAAACCTTTGCTTCTGTGCCAGCACAGCGCAATACATACTCTTTCTTCTTTTTTCATCTACTCGCAGTGCGACCTCGAACTCGCTTTGCTCGCTCTCGGTCTCGGGCTGTCGCCCTACTAAATCTGCTGCAAAAACCTTTGCTTCTGTGCCAGCACAGCGCAAGCTTTTCACAGCATCTTTAGCACTGCTCGTAGCTTTCGCGGATATTATAATACAGTGGGGCAGTGAAATCCAGTAAAAATTGGGAAATCGTTGTAAATTTCGTATGACATTTTTCTACATTTCTCTTGATATTCTTCTTTGCACTTCTTCCAGCAGCAATGGCTGTATCTGTGGATAAGTCCATGCCGTGGGCAATACGTTAAACATCTCTATTTTTTCGATTTCACTCTCTAATTCAGGTTTAAATCTTTGAACATCGGCATAGTAAAGCATCCCAAACGTTTCATTTCCTGAATCATTTACCCTATTTTTTCCAGTGACAGAATATACACAAATTGGCTTAATCGAAAAATCAATTGCTCCTGTCTCTTCCATCAATTCTCGTTTTGCTGCCTGTAATATGGATTCTTGCTTCTCTCTGTGTCCACCAGGAATTTCAAATGTCTCTCTGTCTTTGTGTTTGCAAAATACCCATTTACCCTCTGATTTTGCAACAATAACAGCGAATTTTAATAAGCTATCCTCTATTTCTTCATAAAAATTTACTTTCATATCTGTCAATCACTGCCTTTTATTTTCTATATTGAAAGCAAAAAATTGTCATCCAAAAATATGACGCAAACAACCCGCCACTTTTATCAGTGGCGGGTATTACCCATTTATTTTAGAATGTTCCTCATTCTCTCTGTGGAAAAATTCCCATCTAACTTTATCTTCTTGTTCTAAATAAAATTTACTTAAAATAGTTTAAAAAACTATATTAAGCCTCCAATGCACACATATGGATCTTTCCACTCTCACGTACAAATTCCAAATGTCTCTGCTTTTCTTTTACCAATACCTGAAGTTCATCAATCTCTACCTTGACACCTGGATATACATTGCCATTCACTCTGACGCTGCCGCCTTTGGCACGTTCTATTTGATCTTCTAATTTCTCTAACTCTGCAGTATCTCCTGCCAATAAAGCGGTATCTCGTATCTTTACACGCAAAAGATCTGTCCGTCTGGGATCATTTTTCAAATCCTGAAGAAGCTTTAATCCCTCTTCAATCTTAGCAAGGTTCGCCTTTTCCACCTGAATCTTATTTTTCAGGACTCCTATTCGGCGCAAAACCGCAGGACCATTTCCAATCCTCACCTGTGTCTTTACCTCGCCATCGCTTCCCAGCGTATTTACCATAATACTCTGAATAGCACCTACCTCGCCGCCAATGATGCTTGCCTTCTTGCCATCGAGTATTATACTCTCTCCACAAGATACCTGGCAATTCAAAAATACATCTGCCTGAATAGTTCCATTCGCATGTACTCTGGTGTATTCAAAAAATTTCGCTGAGATATTGCCTTTCGATGTGATACTGGCCCTAGATGCCCCCATGACCCCGCTTCGGAGCACAACATCCTTGCCAGCTTCTATATTAGCGCCTTCTACAATACCATCCACTGTCACTGTCCCAGTAGCTTTTACTGTCACGCCGCTGCATAGGCTGCCATGAACAATCACATCGCCTCTGAAATCAATATTTCCAATAGATAAATCAACATCACCGTTGATCTCATAAACTGGTAAAATTACAATTCGCTCTCCGCTCATGTCAATTTTACCATCCATCAAGGATGTATAGGTCACACCATCTTCTGAACGCTCAAAACCCTTGCCGCGCAGCGGAACCAAATCTCTTCCACGTTTTGCCAGCACTGGCTTACCTCTCAAATCCATCCCATCTCTGCCCTGGATCGCCTTATGATATACCGCAATTACCTGACCTTCTGTGACCATCTCTACCATCTTGATACTCCAGTAATCTACAGAACCATCAGGACGTACCTTAGGTTTCTTACTGAAATTCATGTCAAACTTATATTCATAGTACCCATCTACACCATCTCTGGGCAGATCACCCTCCGCAATAAGGATCTCTTGATTATAAATCTGCATATCTATCATTTCCTGAATTTTATTCTCTTTAATCCCGTACGCCACACCGCTTTTTTGCAGTACGTCTTGAACATAACTGGGACTATAGCCTTCCAATTCAGGACTAGGCAAACAAAGGTACGCTTGCATATTATCACGGCTAAATCTAACTGTCGGGTCATTTCTTGTTAATGCTGCCATTACAGATTCCCCCCTTACTTTGGAATTTCTGTCAAAAATACCGCTATATATCTTATATTAACAATATTTTTGATTTTTTTCAATCTTTTTTGCAGGATTTCTCAATTTTTCCATCCCAGTACAGCCATGTATATCTAAATAAAGCTGTGTCATACTTACATGACTAAAGATTTATTTATTATATATGAGTAAAACGCCTTTTCATGAGCAAATTTCGCACATGGAATCTTTGCGAATTATTAAGGCGAGCTGGACTGGGATGGTGTTACTTTTTTCTATCCCTATTGTGCACAACATTATTTCATCTGTGCTAAGCGTTCCTCCACTTGCTCCATCATTTGCTCATATTTTGCCAATTTTTCTTTTTCTTCCTGCACCTTGGCCTCCGGCGCCCGTTTTAAGAAATTCTCATTGGAAAGCATTCCTTTTGAACGGGAAAGTTCTTTTACAAGGCGCTGTTTCTCCTTTAAAAGACGTTCTTTTTCTTTCTCAAAATCCACCAAATCTTCCAGTGGAAGATAAACTACTGCACCGGGAATTACCACAGAAACGGCATCTTCCCCAATCCCTGATTTATCAGCCTGTACATGGATTTCACTGGCGCTTGCCAACAGGCTGTAGGCACTTTTCATGGATGCAAAGGTATCTCTAAGTTCACTGTCCTCTGTGACAATAAAAACATTCGCTTTTCTGCTGGGAGGAACTTCCATCGCTGTTCTGGTATTGCGGATTCCTTTTACCAATTCTTTGACATGCTCTATTGCTTCCTCCGCCTGAACAAAATGCCACTCCTGCTTATATTCTGGCCATTGGGAAAGCATAATTGTCTCTTCCTCTGTCTGCAGAGTACAGAAAATCTCTTCTGTGATAAACGGCATAAACGGATGCAATAATTTCAATGCCTGAATCAGAACCGTTTTCAGTGTCCACATGGCCACCTTTGCCGATTCTGGATTCTCTTCCTTTTTAAATGTCCTGGTCTTGGCAATTTCTATATACCAGTCACAAAATTCATCCCAGATAAAATCATAAACTTTCTGCACCGCAATCCCCAGTTCAAATTTATCCATATTCTCTGTGACATCCTTTGCCAAGGTATTAACTTTTGATAAAATCCATTGGTCTTCTGCTGCAAGCTGCTGCAAAGAAGGAGCTACTAAGACCTCTTCCCCAATATTCATCATAATAAAGCGAGAAGCATTCCACACCTTATTGGCAAAATTTCGGGAAGCTTCCACACGTTCCCAATAAAAACGCATGTCATTTCCTGGTGCATTTCCTGTGATCAAGGTCAATCTCAAGGCGTCTGCACCATATTTTTCAATCACTTTGAGAGGATCAATCCCATTTCCAAGAGATTTACTCATCTTACGCCCCTGGGAATCTCGAATCAGTCCATGAAACAGCACCGTCTTAAAAGGTGCTTCTTTCATCTGCTCAAACCCGGAAAATATCATACGGATTACCCAAAAGAAAATAATGTCATATCCAGTCACCAACACATCATTTGGATAAAAATAATCGAGATCTTCTGTTTTTTGGGGCCATCCAAGGGTAGAAAATGGCCACAGTGCGGAAGAAAACCAGGTGTCCAAGGTATCTTCATCCTGCGTCATATGTGTACAGCCACATTTGGGGCATTTGCCTGGATTTTCTCTTGCCACCACAAATTCCCCGCAGTCTGCACAATAATAGGCTGGAATCCTGTGTCCCCACCAGAGCTGCCTGGAAATACACCAGTCCCTAATGTTATCTGTCCAGTTAAAATAGATTTTGTCCATACGCTCTGGCAGCAGCGTGATATCACCATTCTTCACTGCTTCCACTGCCGGCTGAATCAACTGATCCATTTTAACAAACCACTGCTGTTTGACCATCGGCTCCACTGTAGTACAGCAGCGGTCATGTGTTCCTACATTATGCGAATGCGGCACAACTTTCACCAATACCCCCTGTTCCTCAAGTTCCTGCACCATCAACTTACGCGCCTCATAGCGGTCCATCCCAGCATATTTGCCGCCGTTTTGATTCACTGTGGCATCATCATTTAAAACATTGATTTCTGGCAGATTATGGCGTTTACCAACCTCAAAATCATTTGGGTCATGTGCTGGCGTAATCTTGACACAGCCTGTTCCAAATTCCTTGTCCACATAATGATCAACCACCACAGGAATTTCACGTCCCACCAAGGGCAAAATCAAAGTTTTTCCAATGATATCTTGATAACGCTCATCCTCAGGATTTACCGCCACAGCCGTATCTCCTAATAAAGTCTCCGGCCTGGTTGTGGCAATTTCCACAAATCTGTCTTCCTCACCCTTTACAGGATAATTAATATGCCAGAAGAAACCATCTTGTTCCTCATGTTCTACCTCAGCGTCTGAAATAGAAGTTTTACACACTGGACACCAATTGACAATTCTAGAACCTTTGTAAATCAAACCTTTTTCATACAATTTAATAAATACTTCCTGTACTGCATGAGAACAACCTTCGTCTAAGGTAAAGCGTTCCCTGTCCCAGTCTGCCGAGGAGCCTAACTTCTTGAGCTGCCGGATAATACGCCCGCCATACTCTTCTTTCCACTCCCATACTTTTTCCAGAAATCCTTCTCTGCCCAGATCGTTCTTATCAATCCCCTGTTCTTTCAGAGATTCAATTACTTTGACTTCTGTTGAAATGGAAGCATGGTCAGTTCCTGGCTGCCAGAGTGCATTATATCCTTGCATCCGCTTATAACGAATTAAGATATCCTGCATCGTATTGTCCAGAGCATGCCCCATATGGAGCTGTCCAGTGATATTTGGAGGCGGCATCACAATGGTAAATGGTTTTTTGCTGTGGTCCACTTTTGCACGAAAATATTTATTTTCCTCCCATTTCTGGTAGAGCCGATCCTCAATGTCCTGAGGATCATAGGTTTTTGCCAATTCCTTATTCATGGTTATTCTCCTCTTTCCTAATAATATTCAAAAATGGAGCTGCCGCATTAAGAAAGCCAAAAACAAGATATTGTGATTATAATCTCAACAACTACTAAATCCCGTTTTTGAAATTCTAAATGCGACAACCCCATATAATCGCACCATCTTTCTATCCATCTTAAAAGCTAAGAGGAAAATTGTCAAGTGCTTCCCCCCAATATTTTCATGATATTCTGATACACAAAGCTGCGCACTTCTTCCTTATCCATCCCCAAAATCATTTCCTGATGAGACAAATAAAAGGCATAGAGCACATATTGAGAAACGATCGCTCCCCAAACCTTCCAGGGACTAGTTTCCTGGGTAATCCCACTGTCCTTGGCCAGCATCATCAGCCGCTGACTGTAATGGTGGCATAATTCACATTGACCTTTGTGTTTTTGCACTTCCTTCAGCAATGCACTCCCTGTCATCGTACTATCCTGCAAAATTTTTTCCAGCACAGTAAGACCGTGATACTTTTTATTCGCTGCCTCCAGCATATCCAGACCCTTAAAAATAATTTCTGAAAAACTCTGCCCTTCCTCCATCAAACGAAGAATCCTGTGAAAATGTTTGGCAGCTTCATATTCAATGGCGCCTACAATGATCTCTTCTTTGGTGGAAAAATACTCATAAGCCGTCCCTTTTCCAATGCCTGCTTTGGATGTAATCTCTGACACTTTTAAAGTGCTAAGTTCTCTTCCAGAGGCAAAAAGCTCCAATACGGCCTCAAACATTGCCTTCACCTTGGGCGGATATGTTTTTTCTGGGAACTGATTTTTGTCTATTGCTTGCAGTTCTTGTTCCAGATCTTGGCTGCCTTTTGTCTGTGTTCCTCTATTTTCCATCAAATTTCTTCCTCTACCATACTCTTATTACTATAAAATAAATCATAGATACATGGTACAACTACAAGCGTCATCAATGTTCCATAGATCATTCCTCCAATGGTGACAATTGCCATTGGCCGGGACATATCAGAGCCCATATCGGAACCAAAAGCAGTGGTCGACATAGCCAAAATCGTGGTCATTGCTGTCATTAATATAGGACGCAGACGCGTTTTTCCCGCTGTGACAATGGCCTCCCGTTTCTCCATGCCTTCCCGACGCAGCTGATTCGTATATTCCACCATTACAATACCATTATTTACAATCACACCCACCAGCATGATAAATCCAATCATGGCAATGATACTCATCTCATTGTTTGTAACCAGCAGCGCGCCAAATCCGCCAGTTAAAGCAAGAGGAATTGTAAATAAAATAATAAATGGCGCTTTCAGAGACTGGAACTGTGCCACCATAATCAGATAAATAAATGCCACAGCCAAAACCAACATCAACATTAGCTGTTCCATAGCCTCATTGATTGTCTCGTCTTCGCCAGTCATTTCTATACTATATCCTTCTGGCAGTTGATAGTCCTTGATGGCCTTTTGCACCTGTTCGCCCACCAGACCTACATTGTAGCCGCTGTCAATTGCCGCGGACACATTGATATAACGCTCCTGCCCATCTCTGGAAATGGATGTCAAGCTATCCATCTCTTCAAACTTTGCAACCTCTGTCAATGCAATCTTAGATTCCTCTCCATTTTCCTTATCCTCATAAGTAAAGGTAAGTTTTTTTAATGATTCCAAAGAAGCTTCACTCTGTTCTACTGTTTCCAAATAGACATCATAATCCTTGATATCTGTAGAAATCGTTGCATCTGAAGTCTCATTTTTCATCTGCCCATAGACAAGCTGATAAATTTGGGCTACGGTCATTCCATATTTCGCTGCCTTTTCTTTATCTACCGTAATCCGAAATTCCCGTTCTGTCTCCTCCAGCCCGTCGGACACTTCAGTGGTTCCCTCAACTGCAGCAACCACTTCCTTTACCTCTGCGGCAATCTTTTTTAATTTATCCAGATCACGGCCTTTGACCTGTACAGACAAACCTTCTCCGGCAAGTGCACCCATGTCCATTGCCGAACTGCTGACCTTGATCTCACCTTCCATATCTTTCGTTAATTCCGTGATCTGATTTGAAATCTCCTCATTGGAAAGCTGTTTCTCTTCCTTTAGAATAATATAGAGAGTGACGTTGTTGCCACTGCTGCTGCCGCCCATCATACTCATGGCAATTCCTCCGCCGCCTGCCATAGCGCCCACGGATTCCACATCATCAATGGTCTGTATCTTTTCTGTCACTTGGTCTGCAAGCGCACATGCCTCTTCAAATTCTGCATCCTCCGGCGGCGTGATGTCAACGGTCATCTGTGTACTCTCCATCTCTGGCATAAATACGGTTCCTTTGGCCAGGGATGCCTTCATGCTCAAGACTAGCAGTCCAACCATTACCAGCAGCACCAAAATCTTGACATGAAGCAGCTTTTCTAATACTATGCCATAACCCTCCTGAAATTTATCAAACCAAGGATGTCTGATATTCTTTGTCTTTTTCAGCATCTTAGAGCCCATCATGGGCACAAAAGTAAGTGCAATAATCAAGCTGGCAAGCAGTGAATAGGCAATCGTCAGTCCCATATCCACAAAAAGCTGTCTGGTAATTCCCTCTGTAAATACAATCGGTGCAAACACACACACTGTAGTCAGAGTAGAGGCCGTGATTGCCCCGCTGACCTGTTTTGCGCCCTCCACGGCCGCTTTCCTGGCAGATAGTCCCTCATTTCGCATACGATAAATATTTTCAATCACCACAATAGAGTTATCCACCAGCATACCAATTCCCAAAGCCAGTCCAGACAGAGAAATCATATTAAGCGTGACGCCGCTAAAATACATCAGTACCACTGCAAATATTACAGAAATTGGAATAGACACTGCAATTACCAAGGTAGGCTTTAAATCTTTCAAAAAAATCACCAAAATGACAATCGCAAGCAGAGCGCCAAAAATCATATTGTTGAGCACTGAATCCACAATCATATCAATGTAAATTCCTTGGTCCATCAACACTGACACCCGCAGATTCTCATCTGTCTTTTTCAGACTGTCAAATTTCTCATAGACACGATGTGTCACATCTCCTGTGGAATAGCCTGTCTGCTTCTCTACCGACAGCATAACACCTGGTTTTCCATTCAGACGTGCGTAGGATTCACTGGAATTATCCAGCACAGCAATATCTGCCACATCCGACAAGTGAATCACTTCCACTCCATCCATGCCAAGATCCATTAACACCATTTCCTTAAGGTCATCAACACCATTTACCGCATCCCCCACACGTACCATATAACGCTCGCCCTCATCTGTAATATAACCAGCAGGCATGGAGAAATTTTGTGCTGTGAGGATATTTGTCAATGTCTCCATTGTAAGAATATTGTTCAAATCTGCAGAATCATAGGCATCCTCTTTGCTCTCCTCAAAAGTTTCCTTGGATTCCTTTAATTTTTCCTCTCCACTGGCAAGCTGCGCAGAAGCGCTTCCCATCTCCACCGACCCTGTAATCTGGCTCTGATTTAAGGTTGCCAGTGTATCATTGATGGTTGCTTTACCCTCGGCAACGCTTTGCAATCCTGCCTCAATTGCTGCAATTCCTCCATTGACTTGCACTAAACCCTGTTCTGCCTCGGTCAACTTCTGAGAGATATATGCCGTCAATTCTTCCTCTGTGGATTCTACTGTGAGATTGCTGCCTTCCTGAGCCGCAAGCTGAGCCTTAATCTCTGTCAGTCCGGCCTCCACCTGCGCAAGCTGCTTTTCCAATTCTTTGGCATCTTTCTTCATCGCTTTCATTGCCGCTATGCCCTGTTCTAGCTGAGCCTTGGTCTCCATAAGTGTCTGCACTTGTGCCTGTACCTGCTGCAGTGCGGCAATCCCCTGTTCTGCACTGGCTCTGGCATTCGTCAATTCTGTGAGCTTATTATTCAAATCAGCCTCTGTCTGAAACAATTCTATTTTCTTATCATTTAACTGATTCTGTGCATCACTGATCTGATTGGCCATCGCCTGTTGGCCGCTTGTAAGCTCATCTTTGCCGCTGCTAATTTCATCCTCTGCGGACGCCATCTCGTTTTCTGCATCTGAAAATTTTTCATTCAGTGAATCCTTCACCTTTTGATTGATCTGATCGATTTTACTCTGATTCAACGTTACCTGTACCGATTCCTCAATCAATCCTGTCCCAGATACTGAAGCCACACCCTCAACACTTTCAATCTCTGGAATCAATTCTTTCTCTGTAAAATCACTGATCTCCAGATTATTCATGTTCTCCATCTCCACCGCGGCAATCAAGATTGGCATCATATCTGGATTCAGTTTCATAATGATAGGATTGCCAACTTTATCTGGCCAGCTTCCGCTAATCTGGTCGAGACTCTCACGCATTTCTACCGTGACAGAATCCATATTTGCAGTCTGCTCAAATTCCAGCACTACCATAGACATATCATTGCTGGAGGTGGAACTGATATTTTTGATATTTGATGTACTGGCCATCGCCTCCTCAATCGGCTGCGTCACCGTACTCTCTACCTGTTCCGGGCTGGCGCCTGTGTACGTGGTGATCACAATCGCATAAGGCAGGTTCATACTGGGCAGCAAATCTGTGCTCATCTTGCTCAAAGATACCACGCCCAGAATAATTACCAGCACAATTCCTACCATTACAGTATAGGCTTTCTTGACACTGAATTTTGACAGCATATGTATTTCTCCTCCTGTGTATTTCCATTTCCGACCGACCAGTCGGTTTTTAGCTTCATTATAAAAATCTTTTCAGCAAAATACAAGGAAAAAAATATAAAATTTTTATAAATCAATTAATTAAAATCATTCTGAACATATGTTGAAAATATGAACCTAGCATTGACATATTTTGACTTGTAAAAAATGCTTGCACTGTAAGTATTTTCTATATTTATGCTATTTTAAATACATGCTGCTAAACCAACATAATTTACAGCTTTTTGGTAAAAATTTTTCTTACAGGGAAGTATATGATTCATAACATAATCTGTTTTAGTACCTGTAAAACAATTCTTATATCTTTCCTACACCTCTTTATTTTATCTTCCCTGGAATCACAGAAAAAGGGATTTACGCCCTCACTCAGCAGGAAAGGTAAAATTTTCCTCTCTGTACCTGTTTTTGTACAAGCAAATCTGTTGAAAAATTTTTGAAAAGTGATACATTTATAGTAACGATAATCATAACTATTCAGATATTATTTTTAAGGAGGATTTATACTATGAGCAGGAATATGCAAGGTTTCGGCATGATGATCAGTAAACTGAAGAAAAACCCCAAAAAAATTGTTTTTACAGAGGGAACTGACCCCCGTATCTTGGAGGCCGCCTCCCGTCTGCTTGCCTCCAATTTCCTGACCCCAATTTTAATTGGAAACAAAGAAGCAGTAGAAAATGCTGCTGAGGAATACGGCTATAATATTCGTGGCGCTAATATTATTGATCCTGAAGCATTTGACCAGATTGAAGAAATGGTTGCATTATTGTGTGAGCTTCGCAAAAGTAAAAATTTGCAGCCAGAACGTGCACGTGAAGTCTTAAAACAAGGAAACTATTTTGGAACTATGCTTGTAAAAATGGGACTTGCAGATTCACTTTTAGGTGGAGCTACTTATACTACTGCTGACACTATCCGCCCTGCTTTACAGTTGATCAAGACCAAACCTGGGCACAACATTGTATCTTCCTGTTTCATCTTGGTGCGTCCTTCTGCTACTGGTGAGAATGAGGTATTGGCAATGGCTGACTGTGCTATCAATATTAAGCCTACTGAGGACGAGCTGGCAGAAATCGCCATTGGTGCCTCTGACTGCGGCCAAATTTTCGGTATTGACCCCAAAGTTGCTTTCTTAAGTTACTCTACCTTAGGCTCTGGCGCTGGTGAGGATGTTGACAAAATGCGCAATGCCGCACAAAAAGCAAAGGCACTGCGCCCAGATCTTCCCATCTCTGGCGAAATGCAGTTTGACGCCGCCGTTTCTCCTCGTGTCGCACGCACGAAGTGTCCAGATGATGCTGTCGCTGGACATGCAAACGTTTTTGTTTTCCCAGATATCAATGCTGGTAATATTGGCTATAAGATTGCACAGCGCATGGGAAACTTTGACGCTTACGGCCCGATTCTGTTAGGACTCAATTCCCCAATCAATGACTTATCGAGAGGCTGTAATGCCGATGAGGTATATTCTATGGCTATCATCACCGCTGCTTTGGTAGATGTAGACGCGGACGAAGATTAAACATCTGATTACAAGTTTGTCCCTTTACAGGTTTTCTTTTCATTGCAGCCGCATTCGTCAGCCAATATGGAGATCGTCACATGCTTAGATGATGATTGCTTCCTTTGTGCTGACGAATGCGACTGTAACCTTTTCTTTGAAATCTGTAGATGAATCTTGACAAAACGACAAATCTATAGTATTATGCTATAGTAATGTCGATGCGTGGCTCAGCTTGGTAGAGCGCTGCGTTCGGGACGCAGAGGCCGCAGGTTCAAATCCTGTCGCATCGATTAACAAAAAGCCCGTAAAATAGGCATTTTCAGAGAAAAAGCACTCCAATTGATGGAGTGCTTTTTTGTGTTTGACTAACATTTGACTAACAGCAGTTCTCTTTGCATGATTTTTTAGTACCACGATCACAGGCTGTTAATATGGCTCAAAACACCTGCCAACTCCTTACTGGAAAGCATAGAGCATTTAGCCATTCCAACCCAAAATGCACGCTCATAATCCTTTTGGAGTTGCTGGAACTCCTTTAAAAGTCTTTCGTACTTCTCCCACCTCATATAGCGTGGTTTTGGAATATGCCACAAGTCCTGTATAGGCATATCGGGATAATCCCTAAACCACCATGTATACCCCAGCTCCTTTTCTACTATGCGCTCCATCTTAAGCCGCATTTCATCCATTCCGCTTTTCTGCTGGCTGGAATAATTCAGCTTTGCACATTTCCGGCACATATAGCGTTCCTGCCGTCTGTAAAGGTATCTGACACGCCGCCCGCAATACGGGCAATGGAAATACATCCTTACAGATTTTCCGTCAATCCCTGGCACTCTGGATAATATCAAATCTGTATAAGAATCCCCCTCCCTGATTTCTGCCGTTTTCTCTCCCACATAATAGACAATATCGCCCCGGACAAGCGGATATTTCACAGTTTCCTTGCAGAAAAGGTATTTATCACACATAAGGTAATCATAAAATGAAAAGCTGTCAATCCTGTGAAAGTTTTCAAGCCGCCTGTGTGTCTTATTATGACCGCCGGAACCGTAACCGCCCATATTACACCTTTCCCTTTCCCGCAAGCATATTGTTGAGTATAGCCAGTGTGCGCCGCCGATACCCATAAAAATCACTGCGCCCGACTGAAATACGCCCCAGCTTCAAATCAAATTCTAAAATATCATAGGATTTGTTCCGCATAATGGAAAGAATGATATACTCTGCAGCAATCGGACAGGCTTTATATGCCGCCATCCGTACCTGTGCGCTGTGCTTTCCTGCATGGCATTCTTCTAATAATTCTTTTGCCCTCCTGCCTGTCAGTCCATAATCAGCGTAACTTTTCCGCATATCATCCCTCCATATACACAAACCCCCTGCCGCCATATAGGAAGCAGGGGAAACTGTTATTTTGTTGCTGCCGCCTTTCCTGCCGTTGTCTGTTCCTGATAATAGATAGCTTTCAGCTTATTATCCAGTACAAACGCATCATAACAAATACGCCCCTCTACCAAAGAACCGCTGATTCCCGGCGGGTCTTCATGTATCTTGTAATCCTCTAATTTTGTCGGAGCCACACACGCACACGGATGCGCCAGCATGAAGCCGAAATTTTCCGGGAGCCTTACCGCAGGCACTTTAACCACTTTCGCCCCGTCAATCATGGCAATGACACCTCTAAGGCGCATATCCTCCGCAATGTCAGTTTCCATGATAATATCCTTGCTGCGCTTCATAATGGTGTACACATCCGACGTGACCACCAAGATACGCCCTGTTTCCGGCACTTCTGCATTATCCAGAGCATTGTTCGCCTTTAATATCTCGTCAAAGATATTTGTTGCATCCAATGCCACTGCGGTCGGCTTATTCCCCGCGCCGGAACACATCACGCCATAAGTATAGCTGTCCACCTCCGGTACGACTTTTTCCCTTACCTGCCTTGCCAGTGCGGATGCCGCCGCAAGCTGCTGCGCTGTTTCGTCATTGTCCAGCTTGTCGATTGCAAACGTAAAGGAACGGTCATTTTTAAGCGTGAATTCCTCCGTTGCCGCATCCAGATCATGGATAGTGCCATACCGGGAGCCGGTAAATCCCGGCACAGGGTTTCGGCTGTAGTCCTGCATTTCACTTGTGCCGATTTTGTAAATTTTGATGCTGTGCGCCCCTGTCCAGCTAAAGTCCTGATTCGTCAGGAGCGATTTTTTTGATTCTGTTGTAAAAATTTCATCCGTGTATGGCTGAAACTGTGTAACTAAACTGATTGCCATAAAATATTATTCTCCTTTAATTCAGATTCATGGCCTTTCTGATGGGGTCTATGTTTGCCGCCCGGAATGGCTTCAGCGGCCCTGTAAACGGTTTTGCTCTCTGCGCTTCAAGCTGTGCCTGCTTTTCTTCATCTTTCTTTACTGCCAGGCGTTCCTCCATCAAGCCATCTATGATGCCTAAAGCCTTGTCAAAGGCTTCCTCACTGCTGCAATTCAGCGCATCCAAAAGTGTTTCCGGGTATCCCTTGTCAGCCAGCTTCTGGCGGCTGTTCAAACGGAACTCACGCTGTGCAAGCTCCTGTTCCCTCTCACCCAGTTCTTTTGATGCCTTTTCCCGGTCTTTTGCAAGCCTGTCCTGCACGATACGGTTTACATCGTCCTGTGTAAAAGTTCTTTCCCCTGTTCCCTGTACGGATGCCGGGTCTGCGTTCTGGTTCATGTTCTCTGTATTCATTCTCATTCTCCTATTTTTACGCCATAGTAGGCTGTTTTTGGCAAACAGAAAGGCGCGGAAAGATTCTATCTTAAAATAAAACCTTCCCACGCCTATATATTCGGCTTCC
>Ga0137306_101573_pt1 | contig 22388 bp, 16 predicted proteins | sample Inofroosms_March_FD_97187 | JGI IMG/M metagenome (GOLD analysis project Ga0137306, IMG submission 97187) | Mouse cecal microbial communities from Vienna, Austria - N-Acetylneuraminic and N-Acetylglucosamine D2O microcosms_March | ecosystem: Host-associated > Mammals > Digestive system > Large...
AGAACAGAATTCCAAACGGCATCAAGTTCATAAGGTTCATCTCCATCCGTTTGGAGACCATCACTGTTTCAATTTCTCTCTTTACCTCTGCCTTCTGCCGTATTTTATCCACAGTACGGCTAAAAATCTTCATGAAATCTCCCCCGCTGCGCTTGGCAAAGGCAAATACCTGTGCAAAACTAATGATTTCTTCTATCCCGCTCCGTTCAGCCAAATCCTCCAATAATTTTTCCAGTGGGATATTCCATGCAGCCTGGCGGTTAATATTGCCAAATTCTTCTGCCATAACCGTATGGGCGCCATAGAGCTTTACAAACTCCTCCTGCGCCTGCACAAAGGCATTTTCCATTGCATAGCCTGCCTTAACGGCTGCCGAGGCCATCTGCAGCATCTCCCGGAAATGAAACAGCATCTCCTGCCTGCGTTTGCGCATCAAGGACTCCCTAACCGTCTTCCTCACAGGAACATAGAACACAAGGACAGAAACCATCCCCCAAAGGCTCCGATAGAACAGCCATGATACCATACCTGACAGCACAAACGTAATGCCCATGCACAAAACCTTCTCCCGCCAGCTCATCCGATAAACATGATAATCCCGCATTCCCTCACTTCCCCCTCCTGCAGGGATCGCCCAGCCCTGCCGCATAGAGCTTTCCCTTGTGTATCAGCTCTCCCTTTTTCTCCCATCTCCCTACAATCTGCCCTTCCTCCCCTTCTCCCATTTCTGCAAATTCATACAGTGGATGTAAGCGGATTTCTCCCTGTTCTATGCCATCCACCTCCATAATAGACAGCATCCGCCTGCTCTTGTCCCGCAGCCTGCCCAGATGCACCAACACGTCTACTCCTGCCGCAATCTGGCTGCGAATGGCTGTCAGCGGCATCTCCATCCCCATCAGCACCATTGTCTCCATACGGCTAATCATGTCCTGGCTACTGTTTGCATGGCCTGTGCTTAATGATCCATCATGCCCAGTATTCATTGCCTGGAGCATATCCAGGCATTCTGCACCGCGGATTTCTCCAACGATCAATCTATCTGGGCGCATGCGCAAAGCCGTACGAATCAAATCCCGCACCGTAATCGCCAGCGTCCCTTCCGCGCCAGCATTGCGCGTTTCTAAACGCACCAGGTTTTCCACCCCCCGGATCTGCAGCTCTGCGGAATCCTCTATGGTAATGACACGTTCTGACTTGGGGATAAACGCTGAGAGGGCGTTGAGAAATGTTGTCTTGCCAGAGCCTGTGCCGCCAGAGATAAAGATATTGTATCCCGCCTCTACCAGCGTTCGAAGGAAGGCTGCGCACTCTTCGCTGATGGAACCCTTTGCAATCATATCCTCCATCCGCAGGGGATGCCTGGGAAACTTGCGGATGGAGACCACCGGCCCCTCCAGGGCAATGGGCGGAAGCACTACATTTACCCTGGAGCCATCTGCCAGCCGGGTATCTGCGATGGGCTCCGCCGCATTGATGACCCGGTTATGGCTGCCAACAATCTGCTGGATAATGTCTTCCAGCTTTTCCTGGGAAGAAAAGCTCCTGTTCCAGGCTATCATCTCCCCCTTTTTCTCATAGAAAATATGATCTGCGCCATTTACCATAATCTCTGAAATATCATCCTCATTCAGCAGCTCCTGCAGCACGTCCAGTTTACGCAGGGAATGGAAGACCTGCATCCGCAGCTCCCTACGCCAGTTCAGGGGAATCACCCGCTGCTTTGCCTCACGGCAGATTTCCTCGTCAATGGCCGCCAGCAATTCCTCTTCCTCATGCTCCCGTGTCATATCCAGCTGCGCAAGGACATTTTTCCTAATCTGTTCCACGCTGCACCCCCATCAGGCTCCTGACATAGTCCCCCAGGCTTCCCCACAGCCATTGCTGCAGCCATTGCCCGCCCTGGCAGGGCATGGGCTGCATGGGCGGGAGCGTAAGGCAGGCCATCCTCTCCCGCAGCGCCGGCCGCTTCTGCCTGTCCGCCATCTGGCAAAAATGCTGCAATGGCGCTTCCTGCATCCCTCCTGGCTCTGTGAGGATGTAAACCTTGCTGCACGTTTCCATTAGTTCAAAAAATCCTGGCACCATCATGCCAAAATCTACAATAATCAGGCTGTACCCACTCTGTTCTTCCAGAATCTTGAGAAACGTAAGGTAGTCCTCCTTGCGAATCTCGCCCAGGCAGATACTGTCCTCTGCTGGCGGAATATAGGAAAAATCTGCCATATGGTAAACGGCGCTGCCGATGGAACCAGAAATATTCCCATTTCCCGCCAGGCATAGATACATGACGTCCACAAGATCCTTCTGGTATCTCTCCTGAAACCATCCTCCGAAACCGGCACATTCCTTCAGGCTTACATAGAGTACATGTTCCCGCTGTGCCAATATCTGCGCAAGGGTTAGGGCGAACGGCGTCTGCCAGATGCTATGCCCCGGAGAATAAATGCCAATCAGCTCATGGCGGAAGGAAGCTGCCTCCCCCTGTCTTCCATAAGCCTGATAATATGAGAGGATTTCCCTTACCATCTGCGAAACCGGCTGATACTTATCCAACCTTGGCAGTCCTTTTGCCCCTTCTGGCAACTCCGGCTCCTCTGTAAGGTCACAGAGCCACATCCATAGGACGCCTTCCTGCCTGCCAGCATCTTCTTGCTGTGCCTTTGGAAGCTGCCGCAGAATATCCGGGCGTTCCAAGAAACCCTTCCCTACCAACACGATATCCGGCTGCTGCTGGTCGAGATATTCCAAAAATAGCGTCTCTTCTGAAAAGCAGCATCCCAAAAACTGCTCCTTATTTTCCTGGGAAATCCATGCCGCAAGCCGTTCCCCATATGCCGGGTCTGCATCGCAGACGGCAATTGTTATTCTTTTCAACCAATCACCCCCATAGTGATTCCATATCCAATTAAAATTGCTATTGAAAAATGAATGATGTGCTGTTTTCCTTCTGGTTCTTGGGGATACTTTAAGATCCTGCCTTCTGCTAAGGACTGCCTCACATAATTCCCAAAGACCGCCAGGCGTGCGATTAGGCTGCGATGATAGGCCATTTTGCATAAAGACATGCATGCGCCAACAAGAAAAGATGCTGCCATTGTAAGAAAAAGCCATTGAAACCCACAGATACCGCCGACTACGGAAAACAATTTGATGTCGCCTGCCCCTAGGGCACGCATAAGAAACAAAAGAAATAATAAGATAACCGGAATAGAAACGTTTATTAGAAAAACGCCTGCCCCTCCTAAGCCAGATTCTAAAACCTGGAAGAAAAAGCCCATTGCTAACCCTCCTAAAATCAGCCGGTTACTGATCTTAGAATACCTAATGTCCATGACCGCTGCCGCCGTCAGCAGCGCCAGGCAGACCATTGCCTTGCTATTCCCACTGCCCCACCTCCGTTCCTCCTCTTATTTTATTCCTGCAAAGCTCAAATTGCTATTGCCTGCAGGTGTTGAAACAGATTATAAATCAAAAATTTGCTTTTGTAAAGTAAGCTCGCGTAATTTTTTCATTTTTGGCAATATATCACAAAAAACGATAGAACAAAATAGCATAAATCAGCGCAAACCCGCTGATACCAAGGGTTCCGACTGTCAAAAGGCTGACGGGATTAATTCCTGCCGCCACGGCAATCCCCTGGCTTTCCAATAATTTGTTGACAATACAGATGCCGATTGCCCCTGCAAAAATGCGCAGTGCAAAGGCCACCATCACCGCCACGGCCGACCTCTGTTTCATGACCCCCATGAAAAGCACCAGCACACAGATACCAGCAATCGCTGCAATCCCATAATATTTCTCCATAGCGCGCCCTCCTTGTCCGTTTTGCTTAAGCCACAGCTGCCCTTGGACATTATTACTCTGGCGGTTAAATATCGTACCATCTTACTTGCCCAAATCTCCCTCTGCTGCGTTGTCATCAATCGCTGTAGCACTCGCTACAGCTCAATCTTCCGCCTTGCATAGGAAGATTTGTTCTGCGCAATCTGGTGCGATATTTAACCGCCGGAATAATATTATTAGTAACTATTTGTCTATCCTAAATATATTGGGAATTGGAAAATTTTATGACTTTTTTGTATAGATTTGGTACCATCTGCTTATACTTTAAGTAAGAAAGGCAAATCAATGCCGCAGAAAAAGGAAAGGAGTAACTGTCTTGTGTACCTTCACAGTTACTGAAAGGGTTGCTTATGTTTCAGATTATAAAAAAGCAGATGCCGCGCAGCACCGCCTACGCCGTACTTATTGAGGAACTGGAAAAGGCCAGATATGATCTGGCCCTTGCCTATGATAATTTCCAGAATGCCATGGAGCCGGACTTGATCGACTGCTGCATCTATCAGGTCAACGCCCTGCAAATGCGTTACAAATTCCTGCTCACAAAAGCAAAGCAGCTCAACATGGAAGTGCCTTATGCCAAAAACCCCCTTGAACTATCTGAGCCTTGAAGGGTCTCCGTCAGCCTCCCCTTTTGGTAGGTCATACCTGCCACCACTTGCTGCGTATGCTGCATCAAGGGCGCCGACGTGTCCTGCCGCGCCGCTTCCACAAAGCCCTCATACAGGTTCCCTAAAATCCTTTGGGCATCCTGGATATTCTGCACTTCATTTTTGCAAACTGCCATAGACAGATGCTTATTTACAAACTGGTACGCACGATAGAGGCTGCCTGCAATCGAATAGGTAAAATCCAGGTCATCCATGAGCCGCCTTAACACCTGCTGCGCTTTGCCCACAGCGGACTTAAAGCCAGCATAATCCTCTGGATGAGATGCCTTGGCGTCCTCCAGATAGGCAAATAGGATATCATACATAATCACTACCATGCCGCCCCGGTTGCAGCAGCTCAGCCTGCGCGTAAACTCCTGCTTCTTCTCCTGTGTCATAGAAGCCTCCTTACTGCAGCAGCTGCAGGACCTGCTGGGGGATGTCGTTTGCCTGGGCAAGCACAGAAGTCGCCGCCTGCGAAAGTACATTATATTTCGTGTACTCTGTCATCTCCGCCGCCATATCCACATCCTCAATTCTCGACAATGCCTGGGTCATATTCTCCTCTGTAGCATCCAGGCTGGTCACCGTATAATCCATGCGGTTCTGGTAAGCCCCAATCCGCGAACGCACCTCGCTGACTTTGGCAATGGCATCGTCCAATGCGGCAATGGCACGGTCTGCGCCGCCCGTTTTGCAGACGTCAAGCTTATCAAGATAAAGGCTGCGGGAAGATACTTCAGGAATCCGAACGTCCACCGTCTGGTTCTCATTGGCGCCAATCTGCATAGTCATCATGCCGATGTTCGTAACATCCATCTTCACTTCTCCAGTTGTTCCAGGAATTACTTCAAACGTCATCTTGAAACCATTTCGATCGGAAATGGAAGCATAATTCCCATTTGTCTGGATCGTAGCCTGGCTGCCGAAGCCTTCATCATACCGTCCAAACCCAACCTGCACATCCTTGCCGATTTCCTGGCGATCCAGGTCAATGCCCAGAAAATCAGCCAGCGCTGTGTTATCGCACTGCACATGCACATTATAGGAGCTGCCATACTCGTCTGACAGGAATACAAGATACCCCCCCTGGGACACATCGACCGGCACATACTTGCCGTTTTCTGGCAGGCCGTCCGCCGGCCCCTGCGTATTGGTTACCAGCAGGTTCACCTGGCCGCGTTCTGCGCCTTCGCGCATCTTGTCATAGACTTCTGTAAACGTCTCGCCTTCTTTCACCTCTACTTCCACACCGTTAATGACCACTTTCCCGGCTGCGCCTGTAGGCACAACTGCATCGCCCCCAATCCTGCGCGTGCCTTCGATTACGGCATGCTCCGCATCTGCCGTGATCTCCACCGTATAGATATTGGAGGTTACAGAGTCGGAAATATCAATCCTGGTGATGCCGCGGTTATCCGGGTATACGCGCTGATCCAGAGTGCCGTCTAAAAGCGTCTTGGTATTAAATTCTGTATCCCGGGAAATACGGTCAATTTCTTCCCGCAGGGATGAAATCTCCGCCTGGATGGCCTCTACATCATCCGGCATATTTGTCTCGTTCGCCGCCTGGACAGAAAGCTCGCGCATTCTCTGGAGCATGGCGTGAACCTCATTTAAGGCGCCGTCTGCCGTGTCCAATACGGAAATCCCATCGGAAGCATTCTGAGAAGCCTGGTTCAGGCCCATAATCTGGGAACGCATCTTGCTGGCAATCGCCATGCCTGCAGCATCGTCCGCAGCGCGGTTAATGCGCAGCCCGGTGGAGAGACGCTCAATGGATTTTGCTACGCTGTTGTCCGTGTTCAGTAATTTCCTGTTGGCAATGTTTGCCGACATATTGTGATTAATTTTCATGATGTCTACCTTTCCTTATAAGCTGCCTCAGGCAAAAGCAGGAGGCGTATTTTATGGACTTCGCGGCATCCTTGCCTAAAACATAAGCCGGATCTTCCCTGAAGTGGCTTATACATTCGTTTCCTTCAGCTCCTCCAGGAATGCCTTGGCCATCCCATATAAGGCCTTGGTCTGCACCTGGTAAGATTCTGAACCCTGGTCTTTCGGAGACGGGGACTCCCTTGCAGGAATACCTGGCAGCTCCACCCGGCTGCTATGTATGCAGTTTAGCTCCCATTGGCTGCCCTCGCCCTGCTCCAGACGGCCACGCAGGCTCTCTTCCCGGCTGCGCAGTTCCTCAATGGTCTGGCGGGAATCGGAAACGATATAACCTTTCACCGAATCCGGCTGTACCTGGAAACTGGCTGCCACTTTCCCCAAGCTTGGGGATTCAAATAGGACATCCAGCCTGCCGCGTTCTTTTTTGCCGCGGACAATCTTCAGCTGGACATTGGTCAGCTCGTCAGCCACCAGCACGGGGATGGCATACGTCTCTTCTTTGGCAAGGCGGGCGCCTAATTCAATCTGCTGGTGGAGAATTTTCATTTCCCGAAGGTCCATATTGCGGATATCCGGGGACTCAATCATGGTCTTCATGACGTTCTCTGCAACCTCAGCCAGCTTCTCCTGCGCCTCTGCCATTTCCTCGGGGGTTTTGACTGCCTCGGCAAAGTCTTCTAAGAGCGCTTCCTTTACCTCCTCCAAGTCAATCTCCTGGCTCAGGCTCTCATGGGAGAACAGGGATTTAAACACACTGCGGCCTTCCAGGATACGCGTAGCCGCCATAATATTGTACGCCGTCAGAGGCATGTCATGGCCGTTCAGCATCTGCAGAACCTGCGCCTCTGCCTCCTTGGCCCTTGAGAATTCCTGCAGCTGCTGCCGATAGTAGGATTCCTCTGTAACTGGGTCTGGCTGAGTCTGGCGCAGCTGCCAGAGCAGTTCCTCTGGGGTCATCTGCGATACATCGCCCGCGGCCTGCGCCTGCTGGATTCCCTCTGGGGTCACCATCGCAAATGCCCCCTTTGCGCAGTCCGTTTGGTAGGCAGACTCGATTTGCTGAGAAATACTCAAATCTGCGGCAGAAACTTCCTCTGCCTCGCCAAAGCTGTCATCTACAGAGACATTGATGCCTGCCGCACGGTTTGTCCTTACGGCTGACAGTAGGTTTTTAACCGTCAGGTCTGCACCCTGATGGACAAGCGCGCCTATCACCGCGCCGTCCGTCTTGTCTATCTGGCGCAGCAATCGGTAAATGCCAATGTAGCTGTCGCGCTCCTGGGGCGTGATTTCCTGGCGCTGTTCTAATTTGTACAGGAACTTGCTGAACTTCTCCCCACCTTCCCCATCTATGCGGGATTTGATTTCCTCCGCCTTGGCATTGAGCTGGTCGACGCTCATTTCCAAAGGATTCGTCCCCTCGCGGATCATTTCCATCACGACTGCCGGGGATAAGTTCTGGAATAAGTTCTGCACCTTCTGGTCAGCCGCTTTCATCTGGGCAATGGAGGATTCTGTAATCTCTATCTGATTATATGCTAAAATGCGGACAGCCCGCTGGTTCGGCTCGCTGGCTTCAAGGCCCAAATCCTCGAGGATAAGATCCACATTCCGGAAAGCCTTCTGGATGGAATCCCCAAGATCCGCCCGCGGCTCCGTCTTCAGCGTCTCGTAAGCCTCGCCCGCGCGTTCCAGCTCCGCCTGCCTGGACATCCCTACCGCATGAACCTTTTCTAAGGGGTCTGACTGCGTGCTGATTTTATGGAGGATATCGGCAGGCGCTGTCTTCAGTTCCTGCGTTTTGCGGATAGCGCCGGCAAAAATATCCGTATTTTCCTCTGTAGCCTCTATCCCATTCTGGGAAAGGAGACTGCTGTAATAGTCGTCTTCCAACGCCTTTAACTGCGCCACGATTTCTTCCAGAGGCTTCGTCTCTATGGAAATGCCGCGCTTAAGCAAAGCATAATTCGCCTGCACCGTCATCATAAGCCTGGCTTCTTCCAGCTGGCGTTTGGCGGCAATAAAGCGGATATCCTGGCTGGCCTCTACAGGCGCCGTTACGCCTGCCGCAGAGGCAGCTGCCTGGCGGCTGCCTGTCTCCAGGCTCTCAATCGTCAAGGGCAGGCCTTTTTCTATCACGCTCCATACCTCAGCATCGGTTGCCTGGGCAACTGTCTCCATTGCCCGTTCTGCCCGGTCAGCAAGGCTGTATCCCTCTAAGATAACAGCATCCGCAGGCCGCCCGCCTTCGGCGATGGCCTCTGTCATGGCCTCCATCACCTGCTCCTCGGCAGGGGGAAGCTGCATCGAATGCAAATCCATGGCGTATTTTAAATTTTCTGCCGTAATTGGCACCTGATGGTCTAACATCCACTGGCTATAGGCCATCACCGTCTCATCCGCCGCCAAGCCGGCCTGGGCAGCCACCTGCCCTACCTGGGACTTCAGGCTATCATCCATAGGCACTGCAGGCGGGACGGCATAAGGGGCGCCGCAAACGCTGTACTGTGCCTTATAGAGGTTTTCGATGGTAGGCGGCAGTTCATTTTCTACCATATACTTTACCATCTCTGGGCTGCTGGCCGTCAGGGAAGACGCCCACGTAAGGGTTTCCTGGCAGCCAGAGAGATTCTCCTCTGTTACTGGCAGGTCTGCCTTTTGGATGACAGATTCCAGCTGATTTGCCAGGGCAGCGCTGCCCGTCATCTCTTCCAGCTGCTGGCTGCTCAATGCATCGCCAAAAACACTGATATCGGCGCCAGCCTGCGCAAGTTCCATCTTAATCTTATCCATTTCCGTAACGATGGCGCCTGCCTCTGTGCTGCCCAAGGAAAAGCCATCCTCCTCCATCAGGCTGCAGTCCTTTTCCGAAGCAGTATTACAGACAACCTCCATTTGTTCCCGGAACTGCTGCAGTTCTTGCTGCTGGGCTGCCTGCTGAATTTTCTCTATCTGCGATTCTTCGCGGAAAAAAGGCGCGTCTACCTTTGTCTGCTGCACGGAAACTGCCTGCCCGGACTTCACTTCTTCTGCCTGACCAACGGCCGCCTCCTGCACGCCAACGCTTACATCCCCTTTGGCCCCTATCGTGCTGCCAGCCTGGGTAATCTCCCTTATCTTCGTATCATCAACTCTTATGTTCATATGCTATGCCTCATTATTCTTTACCATGGTTTTCCGATATTTAGTATTTCGGTAACTCCCCACAAAAACTTTACGGCCATTCCTCATTCGTTCCTATTCCATATACCCTAAAAATACATTTCCTGCTGCCGCAAACAGCGCCTGGCTGTCCTGCAGCCCCATACGCCGGGTACTATTGGCAGCCGGATCATAAAGGATGGTATTGTGTTCGTCATAGCCCACAATCAGCATCGCCTCCTGATCCACCATCGCCAATACCGGCGTGCCTAGGCTTACAAAATACAGTACCTGCTCTACCGTACAGCCCGTCAGATCCATTACCTTCTGGGCGGAAAAAGTCTCCTCCAGGATCTGCCTTGGCGTTTCTCCCTGTGCCAACAGGCCTTGCACATCCAGGCTGATGCCCTTGGCATTTAAGAGGTAGGAAAGGCAGCGCACCAGAGAATCCTCCCCCAGCTCTGCCGTATCCAGTGATTCTGCGCCAATGGCTGGCTGATTGCCCTTGCGCCCTCTGGACCAAATGCATTTCTGCCCCTGTCCGATCGCCACGCCCCTGTTTTCATCCGCGCTGGCAATTGCTTCTGTAATCGAAGGTGTGGACAATACAATCTTTCCTGCACTGTAAACGTAATAACTTCCCTCTGCCTCCCCTGCTTCCAGCTCAACCGTACACGGCTTATCCTGCACGACCTCCCTCGGCACTAACACCCGGGATTTCCTGTTATCCTCCTCGCCGCCTCCGTCAAAGGCAAGCTGCACCTGTTTTTGCTTTTGCGCGGTCTGAATAGATTCTACGGTCACTGCCTGCGCTTCCAGCTGCTGGCTCTTGATGGTATCCTGGTCAGCAGCCTGATAACTGCCTGCCACTTTCACCTCACGGTTGAGGAAAATGGCATCCCTGTCCACATAAGCCTTTGTCACATAGTAGCCATCTTTCTGGTATTCCTTTACCACATTTGCATCTTTGTCCTGGATAATAACTTTATACATGGGAAATCTATCATTCCCTGCCGCATCCTTGTCCACATCCTCTGCCCGGGCGGCTCCATAGACAAAATCACTTTCCACAAATCCAATCGGCTTTAGATATTCTGCCTTTCCCCCTTCGATCAAACGTTCCTTTTCCCCTTCCAGATCCATGGCCTTCAAAGTGTTGGCCTTCCCATCCTGTGCGCCGTCCTGCCATGCCAGAAACCTGCCTTCTTCAGATACAGCATAACTGTCCGGGCGCAAGCCCTCCACCAGTTTCCTGACCTTCCCAGATTCCAACGCAATGCCATAGACCTCATTTCCCGCCAGCAGGTAAAAAGTCTGCTGGCCGCTGAGATAAAACAAGTTTCCCCAGTCTGCTTTCAGCATCTGATAAGATTTATCGGAAGGGATGAACAGCGCCTCCTCAATGGCATTTCCTGTATGGTCATAATGGAACACGCTGATCCCCGTCTGCCCCTCGTGGCTGCCCCGGTTCATATAGCCATATACGGCGAAATCAATGTCCCCCTTTTCATCCACCTTCATCACCTCAATCTGGTGGCTGTCATTGTTGTCCCGGGCAGAAATCCCTTCCTGGCTGCGAAAGCTAAAAATCCTTGAAAAACGCCGGCTGCCCTTATGGTAGCCCCAAAGCTCCCCTTCCTGCACAAATGCCAAAGTCTCTCCCTTTTCATCGGTCTTATATTCCACCTCATCCGAACGGATGCCCAGCGTCAGCCCTTCCTTGCCGACCAACGCATTCTCTCCCCGGAAAATCTGGTTCATTGTCCTTTCATAATTAAGCAGGTACATCCTGCTATTCTCACTGTTGTAACGGAGACGGTAATATTCCTCTACATTATAGTATTCTACCTCACCGTTTTCCCCCGCCGCAGTCAGCACATATTTCAGCACAATCGAGTTAAAATAGCTGCCCATTTCCTTAATAGAAGGCACGGGAATTTCCAAACGCTCTCCCTTAAAGTCCGCCCAGCACACCTGCTTCAGGCTGGAGTGGATCGTCACCTTCTGCAGCGTGCTGTTATCCTCCAGGCCGTCCGGTTCCAGATAAGTGGCAAGGCTGTCCGCCTGCGCCTCCTGAAACGTCTGCTCGTGAAAATCCAGGGCAAAATCCAGGGACTCCTTCATATAGCAATCTTCCATCCAGCAGACCCTCGTGTAATAATTGATCGGCTCCTCATTACAGACAAGCGTAAGCATCAGCATATATTCCTGGTTCTTCTCCAGGATATTCTGAAATCGCAGCGTAAAGGCAAGCTCGCCATTTTCCGCCGAAACGTCCGCCACCTCCCCATCCTCAATCAGCCGCCCTTCCTCCAAAGTCCGCACCTTATAGGATACGTTTCCGACCGCATTATCATAAGCTTTCACTGCCACCGGCAGCGACAGATCCTCCGACAGCGGCGTAATCGTGTCCCGCATCGTACGAATGTCCATTTCCCCCCGGTAGCCATACAGTTCATTTACCTGTATGCCCTCTGGCTTCATATAGACCAGCGGCAAGGTCGCCGGCATCATTTCTGAGGTTACATCCATGCTGCTTGGCCGTGTAATCCCCATCATTACCAGCACCGTCACTCCCATAACACAAATTAATACGATTGCCTTGATGAAACCTTTACGCATTCTGCTTTTCTTCCTTTCTATCCTGCAGTACCGCCAGCATAGGGGACACATGCAGGAATTCCATCACCCTGCGGTATCCCTCCCCTATGCCCTTATCCTCTTCTGCCGCCTGCTCCATTTCTGTCTCTTGCCGTCCTGTCTCTTCCCTCTTTTTTGCTGCCGGCTGCAGATTTTCTCCTTGCCGTTTTTCAGCCGCTCCCCTTTTCACAGCACGGATTAATATATTCTTGGGCGTATGCTCCATATCAATAAATTCCAGAAGCTGCACCTGATACCCCCTGCTCTCCAGGATCTGCCCCCGCAGCGCGTCTGTCACCAAGGCGGCCATCCGTTCCTTGATCAGCCCATAACGGAACAATGGCTCCAGCAGCGCATTTTCCATCTGCCCATTTAACTCATGCTGACAGCAGGGCACCGACAGAATTACCTTCGCGCCCCAGCGGATAGCCTTGTCCAAGGCATAGTCAGTGGCTGTATCGCAGGCATGGAGCGTCACCACCATATCTACCCGCTCCACCTCCTGGAAATGGGCAATATCCCCCACATAGAAATCCAGGCCCTGATAGCCATATTTCCCCGCCAGGCGGCTGCACTCCGCAATCACGTCCTCTTTCAAATCCAGTCCGATAATATGCACCTGGTATCCCTTCAATTTCTTCAGGTAATGGTACATGGCAAAGCTCAGGTATGATTTCCCGCATCCAAAGTCTACAATTGTCACTTCCCTGTCTTTGGGGAGCTGCGGGAGTACGTCCTCAATAAATTCCAAAAAACGGTTGATCTGACGGAACTTATCATATTTGGCATGAATAATCTTCCCTTCCTGGGACTGCACCCCGAGATCTATCAGAAAACCTACCTTTTCCCCAGGATCCAGGATATACTTTTTCTTTCTATTATGGGATAAATCCACCTCCCCCATACATCCGCCCCCGGCTTTTTCCTTTACCGTAACCTTTCCCTTCTTGCTAATCAAAACCGTGGCTTGTCCCAGCTGGGAGAAAATATCCAGCTGGCGATATTCTTCTGCCCATCCCAGAACCGTGTGGATGGCTGTTTCCTTGGGGAAATTCTTATGGTATACCTTATTGCCCAGATATTCGCAGGCCTGAAATGCCAGCGCCTCTTTTAACAGCACCGGGCGAAGGCTGATTTTGGCAGCCTTCTTGCGGTCTCTGGGGTTGCTGATAATCATTTTCTTTAGATTCTCATTCAGATATTTTTCTAGAACTTCCTGCAATCTTTCCATAAGCGAAACCTTTCTCTATTTTGTGTATTGGGAAATAATATGTGATATTTTAGCAGCCGTTTTGTGTCTCTTTCATGCCTGCCTTGTATATGGAACCGCACGTCTAACATGCCTGTCTCGTATAGTGAACGGTACAGCTTTTTCCTGCCTCGTATAGCGACTCGTAAATCGGGTGGAAATGTATTTTTATTTTCCAGAACGATTCGCTATGGAAGGAGGAAGGCCACAGCAGAAACGCGCTCCCGCTCTGAGCAGGATGTAGCAGTACTAAGCCCGAAAACACCATGCCAGATACTGACATCCCTTTAAGGTTTCCTTATTCCTGCCTGCGCTTTGGCATATAGGGATCCCTTTGGATTTCCTTATGTGGCTCTCCTCTTTCCTCCGCTACAAAATAAAAATCTGCTGCTTCCCCCTTGCAAAAACGGGAATTTTCTAGCTTGTAAAATATTGTGGCTTATGCCCGCCAATAACTACCACCAGCGGCGGCATCGTTTATGGCGGCATCTGCGCTGGTACATTTCATTATATAAGAGCACTTCTATCAAGTTCTGCAGGCCATTGCCTGGAGGCGGAGGCGGCATCCCTGGGCCTCCTGGCGGCCTTCCCGGGTTCCAGCCTGGACCTCCCGGCGGCCTTCCCGGGTTCCAGCCTGGGCCTCCCGGCGGCCTTCCCGGGTTCCAGCCTGGACCTCCTGGCGGTCTTCCTGGACCTCCTGGGCGCATTTGGGATACCAATGTACCCTCCAATGGGAGTTCCTCTGCCTGCATATCGCCTTCATACCGTTCCTCTTCATATTGTTCTGCCTCATAGGCTCCTGTTTCGTATTGCTCCGCCTCATACTGCCCCGCCTCATACTGCCCCGCTTCGTATTCCCCTGTATCATATGCCTCTCCTGTGAGATCCGTCTTTTGTATCGCCATGCTGTTATAAATCCTGTTTACAATCTGGTTCAGCATTACCTTATCTGGATATTCGTCGAACATCAGGCTTCCTTCATATTCCATCTTATCACATTCATCTTCCACCATCGTCTGAATAGAGCGCACTTCCTTGGGATACATATCCTTCAGCTTCCGCATATCCCTCTCATACTCCAGCTCTTCCATATACACGCTCTGCATCGGATATGCCATATAAAAAGGCATTTTGGATACGTTCCCGTCTGCAATCCCGTAGAACATCCTCTGTTTATAGTCCACAGCTTTTCTCCCAATTTCCTGTTTTCTACTATTGTATGCCTCTTCTCCATTTCTGCTACAATGCCACACACACCGCTGCCAAATGCCCACATACCCCTGCATCTTATTCGCCTGTTATCCGCCTAACCTTCCTCCAATTTCCACCAGTATAACACACCCCCTCCCATTTTGCCACTGCCCTGTTTAAAAAAGATAGCATAACAATTCAGGGCGATATTCAGAGTTTTGCCGCGCAAAAATCATCACCTCTCCCCCTCTCAACAAATTTATACAAATTTTATAATTTTTAAGAAAATTTCCATAGGATTTTGTCTATAACACTGGTATAATACTATTGTTCCTACTAGAATCCTATAAAAATAGCTCTTAACGAACTGATTTTTGGAGAAGGACTCCTATGAAATTACGAACCAGACTAATAATTTCGTTCTGTATCATTATATTCGTCCCTGTGCTGCTGGCAGTCGCTACCATGTGGGGCTTTGGCCGCTACCAGATGCGGACGCTCCGCCATATTTACAATATGGATGGAAACGCATATGATTACTTTGTCAATTCCTTTAAGGTACTCAGCCAATTCACCAAGGATACGTATGAATCCTTGCAGCAGGTAGCCAAGGATACCCCAGATAAGCTGTCCGATCCCTCATACTTAGATCAGGTCAACCAGGATTTATCCACCAAGTATTCCTACCTGATTGTCCGTAAGGATCAGGCGCTTATCTACACAGGCTTTGGAAATGGCCCCGCCCTGGAAGATCTGCTCCCAGAATACGATGGCGAGGCTTCCCCTAACCCGGAATCTGTCTCTTATCTGGACGGCGAGGAACAGTCCCTGGTGCGGCAAATTGACTTCCATTTCAGCGATGGCCAGGAAGGAAGCCTGTTTATTGTCACTGCCATGGAACAGATTCTTCCTGAAGTAAAAGGCATCTTAATAGATTTGCTGATTTCTGTCGTGCTGATTTTGGTCTTTACCGCCGGCATGCTGACCATCTGGATTTACCAGGGAATTATCAACCCCATCCGCAAACTGAAGTCTGCTGCCCAGAACATCAAGGACGGCAACCTGGATTTCCATATGGAACCCTCCAAACAGGACGAAATCGGGGAATTGTGCCAGGCCTTTGAGGAGATGCGTTTCCGCCTGAAGGAATCCGCGGAAGAGAAGGTTTCCGGCGAAAAGGAGAATAAGATACTCATCCGCAATATTTCCCATGACTTAAAGACCCCCATCACCGCTATCAAGGGCTATGTGGAGGGCATCATGGACGGCGTGGCCGACACGCCGGAGAAGCAGGACAAATATATCCGCACCATTTACAATAAGGCCAATGAGATGGATAAGCTGATTGACGAGCTGACCCTCTACTCTAACATCGACACCAACCGCATCCCCTACAACTTTAACCGTATCAATGTAGCGGATTACTTTGACGACTGTGTGGATGAAGTAGGCCTGGACTTAGAATCCAAAAATATCAAACTAACCTATATTGATTATGCAGACAAGGATGTCCTAATCATCGCAGACCCGGAACAGCTCCGTCGGGTCATCCACAATATCATTGGCAACTCCATCAAATACCTGGATAAACAGCAAGGATTTATCAGCATCCGCATCCGGGACGTGGGGGATTTTATCCAAGTGGAAATTGAAGATAATGGGAAGGGCATTGCTGCAAAAGACTTGCCCTATATTTTTGACCGCTTTTACCGCACGGACGAGTCCCGCAATTCCTCCACTGGGGGCAGCGGCATCGGCCTCTCCATCGTCAAGAAGATTATTGAAGACCACGGCGGCAAAATCTGGGCAAACAGCAAAGAAGGAACCGGTACAATTATGTATTTCGTAATCCGCAAATATCAGGAGGTAGCAAATTGAGCAAAGTATTAATTATTGAAGACGAAGTGGCAATTGCCGACCTCGAAAAGGACTATCTGGAATTAAGCGGCTTTTCTGTAGAAATTGAGAATAATGGGAACCAAGGCCTGCTGCGAGCCCTGAAGGAAGATTTCGATATGTACATCCTGGATCTTATGCTGCCTGGCGTAGACGGCTTTGAAATCTGCAAGCAGATCCGGGAGAATAAAAATACGCCCATCCTGATGGTATCTGCCAAAAAGGACGACATTGACAAGATCCGCGGTTTGGGGCTGGGCGCAGACGATTATATCACTAAGCCCTTCTCCCCCAGCGAGCTGGTCGCCCGGGTGAAAGCCCATCTCTCCCGTTATGAACGCCTCATCAACAGCAATGTGCAGGAGAATGACATCATTGAAATCCGCGGCCTGAAGATTGACAAAACCGCCCGCCGCGTATGGGTCAACGATGTGGAGAAGCAGTTCACCACCAAGGAATTTGACCTGCTGGCCTTCCTTGCCCAGAACCCGAACCGCGTCTTCTCCAAGGAAGAGCTGTTCAGTGAAATCTGGGATCTGGAATCCGTAGGGGATATTGCCACCGTTACGGTGCATATCAAGAAGATCCGTGAAAAAATCGAATACAACACCACCAAGCCGCAGTATATTGAGACTATCTGGGGCGTTGGCTATCGGTTTAAAGTATAATCCGAAGTTCCTATTCCTTTAACCGTAAATCAGGAATATCTTTTATAAAGGCAGGGATCTGTATCCCTGCCTTATTGCAGCATCCTCTTACCTTGGCCTTCTTCCGGAAAAGGCAGCTCTTTCGTAAAATAACATCCCTCTTTTCTGCTCCCTTACAAATGCTTCCTGTACTTACTCGGCGAGATCCCTGTACTTTTCTTAAACACTTTTGTAAAATAATAATAATCCTTATACCCCACCATCTCCGCAACCTGTTCCACAGAAAGCCTCTCGTCTGCCAGCAGTTCTTTGGCCTTCTGTATGCGTTTCGACGTTAAATACTTGGTAAATGACATCCCCTGCATTTCCTTAAGTTTGACGCTTAAGCGGCTTTCACTGATATGGTATTTCTTTGCCAGCCCCTGTAGCGTTATCTCTTCCTGATAGGATTCCTGAATCTCCATAACGATCTGCTGCATAACGCTAATTATTTCCTCGGACTCCCTCCCCTCTCCCTTGCTCTCCTGGCAATCTCTTCCTTCCCAACTTCCTCCTTCTGCTTCCCCACCCTTCGCTTCCCACCGCCTTATTATTTTCCCCAAAGCCTCCTGCAGCCTTTCTGGCTCCACCGGCTTGAGCAGATAATCCTTTGCCCCATACCGCAGCGCCGCCTGGGCATAGGAGAACTCGGCATAGCCGCTCAGTATAATCACATCCACATCCAGCCCCTTTTCCTGGACTTGCTGCAGCAGCTGCACTCCGCTCAGCCCTGGCATCCGTATATCCGTAATCAATATCTGCGGCCTTTTCTCTTCCAATTCCTGCAGCGCCACAATCCCATTCTCTGCCTCCCCCACAACCCGCAAAGGCAGCTGCGACCTGGCAATCAGCTTTTTCAGGCCAATCAGTTCCCATGTCTCATCATCCGCCAAAACAATGTCATACATCGCTAAACTATTTCCTCCTCTACCCTGTCTGGTATCATCATCGTAATCCTCGTTCCCCTTCCCTCCTCACTCTCTATCTGAAAAAAGGCTTTTTCCCCATAAAAAAGCCTCAGACGCTGACAGATATTCGCCATCCCGATCCCCCTCTGGCGGCTGCTTCCTTCTGCCTCTGGATTCCCATCCCCTTTGCCCTGGTGATGGTTCTCCTGGCATTTCTTCTGAATGCAGGCCTCCCTCATGCTGCCTATCTGTGTACGCAAGGCGCTCAGTTTCTCTTTCTCAATGCCGCATCCATCGTCTTCGATGACAAACCGCAGATACCCTTTGCCCTCCATCCGCACAGAAGCTTTTACGCTGCCTCCTTCAATCTTCTGCTCCAGGCCATGGAAGACAGCGTTCTCAATCAAAGGCTGCAGCAACAGCTTAATCACCGGCTTCTGCCGCGCTTCCTCATCCGTTTCTGTAAGCACATGGATCCTCCCACGGAACCGATGCTCAATAATATTGGCATATTCCTGGATATAATTCAACTCCTCTTCCACCATTACAATATTCCCCTCCCTTACCGCAAAGCGGAATACCTTCGCCAATGCCAAGGTAATCTCCGCAATTTCATCTTCGTCATGGTACAGCGCCATCGCCCGGATGCAGTCTAAGGTATTATATAGGAAATGAGGATTGATCTGGTTGCGGTATGCAGAAATCTGCAGCTGCTTTTCGGCTGCCTCCATCTGATACGTACGTTCCCGTGCATCCTGGATTAACATATTCTTTTCCTCAATGCTGTCCAGCATCTGGTTCAGGCTGTTTTCCACGCGCCCAATCTCATCCTCCCTGCGTACGCTAATCCTGTCCCTGGGTTCTGAGGCAACATGTTTGACGAAGCAATCCATTTCCCGGATTGGCACCAGCAGACGCCAATAACAGAAGGCAACCATTAAAAACATCAGGCATAACGCCAGAAGATATGCCCCCGTATGGAACCCTACCAGCCCGTCTTCTCCCCCATATAGTTCCCTTGTGGGAATCCTGCTGACAATCTGCCATCCGCCCATCGGCAGCCCAAGGCTGGCCGCCTGATATTCTGAGGAGGATTCCTTCCATCCTTTTCCTATCTTCTCCATATCAGGGCTCCCCTGCGCCGCCAAGACCCTGTCATTTCGATCCAGCAGGTAAATCTGCGTATGCTCTGTGGCCTGCGCCCCCTCCAGAATCCCCATAAATTTATCCGGTTTCATAATCAGGACACACATCCCTATCTGCTGCCCATAAAGCTGGCTGTTCAGGTCAAATATCGGAAAATAAATCGCGTAATAGGGAACATTCGAATCGGAAAAAGAAAACAGGCTGCTGTATTCTAACTCGCTTTTTATCTCCCGGATAACCCCCATGCGTTCCACTTCCTGCGTCCCCTTCCCCATACTGGCAATCAGATCCATCTCCCTGCCATATAGATAAATTCCGGCAATATTCTGTTCCAGCAGGATAGTATTGGAAAATACAGTATTGACGTCTTCGATAGAAATCGCGCGTTCCACAGGATCCTGAAAAAAATAGCTATAAATCGTCGGAGAATATGCCGTCACTGTCGCAATCTGCGTCATCAGCTGGTGATACTCCTCCATCTTCCCCTCTATCTGCGCCATCAGCTGTTGGTTGGTATTCCATATATTCTCCCGCCAGGATTTCTGCATCTGCCAGCTGCTGTACACAAACGCCAGGAAAAGAACCAGCATCAGTATTGCCCCCATCAGGGAAAGCTGACGGAAAACACTCTGTTTCCTCTTTTTCTTCCCTCGCATACCTGCTCCTTTCCTCTCCGCTGCTCCTATATCATAGCCATCTGCTTTCTCCTGCCTATTCCTGCGGGTTCCCCCTTGCCCTCAGCAACATTTTCTAGTAATTCACTTTTTGGATCCTACTTCCCTGTTCCCGGCAATTTTTCTGATAGGCCTCATTCTTTTTACTGTCCAGCGCACCGATGCCCAATTCCTGCAGCCCCTGCAGCATGTCCTGATATTTTTCCTCAAACTGTGCGGCATCCTCTGCCAGTATAATCTTTGCCACCTGTGAAGCCTTATATTCTGTAATTCTGGATTCCAACGCTTTGGCCTCCTCATCCAGAGAAAAATTTAGCAGAGAATTGTTATACTTGTGGGTTTCCTTTGCCTTCCCATAAGTAACCCGGATTTTCTGGTCGGCCTCTTCCCTGCTCCCTTCCTCATAAGGTGCAATTACATGGCGCTGCCAAGCTGTATTGGCAAACATCCACCAGACGCCAATCCCAGTTTTGCCAGAATTTCTCTCTACTTCCTTCCAGCTATCTTTGCACTGGACAAGGCCGTCCTCCCATTCGTAATACATACCCTCCTCCCCATAGTTCCATAGCAGCATCCCCTCGTTGCTGGTCATATAATCCAGCCACTTCGCCAGTTCCTGCGGATGCTCGCAGGACTTAGAGAAAAAAGTGTTAATCCAACCCAAAGAAGCTGTTTCCTCCTTGCCATAGACAGGACGCTTGCCCTTTTCCGAAAGGATTGGACCAGAAGTTACCCATTCCTCAGGATCCACGTCAATATTCGCCGTATTCCCGACAAAGCACAGCACCTTCCCCTCTTTCAGCAAATCCCGCAGCTCTGCATTTGACAGCGTCAGCATTTCTGGCTGCAGGTACCCGCATGTTATCACTTGATTTAAGAACCACAGGGCATCCTTCATTTCCGGCTGCAAGAAAAAATCAATATATGTCCCGTCCTCTGTTACCGACTCTGCGCCAAAGGTATCCCGAAGGAAAATTAAGGTAGAATCCTGGTAATTCTGCCCATCCAACAGAAGTGGGATAAAATCTCCTGCTTCCAAAGCCTTTTCCCATGCCTGCAGCACCTGCGTCTCTGTTTTTAGATCCTCTGTCTTGAGGCTGAGTTTATCCAGCAGCTGTTTATTCCAGATAATCCCATTGTTATATCCATAATCTACCATATCTTGATAGCACTGGGAACTGGGCGGCCATATCTTGGTCACATCCCCGCAATACAGATGGGAGGGATAGGCATACCAGCCGCCGTCCCTCTGCGCCAGCCCTTCCTTCACGTCCTGCGGAAAATCCTTACGCAAATGGGAATCCGGAAGGTATTGCTCCAACAGTTCCTCCAGGCTCCAGACCTTTCCCGAAGAGACAAGCTGGCTGATGGTCGTCTTGTCCGTTACGGAAATGACATCGGGCAGCTCGCCGTTCGCAAGCATCAGGCGCAGATGGCTGTTGGCGTCCTGCGGCGGAACATTGGTATCTACTACCACATTGGTCTTCTGCGTAATCTTGCCTGTAATCGTGTCTTCCTCTGTCTCCCATTTCGGCGGAACCCAAAAATCCACATCGCAGAAAAGGGAAATATGGACATACTCTTTTGCGCCTTCCTCTATAGCGCCATCCGCACACCCACAAAGCAACAGCGCAACAGCAAAAATACTTAACAGCCATTTTTTCGCTGACAGCTCCCCTCTCCTATTTCCTGTCTTACCACATAATATTACTTTTCTGCCTGACAGGCTCCCTTGCTTGTTTATCCTCTGGTATTTATCTAACATTTTATCGTCCTTCCCATTTCCCGCCCATAGAGTGTTGCCTCCGCCATTTCCGCATCCCCGCAGAGACGCTCTTTTGTTCCTCTGCTGCACGGCGCAAAATGCTTCTCTTTGCTATCCATATATAACTATAGTAACGCATCTTACCATGCATTTCAACGAATATTTCCTAAGCAACTCGCGCGGCCGCCCTTTTCCCTAAAATCTTGCAAAGACAAACAGCAGTATGCAAGGATTCATTTCCCCGCATACTGCCGCTCTTATTATTTTATTACTTTACCGTAATCTTAATCTTCGCTTTCTTGCCATTAAACGTCTTGACCGTAATGACTGCCGTCCCCTTCTTGAGGCCTTTTACCTTACCGGAAGAAGATACGGTTGCCACTTTCTTGTTGCTGGTCGAATACGTCATCTTGTAGCTTGCCGTATTCTTCGGCAGCTTCACCCTGATTTGGTATGTCTTCTTCCTCTTCACGGTCTTCTTGGATGCGGCCAGCGTAATTTTCTTCGGCGCTGCCTTAACAGTAATCTTGCAGGTGGCTTTCTTACCGTCCGCAGTCGCCGTAATCGTGGCTGTCCCGCCCTTCCTGGCGGTCACTACGCCCTTGGAAGAGACTTTAGCAACGCTGGCCTTGCTGGATTTCCAGGCCACTTTCTTGCTGGTGGCGTTTGATGGGCTGACCGCTGCCTTCAGCGTAATCTTCTC
>Ga0137306_101575_pt1 | contig 22364 bp, 25 predicted proteins | sample Inofroosms_March_FD_97187 | JGI IMG/M metagenome (GOLD analysis project Ga0137306, IMG submission 97187) | Mouse cecal microbial communities from Vienna, Austria - N-Acetylneuraminic and N-Acetylglucosamine D2O microcosms_March | ecosystem: Host-associated > Mammals > Digestive system > Large...
TCTCTCCGGTCAGCGCCGCCTCATTGACCGCGCTGTGGCCCTCCAGCACCACGCCGTCCACCGGAATATTCTCTCCGGGACGTACTACAAATACGTCGCCCTTTTTCACCTGGTCAATGGATACCTCCACCTCCGCGCCGTTTTGCAGAATCACGGCTGTTTTCGGCGCCAGCTTCATCAGACTTTTTAAGGCGTCCGTGGTCCGGCCTTTTGATCTGGCTTCCAGCATTTTGCCCACCGTAATCAGGGTCAGAATCATGGCCGCCGACTCAAAGTAAAATTCATGCATGTACGCCATCACGCCCGCCATATCGCCCTTCATCTGCGCGTCCGTCATGGCGAACAGCGCATAGGTGCTGTACACGAAAGCGGCGCTGGAACCAAGTGCCACCAGGGTATCCATATTCGGCGCCTTGTGGAGCAGCCCTTTAAAGCCGCTGATAAAAAACTTCTGATTGACTACCATGATAATCACGGTCAGCAGAAGCTGAATCAGCCCCATGGCCACATGGTTGCCTGCCAGAAATCCGGGCACCGGCCACCCCCACATCATATGTCCCATGGAGACATACATCAGCACAATCAGAAATCCCAGCGAAGAATACAGACGTTTTTTCAGAAGCGGCGTGTCCCTGTCTTTCAGCGCCTCCTCCGCCTGGCTTACGCTTCCCTGTCTCTGGGCCGCCTGGCCGGCCTCGGCCGCTCCCTTTTTCGAAGCGCCGTATCCGGCGTCTTCCACGGCCTTGATAATATCCTGCTCCGAGGCGGAACCTTCCACTCCCATGGAATTGGTCAGAAGGCTTACCGAACAGGAATCCACGCCGGGAACCTTGCATACCGCTTTTTCCACACGGCTGCTGCATGCCGCGCAGCTCATGCCTGTCACTACATATTGATCCATATTGATACCTCCGAAATTAATACGAGATATAATTTACCTGTAAATATTATATACCCCTTTGGGGTATATTGCAAGTACAAAATTCAATAAATTTACTTTCTTGCAGAGAGTATCATGGGAAAGTTCGCTGAACTTTCCTGTGATACAAAAAAGTGCCCCCGCATATATTATCCGCAGGGACACTTCTTTTAATCTTTCATTTTTTCTGTGTATCTCACCTCATAAAAAAGCTCAGATGTTTATTGTTCTGCTCCAGATTCTCCCATACCTGTTCCATCCGTACGCCATAGTCCCCCAGAGAGGTTCTCATCTGCTGGCTGTTCAGCACAAACACAAAGGTATTCTCACTGATATCGGACATGACATCATACATGGCGTCCAGATTTTCCCCATAATGCTCCGGCAGCTCCATACTTTCTTTTAAATGCATATGGGTGTTTTGAATCGAATCCATTTTACTGCCGTCCAGTTCCACAATTTTCATTTTCCTTCTCCTTGTTCAATCCCCTTTTTAGTACAGTTGTTCAAAGCTTTTATAATGATCCCCGGTATAGTAGATCAGGCCGTCATTGGAAAACACGATCCGTTCGCCGTTCCGATAGCCCTCCTCATAACCGATGTCACATTCCGTCCACTTTCGGCCGTCTTCTTCCGGCAACAGCCCTTCATAATTGCCGAACCGGTCGCCGCCGATGCTTTTTCCCGGCGCCACTTCCGCCAGGTTTCCTTTTGCATTATCCCATCCCAGTTTTTTTGCCTCGTTTTTCGTGATGAAATTATCCGGCAAATGGCCGTATGTATACAGATACAGCGCCACATCTTCTTTGGAAGTATAACTGCCCTCCTCCGGCAGAACCGCCTCATCCCCCGCCGGCTCTGTTTCGGCTTTGCCTCTCTCCTCGTTCGGCTCCGTTTCGGCAGCCGTTTCTCTGTCGGCTGTCCGGAGCGGCCGGTCTGTTTCATCTGCGGTCGTCCGTGCCGTCTCATCTGTTTCACCGTCAGCAGCCTGTACGGCAGTTCCATCCGTATCGCCGCCGGCTGTCTGTTCCCTCCCGTCTGTCTCACTGACAGCAGCGGATGGTGCCATACTGCCATTTTGACGGTCGTTTTGCATTCCGGAGCCGCAGCCGGATAAAAGCCCGGTCATCAACAATGCGGCCAAACTCCATAGAGCCAGAAGCCGTCCATATTTTTTTCTCATAACCATATCCTCCCAGCCCGAATCACTCGTCCGAATCGTCTGGGTCCATGTCGTGAGAGACATGCCCCTCCGGTCCGTAAAATTCTTTTCCCACAACCCGTTTCTGATCTCTGGCCTTCTCCACCAGCTCCGACAACAGATCGTTTACCATTCTGGGCTGTTTAATATTCTCCAGAAGTACGTCGCCGTCCCGGTTTGCCTTGGCACATACCAGAAGGGTCCCGGTCCCGAAAATCTTCTGGGCCAGCGTCTGGGTCATGGTAATATCCAGAATCCGGTACAGAAGCACCTCATCATAAGTCGTACTCAAAAGCCCTCTCTGCGTATACAGCCGGTTGTTGCGCACCTCATATTTGGTAAAACTAAAGGGAAACCACATAAAATGCTTTCTGTCCTTCCACAAAACCGCATTCTTTGCGTTTCCCTGCTCTTCCTGTTCCGAATTCATATGAATAATATCAGCCATAATTTCCTCTTTCCTGACACCGGCCCTGCTCTGATTTGATCTGATCTATCAGTGTACCGCCCTGTCATCCGGACAGATTTAAAAGTTTTCCTCCGGATCTTTATCATAATTATACCAAACAGGAAAGAAAATGACAATCTTAATTTTGCAGTTTGCTCTTCCGGGAGAGCATCACAGCCCCTCCCGCACCAATCATCCGGAAATTACACCATTCACTATTTCTCCCACTCCGGCGAAAATTCCTCGCCCACCTGGATAAAGGATTCTTTCCTGTTCCAGTTGCAGTGTGAAGACTGATAACACCGGCGGCAGGCATCCTCCATCCGGTTTTTGTCATTGACAATCGCCCGGTAGTTTTGGTAAGCCGGATCGTTCCACATATCCATAAAATCCCGTTCTCTGTCATATTTGAAAAATTTCACCGGTGTGGACATGCAGGGGCGCACATAGCCGTCGGAACCCAGGAAGAAATCTCTCCAGGATACAAAACAATCCTTATGAAACTGGTCTCCGGCCACATCCTCTCCCACATAATGGGGCAGCTTCATCAAAATGCCCAGGTTTTCCGCCACTTCCACGGCCTCGGAAAACACCTGGCGCACTTCTTCCTCATGCCCCCAGAGGGTTTCGTTCATCAGGTCGTCTCCGAATACGGTCAGATAAACCACTTTCACTTCCTCGATGCCGATCTCTGCCGCCAGCCGTACCAGGTCGGGCAGCTCATGAAGATTGGAACGCATGGCGCAGAATACAAAATTAATCCAGGGATATTTTAAACCTCTGGCCTTTTTTTCCGCCACGATGGCTTTCAGATTTTCTTTGATTTTCAGCAGGTCGGAGCCGCGGCGGATTCTGGCATTGGTTTCCGGGTCCGCTCCGTCCAGACTGACGCCGAACACTTCCACATTGTAATCAAACAGGGCATCTTTCAGACGGTCCAGCCGCATGCCATTGGTGCAGAAATAAGCCCTGGCGCTGTGCTCGCTGATAATCCGCAGCATCTCCGGGAAATCCGGGTGTACCGTAGGCTCGCCCCAGCCCATCAGCGTCACTTCCTCAATGGTGTCCATCAGAGGCTCCAGACTGCGGAATACATCCATATCAAACCGGGTAGTTTTAAAATCCGCCGCATTCCGCCCGCACATCACACAGTTCAAGTTGCAGGCATTGGTCAGCTCCAGTACCAGACGGCGGGGATAGGATTTCAGTACTGTTTCCCCTCTGTCGATCTCCGCCAGATTCAACCGGGAATTGGCCTGCTGCCGCTCCGTCAGCGGGCGTCCCTCAAATAATAACTTTGTTTTCGCTCTTACGATCATAATCCGTATTCTCCTAATTATAGTACCGCTGCAGCCCTTCCACTACACCTGACTCTAAATCACTTTCCGGCCTCCTTCGGCGTCCGTAAAGCGATTTGTGTACTGTACGGGCTTTCGCTGTTTTTCCAGTACCGCTGCAGTCCTTCCACTACAACCGCAGCCCCTCTATTCCCGCTCCATATACCCTTTCACCGTCTCATAAACCTGAAACGCCCGGTCAATTACATCGTCCATATTATAATACTTATAATCTCCCAGCCGTCCGCAAGGAAACAGATTGGGGATTTCCGCCGCAAGTTTCGTATATTTTGCATACAAATCCATATTTTCCTGATTGACCACAGGATAACTGGGTTCACTGGCTTTCTCGCTGTCTTTGTCATACTCCAGCGGATATTCCAGAGCGATCACGGTAAATCCGTCGGCTTTTTCCTCCTGCCGCAAAAAGGTTTTATACTCCGTAATTCTGGTATAGCCGGGACGCATGGGATAGACGGCGATGGGCGTTTCCTGAATATACCGCTCCTGTTCCAGTCGTTTATAGTCAAACCACAAGGCCCGGTATGGCAGATGCCCGAACCGGTATCCGAACAGCTCGTCCAGTGCGCCGGTATACACAACCGGACAGTCAGCAGGCTGTCCCCGGTAAAGAATCTGCCCTTTCTCCGGCAGAACCTCCAGCTCATCCAGAGCATCCGTATTGAGACAAACGGTAATGTTGGGATGATCCAGCATATTCAAAAACATATTTGTATAGCCTTCCGCCGGCATACTCTCATAGGTATCGTTAAAATAGGTATCCCGGTAGCTTAACATTACCTGTACCCGGTTCAGCACGCTGACATCCATCTGGTCGGGGCGCAGATCCCACTGCTTGCATGTATAGGGCATATAATCCTTTTCGAACAGCATCTGGGCATATTCCTTTACCAGCGGGTTCTCACACCGCAGCATCTCCAGAATCGGCACCGCATCCCGGCCGGGATAAGCCTCTTTACAGGCTGCCTTGACAGCCTCCGCCTTTTCCGCAGGATACAGCAGATCCACCGTCTTAAAATTAAAGGGGGAAGGCACCATAATCCCGTCGATTTCCGCCGAACAGCGGAAAGTATAATCATCCATTTCCGAAAAACGGTTTACAAACTGGTTCACGGCTTCCTTGCTGGTGTGGAACACATGGGGGCCGTACTTCTGAATCAGCAGTCCGTTTTCGTCGTATGCATCATACATATTTCCGGACACCTGCTGCCTGCGCTCCAAAAGCAGCACTTTTTTTCCACATTCTTCCGCCAGCCGTCTTGCAATCACGCTTCCGCAGAAACCACTGCCCACTACAATACAATCAAACATTTTTCTCCATGCCCTCCAGTTTTTCTCTCAGCTCCAAAAACGAACCAAGGTTGGCGTCTTTTTCCGATACGATCACCCTCTCTATTTTATCAAGCGGCCAGGAAATTTGCAAGGTCTCATCGTCCCACCGGATGCCGGTATCGTAACCCGGCTGATAATCCTGAGAGCAGAGATAATAGAACGTCGTATTTTCCTCAAGCGCCAGGCAGCCGTGAGCAAACCCCTCCGGGATATATACCATTTTCTTATTTTCTTCCGAGAGGGTAATGCCGAACCAGGACCCAAAAGTAGCGGAGCCGGGCCGCAGATCCACGGCCACATCATAGATAGCCCCCCGGACCACCCTCATTAATTTCCCCTGGGAATGCTTTGTCTGCATATGAATTCCCCGCAGCACCCCTTTTTTCGAGGTGGTTTCCAGTTCCTCGATGGCCGTAAACACAATGCCGTTTTTTGCAAATATCGTTTTCTCATAAGTCTTTTTCAGAAGCCCCCGCTCATCCCCGAACATATGGGGCGTCACCACGATCACGCCTTCTATCTCTGTTTTTTCAAATGTAAACATTCCTGTCTCCTGTCAGTTTTATCCCTTCACGTTTTTTACACTTCCGAAGCTTCCGTTTCCTTCATCCACGCCGCCAGCCTGTCGATCCCCTCCTCAAAAGATACCTGGGGACGGAATCCGGTATCCCGGCGCAGCAATGCCTCATTCTCATCATAATATTCCTTCGGCACATAAACACCCTGGAAAATATGCGCCCCAAACCGCAGCGGAATTTCCGGCGCCACCAGCTCGCCGGCCTTTATCAGAAATTCCTTTAACGGCCGTGCATGGCCGCTGCCGATCACATAGGGTTTGCAGCTAACCCCATGCTCTCCGATCAGGCGGAACGCCCTGGCCACATCGGAAATATACACAAAGTCATAATACTGATCCCCTTTGGTAAAAGCCGGGGACTCTCCTTTTAACAGGCTGCGGACCGCACTGTTGATTAACCGCTGGGACCGCTCCCCCACGCCGTAGGCATTGGTCACCACGGGCCAGAGGAAATCAATGTTCTGGCGGCATACGTCGGCTTTTGACATATAATGTGCGGCATGCTTCGCCCCCTTATACATCATGCCCATATTGACGCAGGGCTCGTGCTTTTCCATCTCGATCTGACTTTCGATTTCATGCATACTGCCGGGCGCAATAAACTTTTTCACCCCCAGCCGGGTGAGATGGGCGGTCAGCTCCATCAGCGCCTCCACGTTTTTCAGTTGAATGCGGTAATCCGTGGATTTCGGGCCGGACACCCCTTCCCAGGCCAGATGATAACAGACGTCGATGCCGCCCGACGCATCTTCCGGCAATTGTTCCGGCAGCTTTCCATAATCCCGCAGATCACAGGGAACAACCGTCAGCCCTTTATGCTCCGGCAGCTTTCCCATATTTTCCGAACCGGGTCGGACTACCGCGTAAACCCTGATTCCATGTTCCAATAATTCCCGTGTCAGCCACTGGCCGATAAAGCCGGTAGCGCCGGTTATCAACGCTGTATTCATGTGAAATATCCTTTCCTCGAATAAGAATCTGCCTTTGGCAGATTCTTCGCCCAATCACGGGGACATCGCCGGATATGCCAGTTTTTCTTCTGTTCCGTCTTTTTTACGTTCCGGCATCAATGACCGAACAGACATCAATTCGTAGACTTCCTGTCTTTGCCAACAATATCTCCCGTCCCGGAGGCCCGAACCGCCAGCCAGGGCAGAAAAACCGCTGCTGCGGCCATACGGCCGCCCGCCGGCTGCCACAGCGGCAGAAGCAGCATGGCAGCCAGAAAAAACACCGTTTCTTTCCCCGCCTTTTTCACCGGCACCATCGCCTCCATACACAGCAGCAGCACCCAGGTTCCCTGCACCAGCCCCGCATACCAGCCGTAACGGTCGGCCCCCGGATAAATGGTATTCTGCAGCCGCAGCGCCTGGCCGTTCTGGGTAAAGGGAATCAGCTTCGGGCCTGACAGCCATCCGAAGCTGCCGTCGGAAAAACTGTCTTTGACCGACTCAAACCAGTATAACAGCAGCCGGGGGATTGATTTCCCCTCAAAAGCAGCCCTGATCCCGGCTCCCTCCGGACTGGTAAGGGCAATGCAGAGTAAAAACAAAAATACGGCGGCACCGCCTGCCAGACAGCCCTTTTTTATCTTTTTGCTTCCTGTTTTGCTTCCGTCCGGTTCCCCGTCCGCCCCTCTTATCTCCCATGCCGCATACAGCATCAGCCCGGTTATCACCGGCATCACAAAAAACAGCGGCTGAGGGACCAGAAGCCAGGGGGAGATGCCCGGCAGCAGGAACAAAAGAAAAAACACCCGAAAAATATCCGCTCCCGCACACCCCTTCCGGCAGTTCTGCTTTTCGGCAAACCAGACTGCCGCCAAAAGGGACAAATCAACGCACCCGACAACGGCAATCCCCGCAGCTTTCCAGTGGTTCCAAATCCATTCTCCAAACACCGCCAGACCGCCCCAGCTTTTGATCCAAAGCTCCCGGTCCTCAGGATACCCTCCGGCCTGGGTAAAAAGCAAAAGCTGCACGCAGAACAACCCTGCAAAACCGGCAGCCAGAAGTGCTCCCGTCCGCTGCCGGACTCTTTTTTCATCTTTCTTTTCCGTTCTGCCCGTTCCGGTCCATGCCCCCGCGGACCACAAAACCGCCGCCTGGATTCCCGCTGAAAAAAGCACGAAAAACAGTCCCGGGGCTTCCCCATCCTGATTTGCAAACAGACATAAAAAAGCCGCCAGAAGAAAAAATCTGGAACAAAGCCAGTCCCGTTTTTCCGTTTTTTTCTCCTGCCCCCGGGACCTTTGTCCCGCTGTTTCGGCTCGTTCTTCTGAAATCATATATACTCCCATTTTACCTCAGTTCCGCCTTTTTCTCCGCCCGGAAGGCCCAGAACTTATTCATCACAAAGTTCAGCGGAATCGTAATGCACAGGTTCAGAAGCGGCGCGATTTTTTCATGAACCCCCGCCACGTCCACCCACAGCACCAAAAGGGCCGTGGACAGCCCCAGGGAAATCCCATAGGAGACAAACACCTTGGCCATAGATTTAACCGCGGACCGCTCCTCCCCTTCTTCCTTCCGAAACACATATTTATTGTTCCAGTAATAGGCGTTCAGCGTCCCCGCAAAAAATCCAAGCACATTGGAAATCACATAATAAATGCCGAAATATAACCCGATATAATAAATCGCCAGTGAGATCAGCGTATTGGATACTCCCACAATGCCGAATTTCACAAATTGCACCGCCGTTTTCACCAGACTTTTTTTCTGTTCCATCGTCCCTCCCGAACTACGGCCGCTCTACCCTGCTGCCTGAATTACCATAATTCCCACAATAATCAGCATCATTCCGAAAACCTTCCTTCTGCTGATCTTCTCTTTTAAAAACAGCCAGCCAAGCATCGCCACAAATACATAGCCCAATGATTCAATCACAGGCCCCAAAGACAGCGGCACCCCTTTATAGGCAATCATCCCCGCCAGCATGGAAACACCCATCAGTCCGTACCCCAGAATCACCGGTCCGTTCAGATATTCTCTGATCCTGCTCTCATACTGCCTGTCCGCACCGATTTTTAATAAAATCTGGGAAACCGATGCAATCAGAACAGAAATCAGATAAACCGCCAGATAACCATATTTCATTCAAATCTCTCCTGTTCCGGTCTCTGTCACCATCAGACAGACTCCCGCCATCACAATCGCAGCGCCAAACAGTTTTCCCGCACTGACCTGCTCCTGAAAAAAAAGCCGGCCCCACAAAAACCCCCACAGAATCACCACCGCTTTATTGGAATAAGCCGTCATCAGAGGCAGCCTTTTTAACGCCTGCTGCCACAAAAGCGCATAAAGCCCCAGAAAAAATACCATCCCGCCGCACCAGAGCAAAAACCCAAGCGACAGAAATTCCTGCATTCCCGCCATTTTCGTACACACATTTGCCAGAGAATAAACCATCATCCCGCAGTGGAGAATCAGCCAGGTTCCGATCTGTTTTCTTTCCATATTGATTCGCTAATCCCTCGTCGTAATCATATATCCGTACCGATTGGAGCTGTCCGTCACTCCATGGCCGTCAAAAGGCTCCATCGGACTGATCCGCCATACCTTCTCCGCACCCTCTTTTTTAACGGCCTCCAGTTCCTCCAAATCCTCCGGGGAAAACACAAACCGGATTCTGGCCTCGGCGCGGCAGGAATTCCGTATCATCCGCAAAGGCTTTCCGCAGGCAATGTCCACCGTCATGCCCACAAAATCATATCCGGTCGACAAAGGCACCAAATCAGAGCCAATACAGTCCCCGCCCATCCGGGCACCGATCTCTATAATGGTCACCTTTCCTTCCGGGCTGATCTTTACTTCCCCATGGGAAGGACCATAGGAGACCTGCAGCGTATCCAGCGCATGGCTCACCACCCGCCGTACTTCCCTTAACGTCTCCTCGGATACGCCGGCCGGCTGCACATGCCCCGTTTCTATAAAATGGGGCGCTCCCGTGGTAAACTTCCGGGTCAGAGCCAGAAAGTGATGTTTTTTCTCATACGAGATATATTCAACACTGAACTCCTCTCCCTCCGCAAATTCCTCTATAACGGCCTGATTTAAAAAAGAATGGCCGCAGGCCGTTTCTACCGCCGGTTCCAGCCCTTCCGGACCTGACAGCAGGGTAATCCCCCGGCTTCCTGACCGGTCCACCGGCTTCACAATCACCGGAAAAGAGAGTCCGGCAAAAGCATTGGCTCCGGCTTCCCCTTCCGGAAAAACAATGTTTCCCTCCTGCCATGTTACAAGAACATAGCCCACGGAAGGATCTCCGTTTTCGGCAAAGGCTCTGCGCATTTCATATTTATTGGTGGACAGCCTGGTATTTTCCGGTCCGTTGCCCCGAAGGCCAAGCCGCTCCGCCAGAAAATTGACCGTTGCCACCGCCAGATCAGAACCGATGGAAGTTACGCCCGCCGGCCGGATTTCACGGCAGATCTCCAGTATTTTCTCTTTTTCCGTAATGCTGACCGGATAAAAATAGTCTGCGGTCTCCTCTCCGACCGCCCCGTCTTTCCAGGCAAACACATGGGTCTCATACCCTTTTTCCTTCGCTTTCAGGATCAGCGGATTCTGAAAATCGCCGGCCCCGATAATTACAAGCTTTTCAGCCATTTCCTTCTTTGCCCCTTCCGACCTGTTTTTTTCTCATACGGATGCACATCGTTTCCACCTTCGGTCCCCTCTACCACAGCGGTCCATACAGATTCAGGTGCAGCGCCACTTCCTTATAATAAAGCAACCCGAACAACACATGAAGTCCAAACACAGCCAGTGCTCCATACAGCACTCCCAGTTTTTTCCATGTACAAAAACAGCGGTTCAATTGTATCAGGCAAGCCGTAAAAATCAATACCAAAGACAGACTGTAGCCCCAGCCGAAATCCCCGGCATAGGTGTTCACCTCTTTGTAAAGCAACGCATATTGAAGAAACCCCGACAACACCGCGCAGACTGCCAGAAGCAGCATCTTATTTTTCAAAAGCTCCTTTCTGCAAAGCAGCACCATTACCAGAGGGAATGCCAGTGTCAGCACCGTTGACAGCCAGGGATGCGGGGAATAATAGCCGATCACTTCGAACAGGCCCACGGCAATTCCGTTGGCCTCGTCTATTTTCGCGTCCGCATCGCTTAATATATGCATCTGCACCAGGGCAAAAAAACCGGAGGGAATCACGGAAAAGGCCGTATACAGAGAAAAGCGGAAAGCCCTGAAACGGGTATACAGCGTATTGACAATACAGAAAATCACCAGTCCGGGAATAAACATCTGATAAAAGCTGGGTTTGAACAGTCCGCTGACTAAAAGAAGCCCCCCGAACAGAGCAAAACGCCGCCAGTCCGTCGTCTCCTCCTCGGCCATTTTCAGATACAGAAAGAAACAGATAAGCGCCAGCGGCTCCACTGCCAGATAAGTAGGATTGTGCCAGATGGCCACGGAATCCTGGCCCAGGTAATAGTTGTCGTTTACCAGCTTACAATATAAAGGACCGGCAAAAACCATGGCGCAGGCAGCCGCTCCGGCCAGCAGATTTTTCTTTTCTTCTTTTCCCATAAAAAAATGCCGGAAAAAGGCGATATACAGTCCGTAAGTAATCATCAGAAAAAACGTATTGGTTCCGGAGGCAGAAACAGCCAGAATCCGATGCAGCGCATCTTCCGTTCCCGGATGCAAAAGCCCGGTCAGAATCTCGGCGATTCCCTTGCAGACAAAATGCCAGCCGGGATAACCCAGAATATGAGAAAATTCCACGGTGGCGATATATTCTCCCACCGATATGGAACGCAAAAGCCCCAGACTGTCTGCCGTTCTGGCATGAAATATCAAGTCGCCCACGTCTGCCATGGCCGTTCGGTAAAACAGCACAAAGGCAAGCACCGCAATCAGGACTCCGCCAGCCCCGTACAGCATCCTTTCCCTGGTTTTTGTCATTGTTTCCTCCCATTTATTATAACAGTTTCGCAGCTTTTTATCAGCTCTGTCAGCCGGCGTTTTTCCGGCCGCCGCCTGTTTTACGTTATGATTCTTTTTCTTCTTTTCCTCTGTCCCGATCCGTTGTCCCGGAGCCGCCATGCGCCTCTCTGTGATACGTGCTGCGGATCACATACTGAGGGCTGCTGTTCAAACTGATATAAATCCTTCCAATATATTCCCCGCAGATCCCCAACATAATCATAATCATACCGCCGATAAACAGGATGACGGCCATAATCGAGCTGTAGCCTGCGTCGATTTCCAAAGGATACAGCAATTTCCTTATGATAATAAAAATCCCCCACAGAAATCCCAGCACGGAAGTTCCTGTTCCCACAATGGTGGCAATGCGCAGCGGTTTGATGGAAAATGCGGTAAATCCGCTGAAAAACAGTGCAAACAGTTTAAATATGGTATAGGTCGAAGATCCGCTTAACCGTTCCCTGTCCTCCATAGGCACCACCGCGATATTCTGGGTGGAACGAAGCAATAGTCCGTCGATATAGGGATAAGGATTTTTATATTGAAGGATTTCCTCCGCGATAAAAGATTTCAGGGCAATAAAATTTGTGACGCGCAGGTTTTTCGGCTTGTCTAAAAGGGAACACATCATAGCGTCATTCAGCCGGCTTCCCAGCACGCGGAAAAAAGACTCCTTGCGGTCGTCAAAGGCATACTGGGCGTATGCCACGTCATATCCCTGACGCAGCGGCTCCAGCAGATCCCACAGCCGGTCCACCGGACACTGGAAATCATCGTCCAGAAACACAATCTGATCTCCTGAGGTCTGAGATAAGCCGGCCATCATGGCGGCATGCTGCCCGAAATTCCTGGTCAGATCTATCACCTTTAAAAAATCGTGGGACGCAGCATAGTCCCGAAGCACTTCCAGCACATGATCCGGAGAATTGTCGTTGACCGTAATCACCTCATATGCGTAATCCGGTCGTTCGGTCATTTTCTCTTTAATTTCCTCAAGCACATGGACAACCGTATTTTCACTCCTGTAACAAGGGATTACAAAACTAAGCTTCATAACTGACCTTTCATATTTTCAGTTCCGCAACTCCCCTCCCAGGCCCTTCCGGGGCCTGTACGGTCCGTTGCTGTTTCTTATAAATCACCTGACATTATCACTGACGGTTGTTAAGAATCCGGGTGACCAGATTCCCGATCTCATTCATATCTTCCCCGGTATAACGCTGGTCGATGGGAAGCACACAGAGATTCTCCGACAAATATTTCTCCCAGGGACTGGCCTGCCCGTTCCGTGCAGTCTCCTCCCATAATCTCGGCACATAAATTTTATGCCGCACCAGTTCTTCCCTCAGCCCTGCCTTTTCACAGAGAAACGGATAGGACATGGCAGGTACCGGCTGCCTGATAAAAAGCTGATTCCAGGGCTTTAGAATCCGGTGAAGCACTTCCATATTTCCGGTTCTTTTCTGCCGCACGCCGGAATAATCCACGGCACCGAGAATCGCCGCCGTGAGCGGAGACATGGCGCTCATGCCGCACCGGCCCAGCCGCTCTTCATTCTCTTTATTCAGCCCATAGGAATAATCTGTCCCGTATTCCAGACTATAGAGCAGATGCGCTCCGTAAGGGCTGGAACAGGAGGAAGGCAATTCCCTTTCGGAAAGCGTTTCATGAATCACATAGCTTCCGTCGCAGACGCCGAAAAATTTTCTGCAGGAGTAGACCTGGTATGCACCTTTGCGGGGAGCCGAAAAAAAAGACTGGGTGTGATCGATAATCAGACGACCGTAAAACTCCCGGTTAATCTGGTCAATCACTTCCTCCGGCTGAATGCCGAAATAATTCACCCACAGAATCCCTTCATTTTCCTCTAAATCCACGGAGACAGGAAGAAACTTTTCATCAATATGATAATAGCGGATGCGGATATCCGGCAGTTCTCTGCGGATTGCTTCTTCCACCGTAGCGCAGATATAAAAGGGCAGACAGATCCGCTCCCAGCCCGCCTCCCTTATGGCATATACGATTGCATACCGTCCCGCATTCAGAGGGATCACATGGGCTCCGTGATAATAAGGCGTGCCCTTCGGCAGCTCGATGGGAAGATATCCTCCGTATTCCTTTTTCATCGTCTTCTCCCTGGATTTTCGTCAGCAGCCCTTTCGATACAAGATGCGGGCTGTCAAATCTTTTCATTATAAAAATGATAGAGCATCTCCGCCACATAGGAAACCTGCTCCTCTAACAGCCCATAATACATGGGCAGCCGCAGAAGCCGCTCGCTCTCCGCCGTGGTATACCGGTCTTCCCCATGGAAACGGCCGAATTTCTTTCCCGCCGGCGCCGTATGCAGCGGAATATAATGAAATACCGCATTTACGCCCTGCTGGTCCAGATAACGGATCAGCAGGCTTCTCTGATCGATGTCTTTTACCTTGATATAAAACATATGCCCGTTATGCACGCAGCCTTCCGGCACCTGGGGCAACGCAAGCAGCCCCTTTTCCTCCAGAGGCGCAAGCAGCTCCATATATTGGTGAAAGCGCCTGATCCGCCATTCATTGATCTTGTCGGCCAGTTCCAGTTGCGCCCACAGATAAGCCGCGTTCAGCTCGCTGGGCAGATAGGAAGAACCGGCATCCACCCAGGTATATTTATCAATCTGTCCCCGGAAAAACTTGCTGCGGTTCGTCCCCTTCTCCCGGATAATCTCTGCCTGCTCGATTTGTTTCGGATCCCGGATCAGCAGCGCGCCGCCCTCTCCCATGCTGTAATTTTTCGTCTCATGAAAGCTGTAGCAGCCGAAATCGCCGATGGTTCCCAGCGGCTTCCCTTTATAAGAAGCCATCATCCCCTGAGCCGCATCCTCGATCACCAGCAGACGGTGCTTTCGGGCAATCTCACAGATAGTATCCATCTCACAGCTTACGCCCGCATAGTGTACCGGCACAATCGCTTTCGTCCGCTCCGTAACCGCGGCCTCAATCAGCATCTCATCCAGATTCATCGTATCCGGCCGGATATCTACAAAAACGGGAACCGCCCCCCGCAGGACAAAGGCATCGGCCGTGGACACAAAGGTATAAGACGGCATAATCACCTCGTCACCGGGCGCGATTTCGGCCAGCAGAGCCGCCATCTCCGTGGCATGGGTACAGGAGGTGGTCAGCAGCGCCTTTGCCGTGCCCGTATGCTCCTCCAGCCATTTGCCGCACCGCTTGGTAAACACGCCATCGCCGCAGATTTTCCGCAGCTTCACGGCCTGTTCAATATAGTCCAGTTCCTTTCCCGTCACAGGCGGGACGTTAAAACTTATCATCAAAGGCTTCTCCCCGTATTTTTCACAAATATTTATTCATTGTAATACATTATGGAAAAAAAAGCAACTCATAGGAAAAAGTGCGTAAGACTTTTGCCAAGTGCGTAAGACTTTCCCATGATATGAAAAAATCCCGGACAGTCCAAACCGTCCGGGAATCGAAATCAATCAGCATAAGCATCATAACAGTAGAAAATAAATCAGCACCACCGCCCCCAGAATAATCCGATAATATCCAAACAGGGCAAAGTCATGCTTCCGCACATAGTCAAGCAGGAACCGAATCGCCGCCACGGACACCAAAAACGCCACCACGGAGCCTACGATCAGAATCACCAGCTCATTACTGCTAATGCCCACGCCGCTGGTGACAAACTTGATCACCTTAATCAGACTGGCGCCAAACATAACAGGCGCCGAGAGGAAAAAAGAAAACTCTGCGGCCACGGTACGGGACACGCCCAGAAGCATGGCCCCCATAATGGTGGCGCCGGAACGGGAAGTGCCGGGAATCAGCGCCAGACACTGAAACAGGCCGATGGCAAAGGCCGCACCGTAGGAAAGCTGACTGAAATTCCGAATGCGGAACTCCCTTCTTTTATTGTGGTGCTCCAGCAGAATGAAAATCACGCCGTAGACGATCAGCATCACCGCCACCACGGTGGCATTGTAAAAATGCTCGTCAAACCAGTCGTTAAACAGCACACCCAGAATTCCGGCAGGAATACAGCCCACGATCACCTTGATCCACAGCTTGAACGTCTCGTTTTTCTGTCGGGGAGATTTTCTCCCGTAAAACGGATTCAATTTCTCAAAAAACAGCAGGCAGACCGCCAAAATCGCGCCAAGCTGAATCACTACCAGAAACATCTCGTTAAATTCCGGCGTCACATTTAAAGGAAACCATTCTTCCACCAGGATCATATGGCCGGTGCTGCTGATCGGCAGCCACTCGGTAATGCCCTCCACAATACCCAGTAAAACCGCTTTCAGAATTTCTACAATAGACATAATCCCTCCAAAATCGTTTTCGTGTTCCTCTGCCGTCTCCAATGCCTGATTTTATGAAGGGCCGGGAACACGGTTTTTATTTCTTTATATTTTCAATCTGCCAGTCGATGGGCTCCAGCCCGTTCTGGGTCAGGAAATCATTGGCAGCGCTGAAATGGCCGCAGCCGAAAAATCCCCGGTAGGCCGACAGCGGGCTGGGGTGAGGCGCTTCCAGAATCAGATGCTTCGGGTTTTTCAGCATGGACTTTTTGGACTGGGCCGGACGTCCCCACAGCATGTAAACCACCGGCCTGTCGATCTCATTCACCGCACGGATGGCCGCATCGGTAAATTCCTCCCAGCCGATTCCTCTGTGAGAATTGGCCGAATGGGCCCGCACCGTCAGCACCGTATTCAGAAGCAGTACGCCCTGATCCGCCCATTTTTTCAGATATCCGTTGTCAGGAATATAGCATCCCAGTTCATCGTGAAGCTCCTGGTAAATGTTCACCAGAGACGGCGGAATATCCACATCCGGCTTCACGGAAAAGCAAAGGCCGTGGGCCTGGCCGTCATTGTGATAGGGGTCCTGGCCCAGAATCACCACTTTTACCTGGCTGTAAGGCGTAAAATCAAAGGCATTGAAAATATCGTCCGCACTGGGAAATATCTTTCTGCCGGCATATTCTTCTTTGATTGTCTGGTACAGTTTCGCATAATAAGGTTTTTTAAATTCCGACTCCAGAGGAGCCAGCCAGTCATTGTTGATCGCTGCCATGATATGTAGTTATCCTCCTGTTCTTTTCATATACTTACAGAATCCCGTATAATCCGCGGAGCACACCCGCGGAATCTCTCCATGTCTGTCCATCATTCCGCAGACTTCCCCGGTATCCGTAAACCTTGCCGCGAAACCGGATACGGCAGGACTCCAAAAGCACATTTTATTATTTTTTCCGGTGGTATTTTTATATTCTGACAGAAATGCCTCTCTCTCTCAGATATTTTTTCAGTTCCGCTATTTCCAGCTCTTTATAATGAAACAGAGACGCCGCCAGCGCCGCATCCGCCATTCCTTCCGTCAGCGTATCATAAAAGTGCGCCATCGTTCCGGCGCCTCCTGAGGCGATAACCGGAACCGGAACCAGCCGGGCCACGGCCGCTGTCAGTTCATTGTCATAACCTGCCTTTGTGCCGTCGCAGTCCATACTGGTCAGCAGAATCTCCCCTGCGCCAAGGGCACAGGCTTTTTCCGCCCATTCCAGCGCGTCCAGTCCCACGTCGATACGGCCGCCGTTTTTGTAGACGTTCCAGCCGCTGCCGTCCGCCCGCCGTTTTGCGTCGACCGCTACCACAACACACTGGCTGCCGAACTTTTCGGCCGCTTCCGAGATCAGAAAAGGGTTCTCCAGCGCAGAGGAATTCACGGAAATTTTATCCGCTCCCTCCCGCAGCAGCACTTTGAAGTCCTCCACGGTACGGATTCCGCCTCCTACCGTAAACGGGATAAACACTTTCTCCGCCACCCTGCGCACCATGTCCACCACCGTGCGCCTGCGGTCAGAAGAAGCCGTGATATCCAGAAATACCAGCTCGTCGGCTCCCGCCTGATCATATGCGGCGGCGATCTCCACCGGATCTCCGGCATCTTTCAGATTTACAAAATTAACGCCCTTTACCACCCGGCCGTCATGGACGTCCAGGCAGGGTATAATCCGTTTTGTATGCATTGTCTCAATTTCTTCCTTCCCGGCACGAATCCCCCTTCTGTGGGTATCCGCCGTCACTGTTCAGACGCCGCTCTTTTGCAGAATCGTCTTTGCATCACTCCGTCAGCCCTGCAAAATTTCTGAGAATCTGAAGTCCCGTCTCGCCGCTCTTTTCCGGATGGAACTGGCAGGCGAACAGATTGTTATGCTCAACGGCCGCATGAATGCGGGTTCCGTATTCCGTGACAGCCGCAACGTGGGCCGGATCGGAAGCCTCCAGATAATAGGAATGTACAAAATATACATAAGCCCCCTGGTCAATATCCCGAAACAGCCGCTTCCCATCCATGATTTCCAGAGAGTTCCATCCCATATGGGGAATTTTCAGCCCTGTCCCTCCGGGCAGTTTCCTGATTTTCCCAGCCAGCAGTCCCAGTCCCTTTACGCCGGGGCTTTCCTCACTGCTCTCAAAAAACAGCTGCTGCCCCAGGCAGATGCCCAGAAAAGGCTTCCCGCTGTCGGCAAAGCCGTGAATCACATCCACAAGTCCAAACCGGTGCAGATTCCCCATGGCGTCGCCAAACGCGCCCACCCCCGGCAGAATCGCCTGGTCGGCCGCCAGAATCGTCTGCGGATCTCTCGTAACTACGGTTTCCTTCCCCAGATGCCCCAGGGCTTTCTCCACACTTTTTAAATTTCCCGCATCATAGTCAATAATCGCTATCATGATCCATATTCCCTTACAAACAGGTACTTTTTCAATACTTTTAACAATATTTCTTACATAAACCGCTTATATTTTGTTACATTTCATTATATCCTGTTCTATCCTATTTTACAATATAGTAAATCAATAAATCTGATAAAAAATCCCGTCGTCCCCGGCATCCGCCGCTTTCTTCTTCCACTGCTCCACATCCGCCCGCTCTTTCTCCGTCAGACAGGCCCCTTCCAGCAGATCCGGCCGTCTTAGCACTGTCCGGATCAGAGACTGCTGCCGCCGCCATGCCTTGATATTGGCATGATGGCCCGACAGAAGCACCTCCGGCACTTTCCGGCCCATAAAATCCTCCGGCCGTGTATACTGGGGGTATTCCAGCAGGTTATCGGAAAAGGACTCAAAGGCGGCGGAGGTTTCATTGTTTAAAACGCCGGGAATCAGCCGGGCGATACAGTCGATCATCACCATAGCCGGCAGCTCTCCGCCGGTCAGCACATAATCCCCGACGGACAGGTAATCGGTGACAATCATCTCCAGCACCCGCTCGTCGATCCCCTCATAGTGACCGCATAAGAATACAAGGTCTTCCTCTTTTGAAAGCCGTTCCGCGATTTTCTGGCTGAACACGGTACCCTGGGGCGTCATACAGATCACCCTGGGCTTTTTCCCGATTCGTTCCGTCAGCGCCTCCCAGGCTCGGTAAATAGGCCCTGGCTGCATCACCATACCCGCGCCGCCGCCGTAGGGGGCATTGTCCACATGCAGATGCTTATCCTGGGAATAGTCCCGGATATTGACCGCCTCCACCTGAATTACGCCTTTCTCCATGGCCCGTCCCGTGATACTGGTGCCAAGCCCGTTCATAATCATATCCGGAAATAACGTCATCACATGAAAATTCATCAGTCCAGCAGTCCTTTCAATATATGAGCCGTCACGGTTCCGCCCTCAACGTCCACGTCGAGAATGCATTCGTCGGTTACGGGCAGAAGCACTTCCTGTCCGTGATGATCCACCACATACACATCGTTAGCCCCTGTCTGCAGCACATCCGTCAGTACGCCAAACTCCTCTCCCGCATCCGTCACCACTTTAAGGCCGATCAGATCCGCAATAAAATACTCCCCTTCCTCCAGAGGCACCGCATTCTCCCGCGTGACCAGAAGGGGACATTTCAGATAAGTTTCCACATCATTGATATGATCGATTCCCTTAAATTTTAATATGACAAACTGTTTGAAAAACTTTACGTTCTCTACCGTCAGGTTCAGCCGTTCCCGTTTTCCCTCCAGAATTACTTCTTTTAACTGTTTAAACCGCATCGGATCGTCCGTTGTGGGAAATACTTTCACTTCCCCTTTCAGACCATGGGTGGAAGTAATCACGCCCACCTGCAAAAACTGTTCCATTCCGCACCTCTGTATTTTATAGTAAATCCGGCAAACGGCATCGCAGCTCAAAATGCGCTGTCACATTCTGCCGGCACCTCTTAAATAACAAGAAATTCTCCGAAACCCGGAAGTGTGACTGTCTTTTCTTCCGCAGCATTTCAGAGAATCTCCCATGTATCTGACAATCCATTATAAGAACATACTTTCAAACTGACTTACTGGATCTCCAATACAACTCTTTTGTTTTCCTTTGAGGCGGCCGCTTTTACCACGGAGCGGATGGCTTTTGCGATCCGGCCCTGTTTGCCAATTACTTTTCCCATGTCGGAAGAAGCAACCTTTAATTCCAGCACCAGTTCTCTGCCGTTGTCCGTCTCCGTGACAACCACCTCATCGGGATAATCAACCAGGGTTCTTGCAATGACTTCCACTAACTCTTTCACAGCGCCTCGCCTCCTGATTATTTTTCGATACCGGCAATCTTTAACAGCTTGGCAACGGTCTCCGTAGGCTGTGCGCCCGTAGACAGCCATTTCTTTGCCTTTTCTTCGTCGATTTTGATCACGCTGGGATCTCTGGTGGGATCATAGTAACCAAGTTCTTCGATGAATCTTCCGTCTCTGGGAGATCTGGAATCAGCAACAACAACTCTATAGAAAGGAGCCTTCTTCTGTCCCATTCTTTTTAATCTCATCTTTACTGCCATCTCAATTTCACCTCCTTAGAATGATAAAATGTTATATTAAAAAGGAAGTTTGAATCCTCCTCTTTTTCCTTTTCTGCCCATCATGCCGGACATCTGCTTCATCATCTTCTGACCCTGCTCAAACTGCTTGACCAGACGGTTGACTTCGCTGATATCCACGCCTGCCCCGGCCGCGATGCGCCGTTTTCTCGACGGGTTCAGCAGTGACGGGTTGCTCCGTTCTTCCTTCGTCATGGAATAGATAATTGATTCCGTCCGCTTCATCGCCGACTCGGAATCTCCCAGATCTACCGAATCCAAGCCCTTCATCTTTCCCATCCCCATGCCAGGAAGGTTTTCAAGCAGCGCACCGATGCCGCCGATCTTCTTCACCTGCTCCATCTGTTCCAGATAGTCGTTGAAGTCAAATTCGGCCTTGCGCATTTTCCTCTCATACTCTTTGGCCTTGTCGGCGTCCACCACCGATTCTGCCTTTTCGATCAGCGTCAGAATGTCGCCCATGCCCAGAATCCGGGAGGCCATCCGGTCAGGATAAAACTGCTCCAGATCAGACAGCTTTTCTCCCATGCCCACATAGAGAATCGGCTTTCCGGTCACGGCCTTGATGGAAAGAGCCGCGCCGCCCCTGGTATCGCCGTCCATCTTGGTCAGAATCACGCCGTCAATCCCTACCTGATCGTTAAAGGTTCCGGCCACATTGACCGCATCCTGTCCCGTCATGGCGTCCACCACCAGAACGGTCTGGTCAATCTCCAGGTTTTCCTTGATCTCCTGCAATTCCGCCATCATGTCCTCATCAATGTGAAGACGGCCGGCCGTATCTATAATTAAAACGTTATTGTCATTTTTCAGACCATGCTCCAGCGCTGCCTTCGCGATATCCACCGGCCTGTGGTCCGCACCCATGGCAAATACGGGAACATCCTGCTTTTCACCGTTGATTTTCAACTGGTCAATGGCCGCAGGCCTGTACACGTCGCAGGCTGCCAGCAGAGGCCGTTTTCCTTTTGCTTTCAGCTTTCCGGCGATCTTTGCCGCCGTGGTGGTTTTGCCGGCGCCCTGGAGGCCCGTCATCATAATCACGGTCATCTCGCCGCCCGGCTTTAACTGCAGTTCCACGGTCTCGGAACCCATCAGGCTGATCATTTCCTCATTTACGATCTTAATGACCATCTGGCCCGGCGTCAGGCTGTTCAGCACATCCTGGCCCACGGCCCGCTCCTCCACCGACTTGACAAACTGCTTGACGATCTTAAAGTTTACGTCCGCCTCCAGAAGCGCCATCTTCACTTCTTTCAGCGCCGCCTTTACGTCGGCTTCCGTCAGACGGCCTTTGCCCCGCAGGTTTTTAAAAATATTCTGAAGCTTATCGGAAAGGCTTTCAAATGCCATATAAACGCTCCTTTAATATAATGAAGTAGTATCCCGGAAGCTCCGGAAAACATTCCTCTCATCCCTGGGACAGCAGCTCCAGCTCTCCGATCTGTCTCGACAGTTCCTCGATCCGGTGAATACAGCCGATCTCGCCGGTCTGCAGAAATTCCCGGGTCAGTCCGTGGATTTCCTCTACCTTTTCCCGGGTCTTTAAAAATTTGTCCAGCAGTCTGAGTTTCTGCTCATATTCTTCCAGCAGCTTGTCACACCGCTTAATCATATCATGGACGCTCTGCCTGGAAGTTCCCTGCTCCCTGGCCACTTCGCTGATGGTCAGGTCGTTAAACACCACGTCCTCATAGATCCGCTT
>Ga0137306_101576_pt1 | contig 22352 bp, 15 predicted proteins | sample Inofroosms_March_FD_97187 | JGI IMG/M metagenome (GOLD analysis project Ga0137306, IMG submission 97187) | Mouse cecal microbial communities from Vienna, Austria - N-Acetylneuraminic and N-Acetylglucosamine D2O microcosms_March | ecosystem: Host-associated > Mammals > Digestive system > Large...
CCTTTGGCATCAGCAGAACCCAGACAACGACTCAATTATATGAAAAATACATCAGCTCTTCATTTTATCCCACAATTCAATGCCTCTCGATTATCGTTTGACAATGTTGTGGAGTCTGTGAAACAACATATCAACTCATTTTCAGAAAATAAACAAAAGAAACTAAAAGATGAGTTGTAGAACGGTCGCGCCAACCTCACGACTAAAGAGCAGCTTGATATGTATATATCTTCTTACAGAGAAATACATAGACAAAAGCTTCAGATAGCGTATGACCGCATCCCCACATAAGGTATGGTCAGAAGGAAGTATCTCTGTCGTTGACTATGGTTGTGGCCAATGTATTGCAGAAATGGTGTTATCTGACTTTCTTAATAACCATTATATTGACAACGATAAAATATCCGATTTCACTGTAATCGAACCAAGTAAAGCTTCACTGACGCAAGGATTACAATATTTGGAGCAGTTCTATGAAAACTCTAAAATAACAGCATATAATGTCTCTGCCGGACAATTGACAGAAGACGATATACGTCCGCAATCTGATACGGTAATCCATCTATTCTCGAATGTTTTAGACATCATTGAGTTTGAACGTCACGACATTGCCCGTATTTTAAATTCAGATATGAGTCACAATCATATTTTAGATTTTTATCGGTTTGACTTAACCGATTGAGAAATAAACTTTTAGCAAATTATTTGAGAAGTGGCGGTAACGAGTTAGCAACCGTGCAAATTTCAGTAGTTTGCGGTGCAATGCTGTCAAATAACTCTCTCAAACGCAAAAGTAGCCAAATCCTTTGATTATCCAAAGAGTTTGACTACTTTTATTTAAGCAAAAGATTTGAACGCTTATTAAAATCCTTGCTGTAAGTGCAAGATAGGAAAAGGTTTACCGGAAGGGTCTAATTCATCCCGCCCTATAACTTTATAGCCCATGTGCAAATAAAATTTGTAAGCCTGCTCATTATCTTCATTTACATCCACTTTATAGATATTGCATTTGCTAATAGCATAATCCACGAATGCTTTGCCATAACCGTGTCCTTGTTCTTCGGGAAGCACGAACAGCATTTCCAGCATATCGTCGCTAAGCCCCATAAATGCGGCTATCCGTCCGTTTTTATTGCGTACTATAAATAATTTGACCGCCGGAAAATATTGGTTTCTTATTAAAGGTTTGAAATACTCTATATCTTCTTCTTTCAAAAAATGATGAGAACTGCGTACAGACTTTTCCCATACAATCAGAAGTTCATCTAAAATTTCGTCTGATAAGGATTGTATTTTTTCTATTTCCATTTCCGAATATATAAATTAGTAAATCGGTTGCAAAGTTAACAAAAATGCCGTTCATCAGTCATTCATGGACGATACTTTTTGTTTTTCAGTGCAATAAGCCCACATAATCTGTCCACCCGGCACCAATGTAGAGGAATATCTTGACCGTATAAGCGAGTTTGGTTATACAAGAAAAGAGTTGGTGGAACGCCGTCAGGCCGGAAAAGATATTCCAAAAAGTCACTCCAAGTTCTTCTATCAGATAGCCTATACCGACAGGTCTAATCAGGAGTCATATATCCTGCTTAATGTTCTGTATGAGGATACCCATTATCAGCAGGTTAATGAGAAAGAAGTCATCAACCAGTTTATAGAGCTTGATTCCGAACCGTCGATTGTCAGGGTCCCCTCCATAGGAGATATTCTCGACGACAAGTTGACGGCATTCGCGCCCAACACCACCGGCATACCTTGTTATAAGAATGGCAACTCTCGTGGCACCGAAATAATGAAGCTGGTCTATGACATAGGCCGTCTGTTCGATGCAGTCGAAGATCTGATGCTGACATTCAAATCGTTCAGCCGTATTGCACTCGTGGAACTCGGCTATCGAGGTCTTGGCACAGACCCGGCGATCATTTACAAGGACATTCGGCAGACCGCTCTTTTAATTGCCACTCGTGGGCTGGAGGGAAAAGGAGACTTTGCGTTGTTGCAGGATGGTATCAAGCGGCTCGGCAACTTCATTTATGAGAACAAATACTTTATCGAAGATGCCATAGTCGATTCGGCAAAAGCTGCATATATCGCCACCTGCATAGAAAAGGGACACTCAGAGTTATTGAAGTTCGACTTATCCAGGCTTCCTGCCGAAATGAATATCGACAGGAAGCTGCCGTCTAAACTCAATAAATTAAAGAAGACACGTCCGGAAGCATTCTACTATTGGCATCTAATTGACCAGATTTATTTGATAGAAAATCAGATATAAGCAAAATAAGCTAACCACGCTTATTATCAATACAATAGCCATTATTGTAGTTGCGGTGATTTTACTGCTTTTGCTCCGATTTTCTCAAAAAGTACACCTTTTGTACCCTTGATTATGAACCGTAGGCATGGGGCAAATGTTAAGGGATGTGTATGGCGATTTTCAAATTATTACACCCCGGATTATATTTGCGCAAAATTAGAATCGTATGGCAAATTTAGAAAATCGCAAGAAGCAGAATCCCAAGCTCCAGCAGTCAAAATTGAGCGACGGTCGTGCCAGCCTCTACCTTGAATATTATCTCGGCAGGACTGAATCGCCCGTGCTTGACGAGGGCGGAAATCAGGTGTTCTACACCGAGGGAGCGATGGCGGGAAAACCGAAATACAAAATCAAGCACTCCCGCAAGAAAGAAAACCTCAACCTCTACATCTGGCTGCATCCCCGCAACCAGCAGGAGCGTATGCAGAACAAGAACACTCTCTCATTGGCTGAGAAAATTCGCTTTGAGCGTGAGCAATCGTTTTTGGAGGACAGGGAGGGTTATCGTCTCCGCAAGGATATGGACGAGGACTTTCTCGAATTCTGCAAGGAGTTCATCAAATCCCCGTCGCTCACGAAATACACCCGCATTACGCTCAAACATGGTCTGCAAAAATTCATGGACTTTCTCGCCGTGACACCGAGGTATTCCCTCTATAAGAATAATCTGAAGATGACGCAGCTCACCGTTGACATGGTGGCGGCTTATGTGGAATATCTGAAAGAGAACGGAACGGGTGACGGCCCGAAAATCTATTTCCGAATGTTCAAGCGCATGGTCACGGCTGCCGTTGACAAAGACCTCATCAAGAAGAATCCTTGCCGTGGGTTCGTGCTGAAAAACGACAACATGACCTTGCAAAAAGAGATTCTTCTGCCGGAGGAGATACAGCAGCTTATGGCGACACATTTCGATGGCGAGAAGGGAGAGATTCACCGTGCCTTCATCTTCGGCCTATATACCGGAGTGCGTTGGTGCGACACAAGCCAGCTTACATATCGCAATGTGGATTACACAACCAAGACGCTCCGTTTCCAGCAGCAGAAAACAAAAGACCACAGCAGCCGGAGCTGGGTAATCGTTCCGTTGAACGACACTCTTATCCGTCTGATTGGCGAGCCGAGCGATGACAACTTTGATGAACGTGTATTCAAGCTGCCGCATTACAACATCTGCAACCTGTACCTTCGGAAATGGGTGAAGGAGGCCGGCATCAAGAAGAAAATCACATGGCATTGTGCGCGTCACAGCTTCGCGGTGAATGTCCTAACCAAAGGAGCGAATATAAAAACGGTGTCAAGTCTACTCGTACACACCTCCATAAAGATGACGGAGCGATACCTCCATGTCGTTGACAGCCTCAAACAGGATGCTATCAACTCTCTCGGTGAAATCAGCTATGCTCCGATGTAAGGGGACATCTATCCTATACAAAGCCGATAAGTCCGCAATGATTTATCGGCTTTTTTCTTTTCGCCCACCAATCTCCATGAAAACAAAAAAGAAAAAATGGAGCGTGAAAATCGGCAATGGGGATTACGACTTTGGAGTAAGACCAACCAAACATTCGGCAAGGGTTTTGAGGCACAAATCTAATTTCGTGTGCCTCAAAACATAACTTGCCGAATCCAGACGGATTCCGTTGCACGTTAGGTAATTATATAAGGTGGTGGAATACGGGGACACGGATTTTATGCCAGATTCATGTCTGAAATCGGGGAACGTTGCATTTCAGTCTGTTGGAATGTCAAAGGGACATAAATATCAGGGATGGCAATGAGGGAAGAATAAGATTTTGCAAAGGATAGTCAAGGATGTTTTGGACTAAATATGTAATGAGGTTATGGTTTTGGAATGAATAAACCGCGCCAATACAACAAGTTAGCAATATACGTCTTGATTGCAAGACGGCTGTAATGATGTAGTGACGTATTTATGAATGTCATGACATAATGATGTCATGACGTGTTTATGTCCTTATGTATGATTGTATTGAAATATTTTAGTCTGAATGTCTGGACAAATGACTGAATGATTGGCCATTCAGATGATTGGCTGACTGAATGACTGACTGACTGATTGAATGATTGGTCATTCAGATGATTGACTGATTGATTGGCTGAGTGATTTATCATAAAACAAGTCTTATGACTGCCCAATTGAAGTAAAGACCGTTCAATCTGTCCGTTGATTTTCAGCCATTGGATTTTTCGTCATACAGTTTTGAAATCAGAGCTTCCAAAGCTGCTTTGGAGTAGTTGCCTCCCAGAGCCGAAATATTCGATTTTAGATAGTAACCTATCGAGTCCAATCTATCCCAATTGCTTTGAGCCTCCTCGGGAGATCTTGCCGATTGAGCCGTTAGGATTTTTAAGGCAGCTACAGCATTGTCTATTTGTTGTTCAAGATTCATATTTTGTTCAAGAGTTATTTCCCAAATACCTTTCTTTGTCGCTCCTTTACGACAAAGAAAAACGCCCTTCTTTTCCATCTGGCTACGTTGGTTACGCAACGCAGAGATGGATATCGCAAGTCTGATAGACAACTCGTTAAGAGTTATTGATGGCTGTTTGCTGATTAGCTCCAAGATATTCAACTGGATCTCCGAGAGATTTCTTTGTCGTAATTCTTTGTTGTAATCAGTAAGTTGTATGTCGTTTTCTTTGTCGCTAACATAATTATCAGCCGGGAGCATATTTGACTTCAGTTTGGGCCGTTGAAAGACAACATAGACAAAACCGCCGTCCCAATGCCATATCGGTTCTTCCACTCCTTGCTCCTCACAAGCTTCTATGATACGCCTCACGCCTGAGCCCCAGTTCTCCAACCACATAGATCTATATAACGTCTCGGCGACGGCAACATTATATGGGTATGACTCGTGAGGTTCTTTGATGTTGTCGGGGGTAATCTGCGAAGGGAATATACCCGGATTGGCAATCTCTACACGGTCGTCATAGATGGCGATGCTGTTCGTCAGGTTATGCTTTTCCCACTGACGGTGGCAAAGACTGTTGATGATGGCCTCCCTCAAAGCCTTATATGGGATTTCAAGACGTTCCTCACGTTGTAGGCTATGATTTGTAATCTTGCCACTAAGGTTAAGGTGCTTGAAGCAAAAAGCCAATCCAGCGTCAAGAAGGTCGAAGAAATTTCCTTCGGCACGTTTCTCATCGATAAATTCATTCTTATCCGTTCCCGAGAATCTTGCCATTCTCAATTTGAAGTTGGAGTATTCCTCTACATTGTCCGAGAAAAGCATAGCCGCGCCATTTGTAGGGATACCGTTCTTCAAAAGTTTCCATTTGGTCAGAGTTTCCGCAATAGGTGCAGTTAATGCACTCGCTGGTATTCGACCACCCTCTACACCAAGGCGTATGCAACCTTGAATGTGTTTCTGATTCAGATCGGCAAATGAAACACCATCGGCTGACAGAGTTTCCCAAGAATAGGACTTAGGTTGATAAGCCCGAATCCGCTCGTCATACATTTCATGCGGCATTACTTTCGTAGTGCTTTCAACCTTATAATACGGGCATCCGTGAAATGTATGCGGTCGTCCACCCCAAACCCAACCGTCAAAGTGCATTGCAATCACCTTATTACCCGGATAGTCCGGCACATCGACATAGTGAGTCTCGACATTGACAGCCGGTTCCAATCCGGCGATAGCATGACCAATTTCACGTTTAGTTGCTTCCGTAACTTGCTGCCCAATTATTTTCAGTCCAGTTGGCGCGACACCGAAAATCAGCCAGCCGCCATCAGTATTGAGAAACGCACATGCCGAGTGCATACCGTCTTTCAATTCGCCGGTAGTCTTCTTCAGCTCCAGAGTCCTCGACTCATCATTCGCAATCAATGCCTTTATATCGTCAATTGTCATTTCCCGCATCATTAATATAACATCTTGCCATTAAGATTCAATAATTTAGGAGATAGTACCGAGTAAAACATATCAAAATCAAGGATATTGTTAAGAACGTCCAATTTACAATCGTCATCTAATGGAATGACTGCCTTATCATACATTATTTTTACGTTATTAGGCCATGCTGCCTCTGATGTCAAAGGTAAAACTTGTAGAAAAAGATGTTTGCCACAGAAAAAGAAATGATAAAATCCGGTTTCATTTATAAAATCTTTTTGTCTCCGCGACATATCAAGCCGGATGTCATGTTCTTTATTATCAAAATGAAATACCATCTTATTGAAGGCATAGAGGACAACTAAATCCCCAATGCCATATCGAGCATATTTTCTAACAGCCTCGAATCTTTCCAAATTCTCGTCAGGGTAAGTAGTATGATATTTTTGTAAAAATATCTCAAACAAAGACCGTTTGAACTGTCGAGTGAAATGAATTAAAGAGAACGAACGTCTTAACTTAATTTTATCTTCGACTCTATTGTAATAAAAGAGGGCCGAGGAATATGTCTGTTTGGTCTTTGGCCTCTCTCCCAAAGAATTCAAGCATGCATTAAAGACCTCCTTAAAGGCCAAATCATGACTAATAGTTTTATTTTCTTGGGTGCATTTACCAAAAAAATTATTACAATCATCGCAAACGTCTACTCCTATTTCAGAGCCTCCCAAGGATTTTGGAACTATATGAGGTGCCGTATAGAAAGAAGTTAACGACTTCTCTCGCTTGCACCAAATGCATTTTCCTGTATGTATATATTCTTTTCTCAAGGTTCAACTGAATTTGTTATAGGCAGCTATGGTTAACTTATACAGGGGGTAATTTTGCTTATTATAACCAGTCAGTTCCGTAAAACCACATTTATAGAGTCTGTCAATAAAATCATCATACATGGCTGTTTCTTTAGGATTCTCGGTCTCTATTTGGATGGTTCCAAAGCGGAACATACATTTGCCTCCGATAAAGGCCATTTTTGAAAATCTATTAACATTCCCATTAGCCCAATTTTTTATAATTTCTATTTCTTCTTCTGAAAAAGATATAGTTTCTTGCCCCTTGCTATTACTGACGTTCTCATTAACAAGAGGCTGAAATTCATTTTGAATTTGAAGATGGAGTTTTGCTGAAAACTTCTTTTCAAAGTCGTCTATGCCGTTATATGTTTCATAGAGACCGCTTAGTTGATTCCTATACTCCTGAAGTTTTTTTAACTCCTCAACATCTTGGGATGAATCAAGGGTTGCGCTGAAAAATACCATTACCGGTTTCCCTGCGGTGCGATGCTTTTCTATTTCCTCCACAGTGCCACTAATATAACTATCAGTAGGCGTTCCAAGTCGAGATCCGAAAATTGCGACAAGGGCATCACTTCGCTCTACAAGAATATCGTCTATGTGAGCTTGTGCAGGCTTTTTCAAAGATGGGTATGAAGAAGAAGTCCAATGATGAGGGACTAATGCCAGATTTTTGTCATAGGAATTAAGTATGTTCCAATTGTTTATGCACTCAATAGCTCTTTGGGCAACATTAGTAACATCACTTGGCGAACCAACCATTATATTGAATATATGTCCTATTTTCATACTTGTGATTCAATTGGGGAAATAAAGATTATCTTCAGTTTTGCACAACGGACTTATAAGCCTGTTGTTCCTGAGATATAAAATCTTTTAATGCTTGTATCGTTTTTTTCTTAATCGCAGAAATAAAGTTTTCTATAATTTCAAAGTCAATCTCACCAGATGAAGTAACTGGGAGTGGGATTGATTCATGTTTAACTCTGTTCCATGTAGCTTTTTTATCGTAACTGAAGATTGATTTAATTGTCTTTTGTATGATGCAAGCCATGAAAAGAAGTGAATTTTCCGTATCAGAGTGTCTTTTCGCTTTAATTAAATAGGCGTCCCATAACACGCCTGTCCTTTGAGGCTGTGCATAGACATTTCCAGTGGCGATTGCTCCATTTTGTACTATGTCGATTGTCATTTCAGATGAATCGAATACACTTGCGTTGCCATAAAACATTATGCCATTATCCCCATGTTTGGCATTAACTAAAGGAATGGAAAAAACTTCATTCGGTGAAGTAGTAGTATCTTTTCTCTTGTCAAATCTCTTGTTTTTTAATTCAAGCTTATCATATAGTGAGGAAATATTAAATAGTTTCCAATTAATTTCCCCATGATTAAAGAGAGATAAAACAGCTGATTCAGTTTGAGAAAGTTCGCAATTATCGAAGCCTGCCTCGTAGAGGTAGGCTTCGAGTTCGCGGATACGCGACTCTTCGAGTTCGCGGATACGCGACTCGATATATTTGATGTCAATAGAATTGTCCTTAACAGGAATTACAATATCTATATCATTGAAAATAGATTCAAATTTGCGTATTAACTCGCCTTTTAGCCTATTGGAATGTTTGTTGAACCATGCAATAAACCACAATGCGGTTTTCCCATTTAATCCGTTGAATTTTGGGAAAATAGTTTTGGTGAACTGTCCTGCATAGAAATCGTGAGACTGATAGAAGAATTGCATCCCCATCATTCCAACGGCGATGGAATTTCCTTTGACGAGGTGTTCCTCATCAAGAAAATCTACATACCCCAACAGGCCGTTATTAAACACCGTTCTGGTAAAATATGGATATTGTGAATCTTCTGAAAAGACAAAGTTCTCTTTGTCAAGTTGAGGATTTGATTTTACAGTAAACAGAGTTCCTGCTTTAACCACTTGGAAACTGCCCCCGGACTTAGTAAATGACTCATCAATGTTAGCCCGGGGGCTTATGGTTTTCCCAGGCTTTGTTCTCCCTCTTGTTTTAGAATTTGACTTACACGCCAAGAAAGATAGTCCTTGACGACTTTTTGGAAATCTTCGACAGACGGAACAGCATTGAACTTACGATGCTGCTGTACAGTCCAGTCGTTGCCCTCCAAAGTGACATAATCTTCGAAATATGTCTCGCCGTCAACAAAGAAATGAAGATTTCCATTGTTAAGTCCTTTACCATAGCGGACGAGTTTCACAACCTCTGCATAACGCTCTTTGGCGTTGTCTGTATCCCGAAGATTGACATTCTGACTTGACTTCTTACGATTTTGTCTGGTATACCCGTCATTAGAGAAATCAATAAATTTCACTATTGAGTCGGTGCTATGCGGTTCACCTACTCTGAAAACGTATATAGCGGTCTGAACGCTGGCCTTGCCACAAAAAATATCACTCATGCGGATGGAAGCGACAAGCGTATTATTTTTCAATATGTTCTTTGTATATGGTGTGCCGTTGCCGCTACCCGCATTTTCTTGGATAAGTACAGCAGCCATGCCGCCATGAGTCATTAGGGATAAAGCTTTTTCAACAAAAATGAAGCCCTTACCTTCGGCAGAATATGGTGGATTAAGCAAAAAAACGTTGGCCGGAAATTCTTCGCCTTTATGTTCGCCTTGCTCATAAGTTCCCATAAAATCCGTCAATGAATTGCCTTTTATAATATTGGCGCTTCCGTCTTTCATTAGAATCATGTTGAGGACAGCCAGCATATAAATCTCCGATAACTTCTCGATACCGAGAAGTTGTTCCATTTTTATTTTGGCGATTTTGGCTTCCTGTTCTACCGGACTTTTTATTTTTTCCTTAGCGTCAGCAATCATCTCATGCATAGCTGAAATAAGAAAACCGCCTGAGCCAGTGGCAAAATCCCATACATAACTGTTCATATTGACATTACAGAGTTTAGCCATAAGCTCTGTGACGTAACGCGGAGTTAGAACAACATCGTTCTTATCACCATCGGGGACATCGACCCATGCATTAAGGACATTGAACATTCTACCAGTAAAGTCCAAATTATGTAGTTCTCCCGTAAGGAAAGGGATAATATTGGCCTTTACATCTGCATATGTGGTGTGTAGTTTGCTTTCTCCATTGACAGGCCGGTAGAGCGCACTATTATTAAAAACGCTTTTAAGTTCAGTTTCAATTATTAATCTTTTCTCAGAGGGAAGATCTTTGGCTTGAAGATATTCCGATATACGGCTCATAATAATTGCACCATCATTTATTTGTGAGCCGAGTTCTCCTCGTAAATCATCAACTTTGAGAGGACTAACTTTTCCTTTAACGCCAAGTCCGGCCATTACAAGACCTGCGATAAGCTTAACACGTGAGCCAACTACAATATCTTGTTCGTCATGTAATTTTTGGTTTATTTCTTTAAGTTTCCGTTCTATATCATCTTCCAACTGGAGTTTTTTCGCTTCAATTTCCTCTTCGGTCAAGGACAGATTAGCGATTTTATCGAGGAGTTGTCCCAAATTTTCGGGGAAGAGAAATGAAAGGTCATCATACTCGGCAATTTTTTTAGGAATAAAAAGATTGTTCTTGCTAATATAGTATGCGCCGATTTCATATCTTATAGTGTTGTCCGGTCGATAAAAGCCATTAACGCCAATCGCTATGACTTTATCGTATGATTCGGTATAATCAAGAATCGCTTTGGCATAATGGACAGCACCGTTCACAGCATAACCTGCTATATTGGAGTACAAAGGATCACCTTTGGCATTGAAATTTAAGATTTCCTCTTTGTCATTAGTTTTAATTAAGTCCCCTTTGCATCCTTTTACTTCAATCATCACAGGAATACGCTCCATTTGAGGTGTCTCAATGAGACATTGGATATCGGGAAAGTTTCTGCCTTCACCACCTTTCTTACTTGGAGCCTTTCGTAATGCATTACCGATTTCAGAATTTATTTCTTCGGTTTTGGTATAGTAGCGAGTGGCTGAAAGTTGGCGCTTACACCAATCCTCAACCTTCTCTTCAATGCTATGTTTTGACTTCTTAGCCATATTCAAAAAAAGCCCCAATGTAGTTATGCGAGGCTGACCAAAGCCTTTAAGCGACTACGTTGGAGCTTCCAATGTTTTGTTTCCGGCTTTCGCCGTTATGTCGTTGTGATATTCTTGGTCATTTCGCATCAGATGCTTAGATTGCAAAGTTAATCATTTTTGGTGAGATTCAAGGTATTCAATCCTCAAATTCTGCGGTTGCCCCACGAAAATTAGGTTTTTACGGATATTCATTGAGTTTTGGAGAGGGAGAGACAAGAATGAGAATCGGAGTGGTGATATTGTGCGGTTAAAGGTGGAAATCATACAACACATATAACTCCACAAACACGTCTTAACGGGTAAAAGAGGCAAACCAACGCAATTAAAAATCCTTAACAGCCTATAAATATTCCAAATCCCTTTATCTGTGGTTGTCGGCAGCTTCTTCAAAAGTACACTATTCGTACACCATAATATATGAATTTAATTGATTATCAGTATAGTTGCGAGCCGTAATATAAATTTACCAGATTTTATAACAAAGAAAACGCTTTACTAAACAATGGCAAATATGGTTATAATTTGCCATTGTTTAGTAAGGTAAAATAGATGAAATTATGATAAAAGAGACACGGCTGTCGCCGGAAATGATTGACGCTCTGGAGCTGGCTATTCGCGAGGCTGTGCAGTAGCGCATAGACACCGCCCCCTATGTTGCCGACTGCTATCTGCGCATAATCCCCCGGACAAATAGCTTGAGCAGGTCATGTATATCGAGGAAAGCAACCTGACCGCACCCAATCGCGACGTGCCGTTACTCAACCTCATGTACGACCTCAAAGATACTTATGGCGGCAACGAGATATGGATGCTCAACGACCAAGCCATCCGAAACCTCGCTGAATCCTACGGCAATCTCCTTGAAATGGACTTCTGTCTAAATTAAAATCATCTGTGACAACAATTATTAACATTCGGATGCAAGGATTTGGCAGTAGTGGCGACTAATTTTGCAATGTCAAGGGCTTATGCCCGATACGTAGTTTATGAAACAATTACAACAATCGGCTGTGTTTTACGACATAACCGATTGCTGTCTCGAAAATTCTTTGTAATTTTGCATACTAAGCAATAGTATGTGAAATGACCAAGATTATCACGACATAACGGCGAAAGCCGTAAATAACATTGGAAGCTCCAACGTAGTCGCTTAAAGGCTTTGGTCAGCCTCGCATAGCTACGTTGGAGTTTTCTCCTAATAAAAACGATGATATTCTTATCTCATAACTATAACGACAAACCTATTGTGGAACAAGTGGCACTAAAACTTAGTGCTATTTATGGCCGCGATAATGTTTTTTATGACAGTTGGTCTATACAACCTGGAGATGGTATTATTGATAAAATGGAGAAGGGGCTGACCAACTGCAAATTCTTTTTCTTCTTTGTTTCTGCCAATAGCCTTAACAGCAATATGGTTAAAATGGAATGGCAGAATGCACTCTTTAAGGCCGCACAAAGTTTTATTAAAGTCATACCTATTCGCATGGATAGCTGTAATATGCCATTCCTACTGACACAAACACTATATATCGATTTATTTGCCAATGGTTTGGATGTGGCGATCAGGCAAATAGTCGATGTTGTCAATGGAACGAATACATATAAGAATCCCACGAGCGAATTTCATAATCTTGTGGCAGTAAAACAAAAAGTCGGCGATAAGATTCGCATTGAATGTATCGCAAAATATTATTTGGAACCAATTTCAGAGTTTGCTTTTTGTACACAGACTGATCCTGATTTAATTCACGGTAAAATCGTTTCGGACGCATTTGAAATTACCAACGTCCAAAAGGGCGCTAAATTCCAAAATGGTTACTGTACGAACATCTTATTTCATGGCGTTTCGCGTGGTACGTTGCCTAATTTTCCTGTCGTAGCTGAATTTTCACATCGGAACAATGCTTTTTTTGATATCGAGGCTGTTTTACATAGAAAAACACAGGACTTATATACACCCATTCCGATGGAAATTAGACACTAATACATTCTTTTTTGTCTATTTAAGTTAATGATAACCCCACAAATTGACATAAGCGAAGATAAAATATCCGAGCTTTCGCCCGAATTGCTTAACGCTCTGCTCAAGGACCATACTTTGAGCACGGACGAGCAGCAAGTCAATATTTTCTGGGCTACCGATAATTATGCCGACCGTGGTGAAGGTTATCAGTGTGGCGATGAGATCACCATTGATTCCATTACCGGCACCAACGGCAATATTATCGTGCCTCGCGCCGTGAAATCGCGAGAGCAGCAGCAACAACGTAGCCGCGAGATGGCCGAGGTGTTCACCCCGTCGTGGATATGTAACAAGCAGAACAACCTCGTAGATAACGCCTGGTTTGGACGCGATGGAGTTTTCAATACAGAGGTCGACAACTCTGATGGCACTCATTCTTGGATTGTCAATGCCGAACCTGTTGTTTTCCCTGAGGGCAAAACTTGGCGTGACTATGTGAATGAAAACCGCCTCGAAATCACCTGCGGCGAGGCTCCTTACCTCGTCAGCCGATACGACACCGTGACAGGCGAGCCTATCCCGGTAGAACGTCGTATCGGTATGCTTGACCGAAAACTCCGGGTTGTAGGCGAAAATACTGAAACAACTGATGAATGGCTTAAAGCTGCACAAACCGCATATATGTGTATATACGGTTATGAATGGCAAGGTGATAACCTTATACTCGCGCGTGAAGCATTATTCTATACATTTATCGAATATTACCGTGTAAAATTCGGTACAGATCCGTTGTTGGAATCATTAAAGCAAATTGCGGATATCATCTCTTGGAATCTATGGCAGATGGATGGTCTCAAAGGAGTGATTCCTAATAGTTGCATCAAATTACCTAAATCAAAAAAAGAGCCGTTATCTCTTTTCAGTCCTGAAGACTTAGGGGAGCAGGAAAAACTAACTTTATTTGATTGTCCGGGATGCAAGAATAAAGATATACACTCCCACACAGGTAGATATGCATTAATTAAAGACTGGAAAGAGAACAAAGTTTTAACCTTTGTATCTTTGCTTAAACAAAAGTAATATGGAAGGCAGGTTATCGAAAATAGACACAACAATACTCGACAACATAATTGTTGGTCGTGTTGAGCCATACATATATGCTTTTTCAACAGAGACGGTTCCTAACTATCTGAAAGTTGGAGACACATCGCGCAGTGTGCGTGTGCGTTTGGATGAGTGGAGGAAGATTTTTCCGAATCTGATTCAACAATACGAACATTCTGCGCAGATTGACACTGATACCATCTTTAGGGATTATGCTGTTCATTCATACTTAGAACACGAGAAAGGGTTTCAACGTTTGCAGCCGCATACGATTAAGAATTTACCTTATTATTCCAGAGAGTTTTTCAAAGATGCAACGGCTGGAGATGTGGAGGATGCCATTAAGGATATTATTCAAAGCGCACTGGAAAAGAGTAGCAAATATCCGTTGTATTCTCCCGACCGTCTACCACAGACATTCACTTACGAAAGGATAGAAGATTTTGCTCCGCGCGATAATCAACAGCAGGCAATTGATAATTTCAAAGTCGCAGTTGAAGCTGGGCGTACCAACCTTTTACTCTACGCCGTTATGCGTTTTGGCAAGTCTTTTACATCAATGTGCTGTGCTAAGGAGATTAATGCCCGTTTTGTAGTTATCGTCTCTGCCAAAGCCGATGTAAAAGATGAGTGGAAAAAGACAGTTGAGAGCCACAAATATTTTGAAGATTACTACTTTATGGACAGCGAAGCTTTAAAACGCAATGAGAATATTGTTGCTAATGCTCTTGCTGAGCCGGATAAGAGGGTTGTTTTGTTCTTGACCTTGCAAGATTTGCAAGGTGATAACATAAAAGAGAAGCATAAAGAAGTCTTTGACCGTCAGATAGACTTACTTATCATTGACGAGACTCATTTCGGGGCTCGTGGAGAATCTTATGGTAAAGTATTGCGCGCACAACAACTCAGTAAATCAGAAATAAATAAGGAACTAAAAGAATTTGACGGCTTTGAGACACTTGACCGCGTTGAAGATGCTGTTAAAACGCTGAATGCAAAAATTCAACTTCACTTGTCGGGGACACCATACCGCATTTTGATGAGCGATGAGTTCCAAAAAGAAGATATTATTGCTTTTGTACAGTTTACTGATATTATTGAAGCACAGCAGCAATGGAACGACGAACACCTAAAGGACGATGACTGTGATGAGTGGAAAAATCCCTACTTCGGATTTCCGCAAATGATTCGTTTTGCCTTCAATCCAAATGAGTCATCGCGCAAAAGGATGGAGCAGATGCGTAAGGATGGTATAACTTATGCCTTCTCAGAACTGTTCCGTCCACTTTCAATGTCTACTCAAACAGACGGTAGCCACCGCTTATTCAAACATGAAACCGAGATACTCGATTTATTGGAGGTTATTGACGGGACTAAAGAGGATGAAAATTTACTTGGATTCCTTGATTATGACAAAATAAAGGGCGGCAAAATGTGTCGCCATATTGTCTGTGTACTCCCATTCAGGGCTTCTTGCGACGCAATCTCAGCTTTGATACAAAGGAATCGAGACCGGTTTAAGAATCTGCGTGATTATGAGATAATCAATATTGCTGGTTTTGATGATGAACGCAAATATAAGACTACGGATGATGTCAAGCGGGTGATTCAAGAGTTTGAAAAGCAGGATAAAAAAACATTGACATTGACAGTCAATCGGATGCTTACCGGTACGACCGTGCCGCAGTGGGACACGATGCTATATCTAAAAGGCACAGTTTCACCTCAGGAATACGACCAAGCAATATTCCGTTTGCAGAATCAATATATAACGACATTTAAGGATGAAAGCGGTAAGTCCATGAAGTACAACATGAAGCCGCAGACATTGCTTGTGGATTTCGACCCGAATCGAATGTTTGTTTTGCAAGAGCTGAAATCGCAGTTTTACAATGTCAATACGGCAGTGCAGGGCAATTCGCAACTAAAGGAACGTATAGCAAAGGAGCTGGAGGTTTCACCGATTATTATTCTGAATAAGAATAAGTTGCAGCAGGCCACACCAACCAATATTACTGACGCAGTGCGTGAATATTCACGCACACGTAGTATTATGGACGATGCAACTGAAATACCGGCTGACAATGATTTAATGCAAGATGATACTTTGGCAGCAATATTGCGAACAATTGAGCCTATCGACGCTAAAAATGGTTTGCAGATAAAGCCCACTGAAGGAGATGGCGATGATATAAATGCTCCCGACGAGGAAGGAACAGATGCATCTGCAGATTCAAGGCAAAGCGACAATACATCTGCAAATACAGAACAGCCAAAAGGAACCGAAGAGAATGCCAACCTCCATAAAAGACTGGCAGCTTATTATGCACGCATTCTCTTTTTTGCATTTCTAACGGAATCAATCGTAAAATCACTTGAGGATGTTATATCGGAGATTCCGGCGACTGAGGATAACCGACGTATTGCTCACAATCTTGGTCTTGATATAGATATTCTCACTCTCATTCAGAGAAAAAGCAATCCTTTCGTTTTGCAGAAATTCGATTATAAAATCGAAAATATTAATGATTTGATGCAAGATGAGAGTTTAACGCCCATTAAGCGAGTGGAAATTGCCTTGCGCAAATTTGGGCGTATGTCTGACTCGGAGATAGTCACACCCTTAAATGTAGCTGAAGATGTGGTAAAGCTCCTTCCAGAAGATGTTTTTTCATATGGACCTGTATTGGATATTGCATCCAAGCAAGGAGAGTTTGCTATTGCTCTCTTAAAACGGCATGGCATAGAGGCATCGGATAAGATTTATTCTGTGTGTACTTCGTGGCTGGCATACGAATTTACCAGAAAAGTTTATAATCTACTTTCGCTGCCCATTGACCATATTTTCGATGCATTTACGAGTTACGATTTAATTAAAAAAGACAACAATAAGAACTACATAATACCGAAAGTTATAACAGACATGAACTTCGCAGCTATAATTGGCAATCCTCCATATCAAGACCGCGGAGGTAGTGGCGGCACAAATGATGCCCCAATTTTTCAACACTTTTGTAATGTTGCCTCTGCATTGATGCCTTCGAACGTATCTATGATTATACCATCAAAATGGTTTGCAGGTGGTAGAGATTCTCTTTTAGGTGAGTTCCGGACAACGATGTTGACAAGTGGTCATGTAAAAAAATTAGTGGCTTTCACATCATCTCGTGAATTATTCCCATCCGTTGAAATTAAAGGCGGCATATGCTATTTTCTATTAGAAAATAGCATAAATGAACTATGCGAATATTCACTACATAAAGATGGCGTAATTATCAATGAGAATCGCAATCTGGCATTGAATGAAATATTCATAAGAGACCCTCAACTATCGCAATTAGTTGCTCATATAAAAGATATACACTGTGGATGTTTTGTAGACAGTCTTATATCGGCTGACACTCCTTTTGGCATTCCAACTAATCCTGGAGCCAATAAAGATATCAAGGGCTATCTTTCCCAGAAGATGGATAGTTCACATTCTATTGAACTTCATTATCTTTCTAAGTTAAAAAGAACAACTGCATATATACCCAAAAGAATTATCATCAAAAATTCACAGGACATAAACAATCCTAAAGTGTTTATTCCCAAAGCGGGAGGTAGTGGTAGTGATACTAAAGTATTGAGCGACCCAATACTCGCTCTTAATCCATCGGTTTGCTCTCAAACCTATGTTTATGCCGCTTTCAACTCTGCCGATGAAGCGACCGCTTTTGAGAAATATATTCGTACACGGTTCCTTCGTATTCTTGTTTCTGCAGCCAAAGTAACACAGGATGCTCTTAGCAAAGTTTACCGTTTTGTCCCCATACAGGACTTCACTGCCAACAGCGACATCAACTGGAGCAAGAGCATCGAGGAAATCGATGCTCAGCTTTACACCAAATATAATCTCTCCAAAGATGAAATCGCCTTCATCGAATCCATGATTAAGCCCATGTAATATTCATTAAAATGAAACAGCATAAGACAACTTTGTATCTGTTCTGTGGCTGCTTTATAGCAACTCTTATTATCTTTGTGAGTTACTTATGTTATTCAATAATAATTTTTAAGGACTCACAAGAAAGGATAGTAACTGAACATTTAGAACATCTGGCTAATGCAGATTCTATTTTTTGCGATATAAAAAAAGTGATACTAAGCAATGATTCCGGAACGATTGCTAATGCACCTGTTTTGCTTACACAATTACAGAACGACTCTGCTCTTATGAGACGAGAAATAATGCTTTCTCAAGAGGAAAAGATGAACTTGGTTGCACTACATATTGATAAGATCGATAATGATTATTCCCAAATTGGTATATGGGGAGGAATATTGAGTATTATCTTCCTTATCTTTGGTTTTTTTGCAATATTTAAAATTGAGGAAACAAAAGCTGAAGCAAAAAGTACCTTAGAGGATGTGAAAGTTCAAAAAGAAAAGGCCAGTGCCGAAATAAAAGAACTGCAAGAGCAAGCTGGGCAAGTAAATGAGTCTTATAACTCTATAAGACAGTCTAGTGAAACATTTATTGAGAATAATACTAAGGTGTTTAATGAACTAATCACGACCATTAATACAGATTATTCGCAGGCGCAAGAACGTTTAGAAAGAATAAGTAAACTCCTTGTGGAAGTTGAAAGCAAGAACAAACAGTATGATTTATCGATTAAACAAATGAATGACCTGATGGGACAATTAGGTCAACTAATTGATAAGCTTAATAAAGTAACTAACGGAAACGAAACAGAACATGAATAATATACCAGCAAATCAACCAAACGGAGCCATCTACAACTGGTTGGCAGAAATTCAGTCTGTATTCTCTCAATATATAATGATGAGGAACCAACTCAGGACACTTGATGATCGCTTGAGAGTATCAAACGATCAATTTGAGAAATTCCCCACCCAACAGAATCTATATGCTGTGCAAAATCTTTGGAGTCAAAAGTTTCCTCTTATGCAGCAAATTTCCAATGCCGTTAACAGTATAATTTATAGCCTTATAGAAGCTACAAGAATCATTTTGACTTCGATGCTGTCAAGTATTGATGTCAATAACAAACTGAGTATACTCCTCAATGATAATGCTCTTGCTTCAATCTACTCGGTGGCTGAGCAAAACCCCTATCAATTAGATATAAGAGAATTATATAGACAATCATGCCTCACGCAAAATATCCCTTCCTTACTGAGCAATATAGAGATTAAATCACAGATGATGAGATTGCCCTTGCCAAATTTCGATAATCTTAAAAGACTCATTAGAGGTTACTGAGTTTTGGCTGAACTATGGAAATGACTATTGACGACATAAAGGCATTGATTGTGGCTGACGAGTCGCGGACTCTGGAGCTGAAGAAGACTACCGGCGAACTGAAAGACGGTATGCACTCGGCGTGTGCGTTTCTCAATACCTCACCGAGGATGCTATTAACCGTGGTGGAAAACTTGATGCTCATATGATGACTCTTGACCATACTCAAGCAAAAACGTTCCTTGAGCATATAGCAGACCGACCCGTTCCGAAACCATTGGTAGGTATCAGAGCAATGAAGTATGTTTGAGCCTTCATACTTGAGGGAGGATTCGACATAGAGCAAATACCATAATTTAACATTAAAGTCAATGTATATTAAGGATTATAAGTCAGTTATCAAATACCGGTGAGTTATCATATTTCTTCAATCGCTCAGACATGGACAACTATATTGAAAACCTTAATGTATAATCCTCAAAACGAAATGTTAGCGGCTCATAAAATGAAACGTTTATTTTTGAAAAACGAAACGTAATCTTGCGCACTTTTTTGAAAACTATGTACTCCAACATAACGCAACGGCATTCGAACTATAATCGAATGCCGTTTTGCGTTTAAAGAGAGGGAGGGATCGTAGATTACTGTGCCGTTTCTTTGGCGGCAGCGATGAAAACCTGAATGTCGGCGATGACAGCGTTCTGCACATCGACCGAAATCTCGGATGTGTAGAAGCTGATGTTTACAAATTATATCTAATTTCGTAAATTTGCATGTCCTATGAAACGGTGCATTTCTCAATTAGAATCTGGCGCACTTCTCGATTAAATATATCAATAGCACAATAGAGTGGATTCCGTTAAGTAATAGAAGATAGAACCACCATGTAAATCCTGAGCTGCCATGACTGTTGAAAATCAAGTTGCAGCCAAGTATGGCATTGTATAAGAACATAACCAGAAGATTGCCAAAAGCTGCCTTTGGCCTTAGTCTGTGGCAGAGCCATGTCGATAGCAGCGACAGCGCATAAGCCACAACGAGCACTGCACAATCCTCGCTCCAGCCTCCTGTTATGCAACTCACAATCGCCAAAAGGAGAAGCGCAATCCACGCTATCCAAAATCGTCTATCGGTCAGTTTCATCCTCTATTTCAATTCTATTACCCATTTTATCAATCCAATACCAGTTGTCACTCACCCAGTAATGGTATTCCCCGTCACTGCCTTTTACTTCTTCAAGATGCCCGCTGTCGGTCACTTTTGCACGTCCATTCTTAAACGGAAATCCAAATGCAAAGCGAGGAGGTATTATCACCACATTGTTTTCTGTGGCATATCCTATTCTTCCATCGCCATCTACAATTCTATATAGACCTTCCGAGACATAATCATCGCCATTGTCATATTGATATGGTTTGAATCCCGCTCTTGACACTGATGGATAATGCCGGTCAGTGGTGACGACAAGCATTTTTTCGGCTTTTCCGCATGAAGCAGGTAAGATTGTCTCGCGGTCAAGTGCGACGGCATCTATTACACTGTCAATCCGTAGTGTATTAGAGGCATAGTTTATTGCTCCGTCTTTCCCTGCAAACCGTCCGGGACGTTCTTTTATGATACCGAGATTTTCACCATCAACAATTACCTGCACAGTGGTCGGTTTTGTATCCACACGACATAATCCGGTGTATAGAATGTTGCCGAAGCAAATGGTTGAGTCTATAAAATCTACTTTTTCGATATCATATTCCCGCAACACAGGCATCGCTTCACAAACTAATGATTCCAATGTGACATCACCAAATGGCGATTGATACCATATATTCGGGTAATTCACGTCAGCGATTAAACTGTCTACAATCCACAATGGATTTTTCCACTCTCCACCATCTGCCAGTTCAATTAACAGGTTTGACTTTGCGAGAGCAAATGTATCCTTGTAACCCATATATTGAAATCGTAATATCTGATTCTCCGGAACTGACACCGTGAACAATCCCGAAATATCCGTTACCACCAAAGCACTGTCTTTTTTATCGGTACAAGCGGCATATACGCAGGCCCCTATCAGCGGCTCACCATTATATTTGTCAACCACACGTCCGCTGACACTGACATTGCGTGCATAAATACTTATGCACATCGACAGCAGTAACCCGCATATAATCATATATTTTGTATCGTTCAGTTTCATAGCTCGTCGGTCCTTATGTAGATGAATGAATCAAGTTTATCAAGTTCCGATATTGGAACATTTGAGAACTCGCAAATCTCTGTTGTTCTCGGAATCTTATCAAGAGGGAAATCTGATATTATCTCTCCGGCAATATCGCTCAACATTTCTTTATCCTGTTCGGACGGGAGAGAATCAAGGTAGCATTTCAGCGTGAGGCGGTTATATCTATAACCTATGGCAATGGCTCTAACATTCGACTGGAGATTTCCTTGTATTGCTCTGCTTGCGGAATCAATAATCCATCCATATCCTTGTTTATCTTTCATAATCCATCGCTTTGAAAGATACGATGTAAGCAGTATTGGGATAATGAGAAACATCGCCCATCCGACACAAATTATAACAGTAAATTCATTATCTGTAAAGAATTTCCCTTCATCAATAGGTATGTTTTCCGGTCGCATATTTGCAGTGGCCGGATTCCAATCATACATGAATGTCATTATTGGCGCAATCACCAACAATGAGGAAATAAAATACAAGTATCCTGCAAGTTTTAACCATGAACCACCCTTGTATAGTAGCCAAACCGGGATGCCACATATCGAAAAGTAAAACAACAGAACCGGGAACAGCAGTATGAGCATAATGCCACTCCCCGAATCTATTTCCGCACTGCTAAATATAAGCAAGCTGCATAACAGGCAAAACGACAAA
>Ga0137306_101577_pt1 | contig 22337 bp, 15 predicted proteins | sample Inofroosms_March_FD_97187 | JGI IMG/M metagenome (GOLD analysis project Ga0137306, IMG submission 97187) | Mouse cecal microbial communities from Vienna, Austria - N-Acetylneuraminic and N-Acetylglucosamine D2O microcosms_March | ecosystem: Host-associated > Mammals > Digestive system > Large...
ACATCTTTTGCTATTCGTGGCAATGGTATGGCTTGCCATGACCGGGGTCAGCGCAGAGGTTTTCACCACCTCGCCTGTGCCCTTGCAGCAGTCAAGCCAAAATGTCAAAATCATGTTCAACGCCCAGGAAAGCGGCATCGCGGGGCTGATTTCAGCCAGCGAGATTTACGCTCATATCGGTGTGTGCCCCGTAGGCACCACAGACTGGACGCATGTAAAAACCGACTGGAACGTCAACACAGCAGCCAACAAGTTTGTCAAAAACTCTGCCGGGCTTTGGGAACTGAACATTGGTGAAATCAACTCATATTTCGGCCTGAGCGCTGGAGAAAAGGTTGGCAAAATCGCCATAATCGCACGTACCGCCACCGGCACAGCCCAGACAAAAGACTACTTTCTCGACATCGCCGAGGAGGGCTTCGCCATCAACTTCTCATACGACACCGAAAACCTTGTAATCAGCGCGCCGACGACCATCACCTTCACCCTCTCGGCCACACAGGCTTCAAGCCTCTCCATAAAGGTTGACGGACAGACCATCGGCGAGGCTTCAAATGCCACCACCCTGTCAAAAACTTACACGTTCAACTCCGAAGGCAAGTTCTACGAGGTGACCGCATCAGCCAACAACGGGAGCCAGACACTAACACAGACCGTAACCGTAGCCTACCCAACAGCATCCATCCAGGGCAACTATCCCGGCGGGGTGCCCAAGATGGGCGCAGTGAAGCAGGCTGACGGCTCCGTGATTTTCTGTCTTGCCGCCCCCCTTAAGAAGAGTGTGATTCTCGTGCCCTCCTGGGACAACTACGAGACCCTCAACAAAAACGTGATGAAGTATCAGGACTACAATGGCAACCGTTACTTCTGGACACAGGTAAAGGGCCTCAAAAACAACGAGTATTATCCCTACTATTACCTCGTTGACGGCATATACAAAGTGGCCGATCCCTGCGCGCCTCTGATGCTTGACTGCTACAGCGACAAATGGATGCCAGCCGGAATATGGAAGGAAGAGATGCCCCAGTATCCTTACGACAAGTTTGACGACGTGATGCTGGCCGTCTACCGTGGCGACATCGACAGCTACAATTGGAGCGACGCAACAAAGAACTTCCAGATTCCCAACCACACATCCATGGTTGTCTACGAGATGCTTCTGCGCGACTTTACTGGCGACGGCTCAGACCAGGATGGCAAACATTACGGCACACTCCGCTCCGCCATGCCAAAACTGCAGTATCTCGCAGACCTCGGCGTGAATGTAATCGAGCTTATGCCTATCATGGAATTCAACGGCAACAGCTCCTGGGGTTACAACACCAACGGCTATATGGCCCTCGACAAGGTGTATGGCTCGCCCAACGACCTGAAAGAATTTGTCGACTGGTGTCACCGTCTAGGCATGGCCGTCGTGCTTGACATTGTGTTCAACCAGTCAGACGGCAACCATCCCTGGTATCAGATGTACCCCATCTCCTCCAATCCTTTCTACAACGCGACAGCGCCCCATGCACACAGCGTTCTCAATGACTTCAAACAGGACAACGCCGTGTTGCAGCAGCACTGGGACGACGTGCTTCGTTTCTGGATGGAGACATACAAGGTTGACGGCTACCGCTTCGACCTCGTAAAAGGTCTTGGAGACAATGCTTCATACGGCAACACCGACGCGTACAACCAGAGCCGCGTCAACCGCATGAAACACCTTAATGAGGTAATTACATCAGTCAACCCTAATGGCATCCACATCAACGAGCTCCTCGGCACCGCCCAGGAGGACAACGCCAACTTCTCAAACGGGCGCCAGATGGGATGGAACAATGTCAACTATGGTTCAGGCCAGTATGCCATGGGCTGGGCTGAGAAATGCGACGACACCAAAGGCTTTTACTCCTCGACATGGGGCAAGACCGTTGGCGGCACTGTGGATTACGCAGAAAGCCACGACGAACCCCGTGTGGCCAACAAGGTAAAGAAAAACGGACACGCATCCGTAAAATACACATCGACCCCCAAGAAACAGTCAGTGCAGCGTCTCGGCTCACTGGCAGCCCAAATGCTTCTTTCCCCCGGAGCCAAGATGATCTGGCAGTTCGGCGAAATCGCTGCCGATGACGACCAGGGTACAGAACTCGAGAAACTCCGTGCAATAGCGCCCAAATGGGACCAGTTCTCCAACGAGTTCCGCAACGGACTATATGAGAATTACAAGGCTCTTTGCTGGCTGCGCCGCGATAATGCAGACATGTTTGACGGGACTGCAACATTCTCCACTGGCGGTTTCACCGCGTCACTGACCTCTCCCCGATACATACGCATCCTTAAAGGCAACCGCGAGATTATCGGTGTGTTCAACCCCAATGTGACCGGCTCCAACGTCACAGTGAGCGTTCCTGTCCAGCACCTCTCTGCATCCAACAGCCAGCTCATAACCTCAGCCTACGGCTTCACGCCCCAGCTGAATGTCAACGGCACCACCGCAACCGTAGCCGTTCCGGCCCATAGCTTCGCGGTGTTTGCCACCTCAAATGTTTCCGACATTGAGGAAATCGGCTCTGACATCGTCACGGGCTCAGTGAATGTGTCCGGCGGAAACGGTGCCATCAGCATCAACGGCGAGTATCAGCACGCAGATGTGTATGACCTCCAGGGACGTGCGGTGGCCGTATCCAATGGCGAGTCCACCATAGAGACTCCCGCCGGAATCTACATAGTAAATGTTGACGGCGAGACCTTCAAGGTTGCCGTTCGTTGATTCTGAATCGACATTCCCATCCGGCATACCCGGATTTGACACATTTTTTGACCGACGGGCTTGCGCAAGCAAGCCCGTTTTGTTACTTTTGCAGCAAGAAAGCTTTCATATGAGAATCGCAGCATTGATTTCAGGAGGCGTTGATTCGGCTGTTGCCGTTCACAAGCTTGTCGAACAAGGCCATGACCTGACTCTGTTTTATATTCGTATCGGCCTTGATGACGGACGCGGCGACTGCTCGGCCGAGGAAGACCTTGAGATGTGTCGTGCCATAGCCCGCAGATACAATTTGCCGCTTGAAGAGGTGTCTCTTCATGAGGAGTATTGGGAAAACGTGATGGAATACGCGTTGAAGACCGTCAAGGCTGGGCTTACACCCAATCCAGACATGATGTGCAACCGGATGATCAAATTCGGATATTTCGAGCAAAGATGGGGACATGCCTTTGACCTTACAGCCACCGGGCATTATGCCACGACTGTGATTGGAGACGACGGGCTCAAGTATCTCGCCACCGCAATCGATCCGGTGAAAGACCAGACCGATTTTCTTGCCCGTATCACCTATCCACAGCTGAGCCATCTGACGTTCCCGATTGGAGATATTCCCAAATCAGAGGTCAGGGAAATAGCCATACGCGAACATCTGCCAAACGCATACCGCAAGGACTCACAGGGAATCTGTTTCCTCGGAAAAATAAACTACAACGACTTTCTACGCCGCCATCTCGGAGAACGCAAAGGGCCCATAATCGAGATTGAGACTGGCCGGAAAATAGGCGAACACAACGGATATTGGTATCACACCATCGGACAGCGCAAGGGGCTTGGCCTGAGCGGAGGCCCTTGGTATGTGGTAAAAAAGAATATCCGCGACAACGCCGTGTATGTGTCCCGTGGATATGACACCGAGAAGCAATATGGCAACCGCATCCATCTGTCTGAAACGCTGTTCATAACCCGCGACCCATGGGAAGGCGGCAACTGTGACCACGAACCGATAGCTTTCAAAAACCGTCATTCCCCGGAGTTTTTCAAAGCCACGATAACACGCGTCGCAAGCAATGACGGCTCGCCAGACGGCTACGTTGTTGAGACAGACAAGGCCGTACAGGGAATCGCCCCCGGACAATTCGGTGTCATCTACGACAAGGATTGCCACATATGCCATGGCTCGGGAATCATAATCCCTGACATTAAATAAATCAGTAATCCACGGCGTTGCAAACAAGCGCCAAAACCATGCCAAATCGCCCGTACTTACAAATGAACGACAACCACAACAAAGACATATCACCTTCTGGCATCGACAAAGTGGAGCTTAAAGTGCTTGGCATAAGCTACAGCCAGATACAGTCGGGAGCATATGCCCTGATTCTCGCCGAGGCCAATGGCCCGATGCGGCTTCCGGTAGTAGTGGGAGGAATGGAAGCCCAGTCAATCGCCATAAAACTTGAAGGGATAATTCCCCCGCGACCTATGACCCACGACCTGTTTGCCTCGTTGATGCATGCATACGGGCTCCAGCTTATGGAAGTGTATATATACAAATTCGAGGATGGCATATTCTCATCTGAACTGACATTCATCGACCGTACCGGAAACGAGGTGAAACTTGATGCCCGCACGTCAGACGCAATCGCAATCTCCATGCGCACAGGCGCACCGATATTCACAACACAGGCGATACTGTCGGAGACAGGATTCACAATGGAGTCAATCTCTCACGACAGCGACAACTCACCCCATAGCGGGACAGAAGAGACCGAGGATGAAGAGACCTCCCGCGAAAAGCGCCTTGCCATCCTCAAGAAAGCCTTGGCCAAGGCCATCGAAGATGAAGCGTATGAAGAGGCCTCCCGCATAACCTCAGAAATAAACGACATCGAGAACCACAAATAGACCAGTCATGAATAGTCACTCCACTCCATCCCCGGAGACACAGTCAATCATACAGGAGGCTGTCTCACTCAAAGCATCAGGAAGCCACAACTGTGCGCAGGCGGTGGCATGCGCTTTCGCTCCGCACATAGGAGCCGACCGAGACATGATATACAAAATAGGCAATGCGTTCGGCAACGGCATGGGATGCATGGAAGCCACCTGCGGCTCTCTGACTGGAGCAGGCATCATTCTCGGCTTAGTCACCGGCGACAGGACAAAGGCAATGAAAGCTATGGCCGGAATAATCAAAAAGTTCCAGGCAAGAAATGGCTCCACGATATGCCGGGAGCTTAAAGGTATTGAAATTGACCCTGAGACCGGGAAGATGACAGCAGGCACTCCACGACGGGCCTGCATCAATTGCGTGGCAGACTCATCAGAGTTTCTCGCAGAAATGAAATGGTGACCACATGCCTGAAACCTTGACAGCAGCCAGACAATAAATGAAATTCGGCCAACCGTCATTTGACATTGGCCGCCGTGGAGGAATCAGTGTCAGGAGCCTTGTCAATAAGGTCCATGAACTGGTCAAGACTCGGCGTGATTATTATCTGGGTACGGCGGTTGAGCTGACGCCCTTCGGCAGTGGCATTGGTGGCAACAGGATTGTATTCACCTCGGCCACCGGCAGTCAGACGTTGCGGATCGACACCAAATTTGTTTTGCAGCACCTGCACAACCGAAGAGGCACGCAATGCCGACAGATCCCAATTGTTTCGGATATTGGTGCGGCTGATAGGCACATTGTCCGTGTTGCCCTCCACAAGCACACTGTAGTTCTTGTAGTCCTTGATAATCTTGGCAATCTTGTCAAGAATGTCCATCGCCTTGGACGAGATTTCATAACTACCCGACTTGAAGAGCATATTGTCGGCCAGAGAGATATAGACCACCCCTTTCAAGACCTTCACATCGACATCCTTAAGCTCAGAGGTGTCGAGCGAACGGGTAAGATTGTTGGAAAGCACCATCAGCAGCGAGTCGCTCTTTGACTTGGCCTCGACAAGCCTTTTGATGTAATTATTCGAGGCGTTAATCTCATCGACCAGTTTGGATATGTTCACATTTCCTGACTGGTTGGTCATAATGCTCTGGTCGAGTGTCCGCTGCAGCGCGGCATAATTGTCCTTGAGTTCCTGGTTGTTTTTGCGGGCCTGAGCGAGCAGCGACTCCAGGCTCGCCACTTTGGTCCGGCTTTCTGCGAGCGCAACCTGAGAGGCATTGTAATCAGCCTCAAGAAGGTTGTATTTTTTGTGGCTCACGCAGCCGCTCAGGGTCAACATTGCGACAGAAGCGGCCATTATCAAACCTTTAGCTTTCATAACAGTTGAATTTGGTTAGCTTTCAGGCATCCCTTGACATAGATGCCGTATATTGTATAAACATCCTGGCATACGGCTGGTTTAGTCATCGATGATTGAAAATCATTACTGTCCGCTAAACTTTTTTGAGCGATTGGAAAATTAGGGCTGGCACCTATTGCAGGAGTCAGCCCTAAATGCATCGTTGCGACTCGCTGCGTGAAATAGGGACTGATGGAATATCGTGAGCAGGTCGGGGTGTCCCGTAAAGACGACATCAACCATATTGCCAGGATAATAACATATGTTGACATCAAGAAAGGCAAGAAACCCAAGCTTATATCGCTCCTGACCAACGACTTCGATATGCCGCCGGAGACAATCACGGCGAAATTCCCGTCCCATGATTCTTTCTCGCTGTCGATGAGCGGCGTTCTCTGATAATTTTTGTAAATTTGTGGTCAGAAAATCTTAATGACTATGGCAAATTTGCCCACTTATGTACTCGGAGCAATCGGCGAACATCAAGTTTTATCGCGTCTGCTCCTTCTCGGCTACAATGCCGCCATTACAAATCTTTCTGTCGAGAATACAGAAAGTACTGACATATTATGCCGAGACTATAAAGGTCACTTCTGCGCTATACAGGTTAAAACTACGGCAGAGGACAACTGGAAAACTGGAATATCCCACAAAGAGTTTTACGATGATAACGGCCAAATTGATTTAGCCAAAGGTCGCCAATTTCTTGAAAAGAAAATTGTTGGCCCTTGGGTGTTTGTTCAGGTAGGAGGTCCTTCGGTTTTCCCTACATTTGATTTCTTCGTTTTGTCTCGCTCTGAGGTTATCGAGATGATTTACAGCAACGAGGTTTGGTATCTTACAGGTTACAATCGCAAGAAACCGTTAAAAGGCTCTGGCCCCATCTGCATTTATAAACCTTGGCTGTGCGGTCTCGGTGTTCCGGCAAATAGCAATCATGTCGAGTGGGTTAATCCTTTCGCTTCTCCTGAGTACAAATTCGATAACGCATGGTATAATCTTTGGATTGACTGATGGCGATGCGGCTCTGCCGCCGGACTTTCGTTAATCGAGGTAAGGTCTCGACCATTCGGCTTCAATCGCATAACGCAATTTTTTCTACGATGTATAAAAAATTTCTTCTTATTATGTTTCTTCCGTTCATCCTTACTGCTTGTAGTAGCGATGAACCTGAACTTGATTTATTCCATCTCACAATGGGCACTGAAGCTGATGCTGACCTTGCTATGGGATTACATTCTGCCGAAGTAACCATCAACGGCTATGCTCGTTGGATTGATGTTGGTCTTGTCGGTGATTTTGATTCTTATACTCTATCAGATGACGTTCCCGCTTGGCTCACAGTCATTCCTCAGGGCGGAATTATAGGAACGCCACATCATTTCAGAATTAAAGTTTCTGAACTCAAAGATGGTGAATCCCGCATTGGTACGGTCGGCTTTACTGTATTCAAAGGTTCTAAATCACAATCCGGCACAATCACCATTACACAAAATCCCTGCACCCTCGAAGATTTGAAAAAGACTGAACAACGAGCCATGAAGAAATATCTGTCAAAGTTCGATGTTGTCGACCATCTCCCGGCCATCTCCGACATTCAGGTTGGCTCAGTCGCTCCGTTCTATAAATTGAACTCCGAGGGCACAGTGTATATGCAGGTGGTAAGGATGGGTACGCAGCCTGCTGCAACTATCGGTGAGACTATCTATTTTCGCTTTATGCGCTATAATCTCATTTCATATCTTTCTAACGGAGTCCTTCCGAATGGTGAGGGAAATATGAATAGTATTACCCCTTCCGCCTCTTTCTTTGAACTTGGCTCTGATAAGCCATCCACTACTCAATGGGGCACCGCCATTCCAATGCCAATGCTATTGGGACTGCCCGTCGATAGTGAAGTCAACCTTGTTGTCGCATCGGAGGCAGGGCTGACATCTGAAATCAGCAGTGTTATTCCATACCTGTATAACATTAGGTATTTCAAAACTTCTTTATAGTATGAAAGCTTATCGCCCAATATCCGCAGATTATAGGCACCGTTTCTCTACGTGATATTGCCTCTTAGCTACTTGTTACCCCGGTATATTTGAGCCGCATCCGCAAAAATCTCGCAAAAAATCAGGCGAATAAAACTTGTTTTACGCCGATGTCGTTTTTTCTACCGAAATTTGCGCTAAGAACTAAATACCATCAAGCGTATGAGAACAAAACTACTCATCACAATCCTATGCTCCCTGTTAGGATTACAAGCCGTCTCCGCAGGGGGGAATACAAGCACGACGGCTCCGATAATGTGGCCGGTGTCATACACAATCAGCTCCGAAAAGCCGTTTGTCTATCCTCTTGAGGAAATCGGCATAATTTATGACCGCGCAATCAAACTGATGGACGGGGTTACGACACCCATTACCATTCAGGCCGACGGAGTGGTTGTGGCAGAAGCCACATCGCTCGAAATCATTAATTCAACAAGCAGTAAATCTACCGAGGGAATGCTCAATGTGCATTTCGAGAAGCAGAACCTCCCCAAGGGAGTTACCTATCAGTTGTGCCTCCCCGAAGGAGTTATCGGCTGGACTGAAATGGAAGAAGGAATATTCCAACTTGTCAATGGAGCAATCAAAACCTCGTTCAGCGTTCCCTCTACGCTCGGACCGACCTCTGGCACCGACAATGGACTGCAAATTCCGGATTCCGACTGTTTCTTCATCTTTTATTGGCATTTTGAGACAAAGGCTGTCGGAGAACCCAAGTTCGACCTCTATCGCGAAAATGAAAAAATTGCCGAGATTCCGGCCGAAGTGACAAATTACGCTTTTGGTGAAGTCCAGCCTGTTTTCGATGAATACATGACCTTTGACAAGGGCGTGAATTACAAGCTTGTGTTGCCTGCCGGCAGTGCTTGCTCGATTTATCGCGATGATATTGTCAATGAAGAAATTGTCTGCGATTTTATCGGGGCATACGATGGCAACCCGAATTCATTCACCTACACGTGGTGTAGCCTGTATACCGACCATTCCGGGATATTGGGTGAGGTTTCATTCAGATTTGACCGGCCCATCGAAGTATCGCCTGACGCCAAAGTTATTCTTCATGAAATCTATCCTGAGCAGAAGATTCTTATGGAAGTGACACCTTGGCTCGATACCGATGGCAATTGTTGGAATCTTGTGTGTGACTTCGGTGGATACACCCGTGACGATGAGTGGGGCTTTACAATAGAGATTCCAGAGGGCACAGTCACATGCTATGGTGATAAAAACGCAGCCTGCGAGTTCAGATGTGAAAGTGCCGGAATTGAAGATGTAACGATTGATTCATACATTTCACAGCCATTTTATAATCTGCAAGGTATTAAAGCAGATAATCCGAAAGTTGGAAATATCTATATTCATAACGGCAAGAAAATAATCTACAAATAACTATAAGAGAAGTTGCGGCACCGCCGCCGCGCTTTCGTGAATCGAGCCTAAGGTCTCGACCGTAAGGCTTCAATCGCTAACTCATAAACTTACACACGGCGTAAGTTCTCAACGGACTTCGGCACCACTTTATCGTGGATCCGGAGTCCGTTCTTTATTACTACTGCCCGCTAAACTTTTTTGAGCGATTGGGAAATTAGGGCTGGCACCTATTGCAGGAGTCAGCCCTAAATGCATCGTTGCGACTCGCTGCGTGAAAAAGGGTAGCATCAAGGTGCACTCGGTAATATTCGCCAACGAGGGCGTCCCCTGCGACGTGCAGTTCACTTCCGCGGCAACCAACGACTCGTTTATGCTCGCTCCGAGCCATTACAACCATAACGAGATACTTGCACTTGACCGTGCATAAAGCAAGCCCAACTTCTGCCGTTCAGAAAGTTGGACTCAATCTTTTATGGTTTAGCGGACAGTAATATAAGTAAATCGTGGCCTATTTCCTGAAGAAACGGTTAAGACGGTTCAATGCGGCTGCCATTTCTGCCGCATTTACATCATAATCCGCTATGGGATTCATTTGCGGGTCGTAAACATAGAATTCACCGGCGCCACCTTTTTCCAGGATAGTGTCGCCTGGGGTAATAAGCGCAAAATTCAGATTGCTTCCGGAAACGTGCCAGCCACGATCAGCAGCAGTGTCGGTGAGGTCATAGCCGAATGAATATGACTCAGGGGAATTTGTAACACCAAGATACCTGCCCATCAGTGTCGGCACAAAATCATAATGCGTGGTGCGGTGAGTATAGACCTTACCGGCTTCTGACCCGCCGGGGAAACGAACGGCCAAGGGCACACCGATTTGCGACTTTGAATAGTTCCCGCTATGCCCCCAATAGTTTTTCCCTGTTTCATTGAATTCCTGGCCATGGTCGCCAGTAAGTATCACCAAGGCTTCGCGGCCCGTAGCCCGCTCATGATTCTCGATTGCAGCAAAAACCTCACCAAGCAACTTGTCATCCTCCCAAAGACAATTACGATACAGATTCCAGAATTCCGTAGGATCCAAGTCATTGTCAAGACGCGTATAATCGGCATATGCCCAAGCCGGGGTGAAATGCGTATTGTTTTCAGGCGGCAACGCTATGGCATGGGGAAGGTCGTAGAACAAAAACGAAAATCGCGGACGTCGGTCAGCATCTGATTCATCAGATTCCAAATCAGCCAGGAACTTCCCGGTCAGCGCCCTATCGCTTTCAAGCACGCTGCACCCCTCTGCAGCCTCGTTAACATTATCTACCGTGCGGAACACCATGCTACGGAAATCGGGGTTATGCAGGTTGGCCGACGGATATGCCTGAATCTCATAACCCAGTTCCTGCAAACGTGTAATCAACGGAGGAGCGACACATGCAGCCTCGAAACTCTCCCAATAATAACCGGAAATGCCGAAATAGATGCCGAACACCGAGCACCGCGTTCCATTCGACGAAGAGCGATGGTCGGCAAAACGGGTGTTATCCTCCGCAAACCGCCATGCGTTAGGCATTGTTTCCGCATCAAAACCCCTCGGATTCCATGAATCCAAAAGGATAAGGTAAATGTCGGGCAAAGAATCAGGCTGAATAGTTGTAAGCGGCTCAACCGGGAAACATACTTCACCTAAGGCTGCCGCCATATCGGCCAGTTTATCACCATCAGGCTCCTTTACACCAAGTTTCGTAAGCAGGCTTTTTGCGGTAAGCGGATAGAAGTATGGCAACGAAACCGCCGCCCTTGTCACAGCAACATGCCTTGTAAAAGCCCCGTATGCATGATAAAGATGGCCGGACAGAATGCAGAACACCATCACCACACCTATAGGCCACACATATCCCCGGCCGGTTTTCCTAAACACCCACGATGCGAGATAATAAAACCCGATAGCCATAGTCGCAAACAGAGCCAACACCATGCACTCCTTGACAACCATCCATAAATCGAATACGAATATGTTGCCTGCGCCAGGCCCGGTAATCATATTAAGTATAAATCCGTTTATGTGAAAACGGTATATGGCGTAAACCTGCCTGTTTATTACAAGCGCCATCACACACAGCGCACAAAATCCGACCATGACCCAGACAGCCGGACGCCTCAGCCCGGTCAGACCAACTGTCATGTAGACAGCATATGCCGCCAACGCAAACGTTGCAGCATGCCCGAGCGATGCGATTGCCAGATACACCCACCCCTCGGCTGTCATCAACACCAATGCCGGCGACGCAAAGATATAGCTGAACATGACCACACCCATCAGTATCGATGCCAGTGCCATGTATAGCACACCTATCTTTGCAAAATCCTTGAAATTACCCTTCCCTCGCAGAAAGCCTTTTAAATCAAACATAACACATAGCAAAATCAAACAAACAGAGGAGACTTGTCATCAGGTCTCCTCTGTTGTTTGATTATTCGTATTTTTATTCGGCAGAACCCTCGTCACGCAACTCGATTTTCACCATCTTGAAAATCTCGTTACCCTCTGTGTCGTACATCGCGATAGAGTCGCCCCCGAGGCTCTTGGCAGTTTCCACACTCTCAAGGCCGAGCAGGAATTCGGTTTCACGCGAATCAGGCGGACACATCATCCGTGTCGTAGCAATATCCATAAACTGCATCGAATTCACCTTGTCAGGGTCGATAAACAGCGACCCGTTAAAGATATTGCAACCAGTGGTGCCATGAATCCTAAGGTCAGGTATATTTATCGTCATGGTGGCATCATCATCACCAGTCATAGGCTTTCCGTTAAGTGATTCCACCTTCCAGGCACCGTTCAGGAAATCCATATTATGACGACGGAGCACCAACACGGTCTGCCCGTCGGCTCCTTTAAGATTAAGGAATGTAACCGGGCCTTCCTGACGGGCGGAGTATCCTTTCACATCAGAAACAGCCAGGTTTATAAGATATTCAAATGGTGCGTCCTGACACATTCTCATGGTCGAGATTATATTTTCAAGCCTCAATGAATCCTGAGCTTCCGACAGCAGGTCACCGTTGATGATATTGCAGCCATTCGAACCATAAAACCTCTTTGCCGGAAGATCGAACGTTATGTAAGGACGCTCCTCCCCGGTAACAACATTACCGCGAACGCTGTAAATCGTCCATTCGCCGTTAATCGTAAAATCTGCGGGCAAGGCATTATTCACGGCAAGCGATTGTTTTCCTGAAGAAGACCCGGGATTAATAACTTCAGGGTTTTCTCCGTCTGCCACCTCGCGACGGGCCTCGGCCAGCTCACTTTTTGATACACCTGTAACCTTATCCCCCTTTCTCTTTTTATTTTTCACTGCCTTGCCATTTGTTGTAACCTGTGAGCCACTTTTAGCGGCACCACCCTGTTTCGGAGGTGTAAGCACCGGCCCTTCGGCAGTATCCGATGTTATCTCCGTCCTATCGGCGGAAACATTACCTTCACTGCCCTGAATCGGATGTTTATGAAATTTATCAAAAACAGAACATCCCGACATCCCCATCGCCAATACCGTTCCTATAGCGATAACTGTATAATAATTTGGCTTCATATTCGTTGATTTATAAGTTTTAAATCCGATTGGAAACCGAGACAGGCAGACTCCCGCAATCCACCGAAACAAACGGAAGAGCAACTATGCCATATTTCCCCGGATTCGAAAAAATTTCTACAAAAATAACAACTTCGACTTGATTTTTTGCCACATCAGTACCGCATTTTTTCGTATATTTGCAAAATTTTAGACTAATTCCATGAGATTCGAAATTAGAGGCTTACTTAAAACACTTTCGGTAACAGCATTACTTGCATCAACCCAACAACTGATTTTGGCAGAAAACCCGTATTCTGTCTATGTCGACAACCACGGACGCATGCGCCGTTCCGACACGCACGAAGAGGTGCGCTTTTACGGCACCAACTACACCCTGCCGTTCGCACATGCCTACAGGACGATGAAAACACTGGATGTGAACCACACTGACGCTATCGACCGCGACGTATATCACATCAGCCGCCTGGGTCTGAACGCCTACAGGGTGCATCTATGGGATGTAGAGATATCTGACAACGAGGGCAATCTGCTCGAAAACGAACATCTTGCCTTGCTCGACTACCTAATAGCACAACTTGAAAAGCGCGGGATTTCCATAATAATCACCGCACAAACAAACTTCGGCAACGGGTATCCCGAAAAAAATATCGATACCGGCGCCTACTCCTATGACTATCCAAAATGCAACATCCATGCCGACCAGGAAGCGATAAAGGCTCAGAAGCGATACATGGAAGCCCTTGTGGCACATATCAACCCATATACAGGGAAGAGCTATGCCGACGACCGCTCCATCATAGCACTTGAAATAAACAACGAGCCATGCCACCAAAGCTATCCCAAACAGGTTACAGACTATATCGACACAATGGTGAAAAGCGCCCGCAAAGGCGGATGGCGCAAACCGCTTCTTTATAATGTTAGTCACAACATGGATATGGTTCCGGGATATTATGCCGCCGACATCCAGGGTACGACCTATCAATGGTATCCTATCGGCCTTGTGTCGGGGCATGAGCAGAAAGGCAACTTCCTACCATATGTCGATAACTATGCCATACCGTTTGCAGATGTCAAAGGATTCGGCAACAAGGCCAAAGTGGTTTACGAATTTGACCCTGCCGACATGCTTGACAGCTACATATTCCCTGCCGTTGCACGCACATTCGCACGCGAAGGATTCCAATGGGCAACACAGTTCGCCTACGACCCCATCGATATGGCCAGGTTCAACACCGAATATCAGACCCATTATCTCAACCTTGCCTACACGCCTCAGAAAGCACTGGGTATGAAAATAGCCTCACACGTCATGCAGACGACCCCAAACGGGGTTGATGTGGGCAAATATCCCGTCGATACAATATTCGGGGATGTAACGGTGAGCTACCGCCGCAATCTCGCATTACTTAATGCACCGACAGAATATTTTCATACAAACAATGTCGACGTTATACCTGTCGCCCCCGACAGCCTGCGCCATATAGCTGGTTACGGGTCATCCCCGATTATAACGTACAGCGGTCGCGGGGCATATTTCCTTGATAAAATCGACAACCAGACATGGCGTCTTGAAATGATGCCCGACGTCCTATACAGTGCCGACCCGTTTGCCAAGCCCGCACTTACGCGTGAAGTCGCCCATATCATCCCGGCAACGCATCCTATCAAAATCGACCTGCCCGGATTAGGGAAGTCATTCAGCCTGCGCCACCTTACAGGTGACGACACAGACCTCACACAAGCCGTCGACGGGACAGCCGACATCGCACCAGGGGTCTATCTCCTCTCTTCAAACCAGGCACATCTGGCAACCGTCGACCCTTCATCCAAAATGGGGAATATAGCACTCAACGAATATGTGGCGCCCCCGGTCACCGGCATACCGCTGCATGTGAATCATCATCCGGCCAAGGCTATTGTAAAAGGGAAACCTCTTACCATCCGAGCAGAAGCTTTTGGCGAGTTGCAGCCTGACTCATTGGTTATTTACCCATCGGATGCTTCATTTTGGCGCGATGACAACACACTTTACACCATGTATAAAGTGGCACCATACATATATGAGGCCACAATCCCGGCCGACCAACTGGAAGGGCTTACCAGCTTTTCCTATCGCATAACAGCGGTCACACCCGAAAATTCAGCCACATTCCCCGGCAGCCATAACGGCACACCTCTTGACTGGGATGCCCCGGAAGGGAACTTCTATACCACACGGATTATGCACCCGGATGAGCCGTTGGTATTGCTGAATGCCGCCGACGGCCTGCAGGGATGCCAGATTTCCACAATCCCTGACGAATGGGGACGAAGCCGCGTTGAATCCGTAAAACACGCACCCATCAAAATGGATGCATTGAAAATAACTGTTAATGCAGGTAAGATTCCTGTAAACACTATACTCACACGCTATGTAGGCGATAACATCAGCCCTGTCGCAGCCGACATAACCCCTCAAGAACTGATAGTAAAGACAGGCAAAGTCAACAACCTAGAGGAAATAACGGTATCATTAGTCGACCGTGACGGCTTCACATATTCCAAAAAACTTTCGCTAAAACCCGACAGCGAGCTTGTAGTCAGGTTGGACGACCTCACATTAAGCCCGACACTATTATGCCCTGCCCCATTCCCAGGATTTCTAGAACGCGAATTCATTCCCACTGACTGCACAGCATCCATGCGCATCGGTGAAGTTGAAAAGTTGCAACTAGTTTTCCCCGGTGTTCCTGCCGATGCATCTGCCTCATCCGAAATCACAGGCATATGGCTTCGTTAAAGCGGGAATATCGATATAAAAATTGCACCCGCCCGATTAATCCGATTACCTAATCAACTTAAACCAATGAATATATCTATTTTAAGAAAACAATTTCTGACCTATTCCTGCCTTCTCGGCCTATGCGCATGCATGACATCATGCGGGGGCGATGACAAGGAACCGTTTGTACCGACACCGCCACCTGCACCGGAGCAACCTGATACCCCCGACGAACCGGAATTCGAATCGAAAGGATTTGCAAAGGGGGCAGATGTGAGCTGGCTTACAGAATTGGAAGATAAAGGATGCAAATTCTACAACTCCAAGAACAAAGAAACCGAATGCATGAAACTGCTCCGCGACGAATGCGGTGTAAATGCCATCCGTCTACGCGTATGGGTGAACCCGGAAAACAAATATAACGGCAAGGAAGACGTACTTGTAAAAGCACGCCGTGCCCATGCCCTAGGTATGCGGCTAATGATTGACTTCCATCTCTCAGACAGCTGGGCTGACCCCGGAAAACAGGTAATCCCGTCTGCATGGCAGAATTACACGGCAGAGCAGATGGCCAAAGCTGTAAACGACCACATAACCGATGTACTCTCGTCACTGAAGCAAGAAGACATAACGCCGGAATGGGTGCAAATCGGAAATGAAACAACTCCCGGCATGCTGCATCCAATGGGTGAAATGAAAGACCAAAACCCTGGTGAATTCCCACGGCTCCTGAACGCAGGTTATGACGCCGTTAAAGCCATCTGCCCGAATGCACAGATAATCGTCCATCTCGACCAAGGCAATAAAAAGGGAACATACACATGGTTCTTCGACCTTCTTAAAAAGCATGGCGGGAAATATGACCTCATCGGCATGTCACTCTATCCAATAATCGAAAAAGGTTCCGGGGCATCATGGAGTGTGTCGACCGACCACCAGGCAATCAACGACTGCATCAGCAATATAAGGGAACTACAAACACGCTACAATAAAAACATCATGCTCTGCGAAATAGGTTTCCACCATACCCAGGCAGAGGACTGCGGCGATGCACTCGACAAGATTATGCGCGCATTTGCAGGCAACGCCGCACTCCAAGGCATATTCTATTGGGAACCTGAAGCCGAACCCGGAAATACCGGGTATCACAAAGGCTGCTTCAACAACGGGCGCCCCACAGCGGCACTCGAACCCTTCACCCGTGCCATATTAACCCCGGCCTCATAATCCCGAAAAATATCTGACCTAATGAAAAATCTACAACGATTTCACTTAGCGGCCATTACAGGAGGCTTGCTGCTTATACCTGCCGCACAGCTCGCCGCACGAACCCATACCACCCTCGACACAGGCTGGAAATTTGCGAAAGTCGACAGCCTCGGCAAACGCGCCCCATGGCAAAACGTGAGGGTGCCGCATGACTGGGCCGTACATGAACCGTTCGCCCGCGAACACGACCTTCAGATAGTTGCCGTGGAACAGAACGGCGAAACGGAAAAAACAGAAAAGACCGGGCGCACAGGCGGCCTTCCCTATATGGGGAAAGGCATCTATACCACCACCTTCGAAGTTGCCGACACTGCCGGTCAGCATTTCACACTGGTGTTTGACGGGGCAATGAGCAACCCACGGGTCACTGTAAACGGGAAATATGCGGGCGGATGGGCTTACGGATACAATTCTTTCTACCTTAACCTTCCCAACGGAATGGTAAAGCCCGGCGATAACACCCTCACGGTAGAATTGGAAAACAAACCGCAGTCATCACGATGGTATCCCGGAGCAGGGCTGTATCGCAACGTGCATCTTGTCACCACGTCGCGGGTGCATGTACCGACATGGGGCACATACATAACCACCCCCTATGTAACAGCCAGTGAAGCATCAGTCAAGCTCATAACCGAAATCAAAGGTGCGGCCAAAGGTGAAGCCGTAGGGGTTAAAACCGATATCATAGCCCCTGACGGCACCGTCGTGGCAACCAATAATTCCACATATTATTCCCACGGGCAACCGTTCACCCAGAATTTCCTTGTAACCAAACCTTCACGATGGTCGACCGAGAATCCGGCGTTGTATATCGCCCGCACAACCCTTAGCGTAGACGGCAAACCTGTCGACGAATATTCCACCAGATTCGGCATCCGTTCGCTGGAATATATCCCTGAAAAAGGATTCTTCCTCAACGGGGAATACACCAAGTTCAAAGGCGTATGCAACCATCACGACCTCGGCCCGCTCGGCGCAGCAGTGAACCGCGCCGCCTTGCGCAGACAGATTGTGATGCTAAAGGATATGGGGGCTAACTCCATACGAACCGCCCACAACATGCCGGCCCCCGAACTTGTGGAACTGTGCGACGAAATGGGTATGATGCTCATGGTCGAACCTTTCGACGATTGGGGCTTCCGTCCCAAAAGCCCCAACGGCTACGGTTCTATTTTCGGCGAATGGGCTGAAAAGGATATGGTCAACATGCTGCGCCACTACCGCAACAATGCCTCGGTGGTGATGTGGAGCATAGGTAACGAAGTGCCGAGCCAATGGGGACCCGACGGTGTGCAGGAATTGCAGATGCTTCTCGATATAGCCCACCGTGAAGACCCCACACGCCCCGTCACATGCGGGATGGACCAGATAGGCGCGGTGCTCGACAACGGATTTGCCGCCGCCCTGGATATCCCTGGATTCAATTACAAGCCACAGTATTATCTACGAGCCTACGAAACCCTTCCGCAGAAACTCATCCTAGGCTCGGAAACGGCCTCGACAGTTTCATCGCGTGGATGCTACATGTTCCCCATGGAACTTAAGGCGAATGCTGTTCACGACAACCATCAATCATCATCGTTCGACACCGAATTCTGCTACTGGAGCAATATCCCCGACATAGATTTTGCAATGGACGACGATTACCCATGGATGATAGGACAATTCGTTTGGACTGGTTTCGATTACCTCGGAGAACCATCGCCCTACGACACCGACGCATGGCCAAACCATTCGAGCGTGTTCGGCATAATCGACCTGGCCTCACTGCCCAAAGACCGTTACTGGCTCTACCGCTCGAAGTGGAACACCGAGTCCCCCACCCTCTACCTCCTGCCGCATTGGAACTGGAAAGGGCGTGAAGGGAAGGTGACCCCTGTGGTAGTGTACACCTCCTGGCCGAAGGCGGAACTGTTCGTCAATGGGAAATCTATGGGGATTAAAGAGAAACCCGCACCCTCCGTGCTTGATTACACGGAAGTTGCCCGCACACCTTATTGGGAACGCGAACGCGTAAAGGATGTGTCGGCACACAACGACTCACTGGCGATGAACCGCTACCGCCTTATCTGGGACGATGTGGTCTATCAGCCCGGCGAAGTCAAAGTCATAGCCTACGACGAAGCCGGCAACAAAGCCGGGGAACTGGCTCGTGTAACCGCCGGGAAGGCACACCACATCGTGCTCACGCCCGACCGGCAGGAAATCACAGCCGACGGCAACGATCTTGTATATGTGACCGTCGAGGTGGCTGATAAAAACGGCAACATCGTTCCGGACGATACACGCATGGTAGACTTCAAAGTGAGTGGCTCAGCCGAATTCCTTGCAACCGCCAATGGCGACCCTACCTGCCTGCTATCATTCGACGCGCCGAGGATGAAGCTTTTCAGCGGTGCGGCAACAGCCATTTTACGTGCGGCACCGACCCCCGGCAAAGCAACACTGACGGTAACCGCACCGGGTGTACGGCCTGCCACTATAGCTATCGACGTGCGTTGACAAGTTGACACACATCACCCCAAACGCTATCGAAGGGAAAGTTATGATGACCTCAATGCCCCGGATTTGCATAAATTGACAAATCCGGGGTCTTTTTTGGCAAATTTGTTATATCCGGTTAACCGAATTTTCGCTAATTTTGTAGGAAATAAAACGCTTTCTCCATAATTATGATTGCGGCATCGGAAGATTTTCTTCATAGCCTCATCCCCACTGAAATCTAATTATCACAACCAGTATGAACGAAAAAATCAAAGGGATTTTCAAAGAAAAATTCGGAGAGAACGGCACACTTTATGCATCGGCCGGACGTATAAACCTCATCGGCGAACACACCGACTATAATGGCGGATACGTGTTCCCCGGCGCTATCGACAAGGTTATCATGGCGGAAATCCGCCCCAACGGCACCGACAAAGTGCGGGTGTTCTCCATCGACATCAACGAATATGCCGAATTCGGCCTTAAGGAGGAAGATGCCCCCACCCAACAATGGGCACGCTATATTTTCGGAATATGTCGCGAAATCCAAAAACGCGGAGGCGTGGTCAAAGGATTCGATGTAGTGTTTGCAGGCAACGTACCCCTTGGCGCCGGACTCTCCTCGTCAGCAGCACTTGAGAGCTGCTTTGCTTTCGCACTCAACGACCTTTTCAACGGCAACACAATCGACAAATTCGAACTGGCGAAAATCGGACAGTCAACCGAGCATAACTACTGCGGCGTTAATTGCGGCATCATGGACCAGTTCGCTTCGGTATTCGGCAAGAAAGACCACCTCATGCGCCTTGACTGCCGCTCGATGGAATTCGAATATTTCCCATTCCAAATCGACGGCTACAAACTCGTACTGCTCGATTCGAAGGTAAAACACGCGCTGGTCGATTCCCCCTACAACAAACGCCGCCAGTCGTGCGAACGTGTTGCGGCCAAGCTCGGTATCGAAACCCTGCGTGATGCCACCATGGAGATGCTTGATTCAATCAAGAGCGACATCACCGCCGAGGATTATTTCCGTGCCAAATTCGTTATCGAAGAAAAACAGCGCGTGCTCGATGTGTGCGACGCCCTTCAGAAAGGCGACTGCGAAACCGTAGGCCAAAAGATGTATGAAACCCATCACGGGCTTTCGAAGGACTATGAAGTTTCATGCGTGGAACTCGATTACCTCAACGACATCGCTAAAGAATGCGGTGTAACAGGCTCACGCATCATGGGTGGAGGCTTCGGCGGCTGCACCATCAACCTCGTCAAAGACGGGCTTTATGATAACTTCATTGCAACAGCCAAAACGAAGTTCAAAGAAAAATACGGGCATGAACCGGTTGTCTACCCGGTAATCATTTCCGAGGGCGCCCATAAAATCGGCTGACCCGAATGACTACAAACACACCCTGCGGATAGAAACCCGCATGGTGTGTTCACCAATAACTGCCCCTCATTACTCGCAACTACACAAAACCAATAAACGCATATGAAACCAACTCTTTTTGTACTTGCTGCCGGTATGGGCAGCCGTTACGGAGGTCTCAAACAGCTCGACCCGCTCGGGCCCAACGGTGAAACCATTATGGATTATTCCGTTTACGACGCACTCCAGGCCGGATTCGGCAAAGTGGTATTCGTTATCCGTAAAGATTTCGAACAGGATTTCCGCGAAAAGATTCTTTCGAAATATGAAGGCCATGTACCGGTGGAAGTGGTATTCCAAAGCATCGACAAGCTTCCCGACGGTTACGCCTGCCCTGCCGACCGCTCCAAACCATGGGGTACAAACCATGCAGTGCTGATGGGGCGTGAAGCAATAAACGAACCGTTCGCGGTAATCAACGCCGATGATTTCTACGGACGGAATGCATTCGAAGTAATCGCACAAGAACTTATGCGTCCGCGCGACCGCAATGGCGACTACTGCATGGTCGGATTCCGTGTAGGCAACACAATGACAGAAAACGGCTCGGTTGCACGCGGTGTGTGCGAAACCAACGACGGGAAGCTTACCTCGGTAGTGGAACGCACCGCTATTTCATATGATGAAACAGGACGCATCGTATTCACCGATGAAAACGGCGAAGTGCAGACCCTTGCACCCACAACTCCCGTCTCGATGAACCTTTGGGGATTCACACCCGACTATTTCGAATATAGCGACCGTGAATTCCGACGTTTCCTGGATAAAGACATCAACACACCAAAAGCAGAGTTCTTTATCCCGCTTTGCATCGATACCCTCATCAATTCCGGCGAAGCAACTGTTAAAGTTCTCGACACCGATTCAAAATGGTTTGGTGTGACCTATGCAGCCGACCGTCCCGGTGTAGTAGCCAAATTTGCAGAACTGCACGAAAACGGCACATATCCCGCAAAATTATTCTAAGCAGGTTTGAAGTTGTAAGCCTTAAGTTATAAGTCATAAGTTTCAAGTTGTAAGTTATAAGTGAAAATAGGCGCTATTTCTACTCACCGTAAATTCCCGAACAGCAGATTTTAATTTAGCTGCGATTTCCACATATTTATATTATTACAACCCGCAATTACAACCCGCATATAATGACTTTCCGCTTATAACTTACAACTTATAACTTAAAACTCACAACTTATAACTTAAAACTCACAACTTATAACTTAAAATTTATCCATATGAAACCACGCATTCTCGTCACCGGGGGTACCGGATATATCGGCTCACACACTGTTGTCGAGCTACAAAATGCCGGTTACCCGGTAGTTATTATTGACGACTTGTCAAATTCCAACCGTGAT
>Ga0137306_101582_pt1 | contig 22301 bp, 16 predicted proteins | sample Inofroosms_March_FD_97187 | JGI IMG/M metagenome (GOLD analysis project Ga0137306, IMG submission 97187) | Mouse cecal microbial communities from Vienna, Austria - N-Acetylneuraminic and N-Acetylglucosamine D2O microcosms_March | ecosystem: Host-associated > Mammals > Digestive system > Large...
AAGCGGCAGCGCGAGAACAGCGAGCAGCCCTTCGCCCGGGGGCGGCTGCGGCCCGCCGGCTCTGCGAGCCGGGCAAGTCAAAAGTAAAAAGTGAGAAGTAATAAGTGAAAGGTGGAGCTGCCGCGCCGAATAATGGTCAGGCGGCCGCCCCTCCGCAGACTACGGCTCGCCTGGCCGCACGCACCCTCGTTTTTTCGCGAAAAAATAGGCGTAGGATTACAATCTATCCGAAATATTGTTATATTTGTAACAGTATAGACAACCCAAAAACTTCAAAACACTATGGATGTTAAGAAACTGATGACCGAGCTCGAGCAGAAGCACCCCGGCGAGAGCGAATACTTGCAGGCCGTGCGCGAGGTGCTCGAATCAATCGAGGAGGTCTACAACCAGCACCCCGAGTTCGAAAAGGCCAAGATCGTCGAACGCATCGTGGAGCCCGACCGCATTTTCACCTTCCGTGTCACGTGGGTCGACGATAAGGGCGAGGTGCAGACCAACCTCGGCTACCGCGTCCAGTTCAACAGCGCGATCGGTCCCTACAAGGGCGGTCTGCGTTTCCATGCGGCCGTCAACCCCTCGATGCTCAAGTTCCTGGGTTTCGAGCAGACCTTCAAGAACGCGCTGACGACGCTCCCGATGGGCGGCGCCAAGGGCGGTTCGGACTTCAGCCCCGTGGGTAAGTCCGACGCCGAGATCATGCGTTTCTGCCAGGCCTTCATGACCGAGCTGTGGAACAACATCGGTGTCGACACCGACGTTCCGGCCGGCGACGTGGGCGTGGGCGGCCGCGAGATCGGCTTCCTCAACGGCATGTACCAGAAGCTGGCGCGCAAGTACCACACGGGCGTGCTGACGGGCAAGGGCATGACGTGGGGCGGCTCGATCCTGCGTCCCGAGGCCACGGGCTACGGCGCGCTCTACTTCGTCGAGCACATGCTGCGCAAGGCGGGCCGCTCGCTCCAGGGCGCCACGATCGCCCTCTCGGGCTTCGGCAACGTCGCCTGGGGTGCCGCTAAGAAGGCCACCGAGCTGGGCGCCAAGGTGATCGCCATCTCGGGTCCCGACGGCGTGATCTACAACCCCAACGGCATGACCGACGAGAAGATCGACTATATGCTCGAGCTGCGCGCCTCGAACCGCAACATCGTGGCCCCCTTCGCCGAGCGCTTCCCCGACGCCACGTTCACCCCGGGCAAGAAGGCCTGGAGCGTGAAGTGCGACATCGCCCTGCCGTGCGCCTTCCAGAACGAGCTCAACGGCGACGATGCCGCCGAGCTGCTGGCCAACGGCACGTGGTGCTGCGCCGAGGTGTCGAACATGGGCTGCACGCCGGAGGCGATCCACGCCTTCCAGCAGGCGGGCATCCTCTTCGCCCCGGGCAAGGCCGTCAACGCCGGCGGCGTGGCCACGTCGGGTCTGGAGATGACGCAGAACTGCATGCACATCTCCTGGTCGGGCAAGGAGGTCGACGAGAAGCTCCACTTCATCATGGAGAGCATCCACGAGGCCTGCGTGAAGTTCGGACGCCAGGCCGACGGCAGCATCGACTACGTGAAGGGTGCCAACATCGCCGGCTTCATGAAGGTCGCACAGGCCATGTTGGAGCAGGGCATCATCTAAACCGGCTCCCGCTCAACTGAAAAGGCCGCACCCCGAAAGGGTGCGGCCTTCTTCGTCGACAGCCCGTCGCTATGCCTCCGCGGCCTCCGCGCGCCGCCTCTTCGTGCGCCGCCGCAGGGCGCGTATCGCCTCGCCGGCGAAGGCCAGGAGCGACGTCGAGCCGATGATCGCGGCCCACTCGCGCGCGGTGAGGGGCACGGTGCGGAACACCTCGCCGCCGAAGGTGACGATGGCCCACTGGCCCGCGCCGATGGCGGCCAGTATGAGGAAGAACTCGCGGCACCCGCGCACCGAGGCGAAGAGCCCGTGGCGCGCCTCGAATCCTTTGGCGTTGAACATGTTCCAGAACTGCATGAAGACGAATACCGAGAAGAATACCGTCAGCCGCCGCTCGGTGAGCCCCTCGGCCGAGAACTCCCACCGGAGCAGCATGGCGAGCAGCACGGCGGCCATCGTGAGGCCGCACGTGAGGATCGTGCGCCGCATGTCGGGCGAGACGATGAAGGCGTCGCGCTGCCGCGGCCGCTCCTCCATCACCTCGGCCTTGGGGGGCAGCGAGGCCATGGCCATGGCGGCGAAAGTGTCCATGATGATGTTGACCCAGAGTATCTGCACCACCGTGAGCGGCATCTCGGTGCCGACGAGCGCCCCCACGAAGCAGACGAGGATCGCCGCTAAATTGATCGTCAGCTGGAAGAGCACGAAGCGCTGGATGTTGCGGTAGAGCGAGCGGCCCCACATGACGGCCGTGGCGATCGATGCGAACGAGTCGTCGAGCAGCGTGATGGCCGAGGCGTCCTTCGCCACGGAGGTCCCCGAGCCCATCGAGAGCCCCACGTTGGCGAAGTTGAGGGCCGGGGCGTCGTTGGTGCCGTCGCCCGTCACGGCGACCACCTCGCCGCGCTGTTGCAGCAGCCGCACCAGGCGCTGCTTGTCGAGCGGCCGGGCACGCGAGAGGATCTTCAGCTCGGCGACCCGTTCGAGCAGCTCCTCGTCGCTCGCCGCCGCGAACTCGGTGCCGGTCATGCGGTTGCGTTCGCCGTCGGCGTCGCTCCACAGCCCGATCCGGCGGGCGATCTCGCACGCCGTGGCCGGCGTGTCGCCCGTGACGATCTTGACGGCGATTCCCGCGTCGAGGCAGCGGCGGACGGCCGCCGGCACGTCGTCGCGCACCGGGTCGGCGATCGCCGCGACGGCCGAGAAGACGAGGGGCGAGGAGGCGATTGCCGCGGCGCAGTCGTCGGCCTCGGTCTCGGCCCACGCCAGGGCCAGCGTGCGCATGGCCCGCTGCTGGAAGGCGAGCAGCGTCGCGGCCACCTCCTCGTCGCGCCCGTCCGGGGCGCACATCGCCCGCACGATCTCGGGGGCCCCCTTCACGCAGAGGATCCGCCGTCCCGTCAGGCCGCTGCGGAAGATCGTGGCCATGTATTTGCGCTCGGTCGAGAAGGTCATCCGGTCGACGATCGCGGCCCCGTCGCGCAGCGGTCCGTACTCGGCGCCGCGGCTGCGCAGGTGCGCGAGCAGCGCCCCCTCGGTGGGGTTGCCGATGATGCCTCCCCGGGCGTCGAGGTGGGCCGTGGTGTTGGCCGCGACGGTCTCGGCGAACTCCTCTTCGGCGAGCGTGTCGTAGCGCAGCAGCTCCTCCACGCACATGCGGTTGCGGGTGAGCGTGCCCGTTTTGTCGGTGCAGATGACCGTCACGGCGCCCATCGTCTCGCAGGCGTGCATGCGCCGCACGAGGTTGTTGGTGCGGAGCATGCGCCGCATGGACATGGCCAGCGACAGGGTGATCGACATGGGCAGCCCCTCGGGCACGGCCATCACGATGATCGCCACCGAGACCATGAAGATGTGGAGCGCCTGCTGCGCGGCATCGAGCCACGGCCGCTCGAGCAGTCCGCCGAAGAGGAGCGCCTTGAGGAGCATCGTGCCGAATATGGCCACCGAGAGCGCGATGCCCGCGCGCCCGACCAGGCGCGAAAGGCGCTCGAGCTGGCTGTCGAGGGGCGTGGGGTCGTCGTTGCGCACGGTGGCCTGCTCGGTCACGCGCCCCGCCTCGGTGCGGTCGCCCACGGCTTCGACGCGCATGGCGCCGTATCCGTCGGCGACCCTCGTGCCGCGCATCAGGGCGTCGGAGGGGTAGGTGGCGTCGGGGTCGCAGTGGGCCTTGTCGGCGGTCTTGTCCACCTCGGGCTCGCCCGTGAGCGTCGACTCGTCGACCTTCAGCGACACGGCCTCCAGCAGCACGCCGTCGGCCGGCACGGTCTCGCCGCTCTCGACGTAGACCACGTCGCCGACCACCACGTCGCAGCGCGGGACCTCGCCCACGGCGCCGTCGCGCAGCACCTTGACCGGCACGCGGTCGTTGACGCGGTTGAGGCGGCGGAAGCGCCGCTGCGCGTCCCACTCGAACCAGAATCCCACGCCCGTGGCCAGGACGATGGCGCAGAGTATGCCTATGGGCTCGGTGAAGTCGCGTTCGACGGCGGCGATGGCCAGCGAGAGGGCTGCGGCCAGCAGCAGGATGCGGATGATCGGGTCGCGGAACTTCTCGGCGAAGAGGCGCCAGGGCGACTCTTCGCGCGGCGGGGTGATGACGTTGTCGCCGTGCAGGGCGCGGCTGCGGAGCACCTCCTCGGAGGTGAGGCCGCGGATGTCGGAGCGTTTCATGCTGTTGTTGTCAGACATTGAGTGAGAACTGCCGCGTCGAGGCGTCGAGCCGCACGGCGATGAAGAGTAGGATGGTGAAGGCCACGAGCGACGAGCCTCCGTAGCTGAGGAACGGGAGCGGGATGCCCATCACGGGCATCAGACCGACGGTCATGCCGACGTTGACCAGCACGTGGAAGAGCAGGATCGCCGCCACGCAGTAGCAGTAGATGCGGCCGAAGGGCTCTTGCTGCCGCTCGCCCATGCGCATGAGGCGCAGGATGAGCATGCAGAGCAGCGCGAGGATCGTCGCCACCCCCACGAAGCCCCACTCTTCGCCCACCGTGCAGAAGATGAAGTCGGTGTGGCGTTCGGGCACGAATCCGTACTTGATCTGCGTCCCCTCGAGGAATCCCTTGCCCCAGAATCCGCCCGAGCCGATGGCGATCTTCGACTGGTTGACGTTGTAGTCGCTGCCCAGCGGGTCGCTGATGATGCCCAGGAAGCTGAGTATGCGGTCCCTCTGGTGCTGCTTGAGTATCGAGTTGAAGATGTAGTCGGTCGTCGGCAGGAAGATCATCGACCCGATGAAGAGGGCGACCATCAGCAGCGTGTTGCCCAGCTGTGCGCGCACGGCGTGGACGACCACCGCGACGAGCGACAGCAGCGTCACGGCCAGCAGGCTGTTGTAGAGTCCGATGCCGCCGGGGGTGAAGAGCGCCGTGAGGGCCTCCAGGCAGATGCTCGAGAGCGCCACGACGGCCAGGTAGACGATGCGCGAGCGCCAGCGGCCGTTCATCATCGCCTCCGAAAGCGTGCAGGCGACGATCGAGAGGATGAGCAGCGTGAGGGGCGAGAGCAGGAACGAGACGATGAAGAGCGTGGCGATGAGCAGCACGGGGATGCAGAGCCACTTGTTGAGCCCCTCGCGGTAGAGCACGAAGAGGAACGACCCGAGGACGATGCCCGAGCCGGTGTCGTTCTGCAGCACGATGATCGCCAGCGGCAGGCAGATCACCGCACCCACGCGGAAGAGGTCCGCGGGCCGGTCGATCGAGAACGAATATTCGCTCATCACGCGCGCCAGGGCCAGCGCCGTGGCGATCTTGGCGAACTCCACGGGCTGCATGCGTATGGACCCGAACTCGAACCACGCCTTGGCGCCGTTGACCTCGCGGCCGAAGAGCAGCGCGGCGACGAGCAGCAGGAGGCCCCCGATGTAGGCGGGGTAGGCCAGCATGTGGTAGTAGCGGTCGTCGAGCAGCAGCACGACCGTCGCCACGACGCCCGCGATGCCGATCCACACGGCCTGCTTCATGTAGAAGTGCGAGAGCGAGAAGAGCTCCCCGCCCCCCTCCTCGTAGGAGGCGGCCGTGATGAAGAGGAAGCCCGCGGCGACGATGGCCGCGTAGAGCAGGACGGCGATGCGGTCCACGCCGTAGAATATCGGGCTGGTGCGGCTACCGGTCATAGGAGGGATAGTGGATTTGCATGTTCCTGATCCGCTCGAGCAGCTCCGGGCGGCGGATCGTGTCGGTGAGGTAGTACTCCTCGAGCAGGCTGGCTATGGGCAGGGCCGCCGAGGCGCCGAAGCCGCCGTTCTCGACATAGACCGAGATGGCGATGCGCGGGTTGTCCTTCGGTGCGAACGAGAGGAAGGTCGAGTGGTCGCGCCCGTGGGGGTTCTGTGCCGTGCCCGTCTTGCCGCAGACGTCCCACCCCTCCAGACGCGCGGCCGTCGATGTGCCGCCGACGTTCACGCCGCGCCACATGCCCTCGACGATCGGCTCGAAGTGCTTAGGGTCGACCTTCGTGTAGTGGCGCTCGTAGAAGCGGCGGTCGAGCGAGTCCTCGCCCTCGACGCGCTTGACGATGTGGGGGATGTAGTAGTAGCCGCGGTTGGCGACGATGCAGGCCAGGTTGGCCAGCTGCAGGGGCGTGCAGCCCAGGGCGTCCTGCCCGATCGAGAGCGAGAGCACCGTCAGCGCGTTCCACGAGCGGCGGTACTTGCGGTCGTAGTAGGCGCGGTCGGGCACGTAGCCGCTCCCCTCGTCGAGGAAGTCGGAGCCGAGCTTGCGGCCGAAGCCGAAGCTCTCCACGTAGTCGCGCCACACGTCGAAGCCCTCCTTCACGCCGCCGTACTTGCGGTTCTCGAGGATGTCGCGGAAGACGTAGCAGAAGTAGGCGTTGCACGAGGTGGCCACGGCGAAGCGCAGGTCGAGGGGCGAGGCGTGGGCGTGGCACGCCATCTTGAGGCGCCCGACCTGGTAGCCCAGGTTGCACGTGTGGGTGTCGGAGGGGCGCAGCACCCCCTCCTGCAGGCCGATGAGCCCCTGCACCAGCTTGAAGGTCGACCCCGGGGGGTACTTGGCCTTCACGGCGCGGTTGAAGAGCGGACGGCGCTTGTTGTAGAGCATCTTCATGTAGTTGTTGCCGCGCTCGCGCCCCACCAGCTCGTCGGGATCGTACGAGGGCGACGAGACCATCATGAGGATCTCGCCCGTGGCGGGTTCGATGGCCACGGCGGCCCCCACCTTGCCGCGCATGAGCTCCTCGCCGAGCAGTTGCAGCCGTGCGTCGATCGTGCTCACCAGGTAGCGCCCCGGCTCGGGCAGCGAGTCGTAGCGGCCGTTCATGTAGGATCCCTTCACGGCGCCGTGGGTGTCGATCTCCTGGATGCGGACCCCCTTCTCGCCCTTGAGCCGCTGCTCGTAGGCCAGCTCCACGCCGCTCATGCCCGCATAGTCGCCCGCGCGGTACGACGGGTAGCGCTTGAGCATGTCGGCGTTGACCTCGCCTACGTAGCCCAGCAGGTTGCCGCCGATCTTGCGCGGATACTGGCGCACGGTGCGGAAGACGGTGTAGAAGCCCGGGAAGTTGCACTCGTCGAAGCGCAGCTTGTCCTCCTTCGATATGTAGCTGGCCACCAGGTGCGGGGCGCGGGGGCGCATGCGGGCGTTGGCCATCTCGCGGTCGAGGCGCGTGCGCTGGATGCCGAGCACCTCGCACATGCGCGCCGTGTCGAATCCCTGGCGGCCGATCTCGCGCGGGATGACCATCAGGTCGTAGCACTCGCGGCTCTGCACCAGATACTCGCCCCGGCGGTCGAACACCTCGCCGCGCGGCGGGTACTGCACCACGTGGCGCAGCACGTTGGCCTTGGCCAGCTCCACGTAGCGGCGGTCGACGAGCTGCAGGTAGGCCGCGCGTCCGAGCAGCAGGCCGAAGACGAGCAGCACCACGCATTGCAGCGTGCGCATGCGCACGTGTCCCTCTTCGCGGCCGATCATATGCGCACGGGGAGTTTGGCGGTGAACAGGCGCATGAGGAGCCACGACGCGGCGAAGGTGCCGGCGCCGCTGAGCAGGATGCGCGCCAGGTTGTGGAGCGTGCGGGCGAGCGAGAGTGCCTCGAGCGTGAAGAAGAGCGCGTGGTGGACCAGGATGACGATCGCCAGATAGCGCACGAAGGCGCGGCGTCCCATCCGCTCGGGCGAGGGGGTGCCTCCCTCGCGGGCGTTCTCGGCGCCGTAGCAGAAGTTGACCACCGCGGGCCGCACGAAGGCCGCCAGCAGCGTGGCCGAGGTGTTGATGCCGGCCGTGCCCATGGCCATGTCCATCCCGACGCCCGTGGCGAGGCCGGCCCCGAGGAGCACCACGGGGGCGATGTCGAGCGGCAGCAGGACGATGAAGGACAGGTAGACCAGCGGGTCGAAATAGAGGCTCAGCGAGAGGTTGTCGAAGAGGAACACCTGCAGCAGGGCCGTCGTGACGAAGAGTATGGCGTAGGGATAGGTTCTGTACATGGTCGTGTGGCGTCAGTTGTTGTTTCCGTTGCGGTCGGGGGCGATCACGCCGCCGTTTTGCCGCACCTGCTCCTGCAGGTCGCCCACCTCCTCGCGGTCGCGGTTGCCCACCAGCACCACGTCTCTGAGGCGCGAGACCTCGGCGGCCAGCCGCACGCTGACGGTGTAGGCCGTGTTGGTTTCGTTCAGCTCGGCCGACTCGACCCAGCCGATCAGCACGTCCTCGGGGAAGTATTGCGAGAATCCCGTGGTGACCACCTCCTGCCCGGCTGCGGGCTCGGCGTATTTCGAGATGTCGGTCAGCTGCACCCGCCCGGCGTCGCGCCCGTCCCACGAGATCGAGCCGAAGTAGTCGGTGCCGGCCAGTCGGCCGCTCGAGCGGAACTGCGTGTTGAGCACCGGCATCGCCACGGCGTAGCGCTCCGAGCAGTCGACCACGTAGCCCACCATGGCCCCCGTGGCCGACAGCACGCCCATGCCCACCGTCACGCCGTCGCGGAATCCGCGGTTGAGCGTCAGCAGGTTCTGCGTGCGGTTGACCGACCCGGCCACCACCGAGGCGGTGGTCATGCGGTATTTTGCGTCCTGCTCCCCCTCGAGGTAGGAGTCGAGCAGCTGCGCCTTCTCCGCCTCGGAGTAGGCGGCCAGCCGCTCCTCGAGCGCGGCCACGCGCTCGACCAGGCGGCGGTTTTCGCTCGCCAGCGAGAAGTAGCGCCCGACGCCCCCGATGAGCGAGTGGGCGTCGCCCGCCAGGCGGCTGGAGCGGGTGAGCAGCCGCGCCTGGGTGTAGGCCGTCGAGTGGGCGTAGAAGTGGATGGCCGCGGCCTCCAGCATCACGAACAGCACCGCGACGTAGACGCTGCGTATGAATTCGAACAGTTTTCGCACGTGACCCTTTCAAATTCGAAGATTGCGGGCCGCATAGCCCGCAATCCGATCGGTGTGACAATGTTGGACGATGCCGCGCGCCGCCGCGGGCGGGGCCGCGCGGCCGGGCGCCTACTTCATCAGGAACGAGAAGCGGTTGATGTTCTTGAGCGCCGTGCCCGTGCCGCGGGCGATGGCGCGCAGCGGATCCTCGGCGATGTGGAACGGCAGGCCGGTCTTCTCGTTCAGACGCCGGTCGAGCCCTTTGATCAGGGCGCCGCCGCCGGCCAGGTAGATGCCGTTCTTGACGATGTCGGCGTAGAGCTCGGGGGGCATCGATTCGAGCACCTTCATCAGCGCCATGTCGATCTTCACGAGCGACTTCTCGAGCGCGTAGGCGATCTCGCTGTAGGAGAGCGAGACGGTCTGCGGCAGGGCGGTGAGCATGTTGGGACCCGTCACGACGAAGTCCTCGGGCTCCTCCTCCAGCTCGGGCACCGCGGCGCCGATGGCGCACTTGATCGCCTCGGCCGTGCGCTCGCCGATGCGGATGTTGTGCTGCTGGCGCACGTAGTTCTGGATGTCCTCGGTGAAGACGTCGCCGGCGACGTTGATCGACTCCGAGCAGACGATGCCGCCGAGCGAGATGCAGGCGATCTCCGAGGTGCCGCCGCCGATGTCGATGATCATGTTGCCCTCGGGGGCCTCCACGTCGAGCCCGGCGCCGAGCGCAGCGGCCATCGGCTCGTAGATCATGTATACCTCGCGTCCGCCGGCGTGCTCGGCCGAGTCGCGCACGGCGCGGATCTCCACGTTGGTCGAGCCCGAGGGGATGCAGATGACCATGCGCAGCGACGGCGCGAAGAGGCTGCCCGAGGTCTTGACCTTCTTGATCATGCCGCGCAGCATGAGCTCCGTGGCGTTGAAGTCGGCGATCACGCCCTCCTTGAGCGGGCGGATGGTCTTGATGTTGGGGTTGGTCTTCTCGTGCATCTGCCGCGCCTGGTGCCCGATGGCCACCAGGCGGCCCGTGTGCACGTCGAGGGCCACGATCGAGGGCTCGTCGACGACCACTTTCCCGTTATAGATGATCAGCGTGTTGGCCGTACCGAGGTCGATGGCCAGCTCCTGAGTGAGTGAAAACATTCCCATAATATAGTCGATGCCAGTGTTTTGTGACTTTGGGCGCGGCACGTGCCGCGCGCTGCGCCGCCGCCCGGGCGGGGCCCTGCGGCGGGTCGGGACAAAGATACGCAAAAGTCGGAGAATTTTTTCCATTCTTATATGATTATTTTTTTCTACTTTTGTCTTCGCAACCAAACGTCGCACGACATGGAATACAAGATCGGAAAGGGGGCCCGCTGCGCGGTCATCGGCCACGGCAGCTGGGCGACGGCCATCGTCGGCGTGCTGGCCGCCAACGAGGCGCAGGTGGGGTGGTACGTCCGCAACCCCGAAGTGCTCGAACAGCTTCTGGCCGAAGGCCGCAACCCGCGCTATCTGAGCGACGTGGAGTTCGACCGCGGGCGCATCGCCCCCTCGGACGACCTCGACGCCGTGGTGCGCGGGGCCGACATCCTCGTCCTGGCCTGCCCGTCGGCCTATCTGAAGAGTTTTCTCGAGCCGCTCACCGAGCCGCTCGCCGGCAAGTTCGTCATCTCGGCCATCAAGGGCATCGTCCCGGGCGACTACCAGACGGTGGTCGAGTATCTGCACGACCGATACGGCCTCTCCTACGGCCAGCTGGGGCTGGTCACGGGCCCCTCGCACGCCGAGGAGGTCTCGCGCGGGCGGCTCTCCTACCTCACGGTGGTCTGCACCGATCCGGACAATGCGCGGCTGATCGGCGAGAAGTTCGCGACGCCCTACATCCGCCTGAGCTACTCGACCGACCTCTACGGCATCGAGTACGCTGCCATCCTCAAGAACATCTACGCCCTCTCGGTGGGCATCGCCGTGGGGCTGGGCTACGGCGACAACTTTCTGGCGGTGCTCATCGCCAACGGGGCGCGCGAGATGACGCGCTTCCTGGAGCAGAGCTACCCGGCCGAGCGCGACACGCAGGCCTCGGCCTACCTGGGCGACCTGCTGGTGACCTGCTACTCGGTCTACAGCCGCAACCGGCGGCTGGGACTGCTCATCGGCCGCGGGTTCACGGTGAAGAGCGCCCTGAGCGAGATGACCATGGTGGCCGAGGGCTACTTCGCCGCCGACTGCATCCGCCACATCAACGCCCGCCACGGCGTGGAGATGCCCATCGCCGAGATGGTCTACGACGTCCTCTACCGCGGCGCTTCGGCGCGCCGGCGGATGAAGGAGCTGACAACCAAGTTAATCTGACAGATAATGAAAACGTTGAAAATCGACATTTCGAAGGCGGGCATCGAGCTTTCCGCCGATATGAAGGCCCGCGCCCAGGCCGCCAATGCGCTGCTGGAGTCGGGCGAGGGCGCCGGCAACGACTTCCTGGGGTGGGTGCACCTCCCCTCGTCGATCTCGGAGGCCGATCTGGAGGCGATCGAGGCTGCGGCGGCGAAGCTCCGCTCGAAGGCCGACCTGGTGGTCTGCATCGGCATCGGCGGCTCGTACCTCGGCGCCAAGGCGGTGCTCGAGGCGATGAGCGACCCCTTCCGCCTGCTGCATAAGGAGCAGTCGGCGCCCACGGTGGTCTTCGCCGGGCAGAACATCTCCGAGGACTACGTCCACGCGCTGATGAAGGCCGCCGAGGAGCACTCGGTGTCCGCCGTCGTCATCTCCAAGTCGGGCACCACGACCGAGCCGGCCATCGCCTTCCGCCTCATCAAGGCGGCCCTCGAGAGCCGCTACGGCAAGCAGGAGGCCGCCGAGCGCATCGTCGCCGTCACCGACCGTGCGCGCGGCGCTCTGAAGACGCTCGCCACCGACGAGGGCTATCCGACGTTCGTCATTCCCGACGACGTGGGCGGCCGCTTCTCGGTGCTCACCCCCGTGGGGCTGCTGCCGCTGGCCGTGGCCGGGGTCGACATCCGCGCGCTGGTGGCCGGCGCTCGCGAGATGGAGGCCGCGACGGGCACCGGCGTTCCCTTCGACGAGAACCCCGCGGCCGTCTACGCCGCAGCGCGCAACACCCTCTACGAGGCGGGCAAGAAGATCGAGATCCTGGGCTCCTACGAGCCGCAGCTGCAGTATGTCAACGAGTGGTGGAAGCAGCTCTACGGCGAGAGCGAGGGCAAGCAGGGCCGCGGCATCTTCCCCGCGAGCGTCACCCTCACGGCCGACCTCCACTCGATGGGCCAGTATATCCAGGAGGGCGAGCGCACGCTCTTCGAGACGATCATCTCGGTCGCTTCGCCCGCCCACGAGGTGCGCATCGAGGCTGAGGCCGACAACCTCGACGGGCTGAACTTCCTCGCCGGCAAGCGCATCTCGGAGGTCAACCGCATGGCCGAGCTGGGCGTGCAGCTGGCCCACGTCGACGGCGGCGTGCCCAACCTGCGCGTGGAGATTCCCGCGATCGACGCCCATGCGGTCGGCGCGCTGCTCTACTTCTTCGAGCGCGCGTGCGGCATCAGCGGCTACATCCTCGGGGTGAACCCCTTCGACCAGCCGGGTGTCGAGGCCTACAAGAAGAACATGTTCGCCCTGCTGGAGAAGCCGGGCTACGAGGAGGCTACGAAGGCGATCAAGGCGCGGCTCTGACGCGCGGGGCTTTCGCGCAAGACAACGGGGAACCTGCTTTTCGGCGGGTTCCCCGTTTTTCGACGCTCGGCCTTCGCTGCAGACAAACCCCGCTGCGACCGATAGTGCGGAGTCTTTCGTGCCGCTGCGCGGCAGAGGGCTGCCGGCCCATCGGGCCGGGAATGAACAATGAATTGTTAATTATGAATCGTGCCTTGCCCCGCCGGCGGTGCTCTCCGCCACGAACCCCCTGTTCGACCGCCCGTCGATCGACACCTCCAGCGGCCGCCCGAAGCGGATGTGGCGCAGGTAGTCGCCCTCCCACTGCGCCGGCATGGCGTCGAGGAGGTCGGTGCGGAATATCCCGTCGCCGCGGAAGGGGTTGATGGTGAGGTATCCCACACCCAGCGACGTGACGTTCTGGAAGAAGTGGGTCCCCTGCGACGGTTCGACCTGGAAGCGGGCGATGCCGCACTCGACGATCACCTTCGCCTCCGAGATGTGGCTCCACTTGACCGGCACCCCCAGATAGGGGTCCGACGACCCCCAGCGGCCCGGCCCCACGAGGACATACTGCCGCCCCTCCTCGCGCATGCGCGCGTTGAGCGCGAGCAGCTCCTCGGCGATGCGATCGGTCGCGAGCGAGTCGAAAGCCCCCTCCTTGACGTAGACCAGATCGGTGATCCCCTCCATGCGTCCCACGCCCAGCGCCTGCTCGCCGTAGATGAGCGCCCGCGAGGTGTCGATGCTGCTCCAGTCCACGGGGCGGTTCTCCTGGCTGTCGATGATCGGGCGTATTTGCAGCAGGTTGAAGATCCGCTCGCGCCCCTCGGCTACGTCCATGTTGACCGCGAACTCCACCTCCACCGGGCAGCGCATCTCCTCGGCCCCGAGCGCCAGGATGTCGCGCACGATCTCGGCCAGCGGGAAGGTGCCGTATTTGAGTATGGCGTTGAACGTTATTACTTTGCGTCCCTCGCCGAAGGGGCTGTCCGAGATGCGGTCGTTCTCGCGGTCCCACGTCGAGGCGACATACTGCGCGTGGCGCAGAGGGGCGATCTGCCGCAGGTCGAGCCGCCGCAGGTTCACCGCGTCGTCGATCGAGATGCGGAAGCGCTCGGGCCTCAGGTCGAGGGCCAGCGCCTCGCTCTGCGTGTCGCTGAGCGCCAGGCGGGGCGTCGAGGTCTGGAGCACCCGCTGCGGGTATCGGGGCGAGAAGCGCAGCGTGCGCCCGCCGTCGACGACCAGCTTGCCCAGCCCCATGGCTATGTTGCATATCCCCTCCTCGGGGCGCTCGTCGCCGATGGGGTAGCAGTTGATCGAGCGGGCCACGCCCGAGAAGGTGGGCATGTAGAGCCCCTCCTGCTCCGTGCCGCACACCTCCTGCAGGATCACGGCCATCTTCTCCTCCGAGAGGAGGTTCTGCGAGGTGGCGATGTAGGCGCGCGAGGCGGCGAAGTAGACCGAGGCGTAGACGCTCTTGACGGCGCGCATGACCAGGCGCAGCATCTGGTCCTCGTTCTCGACGTAGGGGATCATGTAGGTCGAGTATATGCCGGCGAAGGGCTGGTAGTGGGAGTCCTCGAGCTTCGACGACGAGCGCACGGCCAGCGGCGTGCGCACCGTGCGGATGTAGGCCCTCAGCTCGTCGAGCAGCTGCTGCGGGAGCGTCGAGGCGACGAACTCGGCCAGCAGCTGTTCGTCCGACGGCTCCTGGGCGATGACGTGCTCCAGCCCGTTCAGGCGCATGAACTCGTCGAAATATCCCGTGGCCACGACCACCGTGCGGGGGATCAGTATGCGCACGCCCCGGTGCTTGTCGTACTGGCGGTGCTTGATGAGCATCGAGTTCATGAAGGCCAGGCCGCGCGCCTTGCCGCCGATCGACCCCTCGCCGATGCGGGCGAATGCCACGGCGTCGGAGTAGGTCTCCGCGTCGAAGCGCGCCACGACCCCCTGCCCGAGCAGCGTGCGGTAATCGCGGATGAGGTTCACCAGCACCCGCCGGTGTTCGGCCACCGAGGCGAAGTGGTCCTTGTTGTAGCTGCGTATGGCGGCGGCCAGCGGGAAGAGCCCGCGCGCGTATAGCCACTTCGACAGATGGTTCTGCGAGGTGTGGTACTCGAACGCGCGGTCGGAAATGGAGGCGATCATCTCCTGCATCTGCCTCAGGTCTCGCGCCCGCCCCGTGACGGCGCCCGTGTCGGGGTCGCGGAACACGAAGTCGCCGAATGCCAGCTCGGTGGCTATGTAGTCGCTCAGCTGCGAGAGCAGCCGCTTGGAGTTCTTGGCTATGAATCCCGCGCCGAGCGCCCGGGCCTGGGCCTCGAAGGCCACCTGCGACGATTGCAGCAGCACGGGCATGAGGGGGTTGTCGCGGCGTATGCGGCGGCAGAGTTCGATGCCGGCGTCGAGCCGCTCGCTCTCGGGCGGGTCGTGGCGGCGCATGACGAATCCCACGTCGGAGATCACCCCCAGCAGGTTGTGCTTGTAGCGGTCGTAGAGCTCGGCGGCCTCCTCGTAGCTGGTGGCCAGCAGGATCTTGGGCCGTGCGCGCTTGCGCAGCACCTGCTGCTGCTCGTTGAAGGCGTCCTTGAGGTATTCGGTGTTCTGTTGCAGGATGAGCTTGTAGAGCTCGGGCAGGTAGGTCGAGTAGAAGCGGATCGAGTCCTCGACCAGCAGCAGCGCCTGCACGCCTCCCTGCCCGATGTCCTCCTCGGCGTTCATCTTGTCCTCGACCAGCTTGATGATGGCGATGATCAGGTCCGTCGTGCCGTGCCAGCAGAATATGTAGTCGATGCCCGAGCGGTCCTGCTCCTCCAGGCGGCGGTATATGTCCTTCGAGAAGGAGGTGAGCAGCGCCACGGGCAGCTGCGGCCGGCGCTCCTTGACCTTCCGGGCGAATGCGAAGACGTCGGGCTCGCCCACGTTGTACATCGTCAGCACGAAGTCGAAGCCGTCGTCCTCGGCCAGCGTGGCGAGCGCCTCGGCCGTCGAGCTCACGCGCGTGAGCGAGGGCGGGTTGGAGAGGTTCAGGTCGAGGTACTCGCGGTTGATCTGCGACTCGATGCGTCCGTCCTCTTCGAGGATGTATCCGTCGTAGCTGCAACATACGAGCAGGATGCGGTGGATCCTGTACTTCATGAAGCGGTAGGCTGTGGCGCCGTTTTCGGCGAGCTGTCGTTCGAGGCTGTGGTTCATGGCGTCGCGCGTTTTGTTTCCTTACAAATGTACGAATAAAAGAAAAAAAACCTATCTTTGGAACATGAAAACCGAATCCTTCACCCTCCGTGAGGTCACCGGGCCGGCGCTCGAGCGCGCCTGGCTCGATCTTCCCAAAAAGATATACCGCGGCAACCGCAACTGGGTCTGCCCGCTCGATTCGGACATCCGCGAGGTGTTCGACCCCGACAAGAATGAGCTCTTCGCCGACGGCGAGGCGGTCCGCTGGCTCGTCTGCCGCGGCGACGAGACGGTGGGGCGCATCGCCGCCTTCTACAACCGCGAGAAGGCGGCTCTGGAGGAGCAGCCCACGGGCGGCTGCGGCTTCTTCGAGTCGATCGACGACCAGCGGGTCGCCGACATGCTCTTCGACGCCGCGCGTCTGTGGCTGGCCAGCCGCGGCATGGAGGCCATGGACGGGCCGATCAACTTCGGGCAGCGGCGCGACTGGTGGGGCCTGCTGGTCGAGGGCTACGAGTTTCAGCCGTTGTACCGCAATCCCTACAACCCTCCCTATTACAAGGAGCTGTTCGAGCGCTACGGCTTCCGCAACTACTTCAACCAGAACAGCTACATCTGGCGGGCCAACGTCTCGGAGGCCAGCGCCCGCATCTTCGACCGCGCCGAGCGGCTGCTCTCCATGCCGGGTTACCGCGTCGAGACGCTCGACATGAACAACCTGGAGGAGGAGGCCGAGAATTTCCGCCTGGTCTACAACAAGGCGTGGGCCCTCTTCTCGGGCGTCAAGCCCATGACGCGCGAGGAGGCGCTGCAGCTGCTGCGGGCGCTCAAGCCGGTGATCGACCCGCGCATCATCTTCTTCGCCTACTTCAACGACGAGCCCATCGGCTTCTTCGTCACCATTCCCGACCTGAACCGCATCATCGGTCCCTTCCGCGGCCGCTTCGGGCTGTGGCAGAAGCTGCGCCTTCTGTGGGAGCTGAAGGTGCGCCGGCGCAGCGACCGCATCTTCGGCCTGATCTTCGGCATCGCGCCCGAGTTCCACGGCAAGGGTGTCGAGTCGGCCATCATGGCCCGCTACTGGCACTTCCTCATGGAGCGGCAGACGCGCTACAAGACGCTGGAGCTGGCCTGGATCGGCGACTTCAACCCCGTGATGAACCGCATGATCGAGAACTACGTCTGCGCCACGCGCCACAAGATGCACACCACCTACCGCTACCTGTTCGACCGCGAGCGGGAGTTCCGCCGCTGCCCGCGGCTGGGGGTCAAGCGGCGCGAGACGGCCGAGTAGCTGTCCGCGCCGGGGAAACGAACACAACCTAACAACCTATATGAAAACCACAGCATTCACCAAGTACCACCGCGCCGCGGGGGCCAAGATGGCCGAGTTCGCGGGCTACGACATGCCCATCGAGTTCTCGGGCATCAACGACGAGCACATGACCGTGCGCCAGGGGGCGGGCGTCTTCGACGTGAGCCACATGGGCGAGATCTGGGTCAAGGGCCCGCGGGCGCTCGACCTCTTGCAGCGCATCACCTCCAACGACGTGGCGAAACTTTACGACGGCAAGGTGCAGTATTCGTGCATGCCCAACGGCCGCGGCGGCATCGTCGACGACATCCTCGTCTACCGCATCGACGCCGAGTGCTACCTGCTGGTGGTCAACGCCGCCAACGTCGACAAGGACTGGCAGCACATCTGCTCGGAGGGGGCAAAGATGGGCATGGAGGCCGGCCACGGCAAGGAGCTCTACAACGCCTCGGACGAGATCTGCCAGCTGGCCGTGCAGGGCCCCCTGGCCATGAAGATCGTGCAGAAGATGTGCTCGGAGCCCGTTGAGGATATGGAGTACTACACCTTCCGGAAGATGCCCGTCGCCGGGTGCGACGCCATCCTCTCGATCACGGGCTACACGGGCGCCGGCGGCTGCGAGATCTACGTGGCCAACGAGGACGCCGACCGTCTGTGGGAGGCGCTCTGGCAGGCGGGCGAGGAGTTCGGGCTGAAAAACATCGGCCTGGGCGCGCGCGACACGCTGCGTCTCGAGAAGGGCTTCTGCCTCTACGGCAACGACATCGACGACACTACGTCGCCCATCGAGGCGGGTTTGGGCTGGATCACCAAGTTCGCCGAAGGCAAGGCCTTCATCGACCGCGAGGTGATGGAGCGCCAGAAGGCCGAGGGGGTCTCGCGCCGCCTGGTCGGTTTCCGCATGGTCGACCGCGGCATCGCGCGCCACGGCTACGAGCTGGCCGCGCCCGACGGCACGACGATGGGCGTCGTCACCTCGGGCACCATGTCGCCCTGCCTGAAGGTGGGCATCGGCATGGGCTACGTCGCACCCGCCTACGCCAAGGTGGGCACCGAGATCGCCGTCTCGGTCCGCGGCCGCCTGCTGCGCGCCGAGGTGGTGAAGCTGCCCTTCGTCTGACCTTTTTTACCATTTATAAACGTTACGCGTACCATGAAAAAATTTATTCTGGGCGGCGCGGCCCTTCTGGCCGCCGTGCTGCTCTTCGCGGGCTGTGGCGCCGCCGACAAGCAGATCGACAAGAAGCTCGCCGAGGCCGTGGAGCAGATCAATGCCATGTGCCCGATGCAGGTCGACGAGGTGACGACGCTCACCTCGGCCGAGGCGCTTCCGGGCAAGGTCTTCCGCTACCACTACACCGTGGCGCTGCCCGAGGGGGTCGACGCTTCGGCGCTGGAGGCCGTCGTGCCGCAGATGAAGCAGCTGGTGAAGACCAATGCCGACCTGGCCCTCATGCGCCAGGCGGGGGTGACCTTCTCCTATTGCTACAGCGACGCCGAGGGCAACGAGATCTACGCCTTCGACATCACGCCCGAGGACTACCAGTAGCGGACACCGTATCGCGACCGAGCCCCGGAACGTACAGCGTTCCGGGGCTTTTATCTGCGCACCGCCGCTCCTCTCCGAGCCTCTGTCCCCGGTCTCCTTCTCCCGGCGTCCCGGTCCCTCTCCGGTGTCGCCGCCCGCCCCGCCCGCGCCGTCTGGCACGATAATCGCACCGTGCCCTGCAAACATCCTCTTCCATGAAAACCACCTACCTGGGGCTCGAACTCCGCAGCCCCGTCATCGTCGCCAGCTCGCCCTATACGGCCTCGGCCCGATCCGTCGCGCAGTGCGCCGCCGCCGGGGCGGGCGCCGTGGTGCTCAAGTCGCTCTTCGAGGAGCAGGTCGTGCGCCACGCCGCGGCCCTCGACTGCGCTTCGGCGGGCGCCGGCATGGGCGATGCGGGCGAGTACCTCGAGCGCTACCTCGGCGACGCCTACCGCGCCGAGTGGCTCCGTCTGGTCGCCGACGCCCGCGCGACGGGCATCCCCGTCATCGCCAGCATCAACTGCTTCGCCTCGGCGGGGGCCTGGATCGACTACGCCTGCGCGCTGGTCGACGCCGGCGCCTCGGCCCTCGAGCTCAACATCTTCCTGCTGCCCGCCGACCGCCGCAGCTCCTCGGCCGAGATCGAGGCCGCCTATGCCGACATCGTGCGCCGCGTCGCCGGGGCGGTGCCGGTGCCCGTGTCGGTCAAGCTGCCCCGGCGCCTGACGAACGTGCTGGCGCTGGGCGACGCCCTCGAGGGGCGCGGCGCGCGGGGCGTGGTGCTCTTCAACCGCTTCTTCGAGCCCGACATCGACATCGAGCGCCTCGAGTTCGTGGCCGCCGACCCCTTCGATGCGCCGGCTCCGCTGCGCGACGTGCTGCGCACGGCGGCCCTCTTCACCCACGCCCTGCCGCGGCTCGACGTGGCCCTCTCGTCGGGGGTGCACGACGGCGAGGCGGCCGTCAAGGCGCTGCTGTGCGGCGCCCGGGCCGTCGAGCTCTGCACGGCGATCCACCGCGGCGGCTACGAGGCGATCGGCCGCATCGGCGCCTTCGTCGACGAGTGGGCCGCGCGTCACGGCTTCGACTCGATCGAGGCCTTCCGCGGGCGCATGGACTTCGGCGCCGCGGGCGGCGAGATGCTCCAGCGGGTGCAGTACATGAAGTACTTCCCCCACGAGTGCGGGGGTTGAGGCGGCGGCCGCGAGCGATCGCCCCGCGGCCGGCGGAGGCCGCGTCCCGCCGCGCGATGAGGATCTGTCCGCCTCCCTCCCTTGACACCTTGGATATATGCCTGAAAAAAAGGGGCCGAGCCAAATCCACGATCTGGCACGGCCCTTTCGGTCCTGCGGGTCCTCCCCGGCTATTTCGCCCGGTCGATCGCCTCGACGATGCGGGCGAAAACCTCGTCCATCGTCCCCACGCCGTCGACCGACGTATATTTGTCCTGCGCGGCGTAGTAGTCCGACACGACGGCCGTCTGCTTGTGGTATACGTCCAGCCGGCCGCGGATCACCTCCTCCGAGGCGTCGTCGGCGCGCCCCGACTCCTTGCCGCGCAGCAGGATGCGCTGCACGAGCTCCGCTTCGGGCACCCGGATGTCGACCATCAGGTCCACCTTCAGCCCGTGCTGTCCCAGTATGCGGTCGAACTCCTCGGCCTGCACCGTCGTGCGGGGGAATCCGTCGAACAGACACCCGGCGCTGCCGGTGTGCGCGGCCACGTAGTCGGCGATCATGTCGATGACGATGCCGTCGGGCGCCAGCTGCCCCTTGGCGATGTAGCCCTCCATGCTGCGGCCCAGCTCGGTCCCGCGGCGTATGTGGTCGCGGATGACCTCGCCCGTCGAGACGTGGTCGATGCCGTAGTGCTCCTTCAGGCGCTGTGCCTGAGTGCCTTTCCCGCACCCGGGAGCACCGAATAAGACGATGTTGATCATAGCGAAGCGTTTGGTTGTTTCCGGCAAAAGTACGTTTTTTTTGGGGAACCGGCAAAGATTCGTTAGTTTTGTCGAAAATTAAAACCATGGAAAAGAAGACGCGAACGGAGATCTCCGAACTGGGCCAGTTCGGCCTCATCGAGCGGCTCACGCGCGATTTTTCGCTCGGCGACCCCTCGTCGCTGCGCGGCGTGGGCGACGATGCGGCCGTCGTCTCTCCCCCTGCGGGCGAGGCGATGCTCTGCACCACGGACACCTTCTACGAGGGTGTCGACTTCGACCTGACCTACTTCCCGCTCAAGCACCTGGGCTACAAGATCGTCACGGCGGGCGTGAGCGATATCCTGGCCATGAACGCCACGCCGTCGCAGCTGCTCCTCTCCGTCGGCGTCTCGTCGAAACTGCCCGTCGAGGCGCTCGACGACCTCTACGAGGGCGTCCGCCACGCCTGCCGCCAGCTGCACGTCGACCTGGTGGGGGGCGACACGCGCGCCTCGATGACCGGGCTGGTCGTCTCCGCCACGGTGCTGGGTCATGCGCCCCGCGAGCGGGTGGTCGGACGCGACGGCGCGCAGCAGCACGACCTGGTCTGCATCACGGGCAGCCTCGGGGCCGCCTATATGGGGCTGCGGCTGCTCGAGCGCGAGCGGCGCGTGCTCGCCGACGTGGCGCACCCCGAGCCGCAGTTCGCCGGCTATGAATACTTGCTCGAGCGCTACCTCAAGCCGCGTCCCCGCACCGACATCGTGGCGGCGCTCGCCGAGGAGGGGATCCGCCCCACGGCGATGATCGACCTCACGGACGGGCTGTCGAGCGACCTGATGCAGATCTGCCGCGCGTCGAAGTGCGGCGTGCGCATCTACCTCGACCGCCTGCCCATCGCGCGGCAGACGTCGGCCCTGGCCGAAGAGCTGCACGCCGACCCGGTGGTCGCGGCGCTGCACGGGGGCGAAGACTACGAGCTGCTCTTCACCGTGCCGCTCTCGATGCAGGAGCAGGTGATGCGCCTGGGGCTGGTCGACGTCATCGGCCACATCACCCCCGAGGCTTCGGGCTGCGCGCTGGTGACGCCTGACGGAGCCGAGATACGGCTGAAGGCGCAGGGGTTTCCCGAGCCGGGCGGTAATTGACGCGCGGTCGACCTGCGGGCTGCCGGCCTTTGGCCGAAGTTTTGCCGCGTTCTTCTATTGTCGTCCGATGCAGCGCCAGCTGCGCGGGCCGCAGCCTCCGGCGGCGGAGGCCCGCACTTCGCTTTCGCTCGTTCGTCCTCCGCAGGCTGCGGCTTGCCGGCAAAGGGACGAAGCCCGGGGCTTCGATGGCTGCGGCCCGCGCAGCTGGCGCTGCAATGAACGATGAAGAGTGACCGGGCGTAGGCGCGAGCCGCCATCGGCCCCTCTTCCCCGGCTCCTTTTTCTGTTTTTTACCGCCGATATTTTCGTTTTCAATTATTTTTCATATCTTTGCAGCCCCGAAACGTCGGGAAAACAAACTAATTCAAACACGTCATGAACAATTACGAAACCGTTTTCATTGTCACGCCGGTTCTGTCCGATCAGCAGGTGCAGGAGGTCGCTGACAAATTCCAGGGTGTCATCACCGAGAACGGCGGTCAGATCGTGAACCGGGAAGCGTGGGGCCTCAAGAAGCTCGCCTATCCGATTCAGAAGAAGACCACCGGTTTCTACTTCCTCATCGAGTTCGCGGGTGAGGGCCCGATCATCAACACGCTCGA